>ENA-OBLH01000774-OBLH01000774.1-metagenomes-genome-assembly--contig:-NODE-774-length-9936-cov-2.44914_pt1 | contig 9936 bp, 3 predicted proteins | sample MGYA00153382_OBLH01 | MGnify analysis MGYA00153382 | reverse complement strand
CAGGTTGGTTTCGGCGTTGAGGACTTCGAGATCCCGGGCGGAGCGGGTCACACAGTAGATGGGTGCTGGGAAACTCGGGGGGACCCTCGTCCACCTTCCGGGGCTCTTGGCAAGGGCTCCTGGGGACGGAGCGGCGACGCTCGTCACAGATGGGTTGGGTGTGACCTGCGGGTGAAGCAGGCTGAAAGTCCAAGGGGTTCATTTTCTGTGTCTTCCGGGAGATCGGTGGTTGCTGGTGGGTCCTTCCCACCGGGGCACAAAAAAGCGCGTCCAGCGGACTGGACGCGCTCTGCGGGGTGGGAGCCGGAGTTCCCTATGGTTTAGCGGTCAGCGGGAGGGGGACCACCGGGGCCGCGGGGAGGACGGGGGCCACCGCCTTCGGGGCCGCCTTCACGCGGGGGACGGCCACCGCCCTGACCACCGCCTTCGGGGCGGGGACCGCGGGGTTGGCCTTCGCCTTTGCCCTGGCCTTCGCCTTCACGGCGGGGAGGCATGGGGGGACGCAGTTCTTCCTTGCTGATCTTGCCGTCGCCGTCCTTGTCGAGGGTCTTCAAGGCTGTCACGGCGTTGTCGATTTCCTTGGCGGAGATTTCACCATCCTTGTCGGTATCCAGCGCGGCGAGGAGTGGCGGGACGGGGCGGCGCATGCCATCTGGACCACCGGGAACGCCGGGGCCACCAGGAGCGCCGGGAGGCGGGCCGTCCGGACGGGGAGGGCCGCCTTCGGGCTGGGCGTGGAGGAGGGCGGCGCTGGCGGCGATGGCGAGGGTGATGAGGATTGATTTCATGGTTTTGTTGGTGTGGGGTTGATGACTCGGGGGCGGTCGAAAGAAATCTTCCGCATGTTGACACCATGGCACCCGATTGTGAAGTCCTGATGTCTTCAGGGCGTTCTTTTTGTTAAGCCTTTGTAAAAAACCGGCCTGCCACCCAGTTTCCCGCTGATACCCGCTCAATCCCGGCTGCCGGGGGTGATCTTCAGCACGGCGCGTTTCCCGGTGCGCTGGACTTCGATCTCGGTTTCCAGACCGATCTTCAGCACTCCCATCACAAAAGTGTAATCGTAGATGTTCTTGATTTCCTTGCCGGCCAATTTCACGATGACATCCCCGGCCAGCAGGCCCGCTTTGGCCGCCGGACCGATGGCACTGACACCGCTGAGTTTGACGCCCTCGATACCGTCCTGGGAGTAATCCGGGACCGTGCCCAGGTAAACCCGCATCCCGCCGCGGCTGCCTTCGTCAGGACGCTTCTGCTCCTTGTAAACCGGCACCTCCGTCCCGGTGGCGAGGCTGCGGGCGACCAGCCCCATAAAACGCGTGACCTGTTCGGTGCCGGGATAGTTGATCTTGTCCGCAGTGTCGCCAGGCTTGTGATAGTCCTCATGCTGCCCGGTGAAGGCATTCAGAATCGGCACCCCGCGCAGGTAGAACACCGAGGCATCGGTCGGCAGATAACAATCCTGCTGGGTCTGGAGGGACAGGCCGGTGACGGCATTGCGGCGCTCGATTTCGCCGGCCCACCAATCGCTGGAGCCCAGCCCCTGGAGGATCAGATTTTTCTGGAGCCGGCCGATCATGTCCATATTGAGATTCGCCCCGAGGATCAGATTCAGCTTGGCGTTCTCGTCTTTGAAGACGGACTTGGCCAGATCGCGGCACCAGGCATTGGCACCCAGCAGGCCGATCTCCTCGCCGGACCAGCCGGCAAAGATCACCTCGCGCTCCAGCTTGAGGCGGCCGGCTTTTTGTTCGCTGGCCATCCACTGCGCGATCTCCAGCACCCCGGCCACGCCGGAGGCATTGTCGTCCGCCCCATGATGGATGTCATCGGGCCGGGCATTGGTCTCGCGGGAAGTGGAACCGGTGCCGGTGCCAAGGTGGTCGATGTGGGCGCCGATGACGAGGGCGGGCGCATGGGGATTGAGGTTTTCCGTGGTGAGGCGCGCCAGTACATTCCGCCCGCGGCGTTTTTCCTTGTTGATGTCCAGCACGGTGCTGAGGGCCACGCCGGGCAGGTCGAAACCCTGAACCTGTTTTCCGCTATCTAATTCAGTCTGGAGGGCGGGAAGGTCTTTTCCGGCGGTGCGGAGCAGGGTGGCGGCGGCGGCATCGGTGAAGGAAATCGCCCCGAGGCCACTGCCGGCCATGCTGGCATCGAAACTCAGCGGCACCAGCTGCGACACGACTTTGGACGAGGGACCACTGACCACGATGATTCCTTTGGCGCCTTTCTGCCGGGCGGTCAGGGCCTTGAAGCGCAGGCTGGCAAAACGGCCGAACCTCACCCGCTCTTCCTGACTGATCCCTTCCGGCAGATAACGGAAGAGCATCACCCACTTGTCCTTTACATCGAGATGGAAATAGGAGGAATAGGCCTCGGTGCGCTGGCCATTGGCATCCATGCCTTCCGGAACCTCCATGCCGTACCCGGCAAATACCACCGGAGCAGGGGCAATCGCGCCCGTGGAGGAAAAGGTCAGGGGCGTCCAATCCTTTTCCACTTTGGGCTCCGTCCAGCCGTCCACCCCGGAAACGGTGAGGGCATTCCCCTGCCCCAGGGCGACCCCGGCGGTGAAATCGAAGCCGTGGAAAAAGGTGTCGCCATCCCCGGCCGGGAGCAGGCCGAATTCCTTGAAGAGGCGGGCGGCATAATCGGTCGCCAATTGTTCGCCGGCGGTGCCGGTGAGGCGGCCCTGGAGGGCGTCCGAAGCGAGGTAATAAACGTGCTTTTTCAAATCCTCGGCGCGGATTTCCGGCGCGAGGTCGGCGGCCTGCACTTCCGGCAAGGCGGGAGCGGCGGCGGCAGTTCCCGCCGCCGCATCGGTCAGGCCCAGCGCCTTCCGGGCGGCGGCGTGATCCCAGCCCGCGATGAAGATCTGCGAGGCCTTGTCGCCGGTGCGGTTGCTGGTCCACGACAGCTTTTGCCCATCCGGCGAGAAGACCGGCAGGCCATCAAAACCCGGGGTCGAGGTGACCCGCACGGGTTCGCCCTGACCGGAGGCCGCCGCCAGATACAGCTCAAAGTTGTCGAATCCGTGTTTGTTGGTGGTGAAGATCAGATATTCGCCGGACGGGTGGAAATACGGAGCCCACGACATGGCTCCCAGTTTGGTGATCTGTTGAGGGTCCGAGCCATCCACATTCATGGTCCACACTTCCGCCTGGCTGTCGTCCTCGGTGAAGCGCCGCCAGCAGATTTTCTTCCCATCCGGACTGAAGAAGGGGCCGCCATCGTAACCCGGAACATCCGTCAGGCGTTTCACCTCCGAGCCGTCGGCCCGCATCAGATAGATCTCCATCGCCCAGGATTTCTGGCGGTCGAATTTCTCCTGCTGATCCTTCGTCAGCGTTTCCGTGTAGGCGTGCCGGTTGGAGGCGAAGGCGATCCACTGGCCATCCGGGCTGTAACTGCCCTCGGCGTCGTAACCGCGGGTTTTTGTCAGGTTCACCGCGCCGGTGCCGTCCAACTGCTGGGCGTGCAGATCATAATGTTCATCGTAATCCCAGGAATAACGTTTCTGTTTGCCTTCGGCGCGGTCCTTCAGTTCGGCGGCCTGCAAGTCCGGCGAAGCGGCATCCTCATGGGTGGAGGCATACATAAAACGCCGCCCGTCCGGGTGCAGCCAGGCGCAGGTCGTTTTGCCGGTGCCATTGGACAGCCGGCGGGTGTCGCCGGTTTCAAAATCGAGGAGGTAGATTTGATAAAAGGGATTCCCGACCTCCCGTTCGCTCTGGAAGATCAGGCGCTTCCCATCGGCGCTGAAATAACCTTCACCGGCGCGTTTGCCGGAAAAGGTGAGCTGCCGGGTGCCGGAGACGAAGGCATCCACCGGGGCCGGGGCCTCCTCGGCCGGGGCGGCGGTCAGGAGGACGGCAGCAGAGAAAAAGAGCGATCGGATCATGCCCCCAATACGCCTGCCGGAACCGGGTCCGTCAACCAAAGGGCGGACCGCGGGTGGGTCCGATTTCCGCGGAACGGGCGATTTTCGGGAGAGGCTGATTCAATTCTTGCATTTTGCCCTGTTTTTAGGCCTTACTGCACATCCCCCATGCGATTCGTCCTCCCCCTCCTTTTCTTGGGAATCCTCGGTGCCGGCTCCGCCAGCGCTTTGGATTCCACCGTGGTCTTCAACGAAGTGCAGTATCATCCTGCGGCCGGTCAGTCCGAATGGATCGAACTGCGCAATCTCAACGGCGTGGATGTGAACACGGCCGGTTGGACTATTACCGGGGGAATTGACTACACTTTTCCCACTACTGGGACGGGTTCGTTCGTCCCCGGAAACGGCTATCTCCTCATTGCCGCGAATCCGGCCCTGGTCCCTGGCTCGATCGGGCCATTCACGGGCACGCTCAATAAGAGTGGCGAACCCCTGCGCATCCGGAATCTGAACGGGCGCATCATGGATGAGTTGAGTTACGACGATGGCGGCGACTGGGCGGCGGGCGCGGATGGCAGTGGGGCCACTCTGACACGACGGGACGAGACCAAAGCCACGGATGGGGCGGCGGCCTGGGTAGCGAGCTCCCGGCTGGGCGGCACCCCGGGCGGGCAGAATTTTCCATCCACCGGCCCCGTGACCCGCAATCACATCATCATGGGGGATTCGTGGAAATACCGCGACGCCGATGCGGCCCCGCCAGCCGACTGGAAGGACTTGGCGTTTGTGGACACGGCCTGGACTTCCGGCAACGCGGCCCTGGGCACCGCCCCGGCCTCCACCACTCTGACGGTGACCACCAATCTGGTAGGCCGTTACCGCGCGGGGGCGCTCACCGGCCTGGCCAATGGCGCGACGGTCACGACCTGGACGGACACTGCAGTGGGCGACGGAGTTTCCCAAAATGGAGCGGCCGGAACAACCACCCCGACCTACCGCGCGAGTTCCACCCCGAATGGCAAACCAGCGGTGCGGTTTGATGGCGTTGATGAATCGCGCACGACCCTTTCCCCCGGCATTACTGCCGCGGGCGGCTGGGTTTATTATATCGTGCTCAAGGCCAATGGGGTGCAGCCCGGCGGCGCCTACATTTTCGACCGCAGCGCTGAGGGAAATCCCCTGGCCTCCCTGACCTTCAGCAGCGATTTTTACGCCCTGCAAAAACGCTATACGGACGGCAGCGGCCTGGGGGGTCCTATTTCCACCACGGCCATCTCCACCACGGACTGGCACATGGTCGCGGTCCGCCGCAACCGCACCCTGAATCGTTTTGAGATGTGGGTGAATGGCGTGATGCAGGCCACGGAAGCCGACACCGGAGGAGCCCTCACCCCCGACCCTATCAACATTGGACGCCACAGCACCAGCACCGCCGGGGGCTTCAACGGGGACATTGCCGAACTGCTGATCTACAAGGACGGGCTGAGTGAGGCGGACTTCCAGTCGGTGGGGTCCTATCTTTCCAGCGAATATGGATTGGCCGCGGTGACGCCACTCTCGCCCACGGCCCCGGTCAGCTATCTGCGCAAGTCCTTCACCTTCCCGGGCGATCCTTCGCGCACCACCGTGCGTTTGAATCACACCCTCGCGGACGGCGCGGTGTTTTATCTCAACGGCACCGAAATCCTCCGCCCCAACATGCCCGCCGGGGTGGTGGATCACAGCACCGCCGCTTCCTCCATCATCGCCTCCCCCTCCCCTTCCGGCCAGCTGCTGGTGCCATCGACGTCCCTCGTGAGTGGCACCAATGTGCTCGCTGTCTCCCTGCACAAAGCTGCGGGCAGCACCGCCACTTATTTCAATGCCGCTTTGGAATCGCTCGAGTTGCCCGCCGATGCCAACGCCGTCAGTGCGCTCCAGTTCAACGAGATTGCCGGAGCCAGCGATGTGAATTTTTACATCGAATTCCGCAACACCTCCGCCTCCGCCGTGAACACGGCAGGCTGGACCCTGACCACCAACCTCGGCCAATCCGTGCCGTTGCCTGTGCAATCCGTGCCTGCCGGGAATCTCTTCACGCTGAATGCCGCCGCGCTCGGTTTCACCCCCGTGGATGGTGCCGGGCTTTATCTCCTCGCCCCCGGCGGCATCACCCTGGGCGATGCCCGGACGGTCACCAACCGCCTGCGCGGCCTGGTCAACGGTGGACGCTGGGGCCACCCCACCACGGCCACCCCCGGAGCCGCCAATGTGGCGGTCGTGGGCGCGGATATTGTCATCAACGAGATCTTCTACAATGCGATGGCCAAAGGCCCGGAGCAGTGGATTGAATTGCATAACAAAGGTGCGGCCGCCGTGGACCTCAGCGGCTGGAAATTCAGCGACGGCGTCGGGTTCGATTTCCCGGCCTCCACCAGCATCCCGGCGGGCGGTTATCTGGTGGTGGCCTGGGATCCCACCGCATTCACCGCGCTCCATCCTGCTTCCACGGCGCTGGGACCCTGGAGCGGGAGTTTGTCAGGCAGTGGCGAAACCATCACCCTGCGCGATGCCAACGACAACATCGCTGATCAGCTGAACTACGCCGACGGCGGACGCTGGAGCCAGTGGGCCGACGGTGGCGGCAGCAGTCTGGAATTGATGGATCCGGACTCCGACAATGCCCGCGGCGAAGCCTGGGCGGGCAGCGACGAGAGCGGCCTGTCCACCTGGCAGACGGTCAGTTATAGCGGGACAGGGAACAACCCCAGCACCACCGGTGGCGACCCCACCAATTGGAATGAGTTTGTTTTCGGCCTGCTCGACACCGGGGAATTCCTGATCGACGACATCAGCGTCACCTTTGGTGCCGCTGCCACCCAATTGATTCAGAACGGTGGCTTCAATAGCGGGGCCTCCACCTTCTGGCGCATCATTGGCAATCATGCCGGCACCGTCCAGGAGGATCCGCCGTCCCTGTCGAGTTATGTGCTGAAGGTTTCTGCCAGTGGTGCCACCGAGCACATGCACAACCATGCCACGACGACCTTGAAGAACGGCGCATCGTTCCACACCATTTCGGGGGCCAACACCTACACCATCAGTTTCCGCGCGAAGTGGCTGCGCGGCTCCAACCGGCTGCACACCCGCCTTTACTGCAACCGCCTCGCCCGCCAGACCCTGCTGTCCGTGCCCGCCACCGGCGGAACTCCCGGCGCAGTGAACCGCAGTGCGGTGGCCAACGCCGGCCCCACCTTCGATGCCCTGAACCATGCCCCGGCGGTGCCGGCAGTCGCGGAAGCCGCCACGGTCAGCGTTTCCGTGGCTGATCCTGACGGCATCGCTTCGGTGGAATTGTTCACGGCCTTGAATGGAGCGGCTTTCACCAGCGTCCCCATGACCACCACCGGCAGCGGGCGTTATTCCGCCACCGTGCCCGGCAACACCGCCGGGGCGCGGGTGCAGTTCTATGTGCGGGCCACCGACACGCCGGGCGCGGTGAGTTTCTTCCCCGCCGCAGGCCCCGCCTCCCGCGCCATGATTCTCTGGCAGGATGGCAAGGCGATCCTCCAGATGCCGAGCGGTGCCCGGCCCCACAATATCCGTATCGTATTGACCGGTGCCGACGCCAATCAACTCTACCGTCTCGACAACGTGATGAGCAACGGCTCGTTCCCCTGCACCGTGATTCTGGACGAACGCGAAATCTATTATGGGGCCAGTGCGCGGCTCAAGAGCAGCGAACACGGCCGCTACAATTCCACCCGCGTGGGTTACAACCTCCAGTTTGCCAGTGATGAACTGTTCCTCGGGGTGCATGGAGCCATCTCCGTCGACCGCTCCGGCGGCACCAGCGGCGGACAGAAGGAGATCCTCATCAAAACGGTGACCAATGCTGCCAGCGGTATCAATGCTCCGGAAGATGACATCATCCGGGTCATCACTCCCGTCGCCACCGGTGTCACCCTCAACCGGGGTTGGAATTTCGATGGCTCAGGCATGACCGGGCCAGCCATTCTTTCCAAAACCCGTTTTGATGACTCCTATCTGGATGCCCAGTGGGATGACGGCGGCTCCGGTCCCATCTTCAAATACGAACGGGTCTACGTGCTGACCCAGACCATCAATCCCACCACCGGGATCACCGATGCTGGGATTGTCCCCGAAAACCCCAAGATCCCCCAGGACTCCACCGGACCTCCCGGGGTGAACGTATCGTCCCTCGGAACCAACAAGGAAACCTACCGCTGGTATTGGCTGATCGAGAATGCACGCGGCGACGATGACTATCAAAAAATTATCAATGCAGCCGGCGCCATCGGCCAGACCCAGGGCTCTGCCGCCTTCAAGGCCCAGACCAATACCTATCTTGATGTGGATGCCCTGCTGAGGGCCCATGTTCCCGCTATTCTTTATGGGGTCACTGACAACTACCTCGTCGGCGCCGCCCAGCACAATGTGCTGTTCTACTTCCCACCCGGAGGCAAAGGCATCATGTTCCCATGGGACTTGGATTTCCTCTCCCAGAGCAGCCCCTCGGCGTCCCTCACCAGCGGCCAGGATCTGGGAAAATTCATTGCCGATCCCGTCAATAAACGGCTCTACTACGGCCACCTGCTGGACGTGCTGAACCGCTCGTTCAACGACGCTTTCCTCACCCGCTGGGCCACCCACTACTCGCGTTATGGCACCGACGATATGATCGGCAGCCTGACCTACCTGCGCAGCCGGGCCACCTATGCCCGGAACGTGGTGACCGGGACCGGCGGCCAGACCGCCCCCGTTCCCGTGGTGGCCTTCGCCCGGACCAGTGCCGCCACCATGGACGTGACCACCCCGTTCGCCACCATCACCGGCAACGGCTGGATTGATGTGAATACCATCCGCCTCGCCGGAAGTCCGGAACCGCTCGCGGTGACCTGGACCGGCCAGAGTGCCTGGACCCTCCAGCTGCCGCTGTTGATCGGCACCAACACCTACACCCTCGAAGCGGTGCGGAAGGACGGCACGGTGGCAGGCACCACCACCGTCACCGTGACCACCACCAGCGGGACCAGTCCGGCATCCGCCGACAATCTGGTGGTTTCCAAAATCCACTACAATCCCCCCGCCCCTACCGCGGCCGAAATCAGCGCCGGATTCAGCTCCGCGGATGATTTTGAGTATCTTGAATTCCAGAACATCGGCGCGACTCCGGTGACCCTCACCAATTGCCACCTCGACGACGGCCTGACCTACACCTTTGGGGCCGCCACGGAGATCCCCATCGGCGGGCGGCTGATCCTGCCACGGCGCAGTGTCGCGTTTGGCCTGAGGCATCCCGGCGTGCCCGCCGCCGCCCAGTATTACCTGACCGCAGATCCGACGGGCAATAAATTGAGCGATGGCGGTGAACTGATAAGCCTGATCTCGGCTGCTGGCCCTGACGTAAAACGCTTTGTCTATGACGACAATGCCCCGTGGCCGACCGCCCCGGATGGCGGTGGCGGCACCCTCACCCTGATCTCCCCCATGGGGAATCCGGACCACACCGACCCGTTGAGCTGGCGGACCAGTTCCGTGGCCGGGGGCTCTCCCGGAGCCGCCGATGGCATTCCCTTCACCGGCGATGCCAATGCCGATACGGACCATGATGGCCTGACTGATCTGGCGGACTTCGCCATCGGAGCCGGCAGCTTTCCTTCCGCCAGCCTCACCGGCCCCGTTGCCGCTCCCGTGTTATGGTTTACCCTGGATCGGGATATGGCCGCGCAGGTTTCCACCGCGATCCAAATCTCCACCGATTTGACTGCGGCCGGACCGGCTGGCTGGATCCCTGCCGCCAACGCCACCCTCATGAGCCGCACCCTGGTTTCGGGAACGGTGGAGCGTCTCGTTTTCGCGATCCCGGCCCCGCCCGGAGCCATGCGGGCGTTTGTCCGCGCCCAGTTCTTCAATCCGTGACCGTGGCCCTCATCCGGACTCTCTGCTGACAAAACGTCAATCCAACAGACCACTGCCACGCTGGCTTTTCCTGCGCGGTTGGTCCGTCGGTCCTGCCAGAAGACCATCGGTTCAGCGCCGGAACCCATGTC
>ENA-OBLH01000773-OBLH01000773.1-metagenomes-genome-assembly--contig:-NODE-773-length-9945-cov-4.7998_pt1 | contig 9945 bp, 9 predicted proteins | sample MGYA00153382_OBLH01 | MGnify analysis MGYA00153382 | reverse complement strand
CGAACCATGATTAGAAACGGCGTCCTTTTAGCTGTTACGATGCTCTCGGCTGGCTGCCACCGGGCAACAACCTATGCGGAAGGATGCGGCCCCGCGCCTGCGAACTGGATAACACCTCGCCACGGTCGTGGTGTGATGTCGATGCTCACCATCATATCTGTATCCTCCACCAAGGCGATCACTTGGAACGGCGATAAGGTTTCAGAGGAGATGCTTGCTACCTACCTCAAGCAAACCAAAGAGTTGAACCCAACCCCAGTGCTGCAAATTAAGTTTGAGAAAAATATCGACTGCGAGACCGTTGTTCGGTTGCGCCAGCTAATGTCCAAAACACTCGATTGTAGCTTCGGAGCGTGCGCTGAGGGGCGTGGACGCTGGTGGGCGATTGGCGACGTTGGACCTCCCTTCGTGGCTTTTGATCCACACCCAAATCTACCCCAAGATCAGGAAACAGACGGTCCGTTATTGGATCGGTAGCCGATAGTCCGCTTTCGGTGTTACCGTTCACCTACGCGAATGACCACTTTTCGGTGGGAAGCGGTCATTGCGCCAGACCTGCAAACGGGGCAGCATCGCCGGATGAAGCACCCGGAAGCGCAGTTCGTAGTCGAGGTTACGGCAGATGATGAGATTATCTGCCGAGCACCCAAGCAGGCGGATCAGCGCATCAGGATGACTGACCTTGCTTCGGTCTATGTCGAGACAAACGACAGCGGCCCTTGGGGATCGGACGTTTGGTGGCTTCTAAACGACGACACCGGACAGACACAGGTGGCGTTCCCGCAACTGGCGACCGGTGAAGACGCGGCGCTCGAACGGTTGCGACAACTCCCCGGTTTTGAGGTGCGGGGGATGAACTCGGGCGAGAACGCCCGCTTCATGTGCTGGCCGACGCCCGCGCCCTGACTGTCCCCTTGTGGGTCGCTAGCTGACAGGCCGCTTTCGTTTCCACCTGGAGCAGACACGCCTTCCAGCCGCTAGCGCGTCAAGGGGCCGGCCAAAGCCAGTTATCAGACAACGATTAGGTAAGTTTGCGCATCGGTCCGCAAAAATGGCGGATTTGCTGGTGACCCCTACGGGAATCGAACCCGTGTTTCAGCCGTGAGAGGGCCGCGTCCTAACCGCTAGACGAAGGGGCCGTGCCAGCGAGGCTGCGCCCCTACGCGGTGCCTGCCCGCAGCGTCAAGGTTTTGCCGCGAATGCAGCTAGCCGCCGCGCGGCATCGGCGCGGACGTTCGACCAGAACAGGCTGTAGTCGAAGACATGATAGTTGTTGCCGGGCAGGACATAGCTTTTGATGCCCTTTGGCGGTGCGCCGATCAGCAGGAAGCCGCGCGGGTTGCAGCGCGCAGGGATCGTGCCGACCTCTAGCGTGCCGTCCTTCAAATCGGCGTCGGGGATAACTGCGCCGAGGTTCGCTTTTGCGTCCGCTGATGTGTTCGGCACGCCGGTCAGGGGATTGGTGCACAGCATCGCCGTTCCCTTGCGCGAACGTCCGTCAAAACCCGTGGTCGCGTCATAGGTATCGGTGAGCAGCTTGGTTTCCGCTGGTTCGGCAAAGCTCTGCCACGACAGGATACAGCCGGTTTGGTCGGCGGCGGCGCAGGCGGGAAGGCCCATTGCGTTGATGTCGGTATCGACCGACACTGGCCAGCCGACAACATAGGCGGCGACGATCCGTGCCGCGAGGGGTTTACCCGAAACTTTTTCGCGCAGCAGCCGCGTGAGGTGCAGCGCACCCTGGCTGTGGCCCGCAAGGATGATCGGCCGGTCCCTGGGTGCCTGTGCGACGAACGCATCGAAGGCGAGCGAGACGTCGCTGTACGCGGCATCGAGCGCCTTTTGCGCCTCTGCTTTGGTGGTCAGGAACGACCCGAACGTCGCTTGGCGATATCGCGGTGCCCAGATAGCGCCGACGCCGTTGAAGGCACTTGCCTGTCCGCGAATAAACGTCCGTGCCAGATCGGCGGATGTCGAATCGTCCAAGGGTGCGTTCCACGCGGCACGGGTCAGATAGCTGGTCGGGTGGATGAAGAAGACCGAAGCTTCGCGCGCGGCCGGACTGGCTGCGACACCCTTGGGCCGCCATTCCGCTGGATTGCCCGGACCGGCGTCCGGATGCGCGTACCACATTGCACGGTCGGCATAGGCATTCGCGGCCATCGGTCCCTGCTCGGCAAACGGCGCACCGGGGACGAAGGCCATGCGGATCAACCGGTCGCTGAACGCCGCCCAGACGACGCCCGCCAGCACCACCAGAAAAATCAGGAACGCGAAGACGTAGAGAAACTTGCGGGCCATGCGGGCGTCCAACCGTTGAAGCGACAGTTTCTTGCTGCTAGCGGCACTCGCCACGGGTTGTCCACAACCCGCCCCTGAGGATCTATGTCAGTCGATAGCGCAACCGTCCGGAAAATCGCCTCGCTCGCGCGCATCGCCGTTACCGACGATCAGGTCGCGGCGATGGTGCCCGAGCTCAACAATATCCTTGGCTGGATCGAGCAATTGGGCGAAGTCGATACCTCGTCGGTCGCGCCGATGACCGCTGTCATCCCCAACACGCTGCGCCTGCGCGACGATGTCGTCGATGCTGATCCGTTAACTGGCGGCAACATCCGCGACGCCGTGCTGTCCAATGCACCCGCGCCCGAGCACGGGTTCTTCGGCGTGCCGAAAGTGATCGAATAATGTCCGATGTAACCGATCTTGGCATCGCAGCGATCCGCGACGGCGTGCGCGACGGCAGCTTTTCTGCTCGCGAAGTCGCGACCGCGTTCATCGACAAGGTGGCAAGGGCGAAAGCGCTGAATGCGTTCCTCGTGGAGACACCCGACCATGCACTGGCAGCGGCGGACGCGGCCGACGCGGCGCGCGCCTCGGGCGACCTTAAACCGATGTCGGGCGTCCCCATCGGCATGAAGGATTTGTTCTGCACCAAGGGCGTACCAGCGACCGCTGGCAGCGACATTTTGGCAGGCTTCACGCCGCCTTATGAATCGACGGTGTCGGCAAATCTCTGGGCGGCGGGTGCAGGGATGCTCGGCAAGCTCAACATGGACCAGTTCGCGATGGGATCGTCGAACGAGACCAGCGCGTTCGGCAATGTCATTTCACCGTGGCGGCGCGCGGACGGTGGCAATGCAGCGCTGGCCCCCGGAGGATCGTCGGGAGGCTCTTCGGCAGCGATTGCGGCGCGGCTGTGCCCTGCGGCAACCGGCACCGACACCGGCGGCTCGATCCGCCAGCCTGCGGCCTTCACGGGGATCAGCGGAATCAAACCGACCTATGGCCGCTGCTCGCGCTGGGGTGTTATCGCGTTCTCGTCGTCGCTCGATCAGGCGGGCGCGATGGCGCGTGACGTGCGCGACTGTGCGATCATGCTCGAGGCGATGGCAGGGTTCGACGCAAAGGATGCGACGTCGCTCGACCTTCCCGTGCCGCATTGGGAAGGCGCGCTGTCGGGCGAACTGCGCGGCAAACGCATCGGCATTCCGAAGGAATACCGCGTCGACAACATGCCGCCCGAGATCGACGCACTGTGGGAGCGCGGCATTGCCTGGGTGAAGGACGCGGGCGCCGAGGTCGTCGAAGTCTCGCTGCCGCACACCAAATATGCGCTGCCCGCCTATTACATCATCGCGCCTGCTGAAGCGTCGTCGAACCTCGCGCGCTATGACGGTGTGCGTTACGGATTGCGCGACTTGCCGGAGGGGGCAGGGTTGCAGGACATGTACGCCGCGACCCGCGCTGCCGGGTTCGGTCCGGAAGTCAAGCGGCGCATCATGATCGGGACTTATGTCCTTTCGGCAGGGTTTTACGATGCATATTTCACACAGGCATCGAAAGTCCGCACGCTCATCGCGCGCGATTTCGACGAGGCGTGGAAGTCGTGTGATCTGCTTCTCACCCCCACCGCACCCAGCGCCGCCTTCGCGCTCGGCGAAAAGAGCGCTGATCCGCTGGCGATGTACCTAAACGACGTGTTCACCGTGCCAAGCTCGCTCGCGGGCCTCCCCGCGATGTCGGTGCCGGGCGGGCTGGACGGGCAGGGTCTGCCGCTCGGACTCCAGGTCATCGGCAAGGCGCTCGACGAGCAGGGTGTGCTGAACGCCTGCCTCGCCATCGAGGAACGCGCCGTGTTTGTCGCACGACCGGGGGAATGGTGGTGAGCGCGTTTCGCATCAAAGGCGCAACCGGTGACTGGGAGGTTGTGGTCGGCCTCGAAGTCCACGCCCAGATCACCTCGAAAGCTAAATTGTTCTCGGGCGCCTCGACCGCGTTCGGGGCGGAGCCGAATTCGCAGGTGTCGCTGGTCGATGCCGCGATGCCGGGGATGCTGCCCGTGCCGAATGCGGAATGCGTGAAACAGGCGGTCCGCACCGGCCTTGCCATCGGGGCGGAAATCCACCGCTGGAGCCGGTTCGACCGCAAGAATTATTTCTACGCCGATCTGCCGCAGGGCTACCAGATTTCGCAGCTGTTCCACCCTATCGTCGGCGAAGGCGCGGTTACCGTCACGACCGACGAGGGTACCAAGACCATCGGCGTCGAGCGCATCCATATCGAGCAGGACGCCGGCAAGCTGATGCACGAGCAGCACCCGACGATGTCCTATGTCGATCTCAACCGCTCGGGCGTGGCACTCATGGAAATCGTGTCGAAACCCGACATGCGTAGCCCGCAAGAAGCCGGCGAGTACGTCCGCAAGCTGCGCCAGCTGGTCCGCTACATCGGCAGTTGCGACGGCAATATGGAACAGGGCTCGATGCGCGCCGACGTCAACGTCAGCGTCCGCAAAACCGGCGACGAATTCGGCACGCGCACCGAGACCAAAAATGTCAATTCGGTCCGCTTCATCCAGCAGGTCGTCGAGATCGAGGCGCGGCGTCAGGTTGATGTCATCGAAGGGGGCGGCACCATCGTGCAGGAAACCCGCCTGTTCGACCCCGACAAGGGTGTCACGCGCTCGATGCGGTCGAAGGAAGACGCGCACGACTATCGCTATTTCCCCGATCCCGACCTGCTGCCGCTGATCCTGACCGAGGATTTCGTGGCCGAATGCGCCGCAAGCCTGCCCGAACTGCCCGACGCCAAGCGCGCGCGCTTCACCGATACGATGGGAATCACGCCCTATAACGCTGAAGTGCTGACCAACGACGTCGATACCGCGCACTGGTTCGAAGCGCTCCTCGCGCAGGGCGTCGAGGGCAAGACGGCGGCCAATTGGGTGACCGGCGAGCTGTTCGGCGCGCTCAACCGCCTCGGCCGCGACATCACGAATAGCCCGGTCAACCCCGCGCAGGCAGCCGAACTGCTCAACCTCGTCGGCGACGGCACGCTGTCGGGCAGCATGGCCAAAACCGTATTCGAAAAAATGCTCGAAACCGGCGACGGAGCAGGGTCCATCGTCGAGCGCGAAGGCCTGAAACAGACCAGCGATACCGGTGCGATCGACGCTGCCATTGCCACTGTCCTGTCCGCCAACGCCGACAAGGTCGCCGACTATCGCGGCGGTAAAGAAGCATTGTTCGGGTTCTTCGTCGGCCAGTCGATGAAAGCGATGGCGGGGAAGGGCAATCCGAAGCTGGTCAATGAACGGTTGCGGGAATTGCTCGCTTCTGCATAACTTCTTGCACCGACCGAAAGAGTCGAAGTGTAACGGGGGAAATTACATGGGTCGCACCATCTTCGCCGCGCTGGCTTGTGCCACGCTTTTCGCTTCGCCCGGGATCGCGGGCGTGAAGACCATGACGGCGTCGGGCTATGCGCTGCCCAAGGACAAGCCGGTCACCATTGTGCTCATGCGCCCCGACACCGATGTCGGCGAGCTGGCGGCGGGAGGATTGCCGCAGCCCAACGCCGACTGGACCAAGGCGGCACGCGCCAATATCGCCGACGCCTTGCGCGCCAATGGTGTGGCGAAGAAGATCGAGTTCAAATTCATCGACGAACAATCGGGCGACGCGGCACAGCTGATGGCGGATTACACCGCGCTGCATAAATCGGTCGCCGATGCGATCATCGTGCACAAATATTACGGCTCGAAACTACCGACCAAGAAGGACAAGTTCGACTGGACGATGGGTCCGGGCGCGCAAAAGCTGGGCGATCTGTCGGGCGGCAATTATGCGTTGTTCCTCTACACCCGCGATAATTTCGCCAGCGCCAGCCGCAAGGGGATGCAAGTCGCCGGAATGCTTGGCTGCATCGTCGGCTTTTGTGTGATCGTGACCGGCGGCCAGCACGTCGCCTATGCCTCGCTGGTCGAGCTGTCGTCGGGCAATGTCGTGTGGTTCAACGTCCTGCGCGGGTCGAAAGGCGATATCCGCGAGAAGGACGGCGCGGCGGGCATGGTGACGGCGATCATGGCCTCGATGCCGACGCAGCCCGGCGAGGCACCCAAGGCGGAAGTGGCGGCGAAGTGATATCCAAAAGCCTCGTCGGCCCGGACTTGATCCGGGCCTTGGCTTCTTCTCCTTCAACTTCAGTCCGAAGGCAGCCTAACCCCGGATCAAGTCCGGGGCGACGGGCGCTTTGGGGAGCCATCGCCCTCTCGCTCACCGCCGCCGCCCCGCCGCCGGTCACGGTCACGCCCGGCTACACTCCGCAGGACGCCGACGAGCGCGGCCTGTGGATGCAGGTCGACGAATATGAGCGACAATTCAAGACATCGAACTTCGTTATGCGCGACGCCGCGCTCAATGCCTATGTGCGGCAGGTGTTCTGCAAGACCGTGGGCGAGGCCGAGTGCAAGGACGTCCGCATCTACGTCGTCCGCACCCCCTATTTTAACGCGAGCATGGCCCCCAACGGGATGATGCAGGTCTGGTCGGGCCTGTTCCTGCGCTGCCGCAACGAGGCGCAATTCGCGGCCGTGCTGGGGCATGAATACACCCATTACAAAAACCGCCACACCGTCCGCCAATTCCGCGACATCAAGAAAAAGACTGACGCCATCGGCTGGTTGTCGGTCATTCCGCTGGGTGGGGCTGTAGCGGGCGGTATCGCCCTGGCGCAGCTCGGTATGATCGGCTCGATCTTTTCCAACTCGCGCGAAATGGAGCGCGAAGCGGACACCGGGGCGCTGCCGATGCTGGTCAAGGCGGGCTATGATCCGTCCGCCGCCTCGAAAGTCTGGGGCCAGATTCTTGCCGAGGATGCGGCGACCGCCGCAGAGCGAAAGCGCGCCAAGCGCCGCGAGGGCGGTATGTTCGCGACGCACCCGCAAAGCATCGAGCGCCAGGCCGAACTCGACAAACAGGCAAAGGCACTGGCCTCGCCGTCGGCGACCGCGCTCAATGCTGTCGAATATCGAGCGGCGCTCGGCCCTTGGTGGGCTGATTTCATCGACGACCAGATCAAGCTCAATGATTTCGGCGCGACCGAATTGCTGCTCGGCCAGCTCGCCGACACCGGCTGGACCGGCGAACTGCTTTATGCGCGCGGCGAACTTTACCGGTCGCGGGGCAAGCCCGAGGATTTCAAGGCCGCAGCAGGCTTTTACCGCGATGGGATCGCCAAGGGCAGCGCACCGGACGAGGCGTGGCGCGGGCTGGGCGTTGCCCTGCTCCGCAGCGGCGATGCGCCGGGCGGACAGGCCGCGCTCAAGACCTATCTCGAAAAAAAGCCGGACGCGAAGGACAAGGCAATGATGGCAATGATGGCAGGAGTGACTTCATGAAGCGGTTTATGGTTGCGGTCGCGCTGACGGCGCTGGTCGTTGCGCCGGCACAGGCAGGCTTCAAGCTGATGCCAACGGGCAAGCCGCAACTGGTCGGTAAGCTCGGCCTGTCGGTCACGCCGCCGAACGACTGGAACCGGCTCGGCTCGAAAATCGGTCGCAACGCCGAAAGCTGGACGCTCGACGGCCTCTCTCTCAACGATCTGACCTTTTACGGCGGGATCGAGGAGGGACGGACCTTGTTCCGCGAGGTCGACAAGAAAAACCGCCCGCTGCCCAAATTCACCGCGTCGATGCTGCCGACCGATATCGTGTCACTGTTTGAGGGCAGCTATCGCGTGGCGGCGGGCACCTCGCTTTTCGAAATCGGCAAGGTCGAACCCGCCACCTTTGCGGGTAAACCCGGGGTGCATTTCACCTACAGCTTTGTCCAGCAGGGCGAGGAAGTCCGGCGCAACGGCGAGGGGACCGGCGCGATTATCGGCGGAAAGCTTTACCTGATTACCTTTGAGGCACCCGTTATCCACTATTTCGACCGCGACATCGCGCGGTACCACACCCTCGTGGGCACCGCGCGCGTCGGTTAGGCGTTCATCTGCTTGACGCTCTCTACACCGGGCTCGGGTACATCGACATCGCCCGGCATCGGCGGCATTTCGCTGGGCGGCACAGTCGGCATCGGGCTGTCGACGGGGCCGTAATCGGGTTCGGGGTTGGGGACGGTTGCCATGGGACTTCTCCTTCGCCTGATCAACGCACCAACCGCGCACAGGCTCCCTTGCCCTTGGCGGCAACCCCCCATATAGACGCGCGCCTTGTCGGCGTACCGTTGCGGGCGTGGCGGAACTGGTAGACGCGCTTGGTTTAGGTCCAAGTATCGCAAGATGTGGGGGTTCGAGTCCCTTCGCCCGCACCAGGTTCGTCAGGCTCGCAAAGACGCCAAGAATCTAACCGGATATCCCCTTGACCATGCAGATTGCCGAAACGCTGAACGAAGGCCTGAAGCGCGCCTTCCTGTTGACCATCCCCGCCAAGGATATCGAGGCGTTGGTCGAGGCCGAAGTCAAAAAGGCCGCGCCGCAGATGCGGATGCCCGGTTTCCGCCCCGGCAAGGTACCCGCGAATCTGGTTCGGAAGATGCACGGCCCCGCACTTCAGCAAGAGGCACTGAACTCCGCGATCCAGAATGGCGTGTCGAAGCTGGTCGCGGACAACAAGTTCCGCCCCGCGATGCAGCCGTCGGTCGAACTTGGCGAGGACTATGCCCCCGGCAAGGACGCCGAGATCAAGGTCGCGCTCGAAATCCTGCCCGATGTGCCGACGCCCAACATCGAAGGCATCAAGCTGGAACGCCTGACTGTCGAGCCAGACGAATCCGCGATCGACGAGCAGGTCAACGCGCTGGTCGCGCAGCAGAAGTCGTTCGAAGACGCTCCTGCCAAGCATAAGGCCGCGACCGGCGACCTCGTCGTGATGGATTATCTCGGCAAAACTGGCGGCGAGCCCTTCGACGGTGGCAAGGGCGAAGACATGTCGGTCGAGATCGGCTCAGGTCGCCTCATTCCCGGCTTCGAAGACCAGCTCGTCGGCGTGAAGGCCGGTGACGAAAAACAGATTTCGCTGACCTTCCCCGAGGATTACAACGCCGCCTATCTCGCCGGGAAGCCCGCGACGTTCGATCTTGTCATCAAGAAGGTTCAGACGGCCAAGGCCGCCGCTGCCGATGACGAATTCGCGAAGTCGTTGGGTCTGGAAAGCCTCGAACAGCTCCGTGGCTTGTTCAAGGGGCAGGTCGAGCAGGAGCTCAACGGCCTGACCCGCACCTATATGAAGCGCAAGCTGCTCGACCATTTGTCGGAAACGCATGATTTTCCGGTGCCGCCGTCGATGGTGGAGGCCGAATTCGCGCAGATCTGGCAGCAGCTCGAACAGGAAGCGACGCGCGAGGCCGATCCCGAAGCGGCACGCGCCGAGATGGAAACCGACCGCGCGGACTATCACCGCATTGCCGAGCGCCGCGTGCGTCTGGGCCTGTTGCTCTCCGAAATCGGTCAGGCGGGCGGCATCGAGATCACCCAGAACGAGATGAACATGCTCGTCAACCAGGCCGCGCAGCAGTATGATCCGAAGGACCGCGAGCGGTTTGTCGAGTACCTCCGCAACGAGCCGATGGCGCAGGCCCAGCTCCGTGCGCCGATGTACGAGGACAAGGTCGTCGATTATCTGTTCTCGAAAGCGGAAATCACCGACCGGGCCTCGACCAA
>ENA-OBLH01000772-OBLH01000772.1-metagenomes-genome-assembly--contig:-NODE-772-length-9948-cov-3.34782_pt1 | contig 9948 bp, 6 predicted proteins | sample MGYA00153382_OBLH01 | MGnify analysis MGYA00153382 | reverse complement strand
AATTTAGCCTAGGGATTGATCGTCGTACTTCACAAATAATAAGAAGTAGGGTGTGTTAGCGTAGCGTAACGCACCAAACCATTGTAAAAATATAATGTATTAAGCTATTTAGCAAACCCCAAAGAAGGTGCGTTACATTTCATTAACGCACCCTACTTCTACTGATTCTAAATTTATCTGGGGGGCGAATATTTTAGATATTAGATTGAAACTACTAAGGTGTAAATTGACTGATTAAATCATCAACTGATCTGTTTTTATCAATTCGATAATGTTTTGGCTTTCCATTTCTATAAACTGTTAAGTGTATCCCATTCTCACCAGTTACAGTATCGGTATAAACATGAATATGATCGTTATTTGTTCCGATTTTTCGGATAAGAATATCTTTTACAAAACCGGTTGAGTCTGTCTTAGTCTTAATTTCGTATCCACTTTGTTTCCATTGTGTCCAGTTGCTATAACGTGCATCACTTAGTTGTTTTAGAAGCTTAATTTCATCTCTTGTAAGACCATCTCTTGTCTTACTAGCTAGTGACATTAATAAAGAAACATCTCCTGATGAAGATAAAGATATTGTATGTGTTCTACCAGAGACTGACTCTCTAATATTCAGAACACGAGATACTCTATCCCACATAATATCATAGGTTCCTGGAGTTCCTCCGATTTTAAGCAAAATGGGACTATCTGCTGAAAGAGTGTGGGTTGACCAATTATTTCTCATATTTTCGCTTAAATAGAATAATGTACGTACTTAAATTATCATTTCAAGAATCATCTCAAACAATTCATCCATTTCTTCCTCAGTTAAGATGTCTTCTAGCGGAGATGATGGATTCTCTTCTATTTTAAGAAGGATATGCTCACGTATAGATAGAGCTTCACGGCGATCTTTCTTTTCTTGTTCTTTAAGTTGCTCTTGTTCAATTTTTTTCGCCTCCTGTTGTAGTTGTTGTTTTAACTTATCTCCAAACTCTTCTAAAATTTTCTTAGATTGCTTTCGCTTAATCTGCTCTTTATTTGGTTTAGAACTAGCTCGTTTCGATTGGGTAGAACTATTTCCTGTGAGTGTAAGTACAAAAGAAAACATTGCAAATATGATTCCAAAGGAAATCCAAAAGCCTACGAAAAAGTAAGTGATAATTGGAAATAACCACCAATACCAGCCTTTATAATTAGAACTGTATTCCCGCATTGAGTCTATACCTAGACCAATTAGTCCAAATGAGCAAGTTAATATTGGGAGTGCGATTAAATAGCTGAAAAATGCCGTTGTTGCTTGCGACATTCCTGCAATTGACCACCCAATACTAAATATCAAACCTAAAAATAAACCCAGGCTAATCCAGCTTATAAAAACTCTAGTTGAGAATCTAAATCTTTCTTTCATTGGGCCAGGAGTGATGAAAGGGAGGATTTTATCCATTATTGTCACTTGTTCTTAATGAAGTATAGTTTTGGAACTTCAGCAGGTTAAAATGTTTGTTTAGATACATAGAAGCTTTCTTGGATAAAGCACAAGATTTGAAACTTGTTTTAGTTACCGAACTTAAAAAGCCTTAGTTTCTCCTTATGATGCTTTAGGGATAAAGGTTTTGTCTAGTCAAAAGGTGTTTGGTTTCGTTGGCAGTTTTATATCTAATTCTGAGTTGTTTTGCTTGAAAATGTTGGAAAATGTAAGGCAGTTTTAGATATAATGCGGGAAATTATGATATCCACAATGTTGTATGAATCTTAAGGAAGTGCTGAAAATGGCTGATGAGTTAGTGTTTGCCAAAACAGGTCAGCATCTTGATGATTTGCAAGAGGCAGTTCTGCGGGGAAGTATACAAGGGGAGAAGTACACCCAGATTGCTGAGGAGATTCATTGCAATGAGAGTTATGTTAGGGATATCGGTGCAAAGTTGTGGCAGATACTTTCAGAAGAGTTAGGCGAAGAGGTTAATAAGTCAAACTTGCGTTCTACAATGGGAAGGTTGATATTTTCAAACATCTCTAATTTTGAAAAAGAAGCTATAGCAATTGGTAGTTTTGAAAAAGATTTTGTAGCCATTAGTAGTTTTAATATCTGTCGAGAAATTCCACAACCACTAGATGCCTCAGATTCACATAATCAAGAAAGAGCTAATACAGAGCAATCTGAAACGCTACGTTATGAGTTAAGTGAAATGCCAGAGTTGGGTGATTTTTATGGTAGGGAAGCTGAACTAGAAACCCTCACAGCTTGGATTACTCAACAAAATTGTCGCCTCATCGCTCTGACTGGGATTAGTGGCATTGGCAAAACTACCCTAGCAGCGCAACTTGTCCATCAGATAAAAGCTGAATTTGATTATGTAGCTTGGTATAGCCTAGAATCACCCATCACCTTTTCAAAATTTCAACAGAAACTAATAGAATTTTTCTCTTTCTCAGAAAACCCAGAAATCCCAATTACTAACCCCAAACCTTTCTCCCTGATTAAACACCTCCAAAAACATCGCTGCTTAATAGTTTTAGATGATATTCATCACCTTTTTAGCAATGGTGAATTAGCTGGACAATATCAGCCAGAATATGCAGAATATCGCTCATTTTTTAAACAAATCGAAACTCTATCTCATCAAAGTTGCTTACTCCTAATTGGTTGGGAACATCCCAGAGAAATCAATTCTCTCAAGACCCAAAATAAAACAACACACACTCTTCAAATCACAGGTTTAGATATTGCTGCCGGAGGAGAAATCTTCAGAGATTGTGGATTAATAGAAAATGATAATTGGCAAACCCTAATTCATCGCTATCAAGGTAATCCCCTCTGGTTAAAAAGTGTCGCAACTCTGATGCAAGAACTAGGAGAAGATGTCACTAATTTATTGCCTAGGGACACTATTTTATTACCCGAAGAATTGAAAGATAGTTTATCTCAACAGTTCAGCCGCCTATCAAAAATAGAAAAAGAAGTGATCGATCGCCTCGCCTCAGAAATCACTCCCATCAACCTCGCAAAACTATTAGAGCATAGCCCCATTCCTGCCTCAGATTTACTCAATGCCCTACGATCGCTATCCCAGCGTTCCTTAATCGAAAAACAGGAAAATCTTTATCTCTTGCCCCCAGTATAGAAAGAGTATGCCCTGCAACCTAGTTTTTTAGATTAAGGTAAAATTAGTCAAGCAACCCCGGAGGACTCATGATCACTACGATCGCTACAGAAAAACTGCTTACCCTTGAGGAATACCTAGCCTATGACGATGGTACAGAGAATCGCTACGAACTAGAAGATGGAGTATTAGTCAGGATGCCCACGGAAAGCCCGGAGAATATTAGTATTGCTAGACGATTGCTACTAGAAATTATTAAATCTGTGGCGGCAGAATTAGTAGTTTGGGGAACAGAGATTGCTATTTCTGGGGGAACAGTAAGGGTCAGAATCCCTGATTTAATAGTGCATTCTCCAGAATCTCTAGCAGCCTTGGCGGGGTCAACACGATCAACCCTGACCCCAGATATGCCGCCCCCAGCTTTGGTCGTAGAAGTAGTCTCCCCCGGTTCCCAAAACCGTAACCGTGACTATCGCTACAAGCATACGGAATACGCAGCTAGAGCGATCGCCGAATATTGGATTGTAGACCCAGAAGTGCAACAGATTACTATATGTAAATGGGTAGAAGGTAAATACGAAGATATGGTATTAACTGGGGAGCAACTTATCATTTCAGAAGTAGTTCCCAATTGGCAGCTAACAGTTAATCAAATCTTTTCAAAACTCTAATTTTCAAGGATAAAAATTGGGGACGTGACTACGCCCCCCGTTTGAGTTTATTCTACGCCTTCAATCCGGTCTTCCACTTCTTGGTAGAGTTGGCGGAGGCGATCGAGATTGCTCTCGCTGGTTTCCCAGTAGCCCCGGCCATTAACTTCTAAAAGTGTGCCGACCATCTTACGGAAAGAGTGGGGATTGAGATTCATTAGCCGATCGCGCATGGCCTCATCTTCAATGAAGATGGAATTGGTATCTTCATAGACCCAGTTATCCACCGCCCCGGCAGTAGCACTCCAGCCCATAGTGTTTACCAACCGCTTAGAAAGTTCCCGCACCCCTTCGTAGCCGTGGGACAGCATTCCTTCATACCATTTAGGATTGAGGAGCTTAGTCCGGGCATCCAAGCGGACAGTTTCCGAGAGAGTGCGGACTTGGGCATTGGCAGTTGTGGTATCAGCAATCAACGCCGTGGGAGTTTTGCCATCAGCCCGGAGCCGAGAGATGAGTTTTGTGGGATCAGAATCAAAATAGTGAGAGACATCCGTGAGGGAGATTTCCGAAGAATCGAGATTCTGGAAAGTCACATCCGCAGTTTTGAGGGCTGATTCAAAAATCTGCTGGGATTGTCCCATAGTGCCGGGGTCATCCGCACTAAAGGCAAAGGACTTCCGAGCGAGGTACATATCCTGTAATTCTGATTCACTTTCCCAAGTGCTATTTTCCACAGCGAGGTTGACATTGGAAGAGTAGGAACCGGAGGCATTGGAGAATACCCGTGTGGCTGCTTGCCGGAGAGTTATGCCTAATTCTTCCGCCTGAGCTAGGGCATGTTTCCTGACAAAGTTCATCTCTAGAGGTTCATCAGCTTCGGCAGCCATTTTTACCGCCTTATCTAAGAGATTCATCTGATTGATAAATAAATCCCGGAAGACCCCAGAGCAGTTGATCACCACATCAACCCGTGGTCTGCCCAACTCTTCTAAACTCAATAGTTCCAGCTTATTCACCCGTCCGAGGGCATCAGGAACTGGCTTCACCCCGATCATCCACATGATCTGAGCCAGGGATTCCCCATAGGTTTTGATGTTATCCGTACCCCAAAGTACACAGGCGATCGTCTCTGGATAGGCCCCGTTATTATCTGCTACCTGTTTCTCCATCAAGCGATCGACCAATAATTTGGCACTCTGCACTGCTGCTGCTGTGGGGATAGATTGGGGATCGAGGGCGTGGATATTTTTGCCTGTAGGTAATACATCGGGGTTCCGAATCGGATCACCACCGGGACCAGGGAGGACGTATTCTCCTTCCAACGCTTTAAGCAAAGCTCCCAACTCGTTATCCGCACACACCTGTTTGAGGCAAAATTCTAGATACTCAAACAAGGGCTTGATGGGTTCAGGATCCACCTTAGGATAACCAGCTTGGTGAAGGGCTTCGATCCACGGTTCCTTTTTGCCCATGTTGAAGAAATTGAGCTTAGAAACTAGGGAAACTCGCCCATCAGCATCGGTTTGTTCTTTGACCAAGGCACTGACGGCCGCCCGGGTGGCTAGGGTAATATCCTGCAAAAGTTGCACGTCTTCGAGGATGCCTCGATCGCTACTCCGGTACAGATCCATAATATCCCGACCCAGACTGGTAGCAATGATCCCCGGCAGTCCCAGTAGTCCTTCTTCTTGACGATCGAGACTGGCAATATTTACTAAGGTAGCGATCGCTTCTTCAGCACTAGGAGGTTTCCCAATGACGTGCAATCCACAGGGCAACAGGCGAGATTCAATTTCCATCAAGCGGCGATAGACGGAACCCACAACAGTATCCCGTGCTTCATTATCTAAGTCCTTGGCATCGGCTGCGGGTAATTCCACATCCTTGTCTAGGTTAACCATCCGGGCTTTATCCATGATCGTATTGACGATCGATACTCCCCGTCCTGTATCCTTCAAGGTTTGATAGGAAGCAATCAACTCACTTAATTCCTGTAAACCCTTGTAGAGTCCAGCATTTTCGGCGGGAGGGGTGAGGTAGGAAATGGTTTCGGCGTAACTGCGGCGCTTGGCGATCGTGGCTTCGCTGGGATTGTTGGCAGCGTAGTAATACAAGTTGGGAATATTGCCAATTAAGTTATCAGGATAGCAATCCCCCGACATGCCGATCTGCTTACCGGGCATAAATTCCAAGGAACCATGAGTCCCGAAGTGTAATACGGCATCTGCACCCCAGATTTTTTCTAGGTAGGTATAGTAGGCAGCAAAACCGTGGTGGGGACTGGCCGATCGAGAGAAGAGCAAGCGCATGGGGTCGCCTTCATAGCCAAAGGTGGGCTGGACTCCAATAAAGACATTACCAAAGTGCTTCCCGAAAACTAACAAGTTCTGACCATCACTATTCAAATTTCCCGGAGGTGCGCCCCAATTTTCTTCTAGACGGGTGGAGTAGGGGGTGAGTTTTTCGTACTCTGGGACGGACATGCGGTAGGCAATATTTAGCTCTGGGCTGGCGTACTGGGCTTGGACATCATGGATCACTTCCTGCATTAATGCTTCAGGAGATTCCGGCAGGGTCGGCAGGTCGTAGCCATTATTTTGCAAGGCTTCCATGACTTTGTAGATAGAACCAAACACATCCAAATAAGCCGCTGTGCCTACATTACCTTTATCGGGCGGGAAACTAAAAACCGTAATGGCAACTTTTTTATCTAGCTTGGGTTTGCGGCGCAAGTTTGACCATCTTAAGGCTCGTTTGGCCACGGCTTCGATGCGGTCTTGGAGAGCGATCGCTTTCCCCGTTGCTCCATCCCGCCCAGAAAGAATAATTGGCTCGATCGCCCCATCTAGTTCGGGGATGGCAATTTGCAGAGCCACTTGAATCGGGTGCAAACCTAGATCGCTGTTTTCCCATTCTTCGGTGGTTTGAAATACCAGAGGCAATGCCACCATGTAGGGACGGTTGAGACGTTTCAGGGATTCGATCGCCTTGGGATGATCCTGCCGAGCGGGGCCACCCACGAGGGCAAACCCAGTCAAGGAAACTACTGTATCTACAGAGGAATTTTTCGTAATCGGATCGTAGAAATAAGCATCCACAGGTTTGGAGAAATCTAAGCCCCCGGCAAACACAGGAACTACTCTTGCCCCCATCGCTTCAAATTCTTGCACCATAGCCACATAATGGGCATCATCCCCAGTGACAAGGTGGGTTCTTTGCAACACTAGCCCGACAGTAGGAGCGAGGGGATCCTTGAGATCAGCAGATATATCTTTACGGGAGTTGTACCAGTTGAGATATTCCTTCACATCTTCAAACATTTGGGTTGCCATAGGATGCCAAATCCCCATATCAGGGTAGGTGACAGGCTCCAGAAAACTCATGGTTTTTTCGCCCTTGAAGACGTACTTATCCGCCAACATCAGGAAGAAATTTTCTAAATTATCGGAGGAACCGCCTAGCCAGTACTGGAAACTAAGCATGAAGTTTCTAGCATCTTGAGCCTTATCCATCGGCAGATATTTCAGCACCTTGGGCAGGGTTTGCAAGAGTTTCAGCATTCCATCTTGGAAGGAAGCACCAGATTTTTCCTTGCGTTTTTTCATGAATTGGGCGATCGCACTTTTGCTCTGCCCTAGTTGCGCCATGCTGAAGGTTCCCATTTTGTTGAGGCGCATGACTTCTGGCATGGAAGGAAATATCACTGCCACATCGAGGTTATCTCGCACGGGTTCTACCGCTGCCACAACTTTTTCGGCGAGGTCTTCAATGAAAATCAAAGAAGCAATAAAAATATTGGCATTGCCCACATCTAGCTTAAAAGCTTCATAGTTTTCTGGGCTGCGGAGTTCTTCAATTAGATAGCCACTGATCTCGATCGCTAAACTAGGATGACTGGCATTAATAGAATTTACTGCCCCGGCGATCGCACTCTGGTATTGGCTTTCAAGGACTACATAGACCACCTTTAGCAAGTGACGACCATTTAGATTACTAGGACTAATATGGCGAACGGTGGGCTTGACGTGGGTAAACATAAAAGTAATTGCTCCTTAGGGTATTCATCTAACAGGAGATTTAATCCTGTAGTAGGATGGTTAATCCTCAGTCATTCAGTCATGGCTGGTTGCTAATCCTGTAGTTTGGAGAGTTGGGACTAGGGCGGGGCTGCTGACTGAATATATGATTGGTTGTAACAGAAAATGACAGTATCTAAGCGATCCAGACCGAAATCTGACACAATTTGATAAATTTTTGCCAAACTTTCTTTACATTACTTAATCATATTCTGAGTAATTACTAATAAATCTCTTAATATAAGTTTATAAAAATTCCATGTTTCTAGGTTGGGGAGATCAGGGAAGCGATCGCATCTCTCCCTAGAAATACGATCGCTCAAAATATAACTATTTAGATGGCTTGTTGCTCAGGATCAGGATGACATAAACCAGTTTGGTGATGCTGCCGAGCAGGATAGACAGGAGAAGGGCGATCGCCCGATTTCTCAGAAGTTTGGCAAGGTGAGCAGCGCCCACCCTATTAATCTAATCTACTTATTGGGGTTTATTTGCGGGTTGATCGATCGCGCAGGGTACGGATCAGAGTTTTGGTAGCACGGATTAACGGAGTTCCGGCACGAGCTAAGGCGGTGAGGGCGATAATTAGGGTCAAGGGATCGTTAGCGATCGCAAGCATAGGATTATTTCCTTCAACAGGAGTTGCTGGAGATGAGGTGCAGGCGATCGTATTTTGTTGACTGTGGGCAGTGGGGGAATTGAGTTGGGGTGCGATCGCTGGAATTGTCGCTGGAATATTAATGGGAGTTGTGGAAGGCTGGGACTCGATCGCTTGAGTTTGCACTGGTTTTTGAACTTGATTTTGGTTTTGGGTTGACATGATGTTTGCTCCTAAATTTGAGAATACAAAAACGATAAAATATAGCTGCTTGACCGACCTTGCATGATTTGTAGGAGTTGCGTGACTTTGTAGTGGAAACGGGTTTCGACTCCGCTCAACCCTCAATTACTCTGTTAGATTCGTGTGGACTGAAAGGCAAGATAGAGGAGTAGATATCTAAATAACCCTCAATTATTTCGTTGGGTGAGCGAAGTCGAACCCATATTTTGCGTGACTTTAAAAAAGAATGTCAAAATGGTTTGTAGTTGGTGAAGGTTTAGAGAGGATTAGAAATGACACGATCGCTACAGGCTTCTGGAGATGGAATCAAACAGATTAGAAAGGCAATGAAACAAGGAGAGTTCACGCAAAATGATCTTGCTACGGCACTCAAGATTTCTCGATCAACCATCACGACTTTGCTACAGGGAAAGGCGATCGACAAAACTAATTTTGATAGGTTGTGTGATTTTCTGGAACTGGATTGGCGAGATATCCGGGGTGAGGAGGTGGTTAGTGATAATCTTGAAATTTTAGTTCAAGAGGTGAAGGAGAAAATAGGGGCGGATGTGAGGGAGCGCTGTGGGACGATGCGGGTATTGGATATGACGCAACCTGTGGATCTGGAGCGGATCTATACGGATGTGAATATCATTAAGGATGTGATCGGGCGGCGGCGGATTGGGTATGACGAGGTGATGGAAGTTTGTACTCGTGAGCATTTTGATCAATTCTTGGTGGGGGCGATTCAAGAACGAGTGACGGGTTTTGCTGCGGTGGAGGAGTTTCAAAAGTTGGTGGTGTTGGGCAAACCGGGGGCGGGGAAGACTACCTTTATGAAATATCTTGCTATGTCTTGCCTTGCGGGAAAGTTTCATGGGGAGCTTGTGCCGATTTTTGTAACGTTGAAGGTTTATGCAGAAACCAATGGTAAGCCGTCTTTACAGGACTATATTTTTGCTGAGTTCAAACAGCGTAAGGTCGAACAAGATATGGTAGAACGCTTATTAGAGGAAGGGAAGGCTTTGATCTTGTTGGATGGGTTGGATGAGGTGCGGCAAGAGGACGATCGCCGGGTGAAGCAGGATATTGATAAATTTTCTAGGGATTGGCTGAAAAATCGGTTTGCTATTACCTGTCGGATTGCAGCACGGGAATATCAGTTTGAGAAGTTTACGGAGGTGGAGGTTGCGGATTTTGATGAGGGTCAGATTGAGATTTTTGTAAATAATTGGTTCAAAGGGAAGGATGAGCCAAAATCAGCCCGGCTTTTGGAGAAATTGAAAAAGAATAAGCCTGTGAGGAAATTAGCC
>ENA-OBLH01000770-OBLH01000770.1-metagenomes-genome-assembly--contig:-NODE-770-length-9959-cov-4.82512_pt1 | contig 9959 bp, 12 predicted proteins | sample MGYA00153382_OBLH01 | MGnify analysis MGYA00153382 | reverse complement strand
ACGCGCCGAGTTCTGGAAGGTGCCAGAGTTCGGATCTGTGCCCGTTACCGTGATCGTGACCTGACTGCCCGAGGCAAACGTTGGCAAAATCAGGGCGAGATTGCCGGTGCCACTTGCGCTGCCACAACTAGCGCCTGCCGACGCTACACACGTCCACGACACGTTGACTGTGAGGCGACAAAATTGGTCACATGTTGATTTTGAACGGCTTTTCACTGAAACGTATATTTCATAAGGGCTTAGCACCGTAAACGGCACCAAGTCAACTTTCCGCGAAAATTTCATCTAAGCCTTGGTTGAATGAGCTGTTCTCTACAAAGCTGATGGTCGTCATAAGTTTGATAAAAAGTGACGCAAAGCGTCATGCCGCCACACCACTTACCTATTCGAGGTGCAAAATTCTGAATTTTCGAAAAAGCGCTCCAGCATGATGACGCACGTTTTTCAACGCACGTCGCCCGATAGCAACCCGCCGCAACAAATTTCCACGCCACATAAAAACGCTCGATGCTCGTCAGCCCACCCAGTTTCGCTTTAGTCGCCTCCACCGTCCATGATTCAGCCGCCGAGCCTGACGCGCTGAAGCTTTGTTTTCGCGGCAACGAGCTTCTGGTGAATGAGCCGGGCGGCGCGCCTTGCACGTTGACCGATGCTGCGTCCGGGAACAACGCGATTGTGGTCGGTCGCTGGGGCGAACGACTGGTCGTCGCCGAAGCGCTGGCGCCTGACGTGCCCGCACCTGTTGGCGCGCGCTGGGCCGGACTGCGCAGCCTGTTTGGCGTCATGGCAGACGACCTCGTGTCCATCGCCGGACGCGCGGGTCAACTCATTGACTGGGATCGCACGCACCAATATTGCGGTGTCTGCGCCACACCCACGCAGCGCGATCCGAACGAGCGAGCGCGGCGTTGTCCAGCTTGCAAGCATGCATCCTACCCGCGTATTTCGCCCGCCATGATGTGCCTCGTGACGCGCGGCAATCAGATTTTGTTGGCGCGCAACGTCAACTTTCCAGCGGGGCGATACAGCGCGCTGGCGGGTTTTCTGGAAGCCGGAGAGAGCATCGAGGACGCTGTTCACCGCGAAGTACGTGAAGAAGTGGGCATCGAGGTGAGTGAGCCCAAATATTTCGCGTCGCAATCGTGGCCGTTCCCGAATTCATTGATGATTGCCTACACCGCTGAATACGCGGGTGGCGAGCTGACGCCGAATGGTCACGAGATTGCGGAGGCTGACTGGTTTGATCACAACGACCTGCCGCAACTGCCGCCGCGCATCTCGATTGCCCGTGCGCTGATCGACAACACGATGCTGCGTTTGCGCAACGCTTCGGCGTAGCAATGACCCGCTTCGGTAGCATCGCATCTACCACGGGAACCATCGCCGCGGCCAACGTACTAAAATTGCAGACGGACCTAGGGGAATAGACCAACATGTTTTTGCACCGCAATCGCAGCCTGATTGGCCCATTGCAAGGCGCTATCGCCGTAGCGCTGCTGGCGTTATCCAGCGTCGCTGTGGCGCAAACTGCCGACCTACAGGAAATCAATAAGCTGCTCAAGGCCGGTCAGACGCAAGTTGCTCTGGATCGGGTAAACGTCTACTTGACGTCGAAGCCAAAGGACGCCGTCGGGCGCTTTATTCGCGGCCTCGCGCAAGCCGAATTGGGCAAAACCAACGATGCCATCATGACCTTTCAGGCGTTGACCGAGGACTTTCCCGAGCTGCCCGAGCCGTACAACAATCTGGCCGTGCTCTACAGCTCCAAGGGTCAGTTTGAGAAGGCTCGCGTCGCGTTAGAACTCGCGATTCAGACACACCCCAGCTATTCCACCGCGCACGAAAACCTCGGCGATATTTACGCCAAGCTGGCCAGTCAGGCTTACGACAAAGCGTTGCAGCTCGACAAGGGCAACGGCATGGCGGCGACCAAGTTGAACTTGGTGCGCGACCTGTTCTCCACTAATCCGAAGGCAAATACAGCGCCGCGCGTCACCGCAGCGGCTGCTGGCATGACTGCAGCGCCGGTCGCCGCCAATCTCAATCCGCCAAAGCCCGCCGCGGCGGCTCCAGCGGCCGTATCAGCAACACCGCCATCGGCCCCCTCGGCGGTCGCCGCAATAAGACCGCCGACTGCACCAGCAGCGGCTCCTGCCGCCGCCGTAACCACGAAAGTTGAGCCCGCGAAATCTGTCGACTCCAGCGCAGAGGTGCTCAACGCCGTGGGCAAGTGGGCCACAGATTGGGCTGGAAAGAATCCCGACGGCTACCTCGCCGCCTACGCCCCGTCGTTCAAACCTGAAGACGGCTCATCACGCGCCGCTTGGAACGCCTCACCTCGTGAACGCATCACCACGCCGAAACGCATCAAGGTTGAAGTGTTGGGCGCGACGGTCGAAATGACCTCCGCGACCGAAGCAAAAGTCACGTTCCGCCAAGCGTACAGCTCGGACGCGCTGCAAACGCGTTCACGCAAAACGCTAACGATGGTCAAAGAAGGCAACACCTGGCTGATCACCCGCGAGCGCGTGGGCTAGATTTATTTCAATGACGCGTTTCCCCTCCCCTCTCACGCAACGACGCTTAAGCCTCAAGCCACTGACGACGCTCGCTAAATGCGCGCTCGTGGCTGGGCTCATTGCGCTGCCGACAGGCGTGATCGGTGGCGGCGCGTTTGGCTATAGCGATGCGGAAACGTTGCTGCTCAAAGCGTTGCGTGAGATCAGGCTGACCCAGCTTGATTCCGCCCGCAAAACGATCGGCGAACTGCTAGAACGCTACCCGAATTACCGTCTTGCGCATCTGGTCCAGGGCGATCTCTGGCTCGCCAAATCTCGTGCAATTGTCAGTTTGGGCAACTCTGACCCCTCCCAGCAAATGCAGCAAACGGATTCGCTTTCGGGCCTTCGCGCAGAACCCTCGGCGCGCGTCAAGCGTGAGCAGGACGCCTTCAAGCCCGAGCAAATCCCAGCTAATTTTTGGCGCGTACCCGCCGTGCAACCGTTTGCGCTCGCCGTTGACGTAGACAAATCGAGACTGTACGTGTTGGCCAATGAAAATGGTCGTCTCGTTCGCGTCGCCGATTTTTACGCGACGATTGGCAAAGCCGGCGGTGGCAAAGCGCGCGAGGGCGACCAACGCACGCCGCTCGGCGCATACACCCTGCTTGGCTCCATCTCGCGCGAAAAGCTGACTGACCTGTACGGCGCTGGCGCATTCCCGCTCGACTATCCAAACGTGTGGGATCGAATTCAAGGCAGAAACGGCTTTGGTATCTGGCTGCACGGCGTGCCGAGCGACACGTATGCACGCGCGCCGCGTTCGAGCGATGGCTGCGTCGTGGTGTCGAACCCCGATCTCAAGCTGATCGAAAAATTCATCGCCCCCGGCAAAACCTCTTTCATCATCGCGCAAAGCATCGACTGGGTCGACAAAGACATCGCAGGAAAGCAGTCGCAAGCCCTGCTGACTGCCGTTGAGCGCTGGCGCAGCGACTGGCAGGCGCTGGACACCCCGCGCTACCTCCAGCACTACGCGCCGTCTTTCGTGAGTGACGCACAGCGACTGCCCGAATGGCGCGAACAAAAGCTCGCGGTGAACGCCGCCAAAAAGTGGGCCAAAATTGATCTCGCCAACCTGTCCGCCGTGCAATATCCGGGCGAGAAATCACTTGCCGTGGTCACTTTCGACCAAAACTATCAGAGCAGCAATCTCAGCGGCCAGACGCGCAAACGCCAACTCTGGCAATTGATCGATGGTCGCTGGCAAATTATTTACGAAGGCGCTGCCTGATCCTTTTTTCTCTTACATGAACACTATGAACAAATTCGCCCGCCTCATCGCGCTTGGTGCCTCGGCACTCGCGCTCACAGCCACTCACGCGCAAGCTGTAAAGCCAGCATCGCCCTCGACGCCATCAGCTGACAAGCCCCGCGTCGAAATGAAAACCAGCCTCGGCGTGATCGTCATCGAGCTTGATCCGGCCGCAGCACCCAAGTCCGTCGCCAACTTTCTTGAGTACGTAAAGTCTGGCTTTTACGAAGGCACGGTGTATCACCGCATCATCAAAGGCTTCATGGCTCAGGGCGGTGGTTTTGACAAAGCGATGAAGCAAAAAGAAACGCGCGCGCCCATTGTCAACGAGGGCGAAGCGGCTGAAAAAGCAGGACTGAAAAATGATCGCGGCACCATCTCGATGGCGCGCACTGGCGACCCGCATTCGGCCACCGCGCAGTTCTACATCAACTACAAAGACAACACGATGCTTGACGCCTCAAGCGCCAAGAACAACGTGCCACCGCCGTGCAAAACTGACAACCCACCAGCACAATGCAAACAATACGGCTGGGGCTACACCGCATTTGGGCGCGTCGTGCAAGGCATGGACATCGTCGACAAGATGGCTGAAGTGCCCACCAGTGCCGGTGGCATGTTCCCGTCTGATGTGCCGCAAACGCAGATCGTGATCGAAAAAGTTACTCTCATTACCAAGAAATAAACAAGCACATGGCGTTAGTTAAATTCACCACCAATCATGGCGACTTCACCCTCGATATCGATGAAGTCAACGCACCGCTCACCGCTGCCAACTTTTTGCAGTACGTGCGTGACGGTCATTACAACAACACGATTTTTCATCGCGTGATCGAAGGCTTCATGGTTCAAGGCGGCGGCTTTGAACCCGGCATGAAACAGAAAAACGGACGCGATCCGATCGCACACGAAGGCCCCGTGACAAGTAAAGCTGGCCTCAAGAACACGATGTACACGGTCGCGATGGCGCGCACCAACGAGCCGCACTCCGGCTCGTCACAGTTCTTCATCAACATCGCCGACAACGCCTTCCTGGACTTCAAGGAGGCGACCGGCAATTCGTGGGGCTACACCGTATTCGGCAAGGTCGCCGAAGGCACCGATACCGTCGACAAAATCAAGAACGTAAAAACCGGCACCACCGGCTTTCACCAGAACGTGCCGACGGATGACGTGACAGTTAGCAAAGCCGTCATCCTTTAGTCGAACGCGCCCCTTGATCGCGCGCCTTGATTCACCGGGCAGGTGACCTGAATGCGCGCGATTTTCATTTCTGACCTGCATCTGCGCGAAGGCGATACTGCCACTCAGGCGCAGTTCGACGCTTTCATGCAACGAGCCGCGCCCGGCGCAGATCGACTGTTCGTGCTTGGCGACTTGCTGCACGTATGGCTCGGCGACGCGATGCTCGCGGGTGATGCCTACGCGCTGAAAATCGTCGCGCAATTCAAAGCACTCGCTGACAACGGCACAAAAATCTTCATGGCGCGCGGTAATCGCGACTTCATGATTGGCAGCGACTTTGCGCGGGCCGCGGGCGCAACCTTGCTCAACGAACAAACCGTCATCGACCTCGACGGTCGCGCCACGTTGCTGCTGCACGGAGACGAGCTGTGCACCGACGACATCCGGTATCAACGCGCTCGACGCATCCTGCGCACCGACCTCTTCCGCATCATCGGCAACGCATTGCCGCGCTCCGCCCGCTTAGCTATCGCCCGCAAACTGCGCACAGAGAGCGACCAGCACAAATCGCAAACTTCCATGGCCATTATGGACGTCAACGGCGACGCTGTAAGCCGCGCTATGGCCCGCCACAACGCCAGCCTACTCATCCACGGCCACACCCACCGCCCCGCGCATCACCTGCTTGCAGAAGGACGCGAACGCTGGGTAATGTCGGACTGGCAACAGGACTACGGTTACCTCGAATACAAAGACGGAACATTCACCGTAAAACCCTGGCCCACAGCGCCGAAGTCGTCTCTATAATCCGAAATCGTTGGGGGGGTAGCTCAGCTGGGAGAGCGCCGCGTTCGCAATGCGGAGGTCGGGAGTTCGATCCTCCTCCTCCCATCAACGTATTTCACACCGTCCACAGTAGTCCGAAGAACCCGCCTAAGTGCGGGTTTTTTAATGTTTCCGTTGAGCGATTGCAATGCTCCCGCTATGGGATCATCATCAGCCATGCGCATTGTTGCCATCTCGACGCTGCGAGATCTCTACAAAAAATATCCTAATGCATGCGAGCCGATTGCGGCGTGGATTGCAGCGGTGAGCAAAGCGCGTTGGTCACGGCCCGCCGATGCGAAAGCGCACTACCAGAATGCCAGCATTCTCAAAAATCGCCGCGTTGTTTTCAATATCAAAGGCAACGATTACCGACTCATCGTTGCGATAGCCTGCAAGCAACAAATCGTTTGCATCAAATTTATTGGTGCTCACAAGCAATACGACGCGGTAGACGCTGAAACCGTTGAAGTGGACTAATTCACCATGAACATCAATCCCATTCGTACCAGAGCCGATTACAAAACCACGCTCGCCATCGTGTCAAAACTCGTGGACAAAGAACCCCGCGCCAGAATTGACCTGTTGCGGCACGTCATGGAATCGCGCGGACTCACACGGAAGGACATGGAGCCCTACATCGGCAACCGCGCCCGCGTCTCCGAAGTGCTCAACCGCGCCCGCCCACTCACGCTAGCCATGATTCGCCGACTAAGCGACGCACTGAATTTGCCCGCCGACGTACTGGTGAAAGAGTACGCAGCTAAGGCTGCGTAGCTCTTACGATTAATTCTGCGTGCGCTCACTCAAGCCAAAGAGTTACATGTCCGCTCCGGCCAGCTTCGCGCTCGCTCATTCGTCACAATGCGTCTCGCTCACAACCAAGAGGTCACGCATGACGAATCCATCATTCCGCATCACCGGGCTGTCGCCCGATTTGTTTCGCGCACTGTTTGCAAAGTCCGATGCGGAGTTGCATTCGTAAGGTTGCACAGGTTGCGTTCGACGCCGTCGACACCGTGCCCGACGTATTTTCATCTCGCCTGCTGGCGATCCGCGCCTTCGACGCTACGCACATGATGATCCACGCAGATGTGTGCGAAGGCGTGGACGCCGCGCAGATGTTCTTGCGCCATCTATCGAACGCAAACACCCGCTACCTGCACGTGCATAACGCGCGGCGCGGTTGCTACGCGGCGCGGGTTGAGCGCGCAAATCTAGCGACCTAACCGTACGCACCTATTTCTCAGCGATAGTAGGCGATAGCTTTAAGCCCTTTCGCCTGCACCTTTGAGATAGCGCGCAACACCGCTGAACATTTGACGGGAAGCTCGTCGCCCCATGGGTTGTTCATGAAGCAATTGCCGTTGTAGCCGTCGGTGAGGTTGATGCCGGTGATGACGACCGCGTGCATTTCCTTCGGGTCAGTGATGGGTGTTCTCTTGGGACCGTACGGAAAACCGGCGCAATAGTGGCTCAAAATCAACGGGCCGTAGTCGCGCAGCGCCACAGCAAGGTCGGCCGGATTGCGGCCCATGTTGATTGATGTGAAGCCGCATCGATCCATGCGCGCGACGAAATCAGAGTAACTGTGGGCCGGATTTGGGATCGACGAATTGTTCGGGTCAAAACCACCCGTGAACGTGCCGACACCAATCGACATCTGTTCGCGCTCGCTCGCAACCATGGCCATGCACGTGACCCAGCAGATGGGGTTCGGCCCCTGCTTGACCATAGGCACCTCGTAGAACGGATACGCGTCTGCGAGCAGTGGTGTCAGCAATTTCCAGGTGTTCGCAGCTGTCACACCAAACGGCGTCAACACCGGCGACTGCGCTTTTTGAAATTCGATGAGACGCGTCTGCGTGTTGGGGCCGAAGCCGCCGTCGACCGTCAGCGGCACGATGCCCGTACGGTACTTCAGTCCGCGATTGTGTGCGTCGATGTTCAGCGTCGCCTGAAGTTGGCGCACAGCGTAACCGACCGAACCCAGTTTCAAATAATCTTCAGCCACATTCCCTCCGATGCGGCCCGCAGTACCGCGTTACTTTGATCGTTGTTTCGCAGCAAAACCGGGGCAATGCCCGGTCGTTGCGTGCCGTACTTGCGTAGACGAAAACCAGCGCATCATCAGGCCATTGCTGAACACTATTTTCCGCAACGGTTATCGCCAACGGCACTTGCCCGTGCTCTTTGCCGCATTTGTCCTACACAGATTGCGCGCGGAACTCATACGATGCAGTCTTCAGCGCGAAAGCAAGCGCATAGTTAAAAGGAACGATGATGATTGAAAAAACAGCCAGCGTTCATTGGGAAGGCAAAGGCAAGGTCGGCCACGGCCAGATCAGCACCGAGACGGGTGCGCTGAAGAGTTATCCATACGGCTTTGCAAGCCGTTTTGAAGATGATCGGCGCGGCACCAACCCCGAGGAAATTCTTGGCGCGGCGCACGCAGCGTGTTTCACAATGGCGTTCTCATTCGCGTGTGAGAAGGCTGGTTTTGCGACCACAGCAGTCGATACGCAAGCCAAGGTGCGGTTAGCGAAACAAGGCGATGGCTTTGTGATCGACCGCATCGCACTAACGCTTTTAGCGATTGTGCCGGGTATTGATGACGCGAAATTTCAGGAGATTGCGCTGGCCGCAAAGGCGGGTTGTCCATTGTCGAAAGCGCTGGCCAGCGTGCCGGAAATTACGCTTGAGGCGACGTTGCAGGCGAGCGCGTCCTGATTCTCGGTTCTCGTTTGGCCGTCATTGCGCTGCGCGAAAGGCTGCAACCACGTTCGCTACCCCGCGGGCGTGGTGAAGCTTTTCGGCGGTTCACCCAGCGCGTGATCGGCAAGCCGTTCGTACTCCGAGATGACCTGCGCGCCGAGCAGCAAGAGTGTTGCCGCAACCTCCAGACTCAACAGCACCGCGATGGCGGTGGTCAGCGATCCGTACACCGCGCCGATCTGCGACAGCGTGGCGAAATACCACGTCAGTAGGTGCCGCGAAATCTCCCACAACACGGCTGCGGCCACTGCGCCCAGCAGCGCGTGGTACAGCGACGGGCGACCGACGGGCATGACCAGATAAACCGAGGTCAGCACAAAGATCTCCCCCACGAGGCCGAGCAGGTACAACAGCGCACCGGACAATCCATTGAGCGACCAGGTGCGCCATAAAAATTCGACTTCCTGCTGGCCGATCGCCTGCAGGCTGCCTGCCACCAGCGTGACCAGCAACACGCCAAGGCCGAGCGACAGGATGTAGCCATACGGGATCGCCGCCGAAATCAGGTAGTGCCGTCGCCGTTTCAGCACGCGGTGATGAAAGATGACCGACATGGCGTTTTCGAGCACGGTGAAGGCGAGTGAGCTGAAGAAAAGCATGCTGCCGAGCAACACCCAGCCGAGCACGTCGCGATGCGCCAGAAAGTTCGCGAGCTCGATAACGATGGCTTTGGATTGACCGGGCACCAGCCATTCGAGATATCTGCCCAGCGTTTGCAGCAATGCCGCCTGCTCGACAAAATGCGACAACGCGATCACGGTCAGGATCAGCATGGGCACGATGGACAGCAACGCGTAGTACGCCACCGCCCCGGCCAGCAGCAGGCCCTGATTGGCGCGGAACCCTTTCAGCGTGCGCATGGCGAAGGCCCAAGGGTGCTGGCGGACTTGAGTAAATTGATGACCGAGAAAATGCATGGAGTGAATGGTGCACCGATGGGTTGACAGAAATCATGGATCGCAACAGCTTTCTGCTGTAAGCGCCATTTAATGAGGGCTAAATGCCTGTTTTATTAAAAAGTCGACTGTATGCTTAAAGGGTGCCTATGCCCCCATTAAATGGCCATTTCAGCGCTAAGTTATTACCAAAAAATGTACCGTTCAGACCACCGATAGTTGCGACCGGCAAGGTCCGCGCTGCCGCCACGTCGAGTCATGACGCGTCGCGGCGCGTCGCGACGCGCGGCAGTTGCCGTCAGCGGTTTAATTCAAACCACGGCATCGTCATCGGCGGCATCCGCAACCAGCGCGTCGCTCGGCGGCCGCTGGTGACGCGGGTCGTGTTTGCCCAGCGCGTCGCCCACCGCCCGCTTGAGCTTGCGCGCTGCGCCGTCGATGGCCTGATGAGCGTTGCCAGCATGA
>ENA-OBLH01000769-OBLH01000769.1-metagenomes-genome-assembly--contig:-NODE-769-length-9972-cov-3.60079_pt1 | contig 9972 bp, 9 predicted proteins | sample MGYA00153382_OBLH01 | MGnify analysis MGYA00153382 | reverse complement strand
CTCATGAGAATTTTGAGTTTCCTGAAGAAGTTTTACCCCGTGGTAATGCTCTGTAGTTTTCTATTTTCTTAATTCAATCTAAGTTTACTGAGGCTTTAGTTTATCTAGAGCCTTTTTTTATTACTATTTACCGATTTTAGAATGGTTGTTTACAGAGTTTTTGCTATTAAGGTTATAGGGTTTAATCTATGTAGAGCTCAATCTTGATAGAAATTAATCTATTCAGAAAAAATATTTTCTTGAAGATGTTTTTTTAAAGTATTTATGCTACAGTTATTTTCTATTAGAGCTAAGACTCTAGACCTAAAAGTGAAAAAATCAAGGCAATAAATTTGATTGATTTTTACATGGAAAACCTGATTGATTAAACAAAATTCTTAGTAAGAACTGGTAAAACTACAAGGATATTTTAATGAGAAGCATTGGGTTTTGTCCGGCTTTTAGGGTAACAAAATCCTAGGCAAATTTAAATGTCTCAAGGTTTATTGCAGATAGCTATTACCTTAGCTATTGTTGTGATCATTGTTCCGTTTTTTAGTAATTATATAGCTAATGTCTTTTTGGATAAGTCTACTATCCTCGATCGCATTGCCGCCCCTCTAGAAAAAGCCCTGTACCGGATTATGGGAATCCGTGCAGAGACAGAAATGACTGGATGGCAATACATTCGGGCTGTTCTCTACAGCAATTTGATCATGGTTATTTTTGTATCTATCTTGTTTGCATTACAAGGCAGTCTGCCTCTGAATCCCACAGGATTAGCAGCCCCCACTTGGGATACTATTCTACATACTGTAATTTCCTTTATCACTAATACTAATCAGCAACATTATAGTAGCGAAACTACCTTTAGCTACGGTAGCCAGATGTTGGGGTTGGGATTTTTCTTTTTTACCTCCGCCGCTACAGGATTAGCGGTAGGAATCGCCTTTATCCGGGGCTTGACTGGTCGACCCTTGGGTAATTTTTATGTTGATGTCACCAAGTCTATCACTCGTATTTTACTCCCCATAAGTATTGTCGGGGCGGTGGTTTTACTCTTGGCGGGAGTTCCTGAAACCCTAGCGGCTCCAGAAGTAGTGCCAACCTTAGAGGGCGCAACCCAGGCGATCGCAAGGGGGCCTGTTGCCCACTTTGAGATTATTAAAGAGTTAGGAGAAAATGGTGGCGGCTTCTTTGCCGTTAACTCGGCTCATCCCTACGAAAATCCGAATGGTCTAACTAACTTAATTGAAACCATTGCAATGCTATGTATTCCGACCTCGTTAATTATTACCTATGGCATTTTCACTGGGAATAAAAAACAAGGTTGGCTGCTCTTTGGGTTGATTTTCATCATCTATGTAGTGATGATTGGAATTACAGCTTGGGGAGAATTTGCCGGAAATCCTTTAGTTAATCAAGCCGTAGGGAATACCTTGGCAAATCTAGAGGGAAAGGAAGTCCGCTTCGGTTGGGCGCAATCAGCTTTATTTGCAGTTACTGCCACCGGAACTATGACGGGAGCCGTTAATGCTCTTTTAGATTCCTTTATGCCTCCCGGAGGTTTTATTACCCTATTTAATCTGTTTTTACAGATAGTTTGGGGCGGTCAAGGTACAGGTACTTCCTACTTATTTATTTACTTAATCTTGACTGTCTTCTTAACTGGATTAATGGTGGGCAGAACACCAGAAATCTTTGGTAGAAAAATTGAAAAACCGGAGATTGCTCTAGCGAGTATTATCTTGCTGGTGCATCCGATCGTCGTCCTCATCCCCTCAGCAATTACCCTTGCTTTCCCAGAACAGTTAGCCGGAATTAGTAACCCCGGATTTCACGGCATATCTCAAGTGGTTTATGAGTATGCTTCGGCAGCAGCAAATAATGGCTCCGGGTTTGAAGGATTAGCCGATAGTCAGCCCGCCCCGACAGGTTTGTGGTGGAATCTTAGCACTAGTGTAGTTCTCTTGGCAGGACGCTACATTCCTATCACGGCCCTGCTGTTATTAGCAGATGGCATGAGAAAAAAACAACCAGTGCCAGAAACTACCGGAACCCTACGAACTGATAGTTTGTTGTTTACTACGGTTACAGGGGGAGTAATTCTAGTTTTAGGAGCTTTAACGTTTTTACCTGTGCTGGCCTTGGGGGCGATCGCCGAAGCCTTTCAACTTAGTTCTTAGGAGTAAATCCCATGACAACTACCCTTAAAAACTCTACTCAATCTTCTGAGTCTTCGATCGTCCATTGGCAACCAGCCATTTGGCAAGACTATCTCAACTACCGAGATGATCTCGCTTCTGAGATAACTAGCTACCGATTGTTTTTTAACGTTAACCAATTACTAATTACCGACATGGGTGGAGAAGGACTAAATCATTCTCGGTTCACTGAACTTATTTCTTTGGTTCTCAGTTTGTGGTCTATGCAATTCTCAGGACAGGAATTAACTTCCTGTGGACGTACCTTACTAGAAAAACCTGAGACTAGGGCTGCATCTCCTGACTTAGTTTTTTACCTAGGTGCGGATATTCCAGTTTGGCAAAAATTGCAGATACTACTTTAAGTAGCGATTTGGATGAGAAAAAACAACTCTATGCTGCTCTGGGTATTCCTGAATATTGGGTAGTTAGTGTCCGAGCTAAACAATTATTCGTATTTCTCCTCCAAGAAGATGGGAAATATAAAGAGTCTCTACAATCTCTGGCTTTTACAGGGCTAGAAATCAACTTACTTAATCAGGCTTTAGAACAGATCACTCAAGGACAACCTACTACCCGTGTTGCTGGCTGGGTTATTACCCAAATTCAAAATATCCCCAAAAATATATCAGAGGAAATCTCGTAAGATTCTAAATCTATGACTGTTTCTAAACGTCTGCAAAGAAATCAAGTAAATACCCAAGGTTTGTATGCAAGGGCTTTGAAATCGGCTTTTGTCAAGCTTAATCCTCAAGTGATGATCCGCAATCCGGTGATGTTTGTGGTGTGGGTAGGCACGATCGTCACGGCTTTGTTAGTAATTGATCCCAATTTATTTGGGGTAGTCCAGGGGAATAATCGCAAATTTAACTTTCTGGTGACAGCAATTTTATTTGCCACTTTATTATTTGCTAATTTTGCCGAGGCTGTAGCTGAGGGGCGGGGCAAAGCACAGGCAGATTCCCTCCGAGCTACCAAATCTGATACTACAGCCCGGAAATTATTAGCCGATGACACGATCGAAGAAGTTAGCTCCACGGCTCTACGGAAGGGCGATCGCATCAAGGTGATTATGGGGGACACTATCCCCGCCGATGGGGAAGTGATCGGTGGGGTTGCCTCGGTAGATGAGTCTGCCATTACCGGGGAATCTGCACCAGTCCTCAAGGAGCCGGGCAGTGATGTGGCCAGCTCTGTGACAGGAGGAACCAAGATTATCTCTGATGAATTAATTCTGCGAGTAACTTCTGATCCGGGGCAGAGTTTTATTGATCGCATGATCTCCCTAGTAGAAGGGGCAGAACGCAGCAAAACTCCTAACGAGATTGCCCTAACGGTACTTCTAGCCGTTCTAACTTTAGTATTTATCATTGTCGTAGTCACAATTTCCCCCATTGCTAACTTTGCCGGGAGTCCAGTGAGTGTCACGGTGTTAGTTTCTCTCTTAGTGGCGTTGATTCCCACTACCATTGGGGGTTTATTGAGTGCGATCGGGATTGCCGGGATGGATCGGGTGGCACAATTTAATGTGGTAGCAACTTCCGGGCGGGCGGTGGAGGCTTGTGGGGATGTCAGCACCCTGATTCTTGATAAAACCGGCACAATTACCCTAGGGAATCGCCTAGCGGAGGAGTTTATCCCGATAAATAACCATAGTTTGCTAGAAGTAGCCACCGTAGCTCTGGGTTCCAGCATTTTTGATACTACGCCAGAGGGGAAGTCGATCGTCCGTCTGGCAGAGAAATTAGGCGCCACTATTGATTTTGATCCGGCTACTACGGAAGGCGTGGAGTTCTCTGCACGAACTCGCATGAGTGGCACAAACTTACCCAATGGCATCGAAATTCGTAAAGGGGCAGTGGATTCCATTAAGGGATTTGTGCGATCGCGGGGCGGTCAAGTTAATCCCGAATTAGATGCTGCCTACGAAAGGGTTTCGCTCCTCGGTGGTACACCCCTAGCTGTGTGTCAACAGGGAGAACTCTACGGGATCATTTATCTCAAGGATATTATCAAACCCGGTATTCGAGAACGATTTGACCAGTTGCGGCGCATGGGCATCAAAACTATCATGCTCACGGGAGATAACCGAATTACTGCCTCCGTAATTGCTGATGAAGCGGGGGTCGATGATTTTATTGCTGAAGCTACTCCAGAAGATAAGATCGCCGTGATTCAACGAGAACAGGCCGCTGGGAAACTAGTAGCCATGACCGGGGATGGCACCAACGATGCTCCGGCGCTGGCTCAGGCAAATGTCGGCGTGGCCATGAATTCGGGAACCCAAGCCGCCAAGGAAGCTGCCAATATGGTGGATTTGGATTCTGACCCGACTAAATTGATTGACTTGGTGACGATCGGCAAACAACTCCTAATTACTAGAGGGGCTTTAACTACTTTCTCCATCTCCAATGATATTGCTAAATACTTTGCTATTATCCCGGCCATATTCTCGGCAGCAGGAATTGGCAAACTGAATATTATGGGGTTAGCTAGTGCCGAATCTGCGGTGCTGTCGGCTCTAATTTTCAATGCCTTGATTATCCCCGCCCTGATTCCTCTGGCTCTCAAGGGGGTGAAATTTCGCCCCGTGACGGCAAATCAACTCCTCCGAGATAATATTCTCATCTATGGTTTGGGTGGTGTTTTAGTACCTTTTGTGGGAATTAAGGTAATTGATGTGATTGTTTCGTTATTGGGATTAGCCTAAGTCTTTTCTACTAGAATTAGCCCTCACCCTTGGGGAGAGGGAACAAGAGAAATCACTCTAAATAATTGCCAAGAAACTAAGAAATTAAGTCAGGTAAAATAGACAAAAATCATGAAAATACGCCAAGTTTTAGCAGATACGATCGGATTTGATTTATTGGCAGGAACGACAGAAATAAAAGAGTTTTCTCGGCAAAATTCTAAACCGATCGCTATCTTCTTCCTCCTGTGTTTAAACCTTCCCCTTGCTCAAGTTGTCTATGCTCAAGCTGGGGCAGAGATTACCCCTAAAACTGCTTGGGCGATCGCTCTTTTAGGTCTAGTTATTCTGGCATTATGTATTTATCTTTTTGCAGTAATTTTGCAACCAGAAAGATTCTAACCGCCTCAGTTCGACTACGCTCACTGAGCGAAGCGGGAATGCTCACTGAGCGAAGCAGAACTCTTACTGAGCGAAACTACGTTTACTGAGCGAAGCAGAAGTAAACATCCTAGAAGAAAGGGAAAGTTAGAAATAGAAATTTAGTTAATATTTGCAGGAGAAATTTTTAGTCATGTCTATTTTGCGTGAAACGACTACAGCTATTAAAGCTACCTTAGTTTTTTGGATCATCACCGCCGTTATTTATCCCTTTTTGATCCTTGGAATTGGGCAATTATTTCCTTATCAAGCTAATGGGAGTTTGCTGAAAAATTCTCAAGGACAGGTAATTGGTTCTGCCTTAATTGGTCAGCCTTTTGCTAGCGATCGATACTTTTTGAATCGTCCTAGTACCACTAGTTATAGCACTGCTAATCCCACCAAGGATGAGGCAGGAATCTTAAAAACTGGGGTATCGGGGGCAAGTAACCTTGCACCTAGCAATCCAGACCTCTTAAAACGAGTTCAGGAAACGATCGCTACCCTGAAGCAAGCAGGAATTGAGCCTACTGCCGATCTCCTCTATACTTCTGGTTCTAGTCTGGATCCTCACATCACCCCAGCAGGCGCCCGATCGCAACTTCCCCGGATTGCTAGAGCCAGAAACCTCGACTCTAATCAATTAGAAATCCTGATCAGCCAAAACACCGATAGTAGATTTCTTGGCATCTTTGGTGAACCGGGAGTGAATGTATTACGCTTAAATTTAGCCCTAGACAAATTAGGCAGCACCTAGGTGTACATTGAGGGGGCGCAAGGCCTTACGCCCTTACTGAGGGTGGTCAATAATAAAACTATTCTAAACTTTATAATCCCATGACTACATCCCCAGAATCTACCAAAAATGTCCCGGCTCCAGTCACCAATTTATACCCCTCAGTAAAGCGCCGTGGGAAACACAAAATCTTTATAGGTATGGCTCCCGGTGTAGGTAAAACCTATCGGATGCTACAAGAGGGTGGCGAATTACGGGAAGGGGGAATTGATGTAGTTGTGGGCTTAGTAGAAACTCATGGACGGCAGGAGACGATCGAGAAAACCCACGGCTTTGAAATGATTCCCCTCCTAGAGTCGCTCTATAGTGGAGTCACTCTCAAGGAAATGAATACCGATGCCATCTTAGAACGTCGTCCCCAGCTAGTTTTAATTGATGAACTAGCTCATACCAATGTCCCCGGTTCTCCTAGAGAAAAGCGCTATCAAGATGTGGAAATAGTTTTAGAATCTGGGATTGATGTTTATTCCACGGTAAATATTCAACACCTAGAAAGCTTGAATGATCTAGTTGCCAAAATTACTAGTGTGGTTGTCCGGGAGAGAATACCTGATCGCATCCTTGATGAAGCTACGGAAGTTGTGGTGGTCGATGTCACCCCAGAAACTCTGCAAGAACGATTACAAGAAGGCAAAATCTATTCTCCAGAAAAAATAGAAAAATCCCTAGAAAACTTTTTCCAGCGCCGCCATCTAGTTGCTTTGAGGGAATTAGCTCTGCGAGAAGTAGCCGATAACATTGAAGCTGGAGCAAATTCTAGTGCTGGCGGTCAGATTTGTAGTGTTCATGAACGAGTTTTAGTATGTGTCTCTACCTATCCCAATTCTTTGCAACTCTTGCGCCGGGGAGCAAGATTATCTACACAACTTCATGCGAGATTCTATGCAGTTTTTGTGAGTAATTCAGAGCGATTTCTAAATAAGCAGGAATCTCTCCATGTAGAAATGTGCGAAGATTTTTGTAAGCAAATGGGGGGTGAGTTTATTCGCATTGAAGGTCATGATGTGACGAGAGCGATCGCTGAAGTTGCCCAAGCAAATCGCATCACCCAGATTGTTCTTGGCCAAACTCAAAAATCTCGCTGGCAATTACTATTTAAGTCTTCTCCTATGCAGGAACTAATGAAATATCTCAAAGATGTAGACCTACACATTATTGCCGATGAAAAAAATAAATAAATTAGGACTTACGCAAATTCTGCTGTTAACCACCATTGGTAAGGGCGCAAGGCCTTGCGCCCTTACTATATCTAGGGTGTCTGCGTAAGTCCTGTAAATATTGCTAAGAGGGTGTTACCCCTTATTTATCCTTGGTTAAAGGTTTCAGAGACATTTTACTCAGTGTTTTAGACCTGTCACGCTACTACGATTTAAAATGAGAGTTGCTGAAGACGCAAAACTGACCTTGGTTTTAACTTAAAACTGAAACACAATACTAAATAGTAATATCCTCAGGCTTTTATCCTCCTGATGGCGTTGACATGCGGGTAATCTAACCATGAGAATAGAGAAAGAAATACTTCAAATTAGATAACTCAGAAATATTTAGAAATTACCGGATGAATACTATGCAGTCCATGCAGTTTATGCAGTTTATGCGATCGAATATAAAAACTTTTTTAGAAAATCTAGAAATCACTATCAGGAATTTGGGCTATCAGGCTCTCCTAGTAGGAGTTTTAGTTCTAGTTCTCATGAATTTAGAAACGCAACCAGCTCTAGCTTCAGGGATTATTTTTTCCCCTAACTTGGGGAATTTAGGCAATTTTGTCACCTTAGGTTTTCTCCCTAATAATAGTAGTGGTTTGCCCAGTGGGAATGCTGTCACGGATGGGAAGGCAATTCTTCGTTATTCTCTACCCATTAATAACCCGCCGATTCGTCAAGTTCAAGGTAGCTTAGAAGATATTGCTAATCAACTCCGGGCTAAGCGATGGAAACCTGTCGGTCAGGATATCACCAAGGCTGAAAAACTGTTAAGCGATCGCTCTAGTCAAATTTTAGCTGCCATTCCCGATCCTCAAAAAACTACTGCCGAGAATTTAATTACAGAAATGCAAGCTGGGATTAGTACCATCCGCCAAGCTGTGGAGGCAAAAGATACGGAACAAGTATGGATTGAGCGCCGCCAACTCCTAGATAAAGTGGGAGAGATTGAAGAAATGATGGTGACTGGCTTCCCCTATACTGTTCCCCCAGAATATAGTCATTTAGCACAACTCAAGGGCAGAGCAACCATTGAATTTACTACTACTAAAGGGAAGATTACTGTAGTAGCAGATGGTTATAGCGCTCCGGTGACGGCGGGAAATTTTGTAGATTTGGTGCAACGGGGTTTTTATAATGGCTTAGAGATCACTAGTGCAGAGGAATCCTTCACTGTCCAGGCTGGAGATCCCCCCGGAGAGGCAGCGGGGTTTGTGGATCCTCAAACCGGGGAATATCGATCGATCCCCCTAGAAATTCTTGTGGCTGGTGATTCCGAACCTACCTATGGCATTACCCTAGAAGATGCAGGGCGCTACCGAGATTTACCTGTCTTGCCCTTTTCTTCCTACGGCGCTGTGGTCATGGGTCATCCAGAATTTGATGCTAATGGCGGCTCTTCCCAATTCTTCTTTTTCCTGTTTGAGCCGGAACTAACTCCTGCGGGTCGGAATCTTTTGGATGGTCGTTATGCTGTCTTTGGCTATGTGATTGAGGGCAAAGATGTTCTGGGCAATCTGGCAGCAGGGGATAAAATTGAATCTGCCCAAGTAGTGCAGGGTCTAGAAAATCTCCTCCCACCAGCCACCTAATTGTGGGGAATTGCTACAGATTATTCAGTAATCAACCATCTAATTCTGGAGTATTGATATACTGAATTTGGTTTAACTAATTTAATCAAATTGCTCTGAACAGGTTTAGCTTGTCTAGGTCAAGATTCTTTAGTTAAATAGGTTCGAGGTTCGTATTTAATTTTTGGAACAAATTTTTGTGAGGAGTCGTAAACTATGCAACACATTAGCAAGTATGGATCTGTTTTTTCTGGATTGGGTATCGCTGCGATCGCTATCCTTGGTAACCTGACCCCAGTTCTCGCCGCCATTAGCTCTGATCCCCTAACTGTAGCTCCCTCAGCAGATAGTACTCTTTTGGCCCAAGCTCCCGATCGCTGTCGTCGGGTAGTCGTCCCAGAGGGTCTAAACATCCGTGCCCAGCCCAGTCTAACCGCCGCTATCATCGGTGGTGTAGGCAATCAACAAACTATTAATCTTTCTACTACTCCAGCTACAGTCAATGCTGTGGCGGGCTTGAATTGGGTTCAAATTACTCTTTCTAATGGAGCTACTGGATGGATTGCCAACGGGGTGCCGGGTAGTGGCGGCAACGTCATCCTTTGCTCTCCTGTGGCAGCAAATCCTATCCCAACTCCAACTACACCATCTACAACTGCGGGACTTTGCCGCTTGGTGCGATCGCCCATTGGTGGTGGCTTGGCTATCCGGTCTACTCCTAGCGGAGCCTCAGTTGGTGGTGTAGCTAACGGTCAAACTGTTACTCTAATTAATCCCCCAGTTACTAGACTTGATGGTGGTCGTCAATGGCTCCAGATCAGCGCCCCCAGTGCTGGTTGGGTCAGCAATGGTCAACCCGGTAGTTCTGGCAACCTAGGCAACTGCCCCTAGAATCCTTAGCTGAATAGTATCTAAGTATTGATCGTCTAGTAACTCCCAAAGGAAAAATTGCCAGCCTTGGTTTATGATCAGGGTTGGTTTTTATCAAAAAATTTGGTCTAAAACCCCGTGATTCTAGCACGACTTTGAAGTAAAATAGAAACGGTTGAAATTCCCAAGGTGGGCGGTTGTGAAGCGGCTTTTAGTCGGCACCCTCGAACCTGAAAAC
>ENA-OBLH01000768-OBLH01000768.1-metagenomes-genome-assembly--contig:-NODE-768-length-9980-cov-3.12665_pt1 | contig 9980 bp, 7 predicted proteins | sample MGYA00153382_OBLH01 | MGnify analysis MGYA00153382 | reverse complement strand
AGGTCGGGCCCACGCCCGACACCGAGACTTGGACATCATCGTAATGTCGGGCCAAGGCCCGACCTACCCCAAGTCATATTGTTGTCACAAAAATGATATCTACTGCACCTACCCCCGACCTTAGTCACGGTGCCTTTGTGCTTAAACGAATTCTGATTGTTGATGATGAGCCCGCTATTCGCGACATGGTGGCTTTTGCGGTGCGCAAGGATAATTACGAGCCAGTACACGCTGGCGATGCTCGTGAAGCGCAGGAAGCCATTGCCCAAAAAGTGCCCGATTTAATATTGCTCGACTGGATGCTGCCTGGCACCAGCGGCCTGGAATTAGCACGCCGTTGGCGCCGCGATGAGCTTACCCGTAGTGTTCCGATCATTATGTTGACTGCGCGCGGTGAAGAAAACGATCGCGTGAGTGGTCTGGAATCAGGTGTGGATGATTACGTTATCAAGCCCTTTTCAGCCAGAGAGCTACTGGCGCGTATCAAAGCGGTATTGCGTCGCTCACGCGACGACGAAGACGATGGTTCGGTAACCGTCGGCGATGTCCGTATTGATGGCGCTGCGCACCGTGTTTATGCCACCGAACAAAGCGTGCATGTGGGTCCGACCGAATACCGTTTACTGCATTTTTTTATGACCCACGCCGACCGCGTGTATACCCGCAGCCAGCTGCTGGACTACGTGTGGGGCGGTAGTGTCTACGTTGAAGAGCGTACGGTCGATGTCCACATCCGCCGACTTCGCAAAGCGCTGGAACCGTTCAAACTCGAAGATATGGTGCAAACCGTGCGCGGCGCAGGCTATCGCTTCTCTGCCTTGCGTTAAACTGCGGCATGACCAATTTCATCAACACGATTAGTGAACATCAAACGCTAAGGCGCATCCTGTTATTTTTGATAATAGCCACGCTCATTGGCTGGGCCACCGGCTTTTTGGCAGCCGCGCTGATTGTCGGTGCCTTGCTTGTCATTCTGTGGCAGTACTGGCGGGTAAATCATCTGCTCCTGCGCGCGAAAGCTAACGAGACATTCGACAACACGGTTTCGAAAGATATTTATCAACAGCTTGAAAACCAATTAGCCCATCGCGAGCACTCGTCCAGGCAACGGGCGCGTCGCTTGCTAAGCTTGTTGCGTGCTTATCGCCAGGCCGGTGCAGCCCTGCACGACGGTGCCCTGATTGTTCAGCGCAATAGCAGCCAAATTCAGTGGTTTAACAAATCGGCAAAGCGATTTTTAGGTTTAAATTACCCGCGCAGTCTGGGTACCAATTTATTGACTCATCTCGACAGCCCTCGGGTGCATGAATGGTTTTTAGCCGGAGACACGGAAGAGCCATTAATGGACCTTGCCTGTCCGCAGGATGAAAACATTCGCTTGAGCCTGCGTCTACTGCCCTATTCTGCCGAACAATTTCTGGTGGTGGTACGCGACGTTACCAAGCTCATGCAGCTGGAACATATGCGTCGCGATTTTGTTGCCAATGTATCGCATGAATTGCGCACGCCGCTGACGGTAGTGCACGGTTATCTGGACATGATGGAACCGGAAGACAACCCCGGCTTTGCACCAATGATCGAAGAAATGCGCAAGCAATCGGCCCGCATGGCGCAATTGGTAGAAGACTTGCTCACACTATCGCGTCTGGATGCCCAAGACGCTTTGCGCGAAGAAGTTATCCCCATGTCGGTGATGCTCACCACGCTTCGCCGGGAGGCCGAAGCGCTAAGCCAGGGCCATCATAAAATTACGATTGAAGACGGTGCCCAGTGCGACATTTACGGCGCGCACAAAGAGTTGCATAGCGCGTTTTCAAATTTAGTCAGCAATGCCGTGCGCTACACGCCTTACAACGGCAGTATCAGCATTCGTTTTGAACAAGCCGCCGACAAATCATTGCGTCTGAGCGTCAAAGATAGTGGCTATGGCATTCCTGCCCAACATCTACCGCGCATCACCGAGCGTTTTTATCGTGTTTCGACCAGCCGCTCGCGGGAAAGCGGCGGTACCGGCTTGGGTCTATCGATTGCCAAGCATGTGCTTAGCTTGCATCAAGCTCGCCTGGAAATAGAAAGCGAGGTTGGTAAAGGCAGTCAATTTTCATGCATATTTAGCGGCGACCGCGCCCGCGCCCGTCAGATAAGATCTACCCACTAAACCGCGTCTGCGTCAGCTATCCTTCACTTCTTATTGGTAAAGACTAATCCCGTGAGCACAGACCGTCCAAGTTCAGAGCTGTTTATCAATCGCGAATTATCGCAATTGGAATTTAATTTTCGGGTGTTGACCCAGGCACAGGATGAAAAAATTCCGCTTCTCGAGCGGCTTCGCTATCTCTGCATTGCCTGTACCAATCTGGACGAATTTTTTGAAATACGTGCAGCTACCGTGCGCACGGCTTCGCAATTTGGCACGCCACTGCAACCCGACGGCATGCACCCCAGCGACGCGCTAAAACTTATTCATGAAAAAGCGGGCGAATTAGTCAAAGCACAATATGAATTCTGGAATGAGGTGATGCGCCCCGAGCTCACCAAAGCCGGCATTCGCGTAATGCCGCGCGACCAGTGGAATGCCAAGGAACGCCGCTGGCTGCATGAATACTTCAAGGAAGAAGTGCTGCCGGTATTGTCTCCAATCGGTCTGGATCCCGCGCATCCGTTTCCGCGCATTTTAAACAAAAGTTTAAATGTGGTGGTGGTGTTGGAAGGTAAAGATGCTTTCGGTCGAAATGGTGGTATGGCGATAGTCCGGGCACCTCGTTCGTTATCGCGCATTATTCAAATTCCGCCCGAAGTTTCCGGTGGCACACATGATTTTGTTTTACTGTCAGCGGTGCTGTCTGCGTTTATTGATGATTTGTTTTCCGGTTTAACCGTGAAAGGTGCTTATCAATTCCGGGTTACCCGCAATTCCGAATTATTTGTCGATGAAGAAGAAGTCGAAAATCTTGCCAGCGCATTGAAAGACGAATTGATAGGCCGCGGCTTTCGTCCAGCCGTACGTCTGGAAATTGCAGAGACCTGCCCCAAATCCATTGTCAAAATTTTACTCGATAATTTTGAACTGACCGAAAACGCTGTCTATCGCATTAATGGCCCTGTCAATTTAAATCGCGTGACGCAAGTTTACGATTTGGTGAATCGCCCCGATCTTAAATTTCCGCCATTTAAATCAAGACACCAATTACTGGACGAAGACTGTCCGTTCGACACCATAAGCGAAGGCGATGTGCTGTTGCATCATCCCTACGACAGCTTTAGTCATGTACTCGATCTACTGCAATATGCGAGTAACGACCCGCAAGTATTGGCGATCAAACAAACGCTTTACCGAACCGGTAAGGACTCAAAAATAATTGAATATCTGGTGAACGCAGCCCGCAACGGCAAAGACGTTACCGTGGTGATTGAACTGCGCGCACGTTTCGACGAAGAAGCCAATTTGAATCTTGCCGATCGCCTGCAGGAAGCCGGTGTGCAAGTCATGTACGGCGTGGTCGGTTACAAAACCCATGCCAAAATGATGTTGATTGTGCGGCGCGAAGGTAAAAAACTACGTCGCTATGTGCACCTGGGTACCGGCAATTATCACGCCGGCACAGCGCGGGTTTATACCGATATTGGCTTGATGACGGCCGACCCCGACATCACCACTGACGTGCACGGTTTATTCCAGCAAATGTCGGGCCTGGCACCGACCATTAAATTAAAACGCCTGCTGCAATCACCTTTTACTTTGCATAAAAGCTTATTGAAAAAAATTGATCGTGAGGAAAAACATGCCCGCGCTGGCAAAAAAGCCCACATCATCGCCAAAATGAATGCGCTCAACGAACCAAGCGTTATTAAGGCACTTTACGAAGCCTCACAAGCGGGCGTCAAAATTGATCTTATCGTTCGTGGTGCCTGCTGTTTGCGGCCACGCGTGCCCGGGCTGTCGGATAATATTAATGTCATCTCGTTAGTCGGTCGTTTTCTGGAACATAGTCGCGTGTATTGGTTTTATAACGACGGCGATGTTGAAACCTATTGTTCCAGTGCCGACTGGATGGAACGCAATTTGCTTCGTCGCATCGAAACCTGCTTCCCTATTTTAGATCTTAAACTCGCTACCCGTGTGTATGAAGAAGAGTTAGGCAACTATTTGATGGATAACACGCAGGCCTGGCAATTACAATCTGATGGTAGTTACATCCGGGTCGTGCCAAAACACGATGAAATGCCTTATTCGGCGCAAGGCTCCTTGTTAGCGAAAATTTGCGGATAGCCAATGCCAATTGAACAAATTACACCGCTAAAAGATGGCGATTTACTGGCTGCTATTGATATCGGTTCCAATAGTTTTCATATGGTGGTGGCGCGTTATGTGCTTGGGCAATTGCGTATTGTTGATCGCATCAAGGAAACCGTGCGTCTGGCCGAAGGCCTCGATGGCTCAGGCGGCCTGGAACCCGAAGTAATTGCACGAGCACTGGAATGTCTATCGCGTTTTGGCCAGCGAATTCGCACGATCCCACCACAACATGTGCGCGCCATCGCCACCAACACCGTGCGCGCGTTAAAAAGTCCACAAACATTTTTGCTGCCGGCTGAAAAAGCCCTGGGCCACGGCATTGAAGTGGTTGCTGGCCGCGAAGAAGCACGTTTGATTTATCTTGGCGTTGCCAACGGCCAACCGCCGCGTGAAAAACGCCGCTTGGTGATGGATATTGGTGGCGGTTCAACCGAATTTATTATCGGTGAAGGTTTTGAAGCACTCGAACGTGAAAGCCTGCAAATGGGCTGCGTAGGCACCACGCAGCGTTTTTTTGCCGACGGCACGCTTTCCAAAAAACGCTGGAAAGAAGCGCTGACAGAAATCACGGCCGAGTTTCAACAATTTTCGGCCGCTTATCGCGAACGCGGCTGGCAGGAAGTATTTGGTGCCTCAGGAACCATCAAGGCCATCGGTGAAATTTGCACCGAAATGAAATTGACGCAGAACATTATTACTGAAGCGGCACTTAAAGAAGTGCGCGAACAGTTATTGCAATTTGATAAAATCGACAACGTTAAATTGCCGGGATTATCGGCCGATCGTCGTCCCGTGATTGCCGGTGGATTACTCATTCTCGAAGCGGCTTTTACCGAACTGGGTATCAAGCGCATGCATATTAGTGACGATGCTCTGCGCGAAGGTGTGCTGTACGACATGATCGGTCGCCGCAGCGAACGTGATCCACGCGAAGCATCGATTCAGGCCTTGTGCGCACGCTATGCTGTCGATATACCGCAAGCGTCTCGCGTTGAAAAAACCGCTCTTAAACTTTTTAATGATGTTGCCGAAGATTGGCTACTCGACAGTGAAGAATTTCGCTTGCTGGGTTGGGCCGCCCGCCTTCATGAAATGGGCTTGGCGATTGCCCATAGTCAATACCACACGCATGGCGCTTACCTCATAGAATATTCCGATGCCGCGGGTTTCTCGAAAACCGAACAGCAATTTCTTGCCGCGTTGATTCGCAATCAACGTCGCGGCTTCAATAATAAAAGTATTCAAGCCCTGCCCGACCGCCTTGCAAAATCCGCGCAACGCTGTGCGATCTTGCTCAGAATTGCCGTGCTGCTACACCGCAGCCATGAACGCGACGCAGTACCCGAGCCTAAGCTTCAAGTCACCGGCAATAATTTAAAATTAAAACTCGAGAAAGCCTGGCTGAAAGCTCATCCACTTACGCAATCGGATTTGGAAGCAGAACAGGAATACCTGGACGCCATTGATTACGCATTAACGATTGCTTGATATTTAAATATTAGGGTGGGCGCTGCCGACCAAAGTTAACAACTACTTGTTCTGATGCACAGCACCGTTGTCTATTCATATGCACGTCACCTCAGGTGACACCGAAATAGCATAGACTCTTTAACATGAATGCTCATTACCCACGACTTTTCTCACTTTGTTTACTACTTCTGGCCTGCGGCGTTGTGGTTTCCTGCAGTACTGAGCAACCGGCTCAAACTGAGCAAACCGAAGTTAAACCAATCGAACAACAAGGTCCGGTTCCAAGCAACAACAGGGTCGTTGCGAACGAAGACGACGTAATGACCTGGGAAGAATCTGCTGATAAAGAAAGCTCTTCTGCAAAAAAGCCCGAGTCCGATAAATAGACCAATGTTGTTGCTTGCCTGGCCTGCGCTTCTCTAATACCTCCCGTTTAAGCGCTTCAAAGCAGCGCTTGGTGACACTACGTCATCATTTTGTCACGCCAATGACATCTCGCTTGCATACTGCCTGCGCACACTACGCGCATGAAAAACTATCAGCACATCGAGTTAATTACCGAGACCTATCCACCCGAGATCAACGGCGTGGCGCTGACTGTGCAGGCGCTAGAGTTTGGTTTGCGCAATCTAGGGCATCGGGTCGGTTTGGTGCGGCCTGAACAACTCGAAGAATCCCCACGCCATCATCAGGATTTAATGCTGGTCGAAGGCGCTCCGATTCCGCGCTATCCGGGTTTGCGTTTTGGTTTGCCCGCTCGCAAACGATTAATGGCACGCTGGACGGCACAACGCCCCGATGCAATCTACATCGCGACCGAAGGCCCGCTCGGTTGGTCGGCTATGCGGGCAGCGCGCAAATTAGGTATTCCGATAGCGACTGGCTTTCATACTCGCTTTGATGATTATGTTGGTCGGTATGGCGCCGGTTTTTTGTCACCCTGGGTGCTGGCTTGGCTGCGTCGTTTTCATAATCGTGGTGATGCAACCCTGGTTCCTACCGCTGAACTTGCTGAATCACTCACGCAGCAGGGTTTTCATCACGTGCAGCATTTAGGTCGCGCGGTCGATGTACGTCAATTCAACTCGCATTGGCGCAATGAAGAACTGCGTGCAAGCTGGGGAATGAAACCCGACGAGCTTGCTGTAGTTCATGTGGGTCGAATTGCACCGGAAAAAAATATGCCGCTTGCCGTCAAGGCATTCCGTGCATTGAAAGAAGTACGGCCAGACGCCAAATTTATTCTGGTCGGTGATGGTCCGCAACGCAGCAACGTGCAATTGGATAACCCGGATTTTATTTTCGCCGGTATGCGCCGGGGTGACGACCTTGCCCAGCATTATGCCAGCGCCGATGTTTTCTGCTTCCCCAGTTTGTCTGAAACCTTTGGCAATGTAACTCTCGAAGCGATGGCCTCAGGCATTGCTGTCTGCGCGTTCGATTACGGCGCCGCCAAAGAACATTGCAGAGACCGTGTGCACGGTAGAACCGTCGCTTTCGGTGAGGAACAGGCATTTGTAAAGGCATTTGTCGAGCTTGCCACCGACGCCAATATCAAAAAAATGGGCGAACAGGCAAAACAATCTATACAGCATCTGCATCCAGAAACAGTCGCAAGAGCATTCTCACGTTTATTGCATGAACTTTCCGACATAAGGAGCGTGGCATGAACACCCGTGTGAAACACTTTATTCAGCGTGAACATCAATGGTGCTTACGCGCCAATACCTGGGCGGAACAAACCTGGGTGCGTCGCTATTTTCAAATCGTCAGTCGCCTGGGCGATGGCATTGCCTGGTATTTATTGGGCGCTGTAATTGTAATGGCTGAAGGCGCACAGGGCGTCCCGGCCATCTCGCATCTTTTAGTAATGGCAGTAACAACCAGCCTGCTCTACCGATATTTGAAAAAATGGACAAAACGTCCACGCCCGTTTGCCAATGACAACCGAATTCACGTGTGGACTGCGCCGCTGGATGAATTTAGTTTTCCCTCCGGCCATACCTTGCATGCCGTTTCATTTACTCTGGTAACGCTGGCTTACTACCCGATGCTTGCAGCAGTGTTAGTACCGCTGGCCATCAGTATTGCCCTATCACGCGTTGTTTTAGGCCTGCATTATCCCAGCGATGTTTTCGCAGCAACGGTAATTGGATCTGTACTCGCGTGGGGATCGTTCTTTATTTTTTGATGTAGCGTGTGCGTGCCACGCACCACTTCGTAAGTTCGATGTTTATATCGGTGCGCGACAGCCGCACCCTATTCTTTAAAAAAACCGGGTCCATGAAGCGTGACCCGGGCTATGAAACCGTATTGCATCTTCAATCATGCGTCGCTTACTGTTTCTTTCCTAATTGATACCAATCCACATTTCGGGTCACTAGCATCATCCCTGCAAGAACGGCGAAAAGCAGCATCGAACCCATTACTAAAGCATTATCTTCCGACACCAGTAGACCGTATAGAGCGCCATAGAGCACGGTCAACATACCGGCAAAACTCAAGCTTCGAGCGGTGCTTTGTAGTACCGATCGCAAATATACGCCTAGCAAACCAATACATGCGACGCTGGCAATTAAATAAGCGCGCAGGAATGGCATGTGTTCGCTGAGGCTCAATAGCAGACAGAAAAATATCGCCAAGCTTAGTCCCACTAAACCATATTGAATGGGATGAATGGCAAGCCCCTTGATTATTTCAAACATCAAAAAGCCTACGAAGGTCAGCACAATGAATAGCAGCCCATATTTACTGGCACGGTCGGCCTGAGTGTAAATGTTGACCGGATCGATTAAATTGACTTCAAGGCTATCCAGTTGTTCCAATGCATTCATATTTCTATATTGCGTTTGCGAACTGGCCGACAACGAAGATATGTTCCAGTCGGCTGAAAAACCCTTACTATTTGGTTTTGCATCGCGTGGTAAAAATTGTCCGGAAAAGTTTGGATGTGGCCAGGATGATTGAATATTGACACTATTACTGTCTGCCATTGGAATAAACGATAGCTGCTCGGTACCGCCAAGTAAAAAATCCAGGTCCACGGAAATTTTTTGTGCCTGAGCAACGGCAAAACTTGGCAAAACAACATGAACTCCTTTTGATTTAGCTGCAAGCCCATGGCGGCCGGCACCTTGCCTGATCACCTTATTCTCGCCTGCAACGCTTAGTTTTGGTGTACCCATCAAGCCTCGCGTATCGTTCATCAGAAAACTTAGATAGGGAGCACCAATTGTTCGCTTAATGAATGGGTTGCCGGTGTCGGGTGTATTGAATTCAAAGGCTGCTTTCATTTTTGCACTCCATTCATAAATTCTTACTTGATGGATCCCGAGACTTTTTGTATTCGGCACAACCATGCCGCTCACATCAAGCGTTTTCGGATAAAAAATCCAGAAACTGTCCCTGGTTTCTGTGTAGTGACTTTCAATCCCCTTCTCATTTTTTGTAATCATGGTTTCTTCATCCTGGAATGGGACGATTAATACCGGCCCGGCAAATTTCAATTTTCCTGCATAACTTCTTTCCACCGATTCAATAGCCTCTGAACGGTATTGTTGACGCTCGCTAATCGTTCCGCGAATCATTGACAATGGAATCATCAATAGCAGCATGAGAAGCCCGATTATCAGGGCCTTAAGAATGAAGCTCATTTGTGATGACATAACACCTCCAGGTTTAAATACCCGGTCAGGTTAGGTGCAACCTGTGTGCAGCCAATGCAGCCTGTGTGTGGCGTGTGTGAAGTTAGTTTTTTGCAAGCGTCAAACTTGCGAGTACGCCGCCATCGGCAAGGTTAATCAGCGTAATATCACCGCCGTGCGCCAATGCAACTTCCTTGACAAAACTCAAGCCCAGTCCGCTGCTGCGCTGCCCGGTGTCGGGCCGCGGCAAGGAATAGAAGCGCTCGAATAAACGTTCAATGGCATAATCAGGTATACCGGAACCTTGGTCCCGAACTTTTATGCGGTACTGCTTCAGTTCGGACTCAAGGCTTAATTTAATCCTGCCATGTACAGGCGAAAAATCAATTGCGTTATCAAGAAGATTTTGCAGCGCCTGGGTGATTAGAAAAGCATCACCCTGAATAATGGCATCAATATTCAAGCCCTCACTGTGCCATTGAATTTTTTTGTGGTCTTGTTTTGTATTGGCACCATGCTCAAAGCTATTGAACACATGACGACATAATTCCGACAAATCAATATTTTTT
>ENA-OBLH01000766-OBLH01000766.1-metagenomes-genome-assembly--contig:-NODE-766-length-9984-cov-2.92346_pt1 | contig 9984 bp, 6 predicted proteins | sample MGYA00153382_OBLH01 | MGnify analysis MGYA00153382 | reverse complement strand
GACGCCGCTGACCAGGTCTCTGGCCATCTTGCGTGGTGATCTCGACGACCTCCTGCGCGACCCGCGGCACCGAGAGGCTGAGGCGGCCTACTGCCAGATCACGCTGACCGACACCGTGCGGCCGATGGGTGCCATGGAGCGGTTGCGACGGAGGTTCCCCGACACGCTGGTCCTGGCGTTCGAGCCTTCCGGCTTGCGAGTGATCCCGGCCACGAGCGTGGCGTCGTCGCGACAGCGGGGTGACCTCGATCTGTGCTGTGACTTCCTGACCCACGTCCGAGGCGGCAATGCCGCCAGAGACCTGGTCGCGCCGGAACGTGCGCTGCTGGCCACCGCCTTCGAGCGTTCGCGCGTGGCGCGAGGCGAGCACGAGGACGAGGGGCGTGCCACCGCCGGTACGAGTGCCAGTGCGTCAGGCAGTGCGTCAGGCAGTGCGTCAGGCAGTGCGTCAGGCAGTGCGTCAGGCAGTGCTGCATGAGGCTGCATCACCTGGCGATCACTGCTTTCGGTCCTTTTGCCGGTTCAGAGGACGTCGATCTGGATGCTCTCTCCTCATCCGGCCTGTTCCTCATCCATGGCCCCACCGGCGCCGGCAAGACGAGCATCCTGGATGCCATCTGCTTCGCCCTGTATGCCGCGGTCCCCGGTGCCCGGGCCGGCAGCCGTTCCCGGCTGCGCAGCGACCATGCCGCCGAGGGTGTCGTCCCCGAGGTGACTCTGGACTTCACCGCGTCCGGACGCCGGCTGCGGGTGTGCCGGTCACCGGAGTTCTCGCGGCCCAAGAAGCGCGGAACGGGCCGTACCACGGTGCCGGCGAAGGTGGTCCTGGATGAGCTGACGGGCGGGAAGTGGGTCAACCGCGGGACGCGCAACGACGAGGTTGCGATGACCCTGAAGGACATCCTGGGCATGGGCCTGGAGCAGTTCATCACAGTGGTGCTTCTGCCTCAGGGTGACTTCGCGGCGTTCCTGAGGGCCAGCCCCGAGGATCGACGCGTGGTGCTGGAGAAGCTGTTCGACACCCAACGGTTCGCTGATGTCGAGACCTGGCTGGCTGAGCGTCGCCGCCAGACGTCCACAGTAGTGGTCGCTGCTCGAGATGCCCTCTGGACCGGTCTCGTGCGGGTCGACGATGTCATTGCGCGCCTGGACGGGGGCGACGACCTCGTCGCCCCCGACTGGTCGCGGGCTCTCCATCCCGTCGCCGATCTAGTCCCTGCCGATGGATCGCAGGACGCGGCGGGAGCACAGGACGCGGCCGGAGGGCACGACGTGCCACGAGCGCAGGACCCGGCCGCAGCACAGGACGTCGGGACCGTCCTCGCCACGCTCGCGGCGGCGGTCGATCTGCGTGCCAGCACGGCACTGGCCAGTGTCGAGGTCGCCCGGTCCCGGGTCATTCAGTCGGAGTCCGCGGTGCATCAGGGCACGGCGGTGCTGGGACATCTGGAGACGGCGGCACAGGCTCGTGCCAGCCTGAGCGCGTTGGACGAACAGCACGACACCTATCTGGAATCAGTAACCCGCCTTGATCTTGCCGAGCGTGCCGGCGCTGTCGGCGGATTCGTGGCAGCCGCGCGGAGTGCTGATCTGACGCGGGAAGCTGCTTTGACCCAGGTCGCTGACCTGAGGGCACCCCTGTGTGCCGTCCTTGAATTCGCCGTTGCCGAACACAAGCCCGCAGGCAACCTGTCTCAAGAAGCGCCGCACGACGCCGGGTGTGAGGTTGCCGGCGATCCAGTCCATCAGGGGCCGCATCACGCTGGGCACAAGGCCGCTGGTGGCCTGGCCCCTGACGTTGACGCCACCTTGGTGCGATCGCTGGTCGAAGAGCTCGCCGCACAGAGCGACGCGCTGCAGCAGGCTGCGGCCCAGGACCGTCAGGGGCGTCGGCTGGCGAAGGAGTCGGCCCGGCATGATCAGGCTGTGCTGGTCGCCGATGGGCGGTCCGCATCGCTCACGCGGCAGCGTGAGCAGGCCCAAAGGCAACGTGCCGTGGCCGAAGAGTCCCGCGACGCGAGCCGGGTCGCTGACGCCGAGATTCCCGCCCTCGAAGCACGTCACAAGACCCTGACCAGGATCCGGCAGCTTCTGGACGAGCAAGAGCGCTCGGCGGGCGAGGTCGCGGCCCTGAGCCAGCGGGCCGATCAGGCGGACCGGCTGGTGCTGGAGATGCGTGAGCGACTGGTGGACCTGCGTGAGCGGAGGCTGGCCGGGCTGGCAGCCGAGCTCGCGAACGGACTCAGCACGGGTGACCCCTGTCCGGTGTGCGGATCCTGCGTCCACCCCATGCCGGCGATGACAAACGACGTCGTGAGCCAGAGCGACATCCAGCTGGCCGAGGACGACGTTACCGGGGCCGGCAATGACCTCAGCGCGACCAGGGCGTCGGTCTCGGCCGCGCAGGCACGCCGGGAGGGACGCTCCGTGGAGCTGCGGACACATCTCGAAGGGCTCCCGTCCCTTGCCGGAGGGCCTGGCGAAAAGCCGATGACGGCGGCGGCCGATGTTCTCACTGCCGTCTCCAGGAGCGCGGCCATGATCTCCGCCGCCCGGGCCGCTGCTTCGGCGTTGCCAGGGGCGCAGCATCAGCTGGAGGCGCTGGTACTGGAGGCCGCGCGTCTCCAGGAGCTCACCGAAGCCTGCGCCGCAGCCAAGGCATCGGCCATGGCTCTGGCTGCCACGAGCCGACTGCAGTCACGGGTGGCGGGCGCCGAGGTCGTGGACCTGCTGGCCACCCATAGCAGGGTCTGCCCCTGTTCTGCCGGCGAGCCCGCCGGGGAGAGCGACCCTTGGGAGGTCGCGAAGGTCGCGGAGGTCGCGGCGGGCGCGGAGGTCACGCAGGTGCATGGCCGGCACCGTGAAACGCTGGACCGGCTCCGCTCACTGGCCACCGGACTTGACGAGCTCGTCACCCACCAGGCCAACGCCCGCGATGCGGTCCGGCGACTCTCAGTGGCACTGCAGGACCATGGCCTCGAGAACATGGAGCAGGCCCGGGCTGTTGCGTTGCCGCCAGCGGGCGTAGCCGAGCTCACGGCGTTCCTGCGAGCCGTCGAGGGGCAGCGGGCGCAGGCAAACGCCTTGCTGGCGCAGCCGGATGTCCTGGCCGCCCTCATGGCGCCGACTCCCGACGTGGGCGAGCTGGCGCTGGCTCACCAGCAAGCGGCCACCTCTCTGGACGACGCCAGTCGGCGGCATACGTTCTCAGAACAGGCGCAACGAGAGCTGAAGGCGCTCACCCGTACCGTGCATCGGGCGTTGAATGACCTCGGCCCGGCCCAGGCTGAAGCCCGGCTGGTTCAGGAGCTCGCCGACTGCATCGCCGGCCACAGCGCCGACAACGTCTTGCGGATGCGACTGTCCTCCTACGTCCTGGCGGCGCGGTTGGCGGAGATCACGACACTGGCCAATGAACGCCTCATCACGATGGGCGATGGTCGCTACACCCTGGAGTACTCCGACGCCCGTGCCGCCAAGGGTGCTCGCAGCGGACTGGGCCTGCTGGTGAGGGACGCCTGGACCGGCCAGTCGCGGGAGACCTCGTCGCTGTCGGGCGGTGAGGCGTTCATGGCCTCGCTCGCGCTGGCGCTGGGGATGGGCGACGCGGTGCGGGCCGAGGCGGGTGGCTTCGACCTGCAGACGCTGTTCGTCGACGAGGGCTTCGGCTCGCTGGACGAGGAGAGTCTCGAACAGGTCATGGCAGTCCTTGACACCCTGCGCGAGGGAGGCCGGGCAGTGGGGATCGTCAGTCACGTCACCGAGCTGCGGACCCGGATTCCCCATCAGCTTCAGGTGCTCAAGCAACAGGAAGGATCACGCATCCGCATTGAGAACCGTGACAGTCCGGCGGCGTGACCGGTGCCACCGCCAGGTGAACTGACGCATTGAGTCGCTGCCTGACCGCAGAGCGCCCTTCTGTCTGGGCCGCTGCTGGGAGACAGCGGCTCAGACAGCTGGCCAGCTGCGGGCTCAGCTCTCCTCGTATGCCTCCGGCGGGGGGCATGAGCAGATGAGGTGGCGGTCGCCAAAGGACTCGTCGAGACGACGCACCGGCGGCCAGTACTTCGACAGCTTGTCCACACCGGCCGGGTAGACCGCCAGTTTGCGGTCGTAGGGATGGTCCCACTCCTCGACCAGGCAGGCAGCCGTGTGCGGGGCATGGTGCAGCACGCTGTCCGTTGCTGAGACCTCGCCGCGGGCAACCTGGTCGATCTCGCCGCGGATCGCGACCATGGCGTCGCAGAAGCGGTCGATCTCGATGAGGCTCTCGCTCTCGGTCGGCTCCACCATCAGGGTCCCGGAGACCGGGAAGGACATCGTCGGCGCGTGGAAGCCATAGTCGATGAGTCGCTTGGCGACATCGCTCACCGTCACTCCGGTGTCATGCGTGAGCCCGCGCAGGTCCAGGATGCACTCGTGGGCCACGATCCCCTCCTTCCCGGAGTAGAGAACCGGGTAGTGCTCACGCAGCCGGGCGGCGATGTAGTTGGCCGACAGGATAGCAACCTGGGTGGCGCGGGTCAGACCGGCGCCACCCATCAGCCGAACGTAGGCCCACGAGATCGGCAGCACGCCCGCCGAACCATAGGGTGCACCGGAGACCGGGCCCACTCCGGTGGCAGGGCCGGCTTCGGCGGCAAGCGGGTGGTTCGGAAGGTAGGGCGCAAGGTGGCTGCGCACACAGACCGGCCCGACACCGGGGCCGCCACCACCGTGCGGGATCGCAAACGTCTTGTGCAGGTTCAGATGCGACACGTCGCCACCGAACTTGCCCGGTTGTGCCAGACCGATCAAGGCGTTGAGGTTGGCGCCGTCGACGTAGATCTGTCCACCGGCCTCATGCACCAGCTGGCACAGCTCGGTGATCGTGTCCTCGAAGACACCGTGCGTCGAGGGGTAGGTGACCATCATCGCCGCGATGGTGTCCCGGTACGACGCGACCTTCGCCCGCACGTCGTCCATATCGATCTCGCCGGTTCCGGCGGTCTTGACCACCACGACCTTCAGCCCGGCCATGGCCGCGCTGGCAGCATTCGTGCCGTGCGCCGAGGCCGGTATCAGGCAGATGTTGCGGGACGACTCGCCACGAGCCTCGTGATAGGCGCGGATGGCCAGAAGACCGGTGAACTCACCCTGCGAGCCCGCGTTCGGTTGAAGGGTGACGGCGTCATAGCCGGTGATCTCGCATAGCCAGGCCTCGAGGTCCGTGATCACGGACCGGATCCCTTCGGTCTGAGTCGTAGGGGCAAAGGGATGCAACCCCGCGAACTCCGGCCAGGAGATGGCTTCCATCTCGGTGGCGGCGTTCAGCTTCATGGTGCACGATCCCAGCGGGATCATGCCCCGGTCGAGCGCGTAGTCCCGGTCGGCGAGCTTGCGCAGGTAGCGCATCATCGCGGTCTCGCTGTGATGGTTCTGGAACACCTCAGCGGTCAGGTAGTCCGACTGGCGGATCAGTGCACCGGGCCAGGTGAGGCTCTCGACAAAGACGGGCGCAGACAGGTCCGGCACCCCGAAGGCGGCCAGCACCGCGGCCAGGTCCCGGACACCCGTGGTCTCGTCGGTGCTGACCGAGACGCGATCGGCGTCGACCTGCCAGATGTTCACCCCGCGGGCAGCCGCCGCAGCGACGACCTTGCCGGCCGCGCCCGGAACCCGCGCCGTGATGGTGTCGAAGAAGTGCTCGTTCTCGACCTCGACCCCGCCGGCGCGCAGGCCCCGGGCCAACGCGGCTGCGTGGCCGTGCACCCGGCGCGCGATCTCGGCCAGGCCGGCAGGACCGTGGTACACGGCGTACATCGCGGCCATGACAGCCAACAGCACCTGGGCGGTGCAGATGTTCGAGGTGGCCTTCTCGCGGCGGATGTGCTGCTCACGGGTCTGCAGGGCCAGGCGGTATGCCGGGTTCCCGTCAGCGTCGATGCTCACTCCGATCAGGCGGCCCGGCATGGTCCGCTCGAGGCCGGCGCGGACCGACATGAAGCCCGCGTGCGGACCGCCGAAGCCCATGGGCACGCCGAAGCGCTGGCTGCTCCCGATGGCGACATCGGCTCCCCACTCCGACGGAGGGGTGACCAGGGTCAGCGCCAGCAGGTCGGCGGCGGCGGTGACCAGCGCCCCGATCTCGTGTGCTGCGGCGGTCAGGGCGGCCCAGTCACGGACCTCACCATCGGCTCCCGGGTACTGCACGATGACACCGAAGACAGCCCTGCCACCGGCCGTCACGGTCAGTGCCTCGGCGGTGCTCGCGTTGCTCAGGTCAGCGACGATGACGTCCAGACCCAGGGGCTTGGCGCGGGTCTGCACGACGGCTCTGGTCTGGGGGAACACGTGCTGGTCCACCAGCAGGACGGCATCGCGTGCTGACTTGCTGGCACGACGCATCACGGTCATCGCCTCTGCGGCGGCGGTGCTCTCATCCAGGAGTGAGGCGTTGGCCGTCTTCAGCCCCGTGAGGTCGACGATCACGGTCTGGAAGGTGAGCAGGGCCTCCAGCCGGCCCTGGGAGATCTCCGGCTGGTAGGGCGTGTAGGCGGTGTACCAGGCAGGACTCTCCAGCACATTGCGCTTGATCACGGCCGGGGTCACGGTGCCGTAGTAACCCAGGCCGATCATCTGGGTGAGCACGGTGTTGCGGGAGGCCAGTGTCCGAAGCTCTCGGAGGACGGCTTCCTCGGTGGGTGCCGCCTCCAGACCAAGGGCGCGCTCGCTGCGGATGACACCTGGCATTGCGGTGTCGAGCATGGCCTCCAGGCTGGGCTGGCCGACCACCTTGAGCATTGCCGCGACATCGTCGTGGTCGGGGCCGATATGCCGGGAAATGAAGTCTGGTTCGACGGCGGGGCTGGAATCGATCGTCACCTTGAGGCTCCTCACGCGGGCGGCATGCATGTGCCGAGCGGTCATTGCCTCCCCACCTGTCGCCCGAAGGTGGCTTCAAGTTGCCTGCCCATTGCGGTCCTGGCGCCTGAGAGGTTCCGGGGAGGTTTGCCCCTTCGGCGCCCCATCACCGTGCCCCGCAAGGGGGAAATCTGCACGGCACGGGGACTCTCCCGCACGGGGTAATCAGCAACGCCAATGTAACACCGGTGACTCAGCCGATCTTGCGCGCCTGCCTGCGGCTGGTGAGCTCATCGCCGGCATGAGCCATGGAGGCTGCATCCTGCGAGAGCCCGCCGGGCTGAGTGTCGGAGGACTGTGAGTCGGACAACAGGGACTCGGAGGGCAGTGAGGCAAGCGTGCCTTCGACCTCGCGCCAGACGCGCCCCACGGCGATACCAAAAACGCCCTGGCCGCCCTGCACGAGATCGATGACCTCCTCGGCAGAGGTGCATTCGTACACGCTGGCACCATCGCTCATCAGGGTGATCTGGGAGAGGTCCTGGACGCCACGCTCGCGAAGGTGGCTGACCGCGATCCGGATCTGTTGCAGTGAGACTCCGCTGTCCAGCAGTCGCTTGACCACCTTGAGGACCAGGATGTCGCGAAAGCCGTACAGGCGTTGGGTCCCGGAGCCGGTGGCGCCGCGAACGGAGGGCTGGACCAGACCTGTGCGGGCCCAGTAGTCCAGCTGCCGGTAGGTGATCCCCGCCGCACTGCAGGCGGTGGGTCCGCGGTAGCCGGTGTCCTCACGCAGTTCGGGAAGGTCGTCGGTGAACAACAGACCCTGTGACGGAACCGGTCCGGCACCAGGGTCGTGTCGCGCTTCTCCGGTGGAGTGCACGCTTGCCTCCTCGCAAACTACAGCTTCGTTGTTTAACTGACGGTACGGGTGGCGGAGCGGGAGCGTCAATCACCACGCTTGACTGATCGGCGTGTCGCGTCCCTCGAGGCCGAGACCCTCAACGTTGACTAGAGATTCACTCCTAGGCTGGTGGCCACGTCTCGGCCTGTCCGGTTTCACCGGGATTGTCGAAGTCCTCTGCCGAGACGTTGTTCAGGAACTCGCGGAAACGCTCCACCTCGTCGTCCTCCTCGGCGGCGATCGCCACGCCCGCCTCGTCCAGGAGGCTGTCCTCAACCAGGATCGAGGCCCCGGCGCGAAGGGCCAGAGCGATGGCATCCGAGGACCGCGCACTCACCTCGACAGCCCCGTCGAAGACCAGGGTGGCGTGGAAGATGCTGTCCTTGAGCGCGACGATCCGGACCTCGATCAGCCGATGCCCGAGCTCATCGATGACGTTCTTGAGCAGATCGTGGGTCATCGGGCGTGGCGGCACCACACCCTGCTGGGCATAGGCGATCGCCGTGGCCTCGGCCGCGCCGATCCAGATGGGCAGGTAACGTTCACCGCCCCGTTCGCGCAGGAGCACGATGGGTTGATTGGTCGGCATCTCTACGCGAACGCCCAGGACGTCCAGTTCTCTCACCTGCACAACGGTACTCGCTTAGTCGGCGGCTAGCCCCGCCCTGACCAGAGCTGTGTGCAAAGCGATGCACTCCGCCAGGATCTGCGCGGTCGGATCCTGGTGCGGCGCGCTGCCGGCGCCCCGGTTCCGGCCACGGACCGGAGCGACGACCTGTTGCACCAGACCGATCTCGCGGTCAGCCGCGGTGCGGAAGGGGCGCAGGTGGCGGGGTTCGATGCCGTATGCCGCCAGCGTGCCTGCCGCGCGAGCCACCGCAAGAGAGCCATCACCGAAATGTCCGCTGGAGTCCGGGTGAAGGAGGCCGTAGGTGAGAAGGGCCTCGAAGGTCTGCTCGTCCAGCGCGGCCGCTTCGCGCAGCTCGTCATCGGTCAGCCGGAGGCGGCCGTGGCGGGCGAGGTCGGCGGCGCTGGGCAGCTGGGGGTCGTCGACCCCGGCCGGCGCCTGAGGACGTGCGGACACAGCTCCGTCGGGCGCTGGTTCCAGGCCCCGTTCGAGCTTGTCCAGAGCCTCGCGGATGAACTTGAGCGGCCAGAAGCGATCGCGCTGGGCCGTCAGAATGTACCGGAGCCGTTCGACGTCCTCCGGTGAGAAGGTGCGATAGCCGGACTCGGTGCGCTCGGGGGTCAGGAGCCCCTCAGCCTCGAGGAAGCGGATCTTGGAGATGCTGATGTCCGGGAAGTCCGGTGCGAGCGACGCCAGCACCGCTCCGATGGTCAACGGAGCAGGAGCAGCCGGCGCGTCCGCACGCGGGCTCTTACTGGGCGACACCGGCATAGAACACCAGCCGGAACTTACCGATCTGGACCTCGTCGCGAGTTGCAAGGGTGGCCTCGTCGATCCGCTCCCGGTTGACGTAGGTGCCGTTCAGAGAGCCGACGTCCCGGACCAGGAAGGCGTCACCTTCACGACGGAAGGTCGCGTGCCTGCGGGACACCGTGACGTCGTCGAGGAAGATGTCGCTGTTGGGGTGACGTCCCGCGCTGACCTCATCGGCGTCGAGCAGGAAGCGCGCGCCGGTATTGGGACCTCGCAGAACCACCAGCAGCGCTGTGCCGTGGCGCAGCGCCTCAACCGTGGCCAGGTCCTGTGCCGACAGAGTGGCATCGGCGTCGGCGTCGGCCTCGCTGTCCGTCAATGGCTCGGCCGGAGCTCCGACGCTGGGCAGGCGCATGGTGGTGTTGTCGTTCGCCGGCCGGTGTTCCTGGTCGGACTCGTTGTCCGTCATGACCTTTGCCCCTGCTTCCGTGGTGGCTGTGACTGTGTTGGCTGTGTTGGCTGTTTTGGCGCTGCCTGAGTGGTTGTGACTCCAGGACGGATCAACCCGGGCTCGATGCCCGGGTTGACTGTTCAGCCCAGAAGTGCGCGGTATGCCGCGAGATCAAGCAGCGACTCCACCGACTTCGCGTCGGTGAGCAACACCTCGTACATCCATCCCTCACCGTAGGGATCAGTGTTGACCAGCTCGGGGGCCGTGTCGAGCATCTCGTTGACGGCCGCGATCTCGCCTGTCACGGGAGCGAAGATGTCGCTGACCGACTTGGTCGACTCGACCTCTCCGCAGGAGTCGCCGGCTGCCACCGCGTCGCCTACGGCGGGGCGATCACCCAGTCCA
>ENA-OBLH01000763-OBLH01000763.1-metagenomes-genome-assembly--contig:-NODE-763-length-10011-cov-2.45289_pt1 | contig 10011 bp, 6 predicted proteins | sample MGYA00153382_OBLH01 | MGnify analysis MGYA00153382 | reverse complement strand
AGGTGCTTTGCTTCCGCGCCGGGGGTGGGAATGTGGGATTTCAGGCCCACAGACGCCGCGGCCTGATAGACCGGTGTCCACAAGATGCCGTCATCGGAGATCTCCACCGAGAACGCACGGGCCGGCAGCGGCTCCGGCCAATGGATCACCAAACCGCCGAACCTCAGGCTCCGGCCGAAGTCCATCCTCCACCAAGGTTTGGCATCACCTGGGGCCGCCTTCCATGCCGTCAATGAGCCTTCCCCAAACACGGCCGCCGCGGGATATCCGGTTTGTTCGCTGGAGGCGTGGATGTTGTGCGGGGAGCGCAGCGTCTGATCCTCAAAGGAGGGGGAGGAGAGTTCGAGCATGCCTTTGCCTCCGGGGCCGGCGGCGATGACAAATTCCACCGCTTCAATCACCGAGGCCGCGCCTCCTCCGGCGGGTCCCCAGGCAAAGGGCAGGCTCCGCTCATTGAAGTGGTAATCGCACCATGCGGCGGGAAGCTCGAAGTTCTGGCACAGGTTCCGCCAGACATTGCTGCCACCGGGATCCGCCACTTTGAATTCAAAGTGATTGGGCGGCCCCGCTCCCCTCATGCGGAAGCCGATTTCAAACGTTTCCGGCAGGGTGAACCGGACCACCTGCCGGATCACCACAAAGCCACCGCCGCCGTGGAAGTCGTAGTCGAGCCGCAATCCGGCCTGGCCATCGGCGCCGTCGGTCCGGGACAATTTTCCCTCGGCCTGCCCTGACGCAAACACCTGCCAGACATCCGGGTTGTCAAAGAGCGGGAAAAAGGGGTGGGTGTTCATGCCGGTGGGTGCCTATCAATCCAAATGGATGACGAGGTGGTCGCCTGCGCCGGTAAGCTTCCCGGTGATGGCATCCATGGCAATGCGGACGGCACCGGAACGGTAGGGATTGGGCTCGCGGGTGAATTCCAAAGGAGCACCGTTCAATTCCACCGCAACCGTGCCGCAGCCCCGGCCTTTGATGTGATAGGTGATTCCAACAAGGCTGCCGGCAAGGCGCAGGGTAGCTTTCAGTCCATCAAGAGCCGGGGGAATCACCGGATCCACCACGAGAGCGGATTTCTCCCGACGGAGACCGAGGAAACATTGCAGAATGAGCCGCACGCTGATGCCCGCTCCGCTGGAATAGACCCGCCAGCCGCCCTCCAAAGCCACTGCTCCGCGGTTTGTTTTGTCATAGTCATTGAAGGCCTCGTAGCGGTCGGCGAAGGCGGCATCCGAACTGGAATAATAACAATTTGCCTGACGCCGGGTGGCCGAGGGTACGATTTCGCTGATGGCGATGGGATTGACCCGGCACAGCGCTTCGAAGAATTCGTTGGCGGCCCCGGAATGGGCGAGGGCCTCACAATAGCGGAGGTGGGCATGCATGTACATGATGCCGATTTCCCGGCCGAAGAAGCTGGCGCTTTCGGCGCGCTGGAAATACTTCTGGGAGCCGCCGTGGTAAGCCATGGGCCGGTCGAACAAACGCGCTCCGTCAGGCCCCAGCAGATGTTGCCGGATCAGCGCCAGATGGGATTCCGCCTGCTGCGGGGTGAGCATGTCATTGATGATGGCGTGGATCATCGGCAGCACGCTGTAGGACAGGCCGGTGATGCCGTCCCGGGGATGCAGCAGATAGTCGGTTTTCCCACCCTCATGGAAATAGGCCAGGCCCGCGATGACATCATCCACGATGAGGACGCGCTGGAACTCATCAAGGACGCTGGCTGCCCTGGCCTGGAGCGCTGCGGCGCGGCCGGGGTGGTCCAGCCGGCCGAGAGCCTGCGCCAGCACGGTCAGGGTTTGATAGTTGAGGGTGACCGTCCACGAACTGCACAGCCGCTCGCGCATGTCGGGTTTGGCCGGTTGCAGGGAATCATTCCAGTCCCCGTGACCGTAAGCTGCCAGCCGGGTTCCTTCGATGACCCGGCGTTCGATCAGGCCAAGCGCACGTTCCACATGCTGCCACACGGTCGCCTGTTCCGCGGCGTCATCCCCGGCGTGATCGAAGAAGGGCAGCGTCTCGTCCAGGAGGCCGGCATCTCCCGTCGCGGTGAGATATTGGGCCAGGGCCAGGACCGGCCAATAGACGATATCCCCGTGGGAATCGCCGGGCCGGATGCCGCGCTCGCGGTCGAAGAACATGAACCACTGCGGCCAGTCGCCGTCAGGATTCTGCTGGCGGAAGACGCGGCACAGTAGATCGCGGATGGCTTCAAAACGGCCCAGGGCCAGCAATAGTTCTAAGGGGCCCTGACAAACATCCCGCGTGCCCCAGCCGCCGCCGGAGTATTGTTCGAGGCCACGCGGCGACAGGTAATGCACCAGAGCGTTATGGATGAACCATGGGAAAATTTCGGCTGCCCGGCTGGCGGCTGCCGCCAGCGGACTGGTGCCGGGGGCCTCGATTTCCAGACCCGCTCCGATGGAATCCCAGAAACCCGCCTCCGGACCGGTTGGGGAGTCAACGAGGACTCCTTCGATCACCAGGCCAGCGGTCCGCGCCGGCGCGGTGACCACACAAAGGAAAGGCTGGCGGCGGGAGACCCCATCGGCAAACAACAGTTCGTCGCCTCCGGCGGTTTCCACCATGGTTCCCAGGGAAGGGGTGAGGCGGAACCCACCCTCCGGAAAGCGCCGGCCAACGTCACTTTCAGGAATGGCCCTCACGAAGAGGGCAGGGCCTTGACGTTCCCACACCACGGGCACGGACAGGCTGCCTTCGTCTCCATTCAGGGAGACATGGTGGGAGATCAGAAATCTCACCGGAGGGCCTTCCAATACCGTGAGGGTCAGGCGAAGTTCATGCCGGTCATCAGGGGCAGAGGAAATCACTTCCAACAGGCCGCCGCGGTATTGATAGACCCACCGGCAGGAATCCGGGCTCATCTCAAAAACCGAGGGCACGTCCAGGAGGTGCCAGACTCCGCCGATTTCCGTAAAGACGCGTTGCCCGTGACTGCGGAAAAGACCGAGGTAGGTGTGGCAGGTGGAGAGGAACCGATTGATGCTGACATGCCCCTGCGTGACCATCGAATGGAATACGCCATTCATCCAGGCGGTGGACATCAGGGAGGACTCGTCGGGTGTCAGGGAACCCCCGGAGCGCAGGAGATGGCCGTGAGGACGCAGCACCATCAATTCCTTGGCCTGGAGAACCACATGGCTCCGGTCGCCCGTGAAAAATGACAGGGGCTGTCCGTCCGCGCTCTCGGTATGGCGCAGGGTTTTCCCAAAGAAACGGGCGATGGACGGCTGATCCAGCGGCAGCGATGCCAGGAGCGGCGCGCTGGAAAACAGCCCCGGAGCAGGAGGTGCGTCCGGGGCAGAATCCGGCCACGAGGGCGGGGCGGCTTCGGGCAGGGCCAAGGCGGCATCGATCTTCCCTGCGTCGGATGCCTCCGTGGCTGCCTGTTTGTCGGGTTCGAACCAGCCGAAAAAACCGCTCCTGGCCTTCGCTCCCGCAGGGAGAATGATGGGTTCGTCCTGGATGGAAACCATGGAATGTTCATGTTGCAGGCGTTTTCCGGGAAGTCCGGACATCAGGGCAATGGGACTGCCTCCGGCCCGTGTCGCCAGACCGTGGAACTGGAGCGCGTCGGTGGCATAGGCGACTCCGCGGCGCAACGGGCCCGTCACCATCCACGGGCAGCGTCCCCCCATGGATTGATTTTGCCGCGAAGCCACCGCGTGTCCAAGGATGGGGTGTTCCAACGGTGTGTGGTCCACATACTGACTCACATAAAACTCATTGAGGCGGATCGCTCCGTATTGTGCGAGCGCGATGTCCTGGGTGTGGATCAAATCACAGGTTATCGCGGAATCCCCTGTATTCTCCAACTCGACATGCCAGAACCAGGCGGGCGCGGACGGCGACAATGTCAGACGCAGCCGGAAAGTGATGTCCCCCCAGGTTCCGATGGCAAACAGCCCCCGGTCATCGGTCCGATACGAGGCCGGGCTGCCCGGTCCCATCAGGGGCACCGTTTCCACCGTGATGCCGAGGCGGCGCAGATGGATATTGGCCAATCCGCCGTCCATTTCGTTGCCCAGGAACAGATTGAGCATGATATCCCCATGATTCATGCGCCGGATGGATCCATTGGCATTGAATTCCATGATGAGGCCGGATGGACTGGAGATGCGCGTCGGGAAGACGGCGGAAGTTGCTGGATTCATTCCGGATTACAGGCGGTTGATGATAGGAAAATGCATGGCTGTCCGAAGGATTGCCGGGCGGGTCCAGACTTTGACCTGTCCGGTGATTTGTCCAACAAAATCCGCTGTTCAGGATCCCGTCTTATACCAAGGTTTAGTGGACGGGGCAGGGGGTACTGCGTTATGAATCAATTTCTGCCAAGCAATAGGAGTGGAAGCTGCTTCACTCCCCGACTCCTATCAACCCATCAATCGCATGATCCAAACCGTCGTCTTCGATACCAAGCCCTATGACCGCGAAGCCCTCCAGCGCGCCGCCTCAGGGCGGGGGATTGAATTGCGCTTCATGGAATGGCGTCTTTCCGCCGAGACGGCCGCGACGGCCCACGGGGCGCAGGCAGTCTGCACTTTTGTCAATGACCGGGTGGACCGGCCATGTCTTGAAGCCCTCGCCGCACTGGGGGTAAAGCATATCGCCCTTCGTTGTGCCGGATTCAACAGCATCGACCTCCCCGCGGCCAAGGAACTGGGCCTCGTCGTGACCCGTGTCCCCGCCTACTCACCGTATGCGGTGGCCGAGCACGCCGTCGCGCTGCTCCTCGCGCTGAACCGTAAGATTCCGCGTGCCAACAACCGGGTGCATGATCTCAATTTTTCACTCCAGGGGCTGGTCGGCTTCGATCTCCACGGCAAGACCGCCGGGATTTTCGGCACCGGAAAAATTGGCCGCATCACCGCGCAGATCCTGCGCGGTTTCGGCATGAAAGTGCTGGCCTATGATCCGTTTCCGTCTCCGGACTGGGCGATTGAGCATGGCGTGGAATACACCGATGCCCGCACCCTCGCCAGCCAAAGCGAAGTGATCTCGCTACACACCCCCCTCACGCCTGAAACGCGCCACATTATCTGCCGTGAGTCCTTGGAACTGATGAAGCCCGGGACGATCCTGGTCAACGTCAGCCGCGGCGCCCTGATTGATACCACGGCGCTCATTGAGGCGCTGAAATCGGGCCGGCTTGGTGGGGTGGCGCTGGATGTGTATGAGGAGGAGGAAGGGGTGTTCTTTGAAGATCTGTCCGGTCAGATTCTCCAGGACGACGAGCTGGCCCGTCTCCTCACGTTTCCCAACGTGCTCATCACCGCCCACCAGGCGTTTCTGACCGCCGAAGCCCTTTCGGAAATCGCCCGCGTGACGGTTGAAAACATCGTGGCCTTCGGTAACGGCCAGCCTCTGCTCCCGGAGACATCCCTGACTTGAATCATTCCGGAGGGCCTCCGGGATCGGACTAAAGTCTTGTTTCCCCGGCGGGCTGTCTGTGCTGTGATTGGAATCCACCGATTCCAGTCCATGAAAATCCTCGCCATCCTTGCCGTCTCCGTCGTCCTGCTCAATCCTGCGCAGGCGGTGCAGAAGCCATCGTCCCACACCAAAGGCACGCCGACCGGCACGCCGGCCGGGCCGCTCCAGCCAGGTGAGTATTGGTGGCAGCCGCAGCTTTCACCGGGCGGTCCACTGGTGGTATTGGTGAGCGTCCCCGGGCAGATCTGCATGTGTACCGCAACGGCATCCTTATCGGGCGTTCGACCGTTAGCACCGGCTCAAAGGGCCACGCCACGCCGGGCGGTGTCTTCAGCATCCTCGAGAAAAAGCAGGAGCATTATTCCAAGAAATACAACAACGCTCCCATGCCCAACATGCAACGGCTGACGTGGACCGGTATCTGCATGCATTCGGGCAATCTCCCCGGACATCCTGCCAGCCACGGGTGCATCCGCCTGCCGTTTGATTTCTCGCAGTTGCTATTCAGCGTGACAGGGAAGGGCGGCACCGTCGTGGTTGGCGATGGCAAAACACCCGTGCCGCACCTTGCTTCGAATCCCGGACTGATCCTCGCACCGAAGGATTTCACGCCCGGAATGTTGCGCCCGCTGGCCAACAACGATTACATCTGGAACCCGGAACGCAATCCGGGCGGGCCGGTTACGGTCGTGGTCAGCGCAGCCGACCGGGCGCTTTATGTCTACCGGAATGGCAATCCCATCGGCAGGGCGCCGGTCGGGATCGGAGGGAGCGGGGCGTTGGGCAATCATGTGTTTACCCTGCTGGAAGGCCAAACCAACCGGCTCAGCTGGCTGGTGCCGGGCCGCCCTGCACGCCGGTGGATGAGCGTATCCGGCAGTGGTCGCGGTGCCGATGCCGACCAGATCGCGTCGCGCCTGCGTCTGAACCCGGAGTTTGCGGGGAAAGTCTACGACACCCTCGCTCCTGGAACCACCGTCATCATTACCGATCAACCCGTGGTGAGGGGCGGCGGCAACTCCCCCGTCCTTGAGTGATCCGGCCGTGCTGATGGGCAGCGTCCGGAGGGTAACGGATGCGGATTATCTGAATTTTGAGATCGACGGTGATCTTTTTGTGATTCCGATGCGCCCTGCGCAATATATTCAGATCATACCGGCTCCCGGGTCCCTGCCAGCCGACGTGATCCGTGGGGCCAAATTGATCTCCTGATCAGGCCATTCCGGAATTGCTCCTCCAGCCAATCCAACTCAACCCAGTCATGAGAACCCAATCCATCCATCGCCGTGCAAGCTCCGAGCAGTTTGTTGCGGCGGTTGCCGTTTGTTTAGCCACCACCAGAGCCCGGGCGCAAATTGATCCTGCGGCCCGCAGACCCGCCCAAGCCGCCGCCGGGAAACTCGGCGGTGCACCGTGACCAACGGGGTGCCTGTCATGCCCCCAGGACCTTACTGACCAGAGTACGCTCAGATTAGCGGCGGGCATTCCATAGCACATTTTCGTAGCGGGCCAGCGGTACCTCTTGAACCAGGGCCGGGGTAAAGCAGGTCACGTCTCCTGCCAATACCCGGGCGAGGCGTTCTGGAAAGTCCGGTGACAGGTCCTGTTCGGCTAGAAAGATCACTCCCTGATGCAGCAATCCCTGGCGGGTGCGCCGTTGGCCGGCTCCCGCGATTTTCAGGCCGTACCGCAACAGGTCACCCGGAGCGGGGGCCTCCGCGCACAATCCGCCCAGCGGTGCGGGGGTCTCTGCCGGAACGACGGTGATTCCGTCCAGTCCCATCCCGCGCAGGGAATGGGCGAGGGCCAGATGCAGTTGCGCATAGGACTGTCCCGGGCGTAACCGGCAGAATGCTTCCGCGTGGGGCACCACCAGGGACCATGTGACGGCTGCCGCATGATGCACCAGACCGCCTCCGGTCCAGCGCCTGATCAAGGTTTCGCCAGCGGACAAGGCCGCCAAGGCTCCCGTCTGGGGCAGAAAATAGCCGAAAGACAGGGTGGGACGATCCCATCGGTAAACCCGCAGCACCGGCACGGGGGTAGCCGCCATTCCCGTGAGCAAAGCCTCATCGACCGCCATATTCCACGCTCCGGAACCCAGGCGGGCCCGGTCGTCCCAGAGCCGCAGGGCAGCCAGGGGCAGGGCAGGGGTATCGTCCTTCATCCACCCTTCCACGGCCCGCAGAGCGGGGAATGCAACGGACAAACCACCGCCAGGGATGGAGTTGCCAGTGCCTTGAGATGGACGAGGGCCCTCCCGGGTTCTGTTCCCCGGGAAAGAGGCCGCCGCAGCCAGAAAACTGAAACTCGGGCCGATCCTCGTCCATGTTTACTATTCGCGTAAAAAATCACCAAACCGGCATCCTCTAAAATTTCCAGAAAAACCGTTGCCAATCCTTAAGGGAAGTTTATCATCAACCAGCATAAGCCATTCTGAGTTCTGGTTTATGTTTGAGGAATCAGAGGCGGTGCCGGGGTTTGGGTTGAGGTACTTTGAAAACCGGCACCGCTTCATTTCCTCACAGTATTTCCAGGAGGCGTGACCGAACCCGGATGCCAAATGGATACAAGCCTCCCATCAGGTCGCGTTTCCCCGGGGCTCGTCTGCTATCCGACCCGCACCGCGTGCTTTTTGTCCAGCCGGAGGATATCTCCCGCGGCCAGGGTCAGCTCTGCTTTCGGGTCTGCCATCACGGTCTCGTTGAGGCGGATGGATTTTCCTTCGATGAGCCGGCGGAGGTCCGCATTGGACTTGGTCGTGCCGAAACAATCCTGGTAGGCCTGGGCACATAGGGCGAGGATGCGGAGGTCGGTGCCCGGGGTGAAAACGGGGAGGTCGGCGGCGCTGAGGTCCTTTTTCGAAAATCGGGTGTCCCAGTCGGCGCGGGCGGCATCGGCATCGGCTTGGCTGTGGTAGCGGGCGACGAGACGGGCGGCCAGTGACTTTTTGGCCTCCATGGGATGGGCGTCGGCGGGGAGGACCTCGCCGAAAAGCAGCAGATAGTAGCGGGCCATCAGGACATCAGAAATGCTCATGGCCTTGCCGAAGATTTCGGACGCGGGCTCGCTGAGGCCAATGTAGTTGCCGTAGCTCTTGGACATTTTTTTGACGCCATCCAACCCTTCGAGGAGGGGCACGGTGATGGCGACCTGCGGGGGCTGGCCTTCCTCTTTCTGCAGGTCGCGGCCGACGAGGAGATTGAACAGCTGGTCGGTGCCGCCGAGTTCGACATCGGCGCGGACCATCACGCTGTCCCAGCCCTGCATGATGGGGTATTGCAGTTCGTGCAGGCGGACCTCGCTGCCGGCTTCGATGCGGTTTTTGAAGTCCTCGCGCTGGAGCATCTGCTGGAGGGTGACCCGGCTGTTGAGCTTGACGACTTCGGTGAAGGTCATGGTTTTGAACCATTCGCCGTTATAGACAATCTCGGTGCGGTCGCGGTCGAGGATTTTGAAAACCTGCTCGGTGTAGGTGGTGGCGTTGGCGATGATCTGTTCGTGGGTCAGCGGCGGGCGGGTGGTGGAGCGGCCGGAGGGATCGCCGATCATGGCTGTGAAATCGCCGATGATGAGGACGGCGGTGTGGCCGAGTTCTTGGAATTGGCGGAGTTTTTCCAAAGCGACGCTGTGCCCGAGGTGGAGGTCCGGCGCGGTGGGGTCGGCCCCGAGCTTGGCACGGAGGGGACGGCCGAGGGCCAGTTTTTCGGCGAGTTCTTTTTCGCTATGAATCTGGACGGTGCCGCGCTTGAGCAGGGCGAGTTGATCGGAAACGGATGTCATGCGTGCGGTGCGATGGCTGGGAGGTTGGGGCCGTGGTCTGGGAAGAAAATGCGAGGGCCACGGATGGCACGGATTTGACGGATGGCACAGATAAATTTTGCGCTCCCGGCACCGGTGCTTCTAAGGCGGTCATCGCGGAACTCCGGGACGTTTGAATCGCGCGCGGATGTAGTTTTGCACTCCACCGGCGATGGATTCGGCGAGCATTTGGCGGTAGGATTCCGTTCCGATCCGCACGGCTTCGTCTGGATGGCTGAGGTAGCCGCCCTCGATGAGGATGGCCGGCGTTTTCATCTGGCCGGTGAGGATGGCGAATTCGGCTGCACGCACCCCGCCATCGGTGCTGCGCATTTTATAGAGACTATTGGCATGGACGGCAGTGGCCAAACCGAGGCAGGCGGCGTAGTAGCCCGAATGGTCGTCATTCACCACCGGGCCGGGGGGCGCAGGAGTCGCATCCGGATAGTAAGTTTGAATGCCCTGGAGATTGGCTGGGCCGGTATTGAAATGGAGGCTGATGAATACCGCGTTTGGGATGGCAGCGGCGATGGCGGTCCGCTCGTTCAGGGAGAGAATGGTATCATCCTGACGCGTCAGGACGACTTTGATGCCAAACTTTTTCAGTTGGCTTTGCAGGCGCAGGGCGGTATCCAGCGCGTAGTCGGATTCCTTGCCTTGGGATCCTTTGCCACCGGGATCATTGCCGCCATGGCCGGGGTCGATCACCACGGTGTTGGCTTTTTGAAATCCTTTGATGTAGGTTGGCCGGAT
>ENA-OBLH01000762-OBLH01000762.1-metagenomes-genome-assembly--contig:-NODE-762-length-10014-cov-3.63621_pt1 | contig 10014 bp, 9 predicted proteins | sample MGYA00153382_OBLH01 | MGnify analysis MGYA00153382 | reverse complement strand
TCACCCGCTTTTTAGCTAGTTTCGTAACCTATGGATTTATTACGATCGCTCCCCCTCGGCCTTTACTTAGAACAGCCAATAACTTGGTTGCATCATTTAGATTCTCGGCTCAAACTAGCTTGGTTAATGAGTTTTCTGATTACCCCAATCTTGGCAGACCCTATCTGGCGGCTGGCTTTAGTCCTCTTCTTAATTATCCTTACCCTGACGGCAAAAATTCCCCTGCGGGTATGGAAACAGCAGATGGGATTGCTATTTCTCATAGCTTGCTTTGCTTTTCTCTTAGTAAGTGTTTCTGCTGATGGTTTAGCCACTAGCTACCAGCCCCGCTTGCCAGCTTCGCCCCTAAATCTTACCCAGCCCACAGCTTATAGTTATGTAATAGCTAAAGTGGGATTTTTGACCATCACCCGCCGTTCTTTAGATTTAGCCCTCCGGGTCAGTACTTTATTTTTTACCCTAGTCTACAGCACTAATTTATTTCTTTTGACTACTGCCCCAGAGGAAATTACCGCCGCCATCGAAGAACTACTCCATCCCCTGCGCCGCTTTCATGTCCCAGTAACAGAAATTGCCCTGACTTTAACTTTGTCTTTGCGGTTCATTCCCCTAGTTTTGGAAGAAGTACAGAACTTGGTGCGATCGGTTGCTACGAGAGCAATTAACTGGAAGAAATTAGGAGTAAAAAAGAGCTTGCAAATTTGGCTATTGGTGGCGGAAAGATTATTAGAAAATCTGTTGTTGCGATCGGCCCAAATTGCCAGTGCCATGACGGTGCGGGGTTTCACTTCTCCTGATCAGCACCAAGTCCGGTGGCATAAATTCTACTGGCGTTGGTGGGATTGGGTAGCCGTGGGGGGACTAGTTATTTTTTGGGGGCTGCGCCTTGTGTATGGGAATTTAGCTATTTGATTCAAGTTTATAGGTAGGGGCGCAAGGCCTTGCGCCCCTACTAGACATGTAATTTAACCATATCTACATTATGAAGGAATCTGTAATTAGTATTATCATGGGCAGTGATTCTGACCTGCCTACTATGGCGGGAGCGATCGCTATCTGTGAAGAATTTGGGGTGATTCCCGAAGTGGCAATTATCTCTGCCCACCGCACACCGGAACGCATGGTAGATTTTGCCCAAAATGCCCATATTCGGGGAATTAAGGTAGTTATTGCCGGAGCCGGGGGAGCCGCCCATCTACCGGGGATGGTGGCTGCTTTGACTCCTCTGCCAGTAATTGGAGTTCCCGTGGCCAGTCGTCATTTGCAGGGCTTGGATTCTCTCTATTCTATTGTCCAGATGCCGGCGGGGATTCCTGTAGCTACCGTTGCGATCGGTAATGCGACTAATGCAGGGCTGTTGGCATTACAAATTCTGGGAACTCATAATCCAGAAATATTACTAAAAATCCAACAATATCGACAGCAATTAAAAGAAACAGTCCTAGCAAAGCAAGAAAAGCTCGATCGGCTAGGCTCTGCGGAATATCTCACCCAGCAACAATCTCCTTGATTGAGATGAAAATTCTCATTACCTCCTTTACAACTTGGCTCCCTCACCAAAAATCCAACTCCGCTGATGATTTGCTGGAGCTAATTTACCCCATCTCAACCCTTGATTTAATATTTATCCGGCATTTACCAGTAGATGTCGATCGTGCTACCAAGCAAGTAATTAAAACGATCGCCCAGTCCCAACCTACTGCCCTAATTTGTTGTGGTATGGCAGAATGTCGGCATAATTTAGCGATCGAAGTTCAAGCCTTCCCTCCCCATAAATCTTCTTCCCATCTAGAATCCCATCCCCCTAGCCCCCTAACCACCACAGTTGAGCTAGCTCAAATAACCCAAGGATTAACCACAACAACCCTAAGTTATGATGCCGGGAAATTTGTCTGTGAAGGTTTGTACTACAAGATGTTAGATTATCTTGGTAAATTTTCCCCTCCCTTCCCTTGCATTTTTGTCCACGTCCCCCTCCTAACCCCAGAGAATCAATCCGTGATTATGGCTGAGTTTAGTTTGATCCTCAAGAACCTAGCCAATTCTGATAAAATCAATCGGGATCAACAAAAAGTTTTGTATATATAAATCGCTAATCTAAAAAAATTATGACTCATCCAGAAATCATCGCCCCCCACGGCGGTAAATTAATTAATCGCTTAGTCAACCCCGACCAAAAACAAGAATTTCTGAGCAAGGCTGACCATCTGCCCAGAGTCCAGCTTGATGAACGGGCAGCTTCTGACTTGGTGATGATTGCGATCGGGGCTTTTAGTCCCCTGACAGGATTTATGGGAGAGGCAGACTACGATCGCACGGTCAGCGACATGCGCTTGGCCAATGGTTTACCTTGGTCAGTTCCTATCACCTTGTCTGTAACCGAAGAAGTTGCTGCCCCCTTATCAATCAATAGTCTGGTTCGTTTAGATGACTTCCAAGGAAAGTTTATCGGCATACTAGAACTTAAGGAAAAGTATGCCTACGACAAACTCCATGAAGCAACCAATGTCTACCGCACCAACGATGAAAAACATCCGGGGGTAAAAGTAGTTTATGAGCAGGGAGGAATTAACCTAGCTGGAGATATCTGGTTGCTCGATCGACATCCCCACCCAGAATTTCCTACCTACCAAATTGATCCTATTGATTCCAGAGCCATGTTCCATGCCAAGGGCTGGAAAACGATCGTCGGCTTCCAAACCCGCAACCCCATCCACCGTGCCCATGAATATATCCAAAAGTGTGCGATGGAAACTGTAGATGGCTTATTCCTTCATCCCCTAGTTGGAGCTACCAAGGAAGATGATATTCCAGCCCAAGTAAGAATGCGCTGCTACGAGATTATTCTTGAACATTACTATCCCCAAGAACGAGTCATCCTAGCTATCAACCCTGCTGCCATGCGCTACGCTGGGCCACGGGAGGCAATTTTCCATGCCCTAATTCGGAAAAATTATGGCTGTACCCACTTTATTGTCGGGCGAGATCATGCCGGGGTGGGGGACTACTATGGAACCTACGATGCCCAGCATATCTTTGCTGAATTTACCCCGATCGAGTTGGGTATTACGCCGATGATGTTTGAACATGCTTTCTATTGCAAACTTAGTCAAGGTATGGCAACTACCAAAACTAGCCCCAGTAAACCAGAGCAACGGGTACATTTATCGGGAACCAAAGTTAGGGAAATGCTCCGTCAGGGCATCTTGCCTCCCCCAGAATTTTCTCGCCCAGAAGTAGCAGTAGAATTAATTCGGGCTATGCGAGAAATTCATGAAATTGCCTACGAAATTTAGCTTATTTTACTCATTATTTTTGGATAAGTCTTCTCTAGTTCTATCGTTAGTTTTTGGGGATGATAGCCATTATCCATCACGATCGGCCCAAGAATATCTTCTCGTTTAGATTTGAAGTAATCAAGGTTTTTTGACATATTTCTATCAATCCTTGGTCATCATTACATTTTGTATTGTAATCAATCAACTCAATCTATAAATCAATCAAACATCTGTATCAATACAGAAAGAAGAAGCTTATAAGTTTTTAGGTATTTGCCTTTTAATTTTTAGGCAATATTGAGTTTGCTTTTCATTCATTAATTGTTATGTAAACCAAACCTACCGCCTATAAAACAACTTATTTAACATTATGAACCTCCAATTAAAAGTTCCTGACATGACCTAGGGTGGCTGCGTAAGTACCATCACTAACGCAATTAAAACAGTTGATACTAAAGCTACTGGGTAGGGCTGATCCAAAAACCAAGATTGTATTAGTGGAAACTGAATCTTCTGAATCTACAATCTGATGCTCTGCCCAGTCAGGTGATTTGTGAGATGGCTACGGAGTGGGGCGCAAATCTAATTGTATTGGGCTACCGCCGTGGAGTAGAAATAATAAACAAAGGATATCTCAATGAAAACAAAAGTAGGGTTATGGATCGATCATCGGCAGGCTATTGTCGTAGCGATTACCGAAGCAGGGGAAGAGATTAGCGAGATCCTGTCAGAAGTGGAAAAACAGCCCCGGCGTGCTGGGGATTCCCCCCTCCAGGGTAGCTACGAAGCCCGTCAAGTCCCCGCCGATAATAGTCGCCAGAGGGCTTTTACTGAACAAATCAATATTTACTACGATGCAGTCATTGCCAAGATTCGGGGGGCAGAATCTATGCTGATATTTGGGCCTAGTACAGCCAAGGATGAACTAAAAGAACGTCTTACTAAACATAACCTCGATCGGCATATTGTCGGGCTAGAAACCGTTGACAAGATGACCGATCGCCAGATTGCCGCCAAGACTCGCCAGTACTTTGCTTAGGAGAGTTTGCCAAGAATAGTCACGGATAGAAAATCAAGAGGATTCATTTATGAGCCACGATCGCTGTCAACAGATACTCAGATTTTATGCTTAGGGAAGAACTCACATGGAACCAAAATTGATCGCAATTCAGCCATCTAATTCAATCCCTCCGAGCCAGAAAGCGATTGAACCCCGTCCTGCTGATATAGCTTTCCTGATCGTCCTTAACCTTATGATACTCTCAGCGATCGCTATTCCCATCTCTGCTTTTATTGCTAAGCGAAGGCAGTCTTCCTATAGCTTCAAACTACCACCTGAGGTTATATGTCATCGCTGTCAATATTTTAGCGATAACAGTTATCTTAGATGCGCTCTCCACCCAGTAACTGTAATGACTGAAGAAATAGTTGATTGTGCAGATCATCTCCCAATTAATTCCTAACTAAACTACTCAAAAACAACTATTTACGGCACTTTGCAGGTGTATGAGGATAGATTCTTCCCCGGTCATAAGGGGCTTCAGCCCCTTGTCTGTTGTTCACGAACTAAAAAAGGGCTGCAACACAAGGTTATTACCCCTTCAGATACCGAACTCCCGTTAATTACTCACCAGCTACGAGATGTTCTCCAGATATTAGGTGGACGGGGACAACTTCCTTGAGAGTAATTGGTTGACGTACAGGGATTAGTGGGGGTTGGTGGAGACGAATTAGTTGAGCTAGAGTTTTCTTTAGTTGGGTGCGGGGGACGATCGCATCTACAAAACCATGCTGGAGAAGATATTCTGAAGTTTGGAAATCATCGGGCAGCTTCTCCCTCAGGGTCTGCTCAATTACTCTCCTGCCAGCAAAACCAATGGTGGCTTTGGGTTCCGCAATAATAATATCTCCGAGCATAGCAAAACTAGCTGTTACTCCCCCAGTAGTAGGATGGGTGAGGATGGGCAGATACAGTAATCGAGCTTGACGGTGGTATTCTAAAGCCCCAGAAATCTTCGCCATTTGCATCAGGCTCAACATCCCCTCCTGCATCCGCGCCCCCCCAGAAGCACAAACAATAATCACCGGGAGTCCCTGTCGGGTAGCATACTCAATTAAGCGGGCTAGTTTCTCGCCCACCACAGAACCCATACTACCCCCCATGAACTGAAAGTCCATTACTCCTAAGGCCACTGGCAGGCTATCTAGTTGTCCTACTCCTGTTTGCACGGCATCAATGAGGTGGGTTTTTTCTTGGGTTTCCTTGAGGCGATCGGTATAGGATTTGCGATCGCGGAACTTGAGAGGATCCATCGGCCGGAGGTTTTCATCCAGAGCCATCCAAGTATTAGGATCAATTAATTGACTAATTCGTTCATGACTATAGACCCGCAGATGATGCCCACATTCCAGACACACTTGATTATTAGCTTGCAAATCTTTGGTGTAAGATACTGCTCCACAAGCCTCACACTTAGTCCACAAGCCATCGGCAATCTCCCGCTCTTGACGATTTCCCAAAGCGGGCGATGTACTTTCAGCCTGACGACGATTGGCAAACCAATCAAATAAAGACATATATTATATTTCCTGAATTTTAATAATTTGGAATATTTTAGAACTCCCACAGATTATGTTAACCCTAAAGGCGGGAGCGCAAGGCTTTACGCTCCTACTTAGTAGAACATTCGCTTAACGCACCGTCATCCGCCCATCAATTAATAGAAGAAGATACGTTACGGCGATCGCCCAACACGTTCTACACTTGATTTTTTTGCAACACTCCCTAAAGGTTTATGATAAAGGAATATAGATACTTGTGAAGATAGATTGTGTTAAAAAACTATGGATACTAAAGCCTTTAAGCGCTCCTTGCATGAATCCCCTAATTACCATCGCCGCAGTTTTGGTCACGGAGCAGAAGTGGCGGGGGTGATGCAGTCAGAGTACCAAAGTAGCCTGATTCAAGAAATTAGAGATCATAACTACCGCTTAGAACGTCCTAGAGTTACTATTCTACTGGCTCAGGCTTTTGGTTTTTGTTGGGGGGTGGAACGGGCAGTGGCCATGGCCTATGAAACTCGGCAACATTTTCCTACCGAGAAATTATGGATTACCAATGAAATTATCCATAACCCTTCCGTAAATCAGCATCTCCGGGATATGGAAGTAGGTTTTATTCCCGTGGAGGGAGTTGATAAAGATTTCTCCGTAGTCGGTACAGGGGATGTGGTGATCCTGCCAGCGTTTGGGGCGAGTGTGCAAGAAATGCAGTTGTTAAATGAGAAGGGCTGCAAAATTGTAGATACCACCTGCCCTTGGGTCTCAAAAGTTTGGAATACGGTGGAAAAGCATAAAAAAGGAGATTTTACTTCTATTATTCATGGTCAGTATAAACATGAAGAAACCGTTGCCACTAGTTCCTTTGCCGACAAATATCTCATTGTGCTTAACCTCAAAGAAGCTGAGTATGTGGCGAACTATATTCTCCAGGGGGGCGAGTCTCCTGTGGAGAGGCTACGCCAACGCCAAGAATTTTTGACTAAATTTCAGAATGCCCATTCTGAGGGTTTTGATCCCGATCGAGACCTGAGCCAAGTTGGAGTTGCTAATCAAACCACTATGCTCAAGGGAGAAACCGAACAAATTGGTAAACTATTTGAGCGGACAATGCTGCAAAAGTATAGCCCTACGGAATTAAATCAGCATTTCATGAGCTTTAATACCATTTGTGATGCTACCCAAGAACGGCAGGATGCCATGTTTGATTTGGTGAAAGAACCAATGGATTTAATGTTAGTCATTGGGGGTTACAACTCTTCCAATACTACCCATCTTCAAGAAATTGCTAGGGAGTATAACATTCCTTCCTACCATATTGATAGTAGCGATCGCATCCATGCCGACAACTCCATTGAACATAAACCCCTAGGTAAGGATTTGGAAACCACTCCCAACTGGCTCCCAGAGGGCAATATAGTAGTCGGTGTCACCTCTGGAGCTTCCACCCCCGATAAGGTCGTAGAAGATGCGATCGCCAAGATTCTGTCCCTAAAATCTGTAATACAAAGATAAATGATGTAAGTAGGGCATTGCCCACCTTAATGATCAAGTAGAAACTCAGCAACTTTCTTGCTCTAAAATTAGTCTAAATACTTCACCCTGACTATTTAACCTAGAGCTATCTAAACTCAGCCTGATACCCAGATTCTACAAGCACAGATTCCCTCTAGTGGGTATTGCCCACTCTACCCTATTGTCTTCCCGACTCCCCAGATTCTCCCTATGGCAAACCTAGTAACCCCTCCTCTTGAGACAAAGACTGCCCAAAATAGCCTTTCCCTAGTCTATAGAGATTCCCAGCAAACCCTTCCTCAGAAGTTATTCCAACCCCTCAACGTTGCCATAATTCTCTCCGCAGTCCTGCACGGTGTAATTGGCTATGGCGCCCCCGCCCTGCCTTTCTTTCAGCGCCCCGCCGTGCCGAGGGAAGTGAAAATTATGCAACTCACCCCCCAAGAACAATCCCGGATCCGCCGAGATGTGCAGCCCCTCCCTCCAGCAGTGACTGGTGTACCGATTCCTAATGCTCCCGGTCAAGGCAGAACCGTCAGCCCCGGATTTCCCGGTACTTTTCCTAACAATTCTAATAATTTCAGTACTATTCCTAGGGGCAGTAATTTTCCTACCTACGTTCCTGATGATGGGACAACTTTTGTACCAAATCCCCGCTATGGAACTTTTGGAGGTGGAGCTACTCAGTATAGAGTTCCTAGTGATCCCGAAACTGAACCCAGACAAATAGTGGTTGCACCTAGGGAAACTCCGGCTCCTAATATTCCGGCACGACGATCAGACCAATTCAGAACAGCAGATAACTTTACCACCGCCGGGCGATCGGTCTTCAGCAGCCCTTTTACCCGTCCTAGCCCCACCACTACTTCTACCCCGACGACCCCTACCCCTACTGCCACTAGCACACCCACTAGTACACCTACTGGTGGTAATCCTGAGAATACTAGTGGAACTGCAACTTCAAACCCCACTCCCACACCTACTCCAACTGCTAGTACTGCTAGTACTGAAGGCAATGGTAGCGATCTGGGTGGTAATAGTAATACTGGCAATACCAACAATGGAAATCTGGGGGGAACTACTCCCAATCCCTTCTTAGCCTTCAACCCAGAAAGGACTGAATTAACCTCTGATAGTCAAGATGCAGGCTTTATTGGCTTCTTGGGGGCAGGCAATGAGCAATTTTTGCAACCAGATAAGCAGGTGAAATTGACTCTAGAAGTGAAATATCCTCCAGAGGCTTGTGTTTTGAAATTGGACAAACCAGTCACGGCGATCTTTGGGGTGATTATTGATGAAGCAGGGACGATCGCTAAAGGTCCTGAGATGATCCAAAGTTCCGGCTATGGAATTTTTAATGAGGCGGCCCAGGCTGCTACTATTGCCTATGGTCAATTTACCCCGGCTAAGGTTTATATTGTTACTGTGCCTTTTGTCTATAGCCTAGACGCTTGTGCTGGGGTGAGTAATCTTCCAGCTAGTCCCCAAGGAACTGCTCTATCAACCCCCTAAAGTTTATTCCTGAATTCTATGACCCAAAGTTTTGCTGACCAGATGGCGGCGGCAGCCGATCGCTTACTATTTTTGATTGATCAATTTTCCACCATCAAAGTTTTGGTAGTAGGAGATTTAACCCTAGATGAGTTTCTGACGGGGCAGGTGGAGCGAGTCTCACGGGAGGCTCCGGTGCTGATCCTCCGCCATGAACATACCCGACAAATCCCCGGCGGCGGGGCAAATGCGGTGTATAACTTCGCTAAACTGGGGGCGCAGGTGCAGGTAGCAGGTTTGGTGGGAAAAGATATTCAAGGGGAGGCCATGGCCAAGATATTCTCCGAAGCAGGGATCGATATTAGAGGGATGTTGCTAGATCCCTACCGCCCCACAGTGACAAAAACCCGGATTTCTGGTCATGCCCGGCAATCGGTGACTCAGCAAATGGTACGGGTCGATCGCAAGTCTGAGGATCCCGCCGATCCTGAACTACAATTACAACTGGCCGCCTATATCAAAACCCAGTTAGCAGAAGTGCAGGCGGTGGTTTGCTCTGATTATGGAGATGGGGTTTTAAGTACCCCAGTCATTGAGGCAGTTCTTGCGAGTAAAGTCCCCGTAATTATAGATACCCAAAAAGATTTACAGCGTTTTGCCGGAGCTACTTTGTTTACCCCTAACCTCCCGGAGGCAGAACTGGCGGTGGGTTACCCGATCAAAGATGCTCAAAGTTTAACTCAAGCTGGTAAAGACTTGTTGGCCTTGACTCAAGCCGAGAAAATGTTAATTACCCGTGGGGAAGAGGGAATGACTTTGTTCGATCGCTCTGGGGCAGAATTTCCTATTCCGGCCTTCAATCGTACCGATGTCTTTGATGTCACCGGGGCTGGAGATACGGTAGTAGCGGCTTTAACCCTAGCCTTAGGTGCTGGGGCATCCTTCTGGGAAGCGGCGGTACTAGGTAATTTGGCAGCTAGTATTGTTGTCCGAGTTTTTGGCACTGCCACTACGAATACTGGGGAACTAAAAGCTGCTTTACACAATTTTTTGGAAGAAGGCAATGGGTAAGAGGAGGGGATTTCTTAAACCGAACTCACGTTAAATAACTTGAATTCGGGTTAAGCCAAGACCCACTCTTCGAGAAGCAAGCTACACCCTAGCCCTCTCC
>ENA-OBLH01000760-OBLH01000760.1-metagenomes-genome-assembly--contig:-NODE-760-length-10030-cov-2.92421_pt1 | contig 10030 bp, 7 predicted proteins | sample MGYA00153382_OBLH01 | MGnify analysis MGYA00153382 | reverse complement strand
CGGCTCTGGAGTCCGGTATCGGTTGCCTGCCGGTCGACGGCGTCGAGCAAGCGGTGTCTGCGATCGCCAAGACCGCGGCCCGCACCTCGATAGCGGGCGGCCGCACCGTGGCCGCGCTCGCGGGGGCCACCGGCAGTGGCAAGTCAAGCCTGTTCAACGTCGTGGCGGGCGCCGAGATTGCCCAGGTCGGTGCTCGCCGGCCGACCACCTCCACGCCGAGCGCCGCGGTCTGGGGCGCCGGGTCGCCAACGGCTCTGCTCGACTGGCTCAAGGTCGGGACGCGTCACCTGGTGGATCAGAAGCCAGCTGAGGCAACGGTTCCCGACTCCGAACCGGCCGATCCGGATGATCCGGCCGGTCCGTCGGGTCTGTCGATGATCGGTCCGCTGCCGGCGCCACTGCAGCGGCCGGCAACACCGCCAGCATCACCGGTCGGACCCGATCTGAACGGGCTCGTGCTGCTTGACCTTCCCGACTTCGACTCACTGGCAGGAGCGCATCGGGTTGAGGCCGACCGGGTGCTCGACCAGGTCGATGTCTTCATCTGGGTCACCGATCCCCAGAAGTATGCCGATGCGCGCCTGCATGAGGACTACATCGCCAGGCTCTCAGCGCACGACGCCGTCACCATCACGATCCTGAACCAGGCCGACCGGCTTGGTCCCGCAGGACTCGCAGCCTGTCGCGCCGACCTCATCCGGCTGCTGACCGCCGATGGTCTGGCCGACCCCGAGGTGATCGCCACGTCGGCCAGGGACGGCAGCGGGGTGGACGACCTGCTTCATCGGATGAGCGTCGTGGTCGCCGGACATCATGCGGCCGTGAAGCGTCTCGAATCCGACCTGCGTTCCGCGGCGACGGCTCTGCGCCCCGGTGTTGCCGACTCCGAGCCCACCCTTGACGGCTCCGCAGACGCGGAGCTGGTCGCTGCGCTTTCCCGGGCGGCCGGCATACCGGTGATTGTGGACGCCGTCGAGCGGGAATTCCGTCGTGAGACGGCGGTGGTCACCGGCTGGCCGGTGACCCGGTGGGTCAGCGCCTTGCGCCCCGACCCGCTCAGGCGGATCGGCCTGGGCAAGGACCGGCCAGAGCATGCCCGCGCGATCTCGCAGTCGGACGTGCGCTCGGTGCTCGGTCGGTCTTCCCTGCCGCCGGCAACCCCGGCAGCGCGCTCGGCCGTGGCGCTGAGCACCCGCACGCTGGGGGATCGAGCCGGCCGCGAGCTGCCGCAGGCCTGGACCGATGAGGTCACCGATGCAGCGATGCCGCCGGGGGCGGACCTCGCCGATGCGCTGGACCAGGCAGTCGTGAGCACCTCTCTGCGCGCTCGAGATCCCCGCTGGTGGACGCTCTTCGGGGTCTTGCAGTTCATCCTGGCGATAACCGCCGCGGTGGGCCTCGGCTGGCTCATCGTTCTGATGGTGCTCGGATGGCTTCAGCTGCCGACGGTCGGCACTCCCAGGCTCGGACCGCTGCCATACCCGTCCCTGCTGCTGGTCGGCGGCCTGCTCGCCGGCTATCTGATGTCGCTCCTGACACGGGCCCTCGGCCGTGTCTCCAGCAGGCGGCGTAAGGCCCTGGTCGCTGGTCGCCTGCGCGAGTCGGTGCAGCAGGTGGTGCGCGAGCGGCTCATCTCCCCGGTCCAGGAGGTCCTGGACCGTCACCGGATGACCCGCGAGTACCTGGACCAGGCCCGCAAGCCTAGGGACCGTGCGGGGAACTGACCGCAAACCTAGGGACTGTGTCGGAATTGATCGTCAAACCTAGGGACTGTGCGCCGGATCAGTCTCTGTCCACATCTCTTCGCGACTGGTCCCATTGTCCACAGACGCGCCGTTCTCGCTGCCGGGGGCCGGTCGACATACGCATTGTTGAGCTCTCGCCGGTTGCGGCGGGTCAACGATGGAAGCGATGAGGTGATGACGATGAACGAGACCTACGTGACGGTCAGCGGGAATGTGGTCGGAGATCCTGTGGTGCGTGCGACGCGGGCGAATGTGCCCTTCGTGACATTCCGGGTGGCGTCGAACGTGCGCAGGGTGGACGTCAAGACCGGCGAGTACATCGACGCGGGCACGAACTTCGTGAACGTGACGGCATTCCGGGCTCTGGGCGTAAACCTGTCGAACTCGCTGAAGAAGGGCGAGCCGGTGATCGTCTACGGGCGGATGCGGATCAACCAGTGGGTCAATGGCGACCGCAGCGGGACCACGGTGGAGATCGACGCGTACAACGTCGGCCATGACCTGAACCGCGGCCAGACTCAGTTCCTCAAGGTTGCCAAGCCGCAGATCAACCAGAACGACAGGATGGCAGATCCAGAGGTGCAGGACGCGGCCGACCAGCTTGACCGTGACGCGGCGATGAGCGATGGCACCTTCCATGACGAAGAGGACCCGGATGACGAGGCGCTCCCGGTGAGCTTCTCTGGTCCAGCCGTCGGGGGCATCGATGTGGCTGCCGCAGACACCGACGCGTACGAGTCCGTGGGCGCTAGCAGCCGTTAGGTGTTGCGCAGCCGCGGTTGACCGGCCCGCCCGCGCCGGGCCGGTCAGCCACGGCTCACCCGGTAGCGCAGCTGAGTGACGCCTTCTGGCTCGTCGACCCTCTCCGCTCCAGCACGGTCGGGTCCGGGTCGAACCTATCGAAGAGCCGCACAGGGATCCGGTCCGCTGTGGTCGTCGAAGCGCGAGTTAGGGTTCAACAGCTTGCGGCGGATAGCCTGACCCACATGGCTGAGTTCATTTACACCATGACCAAAGCGCGCAAAGCACACGGGGACAAGGTCATCCTCGACGACGTGACGATGTCGTTCTACCCCGGCGCGAAGATCGGCGTGGTCGGCCCCAACGGCGCCGGCAAGTCGACCATCCTGAAGATCATGGCCGGGCTTGACCAGCCGTCCAACGGCGAGGCCCGGCTGTCGCCCGGGTATTCCGTGGGCATCCTGATGCAGGAACCGACCCTGAACGAGGACAAGACCGTGCTCGGCAACGTCGAGGAGGGCCTGGGCCAGATCAAGGCTGACGTCGACCGGTTCAATGCCATATCCGCCGAGATGGCCGAGCCGGACGCCGACTTCGACACGCTGATGGAGGAGATGGGCCAGCTCCAGGAGAAGATCGACGCCGCTGACGCCTGGGACCTGGACTCCCAGCTCGAGCAGGCCATGGACGCCCTGCGCTGCCCGCCCCCGGACGCGGACGTCTCGATCCTCTCCGGTGGTGAGCGTCGACGCGTGGCCCTGTGCAAGCTGCTGCTGCAGAAGCCCGACCTGCTGCTGCTCGACGAGCCCACCAACCACCTCGACGCCGAGAGCGTGCTCTGGCTAGAGCAGCACCTCGCGGCGTACCACGGCGCTGTGCTGGCCGTCACCCACGATCGTTACTTCCTCGATCACGTGGCTCAGTGGATCGCCGAGATCGACCGCGGCCGCCTGTACCCCTACGAGGGCAACTACTCGACCTACCTGCAGAAGAAGAGCGAACGGCTCATCGTGCAGGGCAAGAAGGACGCCAAGCTCGCCAAGCGCCTGGTGGCAGAGCTCGAGTGGGTCCGTTCCAATGCCAAGGCTCGGGCGGTGAAGTCCAAGGCCCGGCTGACCCGCTACGAAGAGATGGCCGCCGAGGCCGACCGCACCCGCAAGCTCGACTTCGAGGAGATCCAGGTCCCGCCCGGCCCACGTCTGGGCAGCACGGTGATCGAGGTCAACAACCTGAAGAAGGGCTTCGAGGGGCGCGTCCTGATCGAGGACCTGTCCTTCACCCTGCCGCGCAACGGGATCGTGGGTGTCATCGGCGCCAACGGGGTCGGCAAGACCACGCTCTTCAAGACCATCGTCGGTCTCGAGACCCCGGACGAGGGCAACGTCAAGGTCGGCGAGACGGTCAAGATCTCGTACGTCGACCAGGGTCGCTCAGGCCTGGATCCGACCAAGAACCTGTGGGAGACGGTCTCGGAGGGCAACGACTACATCCAGGTCGGCCACGTGGAGATTCCATCGCGTGCCTACGTGTCCCAGTTCGGTTTCAAAGGCCCGGACCAGCAGAAGATGACCGGCGTGCTCTCCGGTGGTGAGCGCAACCGTCTCAACCTGGCGCTGACCCTCAAGGAGGGCGGCAACCTGCTGCTGCTCGATGAGCCCACCAACGGCCTGGACATCGAGACCCTGGGGTCGCTCGAGAACGCGCTTCTGGAGTTCCCGGGCTGCGCCGTCGTGATCAGTCACGACCGGTGGTTCCTCGACCGCGTGGTGACGCACATCCTCGCCTACGAGGGCGATGACGAGAACCCGGGTAAGTGGTACTGGTTCGAGGGCAACTTCGAGGCGTACGAGGCGAACAAGGTCGAGCGTCTCGGTCCCGAGGCGTCTCGGCCGCACCGCGTGACCTATCGCAAGCTGACCCGCGGCTAGGGGTTGGCTAGGGGTCGGCTAGGGGTCAGGCACGCACCAGCCGCAGTGCCAGGGCGCCATATGCCGCGCCGATGGTCTCGGGGGTGCGCCGGATACCTGGCTTGTACCACCGCGCGACGTCAATGGTCAGCGACTGCAGGGCCAGGGTCGTCATGGCAAGATCGGGCGCGTCAAAGTCGCCGGAGGCCACACCAGCCTGAAGCACGTCCCTGACGACCGCGTCGATCTGCTTGCGCAAAGTCATTACCTCGGCGCGGTGCTCGGGACTCAGGTGGGGGAACTCGTACTGCACGATCCGCGCCGTGCGGAACTGCTCGGCGTGCCAGCTCGCGAATGCCGAGACGATGGCGGCCAGCTGGGCCGGGGGAGTGTCAGCGCTCTTGCGGGCGGTCTCGACGACCTCGAGCGCGAGCACGTGCCCCCGCCGGCAGAGCTGGAAGAGCAGGTCCTGCTTGCTGGTGAAATGGACATAGACGCCGGCCGGGCTCATCTGCGCCCGGGCTGCGATGTCCCGGGTGCTCGTGGCGTGGAAACCCTTGTCCGCAAAGGCATCCACCGCGGCATCCATGAGGCGCTGGGCGGAGTCCCCGGAAGGCCGGCGGCTGGTGGCCGGCATCGACGCGATCATCTTGACAGCATGCCGCACCTGATCAAGACTAAGCAAGCGCTTAGCTATCGTGAGAAGCGACCTGGAGGATGACATGCCACGCAACCTGTACGGCGCCGACCACGAGTCCTTCCGGGAGACGGTCCGGGAGTTCGTCGACAGAAGTCTCAGGCCGCGCGCTCAGCAGTTCATCGACGCACGGTCCATCGATCGGGAGGTCTGGGTCGAGGCGGGCAAGCAGGGACTGCTCGGGCTGGAGGTCCCCGAGGTCCACGGCGGCTCCGGGGCGTGCGACTTCAGGTTCAATGCGGTCCTGGGCGAGGAGCTGTCCAAGTTCACCGCTGCGGCGTCCTCCTGCTTCGGTATCCACACCGACTGCGTGGCCCCGTACCTGGTGGATCTGGGCACCCCGGAACAGAAGGAACGTTGGCTGCCCGGCTTCTGCTCCGGCGAGGTCATCACCGCCATCGCGATGACGGAGCCCAGCGGTGGCTCGGACCTCGCGGCGCTGAAGAGCACTGCCGTTCGCGACGGCGATGACTGGATCCTGAACGGCTCAAAGACCTTTATCACCAACGGCTACCAGGCTGACCTCGTGGTTGTCGCGGCCAGGACCTCGCCGGAGAAGGGCGCCAGGGGGATCACGCTGTTCGGCGTGGAGACCGGAATGCCCGGCTTCGAGCGGGGCCGCAAGCTGGACAAGGTTGGCCAGACAGAGTCTGACACCGCCGAGCTGTTCTTCACAGATGTGCGCGTCCCCGGGGCCAACGTCATCGGTGACGTCGACCGGGGCTTCATCGCGATGATGGAGCGACTCCCCCAGGAGCGGGTTGGCGGGGCCGTGTCCAACACCGCCCACGCGCAGCAGATCTTGGTTGAGACGATTGCCTATGTCAAGGAACGCAAGGCGTTTGGCCAGCCGATCGGCTCATTCCAGCACAACAAGTTCCTGATCGCCGAGCTGCAGACCAAGCTCGAGGTCACCCAGGCTTATGTCGATGACTGTGTCGAGGCGCACAACGAGCGCAAGCTCACGGCGGTTGACGCGGCCAAGGCCAAGTGGTGGTCGGCCGAGGTCCAGAACGAGGTGCTGGACGCCTGCGTGCAGCTCTACGGCGGCTACGGATACATGAACGAGTACCGCGTGGCGCGGGCATGGCGGGATGCCCGGGTGACCAAGATCTGGGCGGGGTCGAACGAGATCATGAAGGAGCTCATCGGTCGCGATCTCGGTCTGTGAACATCTGACAGGGCCCGCGTCTGGAGAAACAGAATCTGGGCAACGCGAGATCTGAGTGTATGAGCTCGGGCAACATGCGATCTCGGCGCAGGAGATCTGAGCAACCAAGGAGTGTCAGCCACGTGAGCATCACCCACGAGAACAAGGTCGCGATCGTCACCGGAGCCAGCCGGGGGATCGGTCTGGCCATCGCAAGGCGCCTGGTCGCCGACGGCGCTCGCGTCGTCATCACCGCCCGCGGGCCCGAGGCGCTGGCCGAGGCTGTCGAGGTCCTCGGTGGCCCGTCCCGCGCCCTGGCTTTCGCCGGCCACGCGGATGACCCCGCGCACCAGGGTGAGGTCGTTTCCGCCGCCCTGGACACGTTCGGGCGGATCGACTTCCTGGTCAACAACGCCGGTATCAACCCGTCATACGGGCCTATGCTGGACACGGATATCGACGAGGCGCGCAAGATCCTCGAGGTCAATGTGCTCAGTGCCTTCAGCTGGACCCAGAAGGTCGTCAAGGCCGGGCTGGGCACCACCGAGGCGCCCGGCGGTGCGATCGTCAACGTCGCCTCGATCGCCGGGATGGCTGCCACCGGGCTCCTGGGCTGGTATGCCGTGAGCAAGGCCGCCCTGATCCACCTCACCACCGAGCTGGGCTACCAGCTGGGTCCGGACGTGCGGGTCAACGCGGTGGCCCCGGGCGTGGTCAAGACGGTGTTCGCCGAGGCCTTGTACGAAGGCCGTGAGGAGAAGGTCGTCAAGCGGTATCCGCTCAAGCGTCTCGGCGTTCCCGAGGACATCTCCGGAACCGTCTCGTTCCTGCTCTCGGGTGACGCGTCCTGGATGACCGGCCGGACCCTCGTGATCGACGGTGGCGCCCTGCTGGCAGGTCCCATGTGAGCCCGCTCGATGACGTGAACCCGCCCGACGAGAGGAACCTCATGGACACCGCGAGCCTCTTCGAGAACCAGGTCGTCGTCGTCACCGGCGGCGGACGGGGGATTGGCGCTGCCTACGCCCGGATGTTTGCGGCCCGGGGCGCGAGGGTCGTGGTCAACGACCTGAACGGTGATGCGGCGCGTGAGAGCGCCGCGGCCGTCGGCGGCGTGGCCGTCCCCGGAGACGCCTCGACCGAGGCCGGCGTCGAGCATCTCATCCGCGCCGCGCGCGAGCTCGCCGGGCCGATCGACATCTACTGTGCCAACGCCGGGGTGGCCCGCGCCGGACTGATCGACATCCCCGAAAAGGCCTGGGAGCTCTCCTGGCAGGTCAACGTCATGGCCCACGTGCGGGCGTCCAGAGCGCTGATGCCGCAATGGGTCTTGCAGGGTCACGGAATGTTCGTGTCGACGGTCTCGGCGGCGGGGCTGCTGTCCATCCCTGGCGCCGCTCCGTATGCCGTGACCAAGCACGCAGCCTTCGCTTACGCCGAGTGGCTGGCGATTACCTACGCCGATGCCGGCCTGCGGGTGCATGCCGTCTGCCCGCAGGGCGTGCGCACCCAGATGCTGGAGGAGTCGGGGCCGGCCGGCAAAGCGCTCATGGAGGAGTCGGCCATCGAGGCGGACGACGTCGCGACGGCGTTGCTGGCCGCGATCCTCACGGGCCAGTTCCTGGTCCTGCCACATCCCGAGGTCGGTGCCATGTATGCCGGCCGGGCGACTGATCCCGACCGCTGGCTGAAAGGCATGCGAAGGCAGGGCAAGTCCCTCCCTACGCAATGGATTCCGAAGGTGGCGCCACAGGACCACCCCGCACACCCTCCGCTTCTTGCCCCGAACTCACCGTTGTAGGCCGATCCAGCCCCCTGCCCGGTGGTTTCGGGGGGGCAACAAGATGGGGGAGGGGGAACGGGGGTGAGGGCCGGAGGGGGGGAGGGGGAGGGGGTTAGTCCTTGGGGCCGCCGGCTACGTAGATGATCTGGCCTGAGACGTAGCCGGCCTCTTCGCTGGCCAGGAATGAGATCGTGGCGGCGATGTCGCCCGGCTGGCCCACCCGACCGACCGGGATCTGGGCCGCCGCGCTGATCAGGAAGTCCTCGAACGAGATCTTCATCCGCGCCGCAGTTGCCCGGGTCATCTCGGTGGCGATGAAGCCGGGCGCCACGGCGTTGGCGGTCACCCCGAACCGGCCCAGCTCGATCGCGAGGGTCTTGGTGAAGCCCTGGACGCCGGCCTTGGCCGCGGAGTAGTTGACCTGGCCGCGGTTGCCCTGCGCTGACGTGGAGGACAGGTTGATGATCCGGCCGTACCTGGCCGACGTCATATGCGCCTGCACTGCCTTGGTCATCAGGAAGGCGCCCCGCAGGTGCACGTTCATCACTGCGTCCCAGTCCTCCAGCGGCATCTTGAAGAGCAGGTTGTCGCGGATGATGCCCGCGTTGTTGACCAGGATCGTCGGGGCGCCGAGCTCGGCGGCGACCTGTTTCACGGCTGCGTCGACCCCGGCGGGGGAACTGACGTCCACTCCCACGGCGATGGCCCGCCCGCCAGCCGAGGTGATGGCCGATACCGTCTGCGCGCAGGAGGCTTCGTCGAGGTCCAGGACGGCTACCGCGTTCCCGTCCGTGGCTAGGCGCAGGGCGGTTGCGGCGCCAATGCCGCGGGCGGCCCCGGTGACGATCGCGGTCCGTTGGTCAGTGGTTTTCACAGATGCCTCCAAGGTGGTGAGGTGAGCTGATTTCTGGTTCCGGGTCATACTGGAGATCGCTGGCCGGGGGCTGAGGTGCTGCCCATAGGTGGGGCTCCACCCCGGCACGGGCTCTGCGGATCACCTAGGTGAGGGCCTTGCGGCCGGCCGTTACCAGAGGCTCGACCATGTCCCCGATCTGGTCGAAGCCCGGGCCTACGGTCTGGCCGTTGGCGTAGCGGAAGTGGATGCCCTCGCAGATGACCGCGAGCTTGTAGTAGCCGAGGGCCGTGTACCAGGCCAGACCACTGACATCCAGCCCTGAGCGGTCGGCATACCGCTGGATAAGAGACTCCAGCGGCGGAAAGCCGTTGTGCGGGCCCATGCCGTCCGAGACGATGCCGGAGACCCCGGGGACGGGCGCCGCATAGACCGGCAGCAGTCCCAGGTCGCACAGCGGGTCGCCCAGGGTGGCCATCTCCCAGTCCAGCACCGCCCGGATCTCCTGGTCCGGCCCCACCAGGACGTTGTCGAGCCGGTAGTCACCGTGCACCACGCTGGCACGCTGGCTGTCCGGAACGCTGGTTGCCAGCTCGGCCGCCAGGTCGTCGAAGCCCGGCAGGTCGCGGGACCGGGACCGTTCCAGCTGCTGGGTCCAGCGGCGCACCTGACGCTGCAGGAATCCGTCAGGGTGGCCGAAGTCCCCCAGCCCCACCTCGACCGGGTCAACCTCGTGCAGGTCGGCCAGGGTGTCGATGAGCCGGTTGGCCAGGGTCGTTCTCTGTTGGTCGTCCAGCTTCTCCGTGTCGCTGGTCAGCCGCAGGATCGAGCCCTCGACATACTCCATGACATAGAACGGGGCGCCGATCACGGATGGGTCCTGGCACAGGGTGACCATCGCCGGAACGGGCACGGGGGTGTCCGCCAGCGCTGACATCACCCGGTACTCGCGGGCCATGTCGTGAGCGGTGACCAGGACGTGGCCGAGCGGCGGCCGGCGTAGCACCCAGTCGTGGGAGCCGTCGGTGATCCGGTAGGTCAGGTTGGACTTGCCCCCCTGGAAGAGCTCGGCCCGTATCCCCGGTCGCTCAGTGCGGTCGGGTCGCTCAGTGCGGTCGGGTCGCTCAGTGCGGTCGGGTCGCTCAGTGCGGTCG
>ENA-OBLH01000759-OBLH01000759.1-metagenomes-genome-assembly--contig:-NODE-759-length-10034-cov-2.20553_pt1 | contig 10034 bp, 11 predicted proteins | sample MGYA00153382_OBLH01 | MGnify analysis MGYA00153382 | reverse complement strand
TCGCGCGGGTGGATGCCGCGGGTCTGCTCGACCCTGACTTCAATCCCGATGCGGACAAACCGGTCAGTAGCGTGGCGTTGGAGGCAGACGGCAGAATTCTGCTCAGCGGCGGCTTCACCAGCGTGGGCGGGACCTCACGCAACGGGATTGCCCGCCTGGATGCCGCTGGTCTGGTCGACGCCAGCTTCAATCCCAATGCGAACGATGCCGTCTTGAGCATGGGTGTGCAGGCAGACCGTAGGATTCTCCTCGGGGGTCACTTCACCAGCTTGGGTGGGACCGCGCGCAACCATATCGCACGGGTGAATGCTGACGGCACGCTCGATGCGGGCTTCAATCCCGATGCGAACAGTTGGGTCAATAGCGTGGCGGTGCAGGCGGACGGCGGAATTGTGTTTGGGGGCGGCTTCACCAGCGTGGGCGGGACAGCGCACAACTATATCTCGCGGGTGGATGCCGCTGGTCTGCTGGATGCGGGCTTCAATCCTGATGCGAGCAACTACGTCTTGAGCGTGGGGGCGCAGGCGGACGGCAGAATTCTGCTCGGGGGCTACTTCACAAGCATAGGCGGGATCGCACGCAACCGGTTCGCGCGACTGGTCAATGACCCAGCGACCCAGACGCTGAGCGCGCCTGACGCCACCCAAGTCACCTGGACCCGCGGAGGCACCTCACCGGAAGTCTCGCAGGTGACGTTTGAGAAAAGCATGGACGGCGGCGCGAATTGGACGCAGCTGGGCAGCGGCACCCGCATCGGCAGCACGCCCAACTGGTAGCTCACCGGCCTCGCGCTCACTGGCGCTGGCCAGCTCCGCGCCCGCGGCCGCACCAGCGGCGGCTACGGAGGCGGCAGCTCCGGCCTCGTGGAAGCCACCGCGGGCTTTAACTTCCCGCCCCTCATCGTCACGCCGTCCACCGCCAAGCTGCTGACGACGGCGACGACCCTGACGATTACCGGCACCAACTTCAGCCCCTTGCCGGGGCAGAACACCGTGGCCTTCACGCCGGCGGGAACCGGCATCGTGACGGCATCCACAACAACGACCCTTGCGGTAACGAGCCTGACCGGCCAGATGCCCGGCACACTGAGCGCTGTGGCCACCACCAATGGCGTCAGCAGCGGAGCCCCCGTGCCAGTGGCCACCGTGGTCGTCCCGGGCCCAGGCGACCTTGATCCACTCGATGCAGGGGTTGTTGGCCACTCCATCCTGGCCACGGCTGTGCAGCCGGATGGGAAGACCATCATCGCGGGGAGCTTCACCTCTGTGTTGGGCAAGCCGCGCAACAACATTGCCCGGCTCAATGCCGACGGTACGCTTGATACGGGTTTTAATCCAAATCCGGACAGCCAAGTCAATAGCGTGGCGGTGGAGGCGGACGGGCGGATTCTGCTTGGGGGCGCCTTTACCAGGGTGGGTGGGGCCACGCGCAATCGCATCGCACGGGTGAGTGCCCTTGGCGCGCTCGACGTGGACTTCAATCCCAATGTGAACGCCTCCGTCCATAGCGTGACGTTGCAGGGAGACGGCAGGATTCTGCTTGGGGGCGCTTTCACCAGAGTGGGTGGGGCCACACGCAACTATATCGCACGGGTGGATGCCGCTGGTCTGCTCGACGAAGGTTTCAATCCCAATGCGAATGGCGATGTCCTGAGCGTGGCGGTGCAGACGGACAGCAGGATTCTGCTCGGCGGTGTCTTCACCACCGTGGGCGAGACCGCGCGCAACCGCATCGCGCGGGTGGATGGCGCTGGTTTGCTCGACCTTGGCTTCAATCCCGATTTGAACGGGGCCGTTTCGAGCGTGGCGGTGGAGGCGGACGGCAGGATTCTGCTCGGGGGTGGCTTCACCACCGTGGGCGGGACCGCGCGCAATCGCATCGCTCGGGTGGATGCCGCTGGTCTGCTCGACGCGGATTTTAATCCCAATGCGAACGTCTGGGTCTATAGCGTGGCGGTGCAGTCGGACGGCAGGATTCTGCTTGGGGGTGATTTCACCATGGTGGGCGGGACGGCACGCATCCGCATCGCACGGGTGAATGCCGATGGTCTGCTGGACGCGGGCTTCAATCCCAATACGGATGGTGGCGTCGTCTTGAGCGTGGCGGAGCAGGCGGACGGCAGAATTTTGCTCGGGGGTTGGTTCACCACCGTGGGCGGGACCGCACGCAATGCGTTAGCGCGGTTGGTGAATGACCCAGCGATTCAGACGCTGAGCGCGCCCGACGCGACCCATGTCACTTGGACCCGGGGCGGCAGCTCGCCGGAAGTCTCGCAAGTGACGTTTGAGAAGAGAGCGGACAGCGGGGCAAAGTGGATCCCGCTAGGTAAGGGCACCCGCATCGGCAGCACGCCCAGCTGGCAGCTCAGCGGACTCTCGCTCACCGGCCCCGGCCAGCTCCGCGCCCGGGGCCGCACCCACGGCGGCTTCTTTAACGGCAGTTCCGGCCTTGTGGAGCAGGTGGCCGCGTTCACTTTTCCTTATACGCCGTTCCAGCAATGGAAGCTCACCCACCTCGGTGATGCCAATGCGCCGGACGACGGCGACCCCGACTTCGACGGGCTGCCCACGATCCTCGAATACGCCACCGGCGGTGATCCTGATGTGGCGGGGCCGCTCCCCGTCGCCAGCACGGTGGACGGCAAGCTGGCGATCACCTTCCCGCGCAACACTGCTGCGACCGACGTGACGTTCACGGTGCAGGGGAGCGATGATCTTTCCACCTGGACCGATCTCGCCCGCAGCACTGCGGGCGCGCCGATGGTGGCGCTCGCCGTGGGCGTGAATGTGGTGGAGACGGGAGCAGGAGTCCTGCGCACCGTGGAAGTTCGCGATCTGTTCCTCACGGCCGATCCCGCGCATCCCCGCCGCTATCTGCGCCTCCGCGAACTGCCGTAGTCACCGGCTCCGGCGCAACAGAAGCCCGCCGCTCAGCATCAGGATCGCGGGAATGAGAAGCCAGGCGGGATGATGCTGGAGGCGCTGGAACAAGGCATCAAGCTGTTGCCGCATTTCGAATCCGGAAAACGTTTCCTGCTGGGGCAACGAATCATAGGCCTGCGAAAAATTGGCCGAATCCATCGCCTGGAACCAAAGCGCCATCATGGGGAATGAGGCGAAACCTAAGATCAGCAACCATGATCGGCTTATCATTGCTGAATCCGTGATTATCAGTTCAATCCGTGCTATCCGTGGGCTCCCCTTTTCCATTTGAGATCCGCTGCTTTGGCCGCGCCTCCGGCTCCCCCTTTCGACTGCACCCTATCAATCTTCTCTCATGCCCGCTCTCTTTCTTCGTATGGCCGCCCTCGTGATGGGCGGTACCAGGCTGCTGTCGGCCCAGGAAAAACCCCTCGCCCCGCCGCTGGGGCCGCGGGATTGCCGCCTCCTCATGGAGGCCAAAACCGGGCAGATCCTCGTCCGTCAGGGCCCTTGTGAGGTCCGGCACAGCCCCTGTTCCACCTTCAAGATCCCCCTCGCCGTCATGGGGTTCGATTCCGGCGTCCTCATCAGCGCCCACCAGCCCGCCTGGGACTACGATGCCTCCTACCCCTCCACCCGGCCCGAAGAGCAGACCCGGCTCGACCCCACCTCCTGGGAAAAGATATCCTCTGTCTGGTATTCGCAAAAACTGACCGGCCAGCTCGGCCTGCCCGCCTTCCGCCGTTATGTCGATCAGTTCCCCTATGGCAACCGGGACCTTTCCGGCGACCCCGGGCAGGACAATGGCCTCACCCACGCCTGGCTCATGTCCTCCCTCCTCATCTCCCCGGATGAACAAGCCGCGTTTCTCCAAAAGCTCCTGGCCGGCGGCCTCGGCGTTTCTCCCCATGCCACCGCCCTCACCCAGAAAATCCTGCCCGTCTTCCCGGCGGAGGACGGCTGGACCGTCACCGGCAAAACCGGCAGCGGCTTCCAGCGCCAACCCGATGGCACCCTCGACCGCTCCCTCGCCCTCGGCTGGTTCGTGGGCTGGGCCCACAAAGCCGGCCGCACCGTCATCTTCACCAATCTCCTCCTCGACGAATCCCCCCAACCGGGCTACGGCGGGCTGCGCTGCCGCGATGCCTTCCTCAAGGCCCTGCCAATGCTCGTGAAGGAACCCTAACGTTCCTGGGCCGCTGGCCGCTGGCCGCCCCCGTCCCCTTGGGAGTTTCAGCGGTCCAATCCATTCGATCTGGCATCCCGGAAAAGAGCGTCGTCAGACTCAAACGAAAAAAGCCGGCGTCAGTGACGCCGGCTTTTCCCTGGACTGGAGTTGATAGCGGAGGCCATCAATTGCCCACCTTTGCTCAGGGGCGGTTGGGTTTAGTGGACGGGACCAGAATCACTTTTCCGTCCGTAAACAGCATCTGCCCCTCCTTCAGGATCCTCTTCGTGCCGTCCTTGGCCATCACCGTGCCATCTACCAGGATTTTGGTTCCATTGTCGATCACGATCTCCTTGGTCATCATGACCGCTTTACCGCCCACCATGGCCATCATCTTGCCCCCTTTCATGAGGAAGTGATCCTTGACCATCGGCTTGCCGTGCATCCCGAGGGCCTCGCCTTCCTTGAGCATGCTTTTTTTGCCGTCCTTCGCCACCACCGTGCCGTCGGTCATCACCTTGCTGCCGTCGCTCAGGGTCACTTCTTTGGTCATCGTCTTGGACTCGTTGTCTTTCATGATCACCATCTTTCCGTCCACCATCATCAGGTGGTCAATGGTCGCGGCCTTCTTCGCTTCTGTTTCTTTCGGAGGGTTCGTTTTGGGTTTTTCCTGGGCGAAGGCGGGCAGACAGAAACTCAGGGACAGGAGGGAGAGAGCGGATACTTTTTGCAGGGTTTTCATGGGTAGCTTGGCTTGGGGGTTGGGTTGCCTCCTGCCTGATTGGCAGGAAGGAGGCTATCCCTGCTTATGCAAATCGCGGACCAGGCCGGGCCGCCCCCCGCCACTCATGGCTTTACGGGGAAACTCCCCTTGGGCCAGCCCGCCAACGATGCATAATGCCGACACCGCCGATGCATTCTGCCACACTGTGGAGAGGTGGCCGTGGCACCCAGCGGGGAATATGAGAGTTGAGAGGATGAGCCTCAAACGGCTGACCGCTGACTTCTCACCTTGACCTGGCCATTTGTTTCTGCCGGCCGCGATACCACATCATGAGCGGCGTCACCGAGATGCCGTGCACGATCACCGACACCGCGATGACGCAGAAGGTAATCGAGATCAGGCGCGTCGCCAGTTCCTCCGGCAGCCCTTTGTTGAGCGCATACATCAGGTAGTAGAGCGACCCGATGCCGCGGATGCCTAGCCAGCAAATCATCCCGCGTTGCACCGTGCCGACCTTCCGGCCGGGCGTGCCGGTGATGACGGCGATGGGCCGGATGAGGAGGAAAAGCACCGCCACAAACCAAAGGTCATGCCAGGGAATGAACTGCGGCGTCAGCATCGCCCCGATCACCAGGACGACGCCCACCTCGAGGACCCGCTCCATCTGCTCGTTGAATCCCAGGAGCGACTCCGTCATGTGCGTGGTCGCTTTGTCCGGATGCGTGGCCCGCTCCTTCACATCGCCCGACATGATATCGGCCACCTTTTCCTTGGAGATTTCTGCGCCGGTCTGTTGCCGCTCGATCGAGCGCAAGGCCAGCCCGGCCGCAAACACGGCGAGGAAGCCATAGGTATGGGTAAGCAGTGCGGCCCCGTAGACGGACGCGATCAAACCCAGCGCCAGAAATTCATCCAGGCCCAACGCTTCCTTGTGTTCGCGCCGCAGATAAATGACCAGCCTGCCCAGCAGGAGGCCTGCCCCTCCGCCGAGCGCCAGTCCCCCGGCCACCGCCCATATCACATCCACCGCCACCCAGCGCCAACCCCATTCCCCCAGCTCATGCAATCCGAGCACCCCCAGGCCGAGCATCACGAAGGGGAAGGCGGTGCCGTCGTTCAGGCCCGCTTCCCCCGTGATGCTGAAGCGCAGCTTGTCCGCGTCTGCCGCGCTCTTGAGTTGCACCTCGGAGGCCAGCACTGGATCGGTCGGAGCCAGGATCGCGCCCAGCAATATCGCAGCGCCCAGCGGGAAACTCAGGGCATAAAAGGCCACCAACGCCACCAGGCAAACCGTGATCGTCATCGAAATGAAAGCGAGCCGGATAGGCACGCGCCAGATCTTTTCGCGCAAGGGAGTACGCAGCTTGAGTCCCGTTGTAAAAAGCGAGATAAGAACCGCGACTTCGGCCGCGTGTTCGAGCAGGGGCGCATGGCGCCGGGGATCGACCGTAAAAAGCCCCAGGCCCACCGGTCCGAGCACCACGCCCAGCCCTAGGTAAACCATCGTGGGCGTGAAGGGCAGGCGTTTAACGTAGGTCCCGGAGAGCGCCACGACCACCAGCAGCACGCCGATGATCAGATAGAGCAGTTCGGTTTTCATGGGAAGGATTCAGGCTTCAGGGGATTTGTGGTGAGGGCCGCCGCCCGCTGCCCCTGACCACTGACCGCTGACCCCACCCCCGCGTCCCTCATGCCCCGCTGCACTCCCAGTTGGCCACCGTCAAACCTGCGGCATCGGCTACCCGCACTGCGAAGCCTTCCACGGTTTCGCCGGGGCGGGGACTCAGTTTTGGAAACGTGGTCTTCAGCAAACTTTCAATCAGGCTGTCGTGGGATGTTGCGCTGGTGGCGCTCACGGTGAGGAGCCTGCGGCCGATCACGGAGTAGCCTGTGGCGGTGCCCGCCGGTAGGGTGGGGATGGAGTCAGGTTCACTCATGAATTTCAGGGGTTGCGCAGGCCGCAGGATTGCCCCGGATCACCGCCGTGGGGTGGTTTTGGGAGGGATTCACAACATTGGAGTAAGGTGCGTTGCCGTATTGCTCCGCCCAAAATTCATCCTCCACCGTCGGGTCGGTAGCTTCCGCCAGGCTTTTCCCGGCCAGTCCGCCGGCCAGAGCGCCCACCGCGCCCCCGATGAAGATTCCGACCGGGCCCCCGGCGGAGCCAAGGGCGGCTCCCGCGACCGCCCCGCCTGCTGCTCCCAGTCCCGTGGCCAAGGGGGTGGCATCGGCGTCGCTGGAGATGGTTTCACGATTCAGGTCCTGATCCAGGATGGGCGTGTCGGAGGGTTTCATAAAAAAAGGGCGTTGGAGTGAAGGGACAGATCTCTGCCGGAAATCCGGTCCCTCCATTCTCTTCTGCACACCTGCGGCCAACCTGCTTTCCCCGAAGCCGGCGGGCCAGTCCCACCTTCTTTGAAGCATCATGCGATCCTCCCCTGGTTCACGCCTGACATTCTGCAAGAAGCGGCCGGCACTGCCCCGCGTGGCGTCCGGGACCAACTATCCCAAAAACCGTGATCAATTTGAACATAAGGTCACGAAGATCACCAAGAGAACCACAGATCTCACAGAGAGCACAGATGGCAATGAATCAACTCACCCTGCGGGTGAGCCGGCCGAAATTCAAAGTCGTTCCTTATCTGTGCTCTCTGAGAAATCTGTGGTTTCTATTTTCCTGTTCAGGCTTACTCCGTATCCTTCGTGCCCTTATGTTCAAATTTGCCGTCACGCTCAGGCCGGGTCCGCCGCCGCCGCGCTCCGGTCATGCCCTCAGGTTCTGGTCCATCGCCTTGCCCTTGGGAGCTCATCGCTCGATTGATCCAAGCGGGTGAGGTTGGCCGAAGCGACCATTGCTGCCTGGGCCCGTAGTAACGGATGCCCTGCGGAAGAAAAACGGTTAGTATCCTTGGTAAGTCCGGGTGGTTGTTCTCCGGTAGGTCGTGCTGGGCACGGGATCCCCGTAATAAGGCCTTGGTTGGTGGGGGGACTCAGAGTATCGTTCCAACACCACGGGTGATTCCTCAACATACCGGTGACGCTCCACCACCACTGGTTCGCGCTCGATGATTCGGGCTTCGTCCGAGTAGGGCTGCGTATCCCCGGCATAATAGGTGTCCGCACAGGAAGCTAGAAGCAGCGCGGCCGCAGCGGCAAGGAGAGGAGGGAGTGTTTTCATAAAGGATAAAAGGTGGGGGGCAGGGGTTTTCCGGACAAGGATCTCAAGATTTCCATCCCGGCCAGGGTGCTTGCCGGATTGCCGGATTGGCAGTCGGCCAAGGGCGCCCCCCCCGGGGGGGGAGGGAGTGCTGCCCTTGGCCTGACTGACAAGATTCAGACACGGGGAGCCCGGCCTTTGGTGGCGAGACGGTAGAGGAAGAGCAGCAGGACCGCTCCCAGGACGGAAGCGATGAACCCGACAGGTCCACCCTTTCCATACCACCCCAGAGCGCCTCCGAGATAGCCCGCGAGCAAAGCCCCGACGATCCCGATGAGCATGGTGATGAGCATTCCTCCCGGATCCTTGCCAGGCATGAGAAACTTGGCTAGGGCGCCGACGATGAGACCGATGATTAACATCCAGATGAGTTCCATAATGATAGGTGGGTTGTTGGTTTTTGTTGATTCCTGAGGGAAAATTTGATTAACGATTCCGCTGATTCTTCAGCAGCTTGGCGGCGGCGAGGGTGAGGGCTCCCACCACCACCGGATTTCCCATGGCTTTGACGAACCATGGCTTTTCCTCAACCACTTGCTGCATCGCCGCCGGGTTTTCGCGCCTCGCGTAGTTCATGACCTTGGTGGCATCGTCCTCGCTCATCCGCGCGGGATCGGTGGATCCCAGACCCAGCATGCTGGCAATGCGGCTCAGACCGCCGCCGCCGCCCGCGCCGCCGCCGCCCAGCGCGCCGAGCAATCCCCCGAGCATACTTTTGCGTTCCTCAGGAGGAGCTTGCGAAATGGCGGCCCTTGCGCCCTGCTGGAAATCCTCATCGGGCAGTTTTCCCAGATATTCCGTGGTGCTTTGATGATAGGTGCGGTTGTCAAAGTCGCGATCCTCATCGCTCTTGGAAACAAAGCGGTCGTGGTATTGGGCGGCCTCCTGGTCGTCCAACGTTTTGTCACCGCCAAAGCGTTTCATGAAGTCATCAATTGTCTGGGCCATAGTGTTGTATCGGTTGTTGGTTGAGGAAATGACGGGCTGGGGAAAATGAAGGGCTAGGGAAATGACGGGCCACGGATGGCACGGATGAGACGGATCTCACAGATGTAGACAAATAAAGTGATAGGGGATTGGTCTGAAAGTGATTGCTGATTTTATCCTGAATCCGTGGTAATCCGCTGTATCCGTGCCATCCGTGGCCCGTCAGCGTCCGGGTTTATTCCGGCGTGTAAGTCATGTCCCGGGTCCGGGCATTGAGCCGGGCCGTCCCCACCTTGCGGGGCGGGTTTGACGGCGTGTAGGCTACTACGGTCAGGTCTTCGCCTGGGAACTGTGCCGCCATTTTGGTCAGCATCAGCTTCATCATGGCGGGGATCTTTTCCAGTTCCACAGAACGATCCAGAATCATGCCCAGTTCATTCTGCTCATTGAGCAGCGCCCGTTCTATGGTCTGGAAATTGGGGTCCGCATGGCGGATCTCATTGAGAAACGCGGCTTGTTTGGCCTGGGCTCCCCCTCCTGCGGTCATGGTGCCCGACGTCGGAGGCACAGAGGGGGCCGGAGCGACCGTGACCGGTCCGTCGCATCCCGCCAGTGTCAGGCAAACCCCCATCACTGCCACCGTCCACCCCCGGCCCCGCGGCCCCGGGTTCCGTTCCCCTGATCGATCACCGGTCCCATGCTCCGCCAAGGAAGACGAGCCCGGTTGACCCGGCGTTTCCAAGACACTACAGACAGGTCTTTCCTGATGGTCCGGGGAGATGTGCATAGCGTTTTAGTGGGATGAGGAGTTTAATCAACGGACGGGTCCGCGGAGAGAAATCTGCACTTCCGGTCCGCAGCGGGGGGACTGACAGAAGCGGAAGGCAAGACTTTCTTTGCACAGAGTGTTCCACCTCGTATTTTCCTCCATCCGGGCCGTTTCTACGGGGAAATCCCCTCGTTGCCCCGGCGGGATGACCGGGCGGTTTGTGGCGGAATGCAAGGCTGCCCGCGCCACGGCCCGCATTTGGCGACGCCCCCCTCGGGGCGGACGCCTCTGTATCGGCCCCGACACTC
>ENA-OBLH01000756-OBLH01000756.1-metagenomes-genome-assembly--contig:-NODE-756-length-10066-cov-2.60603_pt1 | contig 10066 bp, 7 predicted proteins | sample MGYA00153382_OBLH01 | MGnify analysis MGYA00153382 | reverse complement strand
CCTGAGGGCGCGGGGCCAGTTGCGCCACGACACGGTCGTGGTCACCGTGATGACCAACCTCGGGTTCCGTCTCGCCATGAGCAACGCCGGCATCGCCGTGGTCGACACCGCAGTCGGTGACCGATACGTGCTCGAAGCGCTCGCTGGCGGCGGGTTCTCGCTCGGTGGTGAACAGTCGGGCCACGTGATCTTCGCCGATCACGCGACCACGGGCGACGGCATCCTCAGCGCGATTGCCCTGCTCGACGCCGTGCAGCGAGCCGATCGCCCGCTCGCCGACATCGCTGCAGCCACCATGACCTCGTTGCCACAGGTGCTGGTGAACGTGCGGGTGGCGCACCGCATGCCCGACGCGGCCGACCGTCTCGCCGACGAGATCGCCGCTGCGCAACTCGACCTCGGTGACAGCGGCCGCATCCTCGTCCGAGCGAGTGGCACCGAACCGCTCGTGCGGGTGATGGTGGAAGCGCCCACGCACGAGCAGGCTCAGCAGGTCGCCGACGGCCTCGCCGCTGCAGCCCAGCGCCTCGCCACCTGACGCTCGGCGCCCCGAACGTCCCGTGAACCGGGAGTAGCCTGGCGGGCCATGTGCGGCATCATCGGCATCGTCAGTCGACCCCCGACTCGGGCGGCGCCCGAAGCAGTGGAACTCCTCGCCGGGTTGGACCGTGCGGCGGCTTCGATTTCGTCGGTCCCCGCCGACGTGGTGGGTGCAACCGCTCATGCCGGAGCGATCGACGAGGCGCTGCGGGGACTGCCGGGAGTGCTGGCGTTGGTGGGCCACGGCGATGTGGTGGCCGCGATCTCCGCACGGCTCGATCAGCTCGATGCAGCCACGGCCGACATCGAGCGCGGGCTCGACTCCAATACCGCCGATTTCGACGCCGAGCGACTCGAACGAGCGAACGCCCAGTTGATCGATCTGAAGGATGCGCTCTGGGCAGTTCGCCACGATCGGTTGCGCACGGCCCGCGAGGTCGAGGCACTCGCCGGGCGTGATGCACCGGCGTCCGCGCTGGGCGGGTACCTCGCCGTGCAACAGGCCTTCTCGGCCATCGATCGCCTCGAAGTACGCGGCCGAGACTCGGCAGGCATCCACGTGTTCGTCTGGGGTCACGACATCGACGCCGGCGCGTTGGCCACCCTCGTTGCCGAGCGCGGTGTCGACCCCTTGTTCCAGTCCGGCGCCGTCGTCGACGCCGGAGCGTGTCTGTCGTTCGTGTACAAGGCCGCCGTCGAGATCGGTGAACTCGGCGACAACACCGCAGCGCTGCGCCGGGCGTTGAACGCCGACGCCCTGCTGCGCCGCGCTCTGCAGTCTCCGACAGCGCGAGTCGCCCTCCTCGGCCACACCCGCTGGGCGAGCGTCGGCATCATCAGCGAGCCCAACACGCACCCGCTGAACTCGTTCGAGGTCGAACAACCCGGTGGAGCAACGCCGCCCTACGTGGTTGCTGCGCTCAACGGCGATGTCGACAACCATGCCGACCTCCGAGCAGAACACGGGCTGCGCATCGCGCCGACGATCACCACCGACGCGAAAGTGATCCCAGCGCTCGTCGCCCGTCATGCCGCAACGACGAACCTCGCGGAGGCGTTCCGCCGAACGGTCAACGAGTTCGACGGGTCCGTGGCCATCGGTGTCGCCAGCGCCGAGGCACCCTCGCAGCTGTTCCTGGCGCTTCGCGGCAGCGGCCAGGGGCTCTACATCGGCCTCGCCGACGACTGCTACATCGTTGCGAGCGAGCCGTACGGCGTGGTTGAGGAGACCGCCCGGTACGTCCGCTTGGACGGCGAGCACGGCGGCGAGATCGTGATGCTCGACGGCGCCAACGCCGGCGAACTCGACGGCATCGTGCGCATCGCCTACGACGGTTCACCATTGCCCGTGAGCGCCACCGAGGTGACCACGGCCGAGGTGACCACTCGCGACATCAACCGTGGCGACTTCCCGCATTTCCTGCTCAAGGAGATCTCCGAGGCGCCGCTCAGCTTCGCGAAGACGCTGCGCGGCAAGATCATCGAACGCGAGGGCCTGCTCTGTGCCGACGTCGGCCAACGTGCGCTTCCCGACGACGTTGCTGCCCGGCTCGCTGCGGGCACGATCACCCGAATTCGTGTCATCGGGCAGGGAACTGCGGCCGTTGCCGGGCAGAGCACGGCAGCCATTCTCGACGAACTCACCAACGCCACGCTCGATGTCGACGCGATCACCGCCACCGAACTCTCGGGCTTCGGGATGCGACTCGACATGAGTGACACGTTGGCCATCGCGGTCAGCCAGTCGGGCACCACGACCGACACGAACCGCACCGTCGACCTCCTGCGCTCGCGCGGCGCCGCGGTGATCGGCATCGTCAACCGGCGAAGCAGCGACCTCACCGACAAGGCCGACGGCGTGCTGTACACCTCCGATGGTCGCGACGTGGAGATGAGCGTCGCGTCCACCAAGGCGTTCTACGCCCAGGTGGCAGCCGGAGTGCTGCTGTCGTGTGCGATCGCGGAGGCCACCGGACTCGGTGATGCCCGGCGCCGCTCCGAACTCCTTGCCTCCCTGCGCGAGCTGCCCGATGCGTTGCGCGAAGTTCTCACACGTCGCGACGTCATCGCAGACGTGGCACGCCGCCTCGCTCCGCCCAAGCGCTACTGGGCGGTGGTCGGCAACGGCCCCAACAAGGTCGCTGCCGAAGAGGTGCGGATCAAGCTCAGCGAACTCTGCTACAAGTCGATGGCCTGCGATTCCACCGAGGACAAGAAGCACATCGACCTGTCGTCCGAGCCACTGATCCTCGTGTGTGCTGCCGGCCTCGTCGGCTCCACCGCTGACGACGTCGCCAAGGAAGTGGCGATCTTCACCGCTCACAAGGCCACACCGATCGTGATCGCCAACGACGGCGAGACCCGCTACGACGCAGCCGCCACCATCAGCGTGCCGCCGGTCGACCCTGCGCTTGGCTTCGTGCTGTCGTCGATGGTCGGCCATCTCTTCGGTTACGAAGCAGCGCTGGCCATCGACGCCTCGGCGAACCCCTTGCGAGAGGCGCGCGAGACCATCGAGCGGCTCGTCGGCGAGCAACTATCGGGCGACGAGGTCGTTGCCCGCTTGCGTATCGACGTGCGCCAACCCGTCGAACGTTTCCAGGACGGGTTGCGGTCGGGGTTGTACGACGGTCACCTGGAAGCTTCCACTGCGACGCGCCTGTACGGGCTGCTCCGCGACGTGTCGTCCGATCGACCGGTCGAGCAGTACCAACACCAGTCGGGCAAGATCGGCACTCCGGCGGCGCTGATCGACGACGTGGTGACGGCGCTCACCCGGGCCATCGAGGAACTCACCCGTCCCGTCGACACCATCAAGCACCAAGCCAAGACCGTCACGGTCGGGATCTCCCGGAGCGACGAAGACGTCATCAATCGGCCTCTCGTGCAGGCGGTGCTCGAAGCTGGCGCGGGACGCGACGTCCTCAGCTATCGCACGCTCAAGGTGTTGGCCGACCTCGACCCCGCGGTGGCCGACGTGCGTGGCTTCACCCGCTACCGCATCGACGGCGACACCATCTCGATCATCGACCGAGGTGGTATCTCGTGTGACCTGACGAGCCGTGTCGAAAACGGTGCCGACCTGCGCGGCACGAAGCACCGGGTGGCCTCCGAACGCGAGGTGCTCGTGGCCGTTGGTCGCAGCGATGGACGCACGGTGGCCTTCGTGCCGGAGGTGAAGGGTGGCGAGACCACCGGCATCACGCTGCTGCATCTCGCGTTCCACGATCGTCTGCCCGCCGAGGTCATGCGCGGGGTCCTGCAGGGCTACGACCGCCGCTACGACCGACTCGTCGACTGGGTCACCGAAACCGAGGGCAGCTTCGACGAGTCGCTGCTGGGCGAGTTGCCGGTGGCCGAGTTGCTGATCGAACCGATCTCCGACGCCGCCGACCATTGGCGCCGTTGAGCGCGACCGGGGCCGTCGAGTGAGCGTCATCGGAATCGGGGTCGACCTCGTCGACATCGAACGGTTCCGCCGATCGCTCGAACGCACGCCATCCATGCGGGCCCGATTGTTCACCGAGGTCGAACTCGCCTACGTGGCGCGCAAGGCAGACCCGGTGCCGTCGCTGGCAGCGCGCTTCGCCGCTCGCGAGGCGGTGATGAAGTCGCTGGGGGTCGGCCTCGGGGCATTCGGTTTCCACGACGCCTGGGTGGAACGGGCCGAGTCGGGTCGACCATCACTCGCACTGTCAGGTCGTGCTGCCGAACTGGCAGCCGAAGCCGGAATCGTCACCTGGCATCTGTCGCTCACCCACAGCGACGTGATGGCTGCCGCCTACGTCATCGGTGCCGGTTGACCCACCCACCTGAGCGGTGAGTCTTCGCGCGACCCGTCCGTGCGGAAACTCGTGACCTGGCCCGGTGGCCGGGGCGTTCGATGAGGACTTGGGAGCGTGGCGCTGCAAACATGCTCGCCATGTTCGAGCAGTATCAACAGGCGTGGGACGAGTTGACGGCACCGGGGGCGCAGTTCGCGACCGAAGTGATCGACGTGCGGGGGGTGCCGATCAAGGTGTTCACATCCTCGCTGCCGACGATGCGAACCGTGTGGGAGATGACTCGAGGCTACGGCGACCGCGATTACGTCGTCTACGAGGACGAGCGCCACACCTTCGCTGAAGCCGACGCGATCATCAGGGCGCTCGCTGCTCGACTGGTCGATGTGCACGGTGTGCAACCCGGCGATCGGGTGGCGTTGGCCATGCGCAACTATCCCGAGTGGGTGTTCGGCTACTGGGCGACGGTCTCGATCGGCGCCGCCGTCGTCGGCATGAACGCATGGTGGACCACCGAGGAGATGAAGTTCGGACTGTCCGACTCGAAGCCGAAGGTGCTGATCGCCGACGGCGAACGCGTCGAGCGGGTGCTGCCGGTGCTCGATGAACTGCGTGCCGATGCGCCGCTGGCGCTGATGACCGTTCGCTATGACGGCGAACTGCCCGACGGCGCCGAGAGGTGGGCCGACGTCATCGATCCCGCAGCGGCGCCCGCCGATCTCCCGGTGGTCGACATCGACCCCGACGCCGACGCCTGCATCTTCTACACCTCCGGAACCACCGGGTTCCCGAAGGGGGCGCAGCTCACCCACCGGGGCTCGGTGCACAACCTGCTCAACATCGTGTTCATGACCACCGTCGCCGGCCTCGCCGCAGCCAAGGCCGGCGTCGTGCCGTCGCCTGCACCGACCGACGACAACGGCCAGCCGAAGCAGGCGGTGTTCATGGCGCCCACGCCGCTGTTCCATGTCACCGCGAACAACTGTCTGTTGCACCCGGCGACCATCTCCGGTGGGCGCATCGTGTTCACCTACAAGTGGGACGCCGGTCGAGCGTTGGAGCTCATCGAACGAGAAGGAGTCACCAACTTCTCGGGCGTGCCCACGATGAGTCGCGAACTGCTGATGCACCCGGATTGGGCGACGCGCGACACCTCGACGCTGGCCGGGATGGGCGGCGGTGGCGCGCCGTTGCAGCCCGACCTCGTCGACAAGATCGACAAGTCGCTGGCGGGCGGGGTGCCGAGCACCGGCTACGGCCTCACCGAGACCCACGGCATCGTCACTGCCAGCTCGGGCAGCCTGTACGTCGCCAAGCCGTCGTCGTGCGGTCGCGTCGTGCCGACGTTGGAGGCGAAGCTCGTCGACGAGAACGACAACGAGGTACCGGCCGGCCAGCCCGGTGAATTGTGCGTGCGCGGTGCGGTCGTCATCAAGGGGTACCTGAACCGACCCGAAGCAACCGCCGATTCGATTCGTGACGGCTGGTTCCACACCGGTGACGTCGCCACCATCGACGACGACGGGTTCGTGTTCATCGTCGACCGCATCAAGGACATGGTGCTGCGCGGTGGCGAGAACGTGTACTGCTCGGAGGTCGAGGCAGCCATCTACGAACTCGACGGTGTCGCCGAGGCCGCGGTGTTCGGTGTGCCCGACGACCGACTCGGCGAGATCGTCGGCGCAGCGATCGTGTTGTCGCCAGGCGCATCGATGACCGAGGAGGAACTCCTCTCGCGTCTCGGCCAGAGGATGGCGAAGTTCAAGATCCCCGAGCGGGTGTGGTTCCTCGACGAGTCGCTGCCGCGCAATGCCAGCGGCAAGTTCGTCAAGCGAGATCTGAAGGAGTCGCTGATAGGCGGCTGAGGCGGCGGATCGGGTTCGGCCGCCAGCTGCTGTCGTTACGATCGTGGACGTGATCCCGATCGTGACGCCGGAGGAGATGCGTGAGATCGACGCTGCTGCGCCCGAACCGGTCGACGAACTCATCGACCGAGCCGGACGTGCTGTCGCCCGAGTGGCGCTCGACATGCTCGGCGGCGCATACGGCCGGGTGGTGAACGTGCTCGCCGGCGGTGGAAACAACGGCAACGACGGCCGCACCGCTGGTGCTCACCTCGAACGGCGAGGCGTGAAGGTCCGGGTGATCGATGCTGCGATGCGGCCACCGGTGCTCCCGCCGTGCGATCTCGTGATCGACGCTGCGTACGGCACGGGCTTTCGCGGCGAGTGGGTGGCACCCGACATCGTGGCGAGGCGCGGTGAACGGCCGTCGGTGCTCGCCGTCGACATCCCGAGTGGCGTGAATGCACTGACCGGCGAGGCTGGCCCTGGCGTGCTCGCCGCCGACCGCACGGTGACGTTCCAGGCGCTGAAGCCGGGCCTGGTGTTCGACGTCGGCCGCGAGCTGAGCGGCGACATCGAGGTGGTCGACATCGGACTCGACGTGGCTCGCGCCACTCAGTACCTCGTCGAGCGATCCGACGTGGTGGCCTGGTGGCCGACACGAGCCGGTGATGCGCACAAGTGGAACGGCGCCGTGCGCGTGGTCGCTGGCAGCCCGGGCATGCTCGGTGCTGGTCGGATGTGCGCCGAGGCGGCTGCCCGCTCGGAAGCTGGGCTGGTGACGTTGTCGAGCCCGGGAATCGACCCGGATGCGCGTGGTGAGATCATCCAGCACCGCATTCCGGCGATCGACTTCCATGGTGAGGTGTTCAGCGATCTGGAGCGGTTCGGTGCGCTGGTGATCGGGCCCGGTCTCGGGCGCGAAGCGGGCACGATGGCCTCGACACGCACACTGATCGCCGAGGCGATGCTGCCGGTGGTGATCGATGGCGATGCGATCTTCGCCGCGGCATGGAGCGCCGACGGCGCCGGTCCGCTCCTGCGGCTGCGCGGTCGCCCGACGGTGATCACGCCGCACGACGGCGAGTTCTCGTTGCTCGCCGGGCATGCGCCGGGAGTCGATCGGGTCTCGGCTGCTCGCAGCCTCGCCGCCGACCTCGATGTCGTGGTCTTGTTGAAGGGTCCGGCCACCATCGTGGCCAGTCCGGATGGTCGGGTCCTCGTGGTCGACCACGGCGACGAGCGCTTGGCCACGGCCGGCTCGGGCGATGTGCTCGCCGGGATGATCGGTGCGCTCCTCGCCGCCGGTCTCGCGCCCGAACGCGCCGCTGCGGCAGCTGCCTGGATCCATGCCGACGCAGCCAGGCGAGGACCGCGCCGAGGACTGCTCGCCGCTGACATCGTCGACCTGATCCCCGCCGCACTGGGCTCGTTGTGAGCGAACCCGACCTGCCGACACGCTGGGCCTGGGTCGACGTCGACCTCGACGCGATCCGCCACAACGTGGAGCACCTCCGAGCGAACGTGTCGCCCAGCGCGCTGTGGGCGGTGGTCAAGGCGGGCGGTTACGGCCATGGTGCCGTGGAGGTGGCGAATGCCGCTCTGGAGGCGGGAGCGCAAGGGCTCTGCGTGGCGCTCGTACAGGAAGGTGTCGAACTTCGAGACGCCGGCATCGATGCCCCGATCCTGGTGCTCAGCGAGCAGCCGGTCGACGCCATCGACGACATCGTCCGATACCGCCTGATGGCCACGGTGTACACGACGCCGTTCATCGCCGCGCTCGCAGCGGCCGCACTCGATCGTGGGATCGACGGCGTGCCGGTGCACCTCAAGATCGACACGGGCATGCAGCGCGTCGGTGTTCAGGCCGACGGCGTGGGCGAGATGGTCGCAGCGATCGATGCTTGCGCCCCGGCGCTGCGACTCGTCGGGGTGTACACCCACCTCGCGATGGCCGACCAGCCCGACGACGAATTCACCACGGTGCAGCTCTCGCGCTTCGACGAGGCGCTCGAGGCGCTGTCGCTGTCGTCGGGTGTCCTCGTGCATGTCGCGAACTCCGCTGGCGCCATGGCGCATCCAGCCGCTCGACGCTCGTTCGTGCGGGCAGGGATAGCGATGTACGGCATTTCTCCGGGCCACGGTGTCGACTCGCTGTGCGGCGACCTTCGACCGGCATTGTCGTTGAAGGCCCGTGTCTCGTCCGTCAAGCGGGTGATCGCCGGGAGTGGGATCTCCTACGGGCAGCGGCACACATTCGTGAGCGACACCACCGTGGCGACGGTTCCGATCGGGTACGCCGACGGGGTGCCGCGACGGTTGTTCGAGGTCGGTGGCGACGTGCTCATCGGCGGTCGGCGCCGCCCGATCGTCGGGGTGATCACGATGGATCAACTGATGGTCGACTGTGGCGACGGTGCCGGTGGCGACGATGCTGCCGTTGCGGTTGGCGACGAGGTGGTCCTGATCGGTGAACAGCACGGTCCAGATGGTCTGCAGCGCATCCGCGCCGAGGACTGGGCCGACTTCCTCGGCACGATCGGGTACGAGATCGTGTGCGGGATCGGTCGTCGCGTGCCGCGGCGTCACGGTCGTAGCATCAGAGCCGTGGGTCGTCACGATGCTTGAACTTCGCGCTGGTTCACTTGCAGACACCCACGCGATCGCCGCGGCGGTGGCCGAACTGAGCCGCCCCGGCGACCTGATCGTGCTGGCCGGCGAGATGGGAGCCGGCAAAACGGCATTCGCCAAGGGTTTCGGCGCAGCCCTCGGTGTCACCGAGCCGATCACCTCACCGACGTTCACGCTCGTGCACACCTACGACATCGCACCCGGCCCCGGCCCCGGTCGTGGGGCCAAGGCGTTGCACCATGCCGACCTGTATCGGCTCGATCGCACCGCGGAGATCGCTGATCTCGCGTTGGACGAACTCGCCGAGTATCAGGGCATCGTGCTCGTCGAGTGGGGCGATGTGGCCGACGCCTTGTTCGGTGACCATCTCGTGGTGCAACTCGAATCCGACGTCTTCGCCGACGACGATCTGGATGCTGACGTGGACGGCGAAGTCGACGCGCTCGCCGACAGCATCCGGCTGATCGAGATCTCGGCGAGCGGAGCGAACTGGGCGCCTCGTTGGAGTCGACTGGTCGAGGCCTGTGAGGCCTTCCGATGCTGATCCTCGGCATCGAGACCGCCACCGAGCGCGTCAGCGTCGCCGTGGGTGGCCACGAGGGCGTCATCGGGCTGTTCGAGATCACCAAGGGCCGTCGCCACGTCGAAACGCTCGTGCCGGCGATCGAGTTCATGCTCCGTCAGGCCGACATCGAACTCGACGAGATCAGCGTGGTCGCCGTCGACGTCGGACCGGGGTTGTTCACGGGGATGCGTGTCGGGCTGGCTGCGGCAAAGGCCATTGCCCAGGCGCTGCGGATCCCGATGATCGGCATCTCGTCGCTCGATCTGTTGGCGTTCCCGTGCCGGCACACCGACCGCGTCGTCGTGCCGGTCATCGATGCCCGCAAGGCCGAGGTGTTCTACGCCATGTACCGCCAGGTGCCCGGTGGTCTCCAGCAGGTGGCCGCGCCGGCGGTTGGTTCGGTCGAGGAACTCGTTGCCGACTTGTTGGCACGCAGTCAGGACGTGCTCTGCGTCGGCGACGGCGCAGTTCGCTATCGCGACGAGATCCTTGCTGGGTTCCGCTGCGAGATCGGTGGCGACGCACATCCGTCGGCGGCGCCGCTCGTGCAACTCGCGCATGCCAAAGCGTTGCGCGAGGAGTGGGTGAACCCTCGCGAGATCGAGCCGATCTACTTGCGTGCACCGGATGCCCAGATCAACTGGTCGACGCGGGTGACCCGATGAGTGTGATCGAGCGGCTCCTGCGGCGTGATGTCGACGCGG
>ENA-OBLH01000755-OBLH01000755.1-metagenomes-genome-assembly--contig:-NODE-755-length-10078-cov-4.27497_pt1 | contig 10078 bp, 10 predicted proteins | sample MGYA00153382_OBLH01 | MGnify analysis MGYA00153382 | reverse complement strand
TCGGCATCATCGTGCCGCACGGCTCCGCGCTCAAAGCGGACAGTGATTTGAAAGATGTGGCTGCCGCTTTGAAAGACGGTCGGCTACAGAAATTTGCTATCGCCAACCCCGAGCATGCGCCCTACGGAGCTCGCGCGAAAGAGGCGTTGCAGAGCGCAGGCGTATGGGCGACCATCGAGCCAAAACTAGTTCTCGGCGAAAACATTTCGCAGACCGCGCAGTTCGCAACGTCAGGCTCGACGCAGGGCGGCATCATCGCGTTGTCGTTGGCAAAGGCATCATCAATCGCAAAGCTGGGTGAGTTCGCATTGATCCCTGAATCGATGCACAAACCGCTCAAACAGCGCATGGCGTTGATGAAGGATGCGCCGCCCGCATTGCGAGCGTTTTACGAATACCTTGGGACGCCCGCCGCGCAATTAATCATGGTGCGCTACGGCTTCGCTATGCCGAAGGAATAGCAACATATGGACTGGCAGGCGCTTGCGCTCTCGGTCAAGCTCGCGAGCGTAACGCTGCTGTGTCTTCTTCCGCTCGGTTTGTGGCTTGGGCGTTGGCTGTCGCGAACCGAGTTTGCGGGCAAGGCTTGGGTAGAGGCAATTATTGTGCTGCCGCTGGTGTTGCCGCCGACGGTGCTGGGCTACTACCTGCTGGTGTCGCTGGGCGGCTCGTCGCCGATTGGTCGCTGGGCTGCTGAGGCGCTTGGCGTGCGGTTGACGTTCAACTTCACCGGCCTGCTGCTTGCGTCGATTATTTTTAATGTGCCGTTTATCGTGCAGCCCATACAGCGTGCGTTTGAGGCGATACCTCGCAATTTGGCCGAGGCCGCAGCGGTAAGCGGATTGTCGTCATGGCAAACGTTTTGGCGCGTTGAACTCCCGCTGGCATGGCCCGGCGTGTTGTCAGCGATGGTGTTGACCTTCGTGCATACGTTGGGTGAATTTGGCGTTGTGCTGATGATCGGCGGCAGCATTCCAGGCGAGACAAAAACCGTCGCAATTTCAATCTACGACCGCGTGCAAGCGTTTGATCTGGCGAGCGCTGATCGCATGGCGTTGCTCCTGTTGGTGCTCTCATTCGGCGCGGTAGCAGCCTCATTTTTTGCGTCGTCGCGCATGATGGTGCGACGATGAAAGCTGGCTTCAGCGATGGCGCGCTGGTCGTTGACATTGAGCAGCGCCAGCCGATGCCGGTGGTGGGCGCGTTCAACTGTGAACCAGGAAAGGTGCTGGCGCTGGTCGGGCCTTCCGGCGCGGGTAAAACTTCGATGCTGCGCATCCTTGCCGGATTGATGCAACCCGAGCGAGGGCGCGTTTCTGTTGGCGGCGAGACGTGGTTTGATAGCGCGACTGGTACGTTTCTGCCGCCGCAGCGTCGCCACGTTGGACTCGTGTTTCAGAACTATGCGCTGATGCCGCATCTCACAGCAACCGACAACGTTGCCTTGTCGCTCCTGCATCTGCCGCGCTCAGAACGTCTCTCAAAAGCGAAACATTGGCTCGATCACGTGCGCATCACCACGTCGCAGCAGGCGCGTCGTCCTGCCGCGCTCTCCGGTGGCGAGCAGCAGCGGGTGGCGGTGGCGCGAGCACTGGCGCGCGAGCCCAAATTGCTGCTGCTGGACGAACCGTTTTCAGCCGTCGATCAGATGAATCGGCAGGGGCTTTATCAGTTACTCGCCGACCTGCGGCGCGAACTGGCAATTCCGATTGTCCTGGTGACGCACGACATGAACGAGGCGAGCTTGCTGGCCGATTGGCTGGTGGTGATGGACGCGGGTCAGGTGTTGCAGCAGGGACCACCCGCCGCCATTCATCGCGCGCCGCGCAATGCTCGCGTGGCTGATTTGGTGGGCATTCAGAATCGATTTAACGGCGTGTGGGTCGGGCCTGCGCAAGACGCCGGATTTGGCCTGTTGCGATGGACGGTTGCTGGCGACGACGCCTCCACCGTCCGAACCATAGTCGTACGTGACAAGGGTCGGATCGATCATGGGCAAAAAGTTACGTGGGTGATAAACGGCGACGGCATGACGTTCTTGAATCGCCCTGCGCAAAACGACGACGAGTTTGCCGCGGTCGTCACCGAGGCCAAGCATCTGGGCGAGGTCACACTGGCCACGCTTGCGCTCGTCGAGCATCCCAACGAGCAGTTGCACCTTACGCTGACCGGCCCGCAGCGTGCACACCTCACGGTTGCCGCAACGGTTGCCGTTCGTTTCGATTTGTCGCTTGCACACGTCATGCCACTGCGCAATCGATGACGTCGCGCCATAGCGGTCGTAGCATGGGATTCAGAGCTTGAAATTTTGTGTCAACTTTACGCTGAAATCGTTATTCAAGGCGGGCTGAGACTAATAAATGGCTACAAGTCGATAAATGCTGGTTTATACGTATACACCCATTACAAATGGTGCTTTCAGAAAAAAGCTATTGCCACGGACGGAAGGTGTCGTGCTCAGATGTACAGGTGCCGCCGCCCTCCGTCAGCCGCTGTCCGCTGATCAAAATTTTCGCCTGTAAATCACCCGACAGCAGCGTGAGTAGCTCAAAGCTTTGATCGGCGTTGACCGTCACCCGCACGCGGTACGCGGTGTTGTAGACCTTGCCCATACCCGGTGCTGAGCAGGTTGCAGTCCACGCTGTGGCCAACGAATCACGCTTCGCGTTTTGCAGAGCGCAGCGCACACCTTGCTCCGTCAATCGCTGCTGCCAGCCCTTCGCTGAGAGCTCCGCGTTGCTCATGTCATCGACACAGAGTTCGCGCGTTTTACCGTTTACATCAACTCGATACGCGCCCGGTTTGATAGCCGTGGCAGCGTGCGACGCGCAGGTCAGCGCAACGAGCGTGAGAAAAATTATGTGTTTCATGGATTTCATCTTAGCAAGAGTGACTTCCAGGTCGGGTGAGCGACCACAATCATTACGTATCCACTACATTTACGGATAAGCACGGCTCAGTCTGATCGTGCCGCTCAAAGGAGGAGCCATGCAAGGCTTGATGCAACACCATCCGCTGATGATTTCCGGCGTGATCGAATTCGCCGCGACCTATCACGCGGACACCGAAGTCGTTTCCCGCCGCCTTGAGGGCGACATTCATCGCACCAACTACGCGGAGGTCAATCGCCGTGCGAAACGGATCGCCAACGCGCTCGACGCAATGAAAATCCCGCAATCGGCGCGCGTCGGAACGTTGGCGTGGAACGGTTATCGCCATTTCGAACTTTATTACGGCGTGTCGGGATCAGGCCGTGTGCTGCACACGGTCAACCCGCGCCTGCACCCCGATCAACTCGCGTGGATCGTGAACCACGCCGAAGACGAAGTGTTCGCCTTTGACATGACGTTTTTGCCGCTGGTCAAAGCCGTGGCTGCTAAGCTGACCACGGTCAAACACTTCATCGCATTGTGCGATGCCGACAAGTTGCCTGCGGATTCCGGCATCCCGAATTTGCAGAGTTACGAGGCGTGGATCGGCGCGCAATCCGACGTGTACGCATGGCCGCAATTCGATGAAAATCGTGCGTCCAGCATGTGCTACACCAGCGGCACCACAGGCAATCCGAAGGGCGTGTTGTTCAGTCATCGCTCAACCATGTTGCACGCAATGGCCGGCGCAGCCACCGACGTGATTGGCATTTGCTCGCGCGACACGGTGTTGCCCGTGGTGCCAATGTTCCACGTCAACGCATGGGGCTTGCCGTATTTGATGCCGATGGTCGGTGCAAAGGTGGTGTTTCCCGGCGCGCAGCTTGATGGCAAATCGATTTACGAATTGTTTGAGCAGGAGAAGGTCACCTTCTCCGCTGGCGTGCCGACCGTTTGGCAGATGTTGCTCTCGCATATGGACGCGAACGCGCTCAAACTGAGTACGATGAAGCGCACGGTGATCGGCGGCTCGGCCTGTCCGCCTGCCATGCTTGACGCGTTCCGCGACAAGCACAATGTGACCGTGAATCACGCGTGGGGCATGACCGAGATGAGCCCGATTGGCACCTACGGCACGCTGAAGGGAAAACACACCGACGCCGACTGGCCGACGCAGCGCGCAATACTGCTCAAGCAGGGCCGCGCCGTGTTTGGCGTTGACATGAAAATTGTTGATCCCGAGGGCAATGAACTGCCGCGTGACGGCAAAGTGTCCGGCGATTTGCTGGTGCGCGGCTCGTGGATTGTTAGTGAGTATTTCAAGGGCGAGGGGGGCACCATCGTCGACAAGGATGGCTACTTCGCGACGGGGGATGTGGGCACGATTGATCCCGACGGCTTCCTGCAGATCACGGATCGCAGCAAGGACGTGATCAAGTCCGGCGGCGAATGGATCAGCTCGATTGATGTGGAAAACATCGCAATGGCGCACCCGGCGGTGATGATGTCGGCGTGCATCGGCATTCGTCATCCCAAGTGGGACGAGCGACCCATTTTGGTCGTGGTGAAAAAGCCAAATGCCGAAGTGACCGCACAAGAACTAATGAGCTTTTATGATGGCAAAATCGCAAAATGGCAAGTGCCGGATGACGTGCAATTCGTCGAAGCAATTCCCTTGGGGGCAACCGGCAAGATGATGAAAGCCAGGTTGCGCGAGCAGTTCAAGGATTACGTGTTGCCGAGCGCCTAACTGTTCGTCGTCCCGCCCCGGTCTTCACCGGGGTGACAGACGGGCCGGGATCCGTTGCCTAGGCCGAACTCATTTTGTGCCACGGTGGACCCCGGCCTTCGCCGGGGAGACGAATTAATAACTACAGAATATTTCACAAGGAGAGACTCATGAAATTCAAGAAGACATTTATCGCTATTACTGCTGCTTCGCTCATGGTGGGTGCCGCCAGCGCCGCCCAAGTCGAAGTGCTGCATTACTGGACCTCCGGCGGCGAGGCCAAGTCCGTGGCAGAGCTCAAAAAAATCATGGAAGCAAAGGGCCACGTGTGGAAAGACTTCGCCGTTGCAGGCGGTGCAGGCGACGCCGCAATGACCGCCCTCAAGGCGCGCGTCGTCTCCGGCAATCCGCCCGCTGCCGCGCAAATCAAAGGCCCGTCGATTCAGGAATGGGCGAAGGAGGGCTCGCTCGGCATCATCAACGATTCGGCGAAAGACTGGGACAAATTGCTGCCGAAAGCGGTCGCTGACATCATGAAATACAAGGGCAATTACGTGGCCGCACCGGTTAACGTGCATCGCGTGAATTGGCTGTGGATCAATCAGGATGCGTTGAACAAGGCGGGCGGCAAAGCGCCGACCAACTACGATGAATTCTTCGCGCTCGCCGATAAGTTCAAGGCGCAGGGACTGATCGCTATTGCGCACGGAGGACAGCCGTGGCAGGACGCAACGGTGTTTGAATCCGTAGTGCTCGGCGTCGGTGGCGCGAAGTTCTACAACGACGCGTTGGTGAAACTTGACCCAACCGCGCTATCAAGCCCAACGATGCTCAAGTCGTTCGACACGCTTGCCAAAATCAAAACGTACATCGACAAAGACGCATCCGGTCGTGACTGGAATCTGGCCACGGCCATGATCATGAACGGCAAGGGCGGCATGCAGTTCATGGGCGACTGGGCCAAGGGCGAATTCACGGCGGCGAACAAAGTCAGCGGCAAGGATTACGCTTGTGTCGCAGCACCGGGAACGGCAGCGTCGTACACCTTCAACGTCGATTCATTCGCGATGTTCAACGTGAAAGCTGCGGATGCGAAGAAGGGTCAACTTGATCTCGCCACGGCCATTATGAGCCCAGAATTTCAGGAAGTATTCAACCTGAACAAAGGCTCAATCCCGGTGCGTCCGGGGGTTAACAAGGCGAAGTTTGACGCCTGCGCAACGAAGTCGATGGCTGACTTCGACAGCACGGCGAAGAGCGGCACGCTGGTCGCAAGCTTCGCGCACGGCATGGCGCTGCCTTCTGCCACGCAGGGCGCAATCGTCGACGTGATCGCCAAGTTCATGAACTCGACCATGTCTAGCAAGGATGCGGTGGCGGCGCTGCTTAAGGCTTCCAAAACTAAGTAGTCAGAGAGTCATTCTTGCTGCCGCAAGTCCTTCGTCGGCAGCGCGCGAAAGGTTGCCCGACAGCGCGGGTGAGGGCGGTGGCCTGTGAGGCCACTTGTGCTTTGCAGTGCAATCGCCCTCACCCTAACCCTCTCCCGCGCTGCGTGAGAGGGTATTCAACGACGAAGACGTCACTATGACCTCAGCAAACGCCGACCGCTGGCTCCCGAAGTTGGTCCTATCGCCCACACTCGCGGCGAGTTTGATCTTTGTCTACGGTTTCATCCTGATCACCATCGCGCTCTCGTTTACCGAGTCGCGTCTGCTGCCCAATTGGGAATGGGCGGGGCTTGAGCGTTATGAGCAGTTATTCGACAACGACCGCTTCTGGACTAGCGCCAAGAATCTCGCAATTTTCGGAACGCTTTTCATCGTGTTCAGTATGGTGGTCGGCCTCTTATTGGCCATCATGCTCGACCAGAAGATTCGCGGCGAAGGCTTTCTGCGTGCGATTTATTTGTATCCGATGGCGTTGTCGTTCATCGTTACCGGCACCGCGTGGAAGTGGCTGCTCAATCCGGGCCTGGGACTTGAGCGCATCGTGCAGCAGTGGGGCTGGACGAGCTTTACCTTCGACTGGCTGGTGAACCCCGACAAGGCGATTTACACCGTGGTGATAGCGGGCGTGTGGCAAAGCGCGGGGTTTGCGATGGCCTTATTCCTTGCAGGTTTGCGCGGCGTCGACAGCGAGATCATCAAGGCGGCGCAGGTGGACGGTGCGTCGCTGCCGACCATTTATCGGCGCATCATCATCCCGAGCTTGCGTCCGGTATTTTTCTCGGTCACGCTGATCCTCGCGCACATCGCGATCAAGAGTTTTGATCTGGTGATGGCGCTGACTGGCGGCGGGCCAGGCACGTCTTCCGATGTACCAGCCATCTTCATGTATCAGTTTTCATTCACGCGTGGGCAGTTGGGCGTGGGGGCCGCGAGTGCGGTGATGATGCTGATGACGATCATGGCGGTGATGGTGCCGCTGATGTACGCCGAAGCAAGAGCGGGGCGGGATCGATGAACGTCGTCTCGCGAGTTTTTCTCTACGGCATCCTGATACTCGCGGCGCTCTATGCGCTTGCGCCGATGTGGGTGATGCTCTCCACATCATTCAAAACACTCGATGAAATCCGTGATGGCAGCTTGATCGCTGCGCCGCACGCGCCGACCTTCGCGCCGTGGCTCAAGGCTTGGGGTACAGCGTGTTCCGGCGTTCGCTGCGATGGCTTGAAGCCGTTTTTTTTGAACTCGCTGGTGATGACCATTCCTGCGGTGCTGATCTCAACGCTGGTCGGCGCGCTAAATGGCTACGCACTCACGCACTGGCGTTTCCGCGGATCCGATGCGTTGTTTACGATGCTGCTTGTTGGTTGCTTTATTCCGTTTCAGGTGGTGTTGCTGCCAATGGCGCGGACGTTGGGCGCTATCGGTTTATCGGACTCGGTGTTCGGCTTGATTTTCGTGCATGTCGTCTACGGGCTCGCATTCACCACATTGTTTTTCCGCAACTACTACCTTGGCGTTCCGGGCGAATTGATCAAGGCGGCGCGCGTCGATGGTGCAGGATTCTTCGTGATTTTCCGGCGCATCTTGTTGCCGATCAGCGGGCCAATTTTCATGGTTTGCATCATCTGGCAATTCACGCAAATCTGGAATGACTTTTTGTTTGGTGTGGTGTTCGCAGGTGCAGATTCGCAGCCGGTGACAGTGGCGCTCAACAACCTCGTGCGCACCTCGACGGGCGTTAAAGAATACAACGTCGACATGGCTGCCGCCATCATCGCCGGATTGCCGACGTTAATCGTCTACATCGTTGCTGGCAAATATTTTGTGCGCGGGCTCACCGCTGGCGCAGTCAAGGGTTAGGTGGCGTTCATGGCAAGTCTCGGCATCCACAACATTCGCAAGACGTTCGGGAAGAACGTCCAGGTTCTGAAGGGCATCAATCTCGATATTGCTGATGGCGAATTTCTGATCCTTGTTGGTGGCTCTGGTTGCGGCAAGAGCACGTTGCTCAACATGATTGCTGGACTCGAAACCGTGACGGAAGGCGACATCACCATTGGCGGCAAACGGGTGAACGACTTGCCTCCCAAGGATCGCGACATTGCGATGGTGTTTCAGAGTTACGCGCTTTATCCGTCGATGAGCGTTCGCCAAAATATCGCGTTCGGATTGTCGTTGCGCAAAGTGCCACAAGCCGAGCAAGACGCGACGATTGCGCGCGTTGCGAAGCTGCTACAGATTGAATCGCTGCTTGATCGCAAACCTGCGCAGCTCTCCGGCGGGCAACGTCAGCGCGTCGCCATGGGTCGCGCCCTCGCACGTGAACCGCAGATTTTTCTGTTTGACGAACCGCTATCAAACCTCGACGCCAAACTGCGCGTCGAAATGCGCAGCGAAATCAAGCTGCTGCACAAGCGCCTCGGCATCACCACGGTGTATGTGACGCACGACCAGATCGAGGCGATGACGCTGGGCGACAAAATCGCGGTGATGAAAGACGGGGTCGTGCAGCAGTTCGGCGCGCCAGACGAGATCTACAGCAAACCAGTCAACACGTTTGTCGCGAGTTTTATGGGCTCGCCACCGATGAATCTGATTCCGGTGACGCTGGCGGTTAACGATGGCGTGCTGTGTGCTGAACTTTCCGTCGGCAATGGCACGGATGAATCAATTAAGCGCATCGCGCGATTGCCGTTACTCGGTTTCAATTTGTCCGACTTGGAAACGATTCCCGAGCGTGGCACGTCCGTGTTGCTCGGGCTGCGCCCGGAGCACATGACCGACGCGGGGCGTATGCAGGGCAGAGGCTCGCGGCTGATCGTGCCCGTTGATTTGGCGGAATCCACTGGCGCTGACACGCTGGTTTTCACGACGCTCGGTGGCGTGCGTTGCGTGTGTCGGCTGCATCCTGCGGCGGTGATCGGAAGGGACGACGTGGAGCTAGCCGTTGACGTCGCCGCTGCCGTCTTGTTTGATCGAGAAACTGAACAAGCTATCGCGTTTGCGCACTAAGGCATCGCGGTACGCCCTTGCAATTGCAATGACGTCGTCATAGACTTCGCGAGTCATTAGTGAGCCACAAAACATCGTGTCATCACACTGAGTAAGCCACCGGGGGATTTGCGCACCAAGGAGTCATCCATGCAGCAAAACGGTGAGCGTGTGAAATTACACGCTGTGCAGAACAGAAAACAGAGGTCAGATCGCGTCTCGATCTTCGCCGCAACGCTTGTGGTTCTGGTCTGGCTTTTGGCGTCGTGGAGCGCCCCGGCAGCCGAACTAGTGCTGAGCGCCAGCGCCGGTGCCCTTACCAACAATCGCGCGACTGCAACCGTCTCTTACGCTAGCAGCGGCCATGGCGACAGCATGATCCGGCCGTACCTGAATGGCAAGCGCTGGGGCAGCAGCGATCACGCGGCCGCCAGTTGCCCAGCGAAAACTACGCGCGCGAGGTGTTGCAATTGTTCTCGATCAGCTTGGTGGAGCTAAACGTTGACGGCACGCCAAAACGCGACGCCGCAGGCAAAACCATTGCTACCTACAACCGGAACGTCGTGCAGGGATTTGCCAAGGAGTTCACCGGATGGAGCTTTGGCGGCAACGACACCTCGTTCTCGGATCGCTTCAATCCGCCGAAACAAAACTGGACGCTGAATATGCAGGCGTGGCCGAGCCATCACGCACGGCGAGGATCAACTTCAGGATCAGGCGCAGTTGTTAGGCGTTGTGAGCGATGCGATGTCGGCGTTTTATCGGGCGACTGTTGAACTCGGTGTGGCGTCGCAAGTGACGTCGTTCACCAGCAGCGATTTCGGTCGCGACTTTCCAGCCAACGGTAGCGGCTGATCGGATCACGGCTGGGGCAAGCATCATCTCGTGCTCGGTAGTGCCGTGAAAGGCAAGCAGCTTTACGGATCGTTCCCGACGTTGCGAGTGAATGGTCCGGATGACACGAGCGGTGATCGCTGGATTGCAACGACGGCGACCGAGCAATACGCAGCCGCCATCGGAGGCAACTTTGGCTTGACATC
>ENA-OBLH01000754-OBLH01000754.1-metagenomes-genome-assembly--contig:-NODE-754-length-10081-cov-12.7567_pt1 | contig 10081 bp, 16 predicted proteins | sample MGYA00153382_OBLH01 | MGnify analysis MGYA00153382 | reverse complement strand
AGTTGCCAGCCTGAATCTGGAATATCGACAGCGCTTAGAAAAAACACTATTTACAGTGTTCACCGAAGGCCAAAAAAATGGCGAACTCAGCACCAAAGCCTCTGCCACAGTGATGGCCAGGGGGTTTTTGGCTGGCTATTACGGTTTGCGCGTGCTAAGTAAAAATATTTCAGATAGAGATACTCTTGAAGATGTCGTCAATGGCATCTTGATTAATTTCTAAAAATATTTCAATCGAAATTTTTTATTAAATATTTTTGTAACGATCGTTAAAATAAAAAGGATGTGGTACGGGTATGCCGTTAGCAGTGTATATTTTGGGGCTGGCAATTTTTTCAATTGGCACAGCAGAGTTAATGGTGGCCGGCATGACGTCTACTTTATCTGAGGCCTTCGGCATCACAGTGGGTGAGGTGGGCCATTTAATATCATATTATGCATTTGGTGTAATGCTAGGTGGCCCAGTATTAACCTACTTCTTTTTAAAGTTTAAGGTACCATATCGCAAAGTATTGCTTTTACTATTAACTTTATATGTCGTCGCACAAGGCTTAAGTGCCTTTGTCTCTAGCTATTCGGTTTTAGTTTTTATTCGTATTTTTACTGGCGTTCTGTGCGCTGGCTGCTTAAGTCTTTCGCTGGCAACAAGCATGGCAATGGTTTCACCCGAAAAACGTCCTCGTGCAGCATCAGTAGTTATTGGTGGCTTCATGATTCCAACGTGTTTGGCGTACCACTTGCAACCATCATTGACCAACGCTGGGGCTGGCAAATAACTTTTGGTTTAGTTGCTGTTTTGGTTTTTATCTGTCTACTTGCTTTAAAACGTCTATTACCAACCATCACCAGTAGTGGTGGGGAATTAAAGATGGAAGATGAGTTAAAAGCTTTTAAAAACGCAGCCTACTGGAAAGCATGTTTGACCAGTTGCCTTATCCTCGGCGCCAGTTTTGCTGCATTTAGTTATTTCGTACCAGTCCTGGTTGATGTAACTGGGTTCAGCATGAAAGATATACCATTTATTCTTATGATTTTTGGTTTATCCAATATCGTGGGAAATATGATAACTGGGCGCTTAGCACATGCACATAGCTTAGCAATTATGGTAGTTGGTTTAACGATTCTTAGCGCCTCATTGCTAGTTATGGCATTGTTTGCCGAGTACAAATCTATTGCGATTATCTCAATAATATTGATAGGCTTGACCGGCGTTCCCATGAACCCCGCAATGATGGCAAGAATTGTCAGTGTGGCGCATCCTGGCCCAATGGTTAACTCCGTACACACTTCAATTATTAATATTGGTCTTGGTGGTGGCTCCTATCTGGGTGGGGTAGCAATAGTTTCAGGTTATGGCTTGAGTTCTCCAATGTGGATTGGATTCATACTGGCCATACTAGCGCTCGCCTCAATTACGCCATACTTGCGACGCAATAAGCAGGGATGGGATTAAAAGTTAATGCAGCCTAGCGTACGAGTGCAAGACTGAATTGCAAACCAAAGCCCGCCTCGTGCGGGCTTTGTTGAGCACTAAATATTTGGCTCATCCACGGGTTCTCCTGGCAGCTCTACTGGCGGTGTATCGCTGGGGGGATCAATTGGCTCAGGCTTGGGCTCCTGCTCTTTGCGGGGTTCTTTGTGGTTCAGTTGCATGGCGGCACCTCCTGGGCAAGTTGTAGCCCAAACTCATAGAAGCATCTGTCAGATGCAACCACTACGCTCAACTTGATGCATATTTTTAATGCGTCCTTGGCAGTACCAACCGCGAACGACCTAAGGCAAGCATTCCGCTCCACAGCGTGCGGCAAGGTGGCAAGGTGCTCCCGCTCTGGGCACCACGGCATTGACCGGACGCTTGCCCCTCGGCTTTTCACAAGCTGCTTTCGGTGCGGCTCCATAAGGCCTCCCGTCAAGCTAGGGACTCCGCGCAGCGTCCCACCATCTCCTGTTGCCAAAGTGCTTACACGATCAAAGGCTGAGGCAAACCGGGTTGCCAACAACAGTGAAGCCCACAGCGCAAGTGGCATTGCCCTCTGCACGACAGTAGAGAGAAAGTCCAAGCGCCTTTGCGGCAGGGGTTGCGGAACTGCGTAGCAGTTCAGTCAGAAAGGCAAGCCGGCGGCTTTATAGCGCTTCACCCCTGCCAACAAAGCCAGATCTACGCAGACAGCATTTGGTTCGAACCTCAACCCACTGACCTCCTCACTCAAGCCTGCTCACTGACAGTGTTTACTTGCTTGTGCAATGGTGGTTGCTATGTCTTGCACCGACACCTTTTGCAAAGGTGATGACATGTTCAACACTCCGGTTCGTGAGCTCCACCAGCCTGTAAAGATCTACAACCGGCCTGCCTTACCCCTGCCCCCCGCATGCATTGAAAAAAGCCACAGGGACTGAGAACAGGCGGCAGTTCTTTCCCAGGCAGCTGGGATGGGCCAAAGCGCTGCGCACTTTCCCGCTGCCAACAGACTTGACACAGCCACCCAGCGAAGAAAGTACAAAAACCTGATTGAACTTTTACCAATCGGCTCTATCTATCAACAGCAAGCGCAAGCTTTACAAGTTTCAAGCCGGGCTACGGGCACCTCCTCCCTCCCTCTTATGCAATCCCATAGCACGCCGCAAGGCACCGGCCTTTTATTCCAAACCCACCATCTGGTGGGTTTTTTTCGCCTAAGGAATTGAAATAGCAGCAAGAAAGCTGCTGGCGGGCAACATCACTCACCCACCTCCACCTCGGCGCAGCAGTAAGCACCTCCCAGTTTTACATTTTTTTGTTTCAGTTTGATACAAAATGGTCGATAAACTGAAAGTAACTGGATAAGCACAAGGAGACATCAATGAGGCTATGCATCATCAAAGTGGCAGGGGCGTACTACACGGCTCTGTTCCCCAGCACTTTCGCTGCGCTGGAAGATGCCATGAAACGTTTCCCCAGAGCCGCAGCCATTAGCGTTCAGGCTGCTCGGCACTAAGCACACGCCAAGCTACTAACTCAGCCCCGACACCCTAAGCCCGCCACTGTGCGGGCTTTTTTGCACCCATACACAGAAGCCAAGTCATGCACCGGGCTCCCCACGTTTGACGCTTGCAGCAGCAAACAAGCACATGCGCTTAACCAGCCACACCGTCAAAGAGCCCCGAGCTTACGCCCTGCACCCGGACGGGAACCGCCACGTGGCATGCCCGACCTCACTTTTTGAATGTTTGATTTCATTGATTTCTGCCCCCAGAAATAAAACAAACAGGGGGATTTTTTGCGCATGCGGTACAGGGCGGTCTAGAGCAGCGAGCCCTACAGACTTTGGCCCCCGCCTGCGTCTTTCCGGTAATGGCGATGCTGCTCATCTATGATGAAGTTCAGCGAACCACGGAGGATGTAATGCACTACGCAATATTCGACACTGGCCCTGGACTTCTGCAGTGGATGGATGAAGCCAACGGCCCAAAGGCCGCGATCAAAGCTTTGTACGCAGAAAACTCCGAGTTTGTGAAAAGCGATCAGGATGCCAGCGAACCGTTCATCACCGTCTATGCACTCCAAGAAGCGGAGGTTGCAAAGATTGATGGCTTACTCACTAAAGGCGAGCACATCTTTCAAGACTTCAAGGATGAGGGCCTCGAGTTCAGCCTGGCTCAAATACGCCAGATCATTAGCTCATAAGCCCTACATCGCCTCTTCGCGCTGCTTGTTTCGTGCGTGGTGAGTGCGAGATAACGGCTGCCAATTGCTTCGGCGCCAGAACAACTTCTGCTCACCGCGGCGTGGAATCTTATGGTCGACCATTGTGCCGACCTCTACCCTAGCTTCTGCCTCGCACATCACGCACAGTGGATGCTCATGAAGAAAGTCTAGCCCGGCTTGCTGCCACTTGTAGCCGTAGCTACGCTGGGTGCTGGTCATTCCCTCTGTGCGCCAACTTCCAGCCTGCATCGTTGGCACGCGCCTGGTTTCAAGCACCAGCAATCTAGGCTTAAGTGTTGGCAGCCTTGCCGGATGAGTTGCCATGACTGGGCCGTAAATGGAAAAACCACCATAAGGTGGCTAAGCATTGAGATTGGTGGCTGCTTTTATGTTGAAAGTCCGACAAGCGGTAGGTTACCCCTTACGGCGATGTACCCCTTCAACGCACAACGCACCGCGCATACCCAAGATAAGGTGGAACCATCCCAGGATTTGACCTGGCTACTAGGAGTTCACATGCCCATTTTGCTCTGGCTACTCGGCGTACCCATTTCGGTTGTTTTGCTACTGATGCTATTTGGTGTTTTTTGACCTACAGCACTCCAAAAAGACTCGCATTTCGTTGAATCAATGCGAGTTTTTTTGTTTGATCTGAGCTCCAAACCTCCAGCACAGCAGCTTCATTTGCGGCCTTTGGCTTGCGAGCAGCATCGGATGCCCAGCACCTGCACTCCAGGCTGAGAGTCTGCAGCTTTACCTTACTCATCCTTCAGCAGGCGTTGTTGCATAAATCGCTGTGCCGCTAGCCTACGGCTTGCGGCATGAGTCCTCCCAACAAACCTCGCTACCGGACCACAAACTGGAAAAGCAGTGCAACGCAGCCCTCAAGGCCCGTGAATCACTGTCAATTTGCTTGGACAAGCGCATGGCCTGGTTTACCGCTACCAGCGGCAAAGCCGGGCGAAGCCCGAGGTTCTCTGATGCTGCCACCCAGTTTTGTTTGACCCTTAAAAACTTGTTTGGCTTGCCGCTCAGGCAAACCACAGGCTTGGTGGAGTCGATACTGCAACTGCGCGACCGTTTTGATGCAGCCAGAGACGCGGCAGGAATTCCAAAGGCGTAGTTTCAGTTCCGAGATCTGCGAGCCACTGCCAAGACCGCCCTTGCTGAAGCCGTTGGAATCCGCGAAGCCCAGACACTGCTGGGGCATACCACTGAGAGGATGACTGCCCATTAGCTGCGGCACAAGATCGGGCAAAAGGTGAAGCTACTCAGGTGAATTGCAGAACAGTGGGGCTTATTCAGTGAGCCGGATTGCTTTACTATTGGGAGCAAGAAAAAGCCCCGTGTATTGCTACACAGGGCTGTAATCTTTGGTGGGCCCTGCGAGATTCGCACTCGCGACCAGCGGATTAAAAGCGGCGTGCGGACTGTACGCGATCACGCTTTACCTATAAGAATGCAAGCGCGCAATACGCATGTAACGCACGATATGCGTGCCGCAAGTCAAAAATCCCCGCAAAGATTTCTACTCTCCCATGAAATGCCCTGGTGCGGTTCTGGCTAAGGTTGCCCCAAGCATGGCGCACACCCACCACGCACGCGGGTGTCTTTAGCTGCCAGCACTAAGTCACTGCGCATACGCACACCCAGTGATGCGGCAGGTGCAACGGCTAAAGGCCTGTGCCTGCGTACACAGCAGCGCTGTAGCTGATGATGTCGGCACAAGCATCACGGCTTTGCCCTTCAGTAGTCCTGCTCAGCACTGCGAGCAGGCTGCAAACGCCGGACCTTTTTTACCCGTACTGTTGGCGCTTTACTTGGATCCACTAGAACCGACTTAACGTGCCAGTTCGGATCTAGTTCATAGTCATCATCTGAAGTTGTATGACTGTCGATGTCTTGCAATGGTGTTTGCGGTGTTCCGGTGTAGGTAACAGGTTGGGATGGGATGTGCATATTTGCCTCCGGTCTAGGCAGATCGGGAGCGACCAACCTGTAAAGACAGTACGCTGTTTTGCACTTAAAAACCGTTTTAACTCAATCTCTTACACCTTTGCTGTAGACCTAAGCCTCAAATGCAGCTGAGGAAAACTCTTCCACATCTGCATGTGGCAGCGGATTTCACAGCGATTTGCGATTAGCAGGGGCAAAGGGTTTACACCATGCTTTTCAACTAACAGCACCAGAAAACGACCACTCATCATGAAATGGAGGATGAGTGAGCTCTGTCATGTGGCTTTGACGCATCACCTATATAGACTGGGCTTTCAAAAACTGCCGCGACCTTGATTCACATGTGAAGGTGTATTGCTCATGGCTGGTTCGTAACCCTTGCGGGTTCTTGTCAGAAAGCAGGCTTTGCTTGCGAAAGACTCACCATGGCTATGAACAATGTCCAAACCTACCTGCTAGTAGCGCCAGCAGTCATCGTGATGTTGAGTGCGGCGCTTTTTATTGTCTGGCGTTTAAAACCCGATCAACGCTACCTGTTGTGGATGGGCTGCGCGCTGGCATGTATGGGGTCAGCACTGATATTTCAGACAACTCTTGATCAAATTCAGATCGCTAAGTGGAGTGTGCTTACAGGGCTGGGTTACTTGTGCGGTGCATGGTTTGGAGCCTTGGCCATGGGTTCCATATATGGCGTTTCATCACACCCTCGTTTAGGCGCAGCGATTGGCTTGACGGCGTTGGTCATGCTTGCGTACTTCAGCCTGATTAAAGACGACATTGTTGCCAGCGTTCATGTGCTGAGCATGGCTCTGGGGCTGATACAAGTGCTTCCAGCACCAGCAATTTTTCGCCTACTACGAAAGCACGAACATCTAGAAATTGCTCTTTACTCAGCCTATTTGCTGTTCTGCCTGTACACCCTTTCAAGGCCAGCTATCGTCCACGCGCTTGGCTATGCTGAACTCAATAATTATGTGCACTCCCAATACTGGATTGTGACAACCATGAGTTCCATGGCCTTCAGCTTGTTTTTCACTTTCTTTTTATTAGGCTGCGCCGTGAAGGGTGCCGTGAACAAGTTGAGCAATGAGCGAGACCATGATCCCCTGACAGGGTTACTAAATCGGCGCTCATTTCATGAGGCTGCAGAGTTTTTGATCAGAGACCGACGTTTGCAGCCGATTTCTTTGCTTGTTGGGGACATAGATCATTTCAAAAGTATCAATGACAGCTGGGGACATGAGTGCGGCGACAGGGTTTTACAAAATGTCTCGCTGGCGATGATGAACAACGTACGGCATAAAGATTTAGTGGCGCGTTTCGGAGGAGAAGAGTTTGTACTCTTGCTTGTGAACTCAGATATAGAGCGCGCAAAACAAGTCGCAGATCGCATTCGTGAACAGGTAAGTGCAACCGCCAATGGATTGCCTGCCGGGAGGCTTTTAACAATCAGCTTTGGAGTTACTATTTTAAAATTAGAAGGAAACTTGCAGGAATCACTCGGCCAAGGTGACAAACTTTTGTACAAAGCCAAAAATTCTGGCCGAAATTGTGTATGTATTGACCCTGATATTGGATTGCTTGCCGTTGTATAGCAAAACCAAGCGCCCTGAAATAGAGGGCTTTAAAGAATTTTTCTAGATATTTTTTCTTTTATTTTTAATATTTCAGAAAATATTTCAATCTTAGATCGGCTAAAGACTTCAAAATATAAAACCCGCTATGAGCGGGTTCTGTTATTACATTCCAAACTGGTAAGTAAATCGTTTACCAGGAAGAGAAGCAAGCTTTAGCTGGGTTGCTTTTGCTTGTTGTCCTGCTCTTTATTTGGGGTCTGCCCTGGCTGCGGCTTGTTTGGGGCTGATTGCTCAGCCTGGCCGGGTTTTTGGCTAGGGTTGTTTTGGCCTGGTTGGTTTGATTGTGTCATTGCAAAATCTCCTGAAGATTTAGTGGAAGACCAAATCGGCTTCCACTTATGCACAATGAGGCTTAATGCATACCAGCGTTGTACGAATACGTAAGTAACAGCCTTGAACGGAAAGTGGACAAAAAACTCCGCTGCTAGATCGGCATAAGCCTAAAGACCTTTTTTACAAAAAATAGTCTTGCGTCAATGCATGAAATTTTAATTTGGTGTTTGTTATTTTTTGCAACTATTTTTAAGATCTGCTTTTTTTGATCTATTGTCAGTCAATCGGTACGCGAAATCGTTGCATCGATGAAAGGCTGACTTATGAAATATAAAACCCACAAAGATAGGCTAACGCAAGCACGAATAAATAAGCTCAAGTCTGAAGGTTCACAAATACTGTTGTCCATGATGATAGACAAATCACCAGAGCATGCGAGACTTTGTTTGATTGATGCAAAACTGAACCGACTCTCTGGCACTTTTTCTTTCCGTGCTCGCTAACAGCATCGTTAGCAGGTTGATTTTTTAACGCTAAAGCCCGCAATATGCGGGCTTTTTATTTGTCCTGAAAAGTAAAGGTGTTGTTACCTGACGTTCATATGGCTTGATAGACCGCGCTCTAAACCGGATCAAAGAGTTAAAACAAATATCCAAAAGCCAATCAAGCTTTGGGAATTTTCCTAAGGAGCAGCCATGACAACCGACCACAATCCGAACTTTAGCGAAAGAAAAACAGACCCTGATATTGAGGAACAGGCATTGCCTGGTCATGGGGTTCCGTCGCAGGACCCAGATCCGAATGCTCAACTTGGTATGTCACCCAGTGAAACACGTCGAGAGAAGTCTTCCACGTTTGTCATCGGCGGCGCTCTGGTCGGCCTGGCTGCAGGATCGGTGATTGGTGATTGGTGATTGGTGCTGCAGTGTCAGGCCCGATGGGTGTCCTTGTGGGTGCAACACTAGGCTCAATTGCTGGCGCACTCGGCGGCAGCGCAGCAGGCTTGAGCAATGCATCAGAAGCTTTTGATCTAGAAGGCGCAGTGGATACCTCAATCAAAAAGAAATGATTCAAACTACCGCCTAACTGCTCTGCGCTGAACTGGATCACAGCGATTCATCTTGGTAGTTTTTTGTTTTCCCGTATGTTTTATGAAGATCAATTCACTGGCCACGCTGCCCTGCAGACTCTTGCATCAAGGGCGTGGCCATCAGCTCTTGCTGCCAGCTCTGTGTATCTGTCGCTGCACTGTCTGAGTAACTGGTTTGCGGTTGCGGCGTAGTCTCTGACGGCGGCGGCGGAAGCTGTGGCAATGCGCTTGTCGGCTTCACTGAGTTGCTCGCGCAACCGGGCTGCATTGCGAGTGGCAACAGCAGCAGCGCCAGCCAGGCGCGCTTGTTCTTGAATGGATGCATTGAGTGCCCCTTGGTAATTGGTATCGATGGCTTGGGCCACCGCAAAGGTGCCCGCATCGCGCGCGGCCAGCTCCTGGGTGTGGGCCAGTTGGATCTGTGCAATGTTTTGGCCCAACCGCCAGCCGTTGACGGCCCAGCCCGCGCCAAAGATCAAAGCCGCGCCCACTGCGGCTGCAATGGTTTGTGTCTTCATGCCAGCCCCCCTTCGCACATCTGGCGCTCTGCCGCGCGCCGTTGCACCAGCCCGGGCAGTTGCTTGCCTGCTGCATAGGTCCAGCGGCTGAGTTCTGCGCACGCGCCCTGCACATCGCCCGCATTGGCTTTGCGCACCAGGGTGGATTTGCAAAATGCGCCCTCCCCACGTTGAAAGCAAAGCTGAGAAAGGCGGCGCGCTGGCCATCGGTGAGTGGCTGGCTGATGCAGCCCAGCGCGTCGGCGTGCTGCACCAGGTCTTGATAGAGCATGTCCTGGCACTGCTGGCGCGTGAAGGTTTGGCCCATGCGCAGCTCTGGCCCGGTGTGGCCGGTGCAGGCGGTGATGATGCCAATGGGGTCGCGGTAGGTGCGCAGCACCGTGCCTTCGTACTTGGCAACCAGGGGCACCACAGGCGCGGCAGCACTGACACCAATCGCAGCAATCAGTTTGGTTTGCCAAAAACAGTAAAGCCTGTCGCGCAAGCAATGACAGGTCGGAAAGCTACGACCGCAAACCAGAGCCTTGTGACAGTGGGCTGCGGTTTGAAACATGTTCAAATCAACGAGCAACACCGCAAAGGAGGCGGTTAAAAAACATGCAACCAATGAAGTACAAAAATATTCTGGCAGCCATAACCACCGTTCTGGTGTTGGCAGCATGCGGACAAAAAGTCGAAGTGCCACCTGCACATGTCGGCAAAATAATGACCAAGGATGGCTACCAGGACAACCTGATCCCGACCTCCAAGTTCCGTCTTGGCAAGTGCTGGGCGTACTGTGATCGACTGGTTTTACTTGACGTATCCGATAAGGCCTATCAAGAGGCTATGACCATTTTCATTCCTGAAGACAAGTTGAACTTGGATGTGACCATCCGTGCAACGTTAAGCATCAACCCCAAGAAAACAGCCGAACTGTTCA
>ENA-OBLH01000753-OBLH01000753.1-metagenomes-genome-assembly--contig:-NODE-753-length-10086-cov-2.12083_pt1 | contig 10086 bp, 10 predicted proteins | sample MGYA00153382_OBLH01 | MGnify analysis MGYA00153382 | reverse complement strand
ATATACAAAAGTCTGACTTTTATATCGCTATGGAAATAGTAATGGAAGCAGATAATTTAAAGTATGATTTTAGGGGGAATAGAAATAGTTCAAATTTGAAAGAGTCACTTGTATTTGATAAAATAATAGATAAATGGCACTATTACGTGTCAATGGAAGTTCGCCGAGTAGTCAAACGCGGCAAAAATTGCAGGCTCGTTTTCCAAACCATGTACATCAAAAAAATCGCAGCACCCTGACAAAGGATACTGCGATTTTAAAAACCGACGCCGGATGCACCTTCTGTGAAAAGTCCCCCGCTAAAACGCCCAAAACGTTTCGGTCTGCGATACAAAGGTACGCTAACCCGTTCAAAATACAAGCTGCATGCCTTTAGAAATTCAATCCTTCAGCAGTAAAATCGCTTTCCCTCTTGTAACCTTGAAAATACGTTCGGCCCATAATTTTAAACACAAATTGTATTTAAAACACAATTTGTGTTTAACTTCGCCCATTCTTACACTCTTCTTCGGTCAACTTTTCAAAACTCCGTTACTTTGGGCGCAAATTACAAAACATCGAAGCCAAACGGCAAAGCCAATGCCCCGGCGGTTAAGGGTCAAAAGCCTGCCTTGTTGGGCAAATCTTCGGCGGGTCAAATGGCCAATAGTCAAAAGCCAAAAATGCAAGAAGTAAGATATACCGAAGACGAAATAAAATCCCTCGACTGGCGCGAACACATCCGCCTGCGCCCCGGCATGTACATCGGCAAACTCGGTGACGGCTCCAGTCCCGACGATGGCATCTACGTGCTACTTAAAGAGGTGGTAGACAACTGCGTAGATGAATACGCCATGGGCAATGGCCGTCAGGTAGACATTACCCTTAATGAAAACGGTTGTACGGTGCGGGACTTTGGGCGCGGGATTCCGCTGGGAAAAGTGGTGGATGTAGTGTCCAAAATTAATACCGGCGCGAAGTATGATTCCAAGGCGTTTAAAAAAACGGTAGGCCTCAATGGCGTGGGTACCAAGGCGGTGAATGCGCTTTCGGAGTATTTCAAGGTGTCCTCCATACGCGAAGGACAGATGAAAACGGCTGAATTCAATTATGGCATTTTAAAAAAAGAGAGCAAACTGGAGCCTACCAAAGAGGATAATGGGACACTGGTGATTTTTAAGCCTGATAATGGCCTGTTTCGCAACTTCCGTTGGCTTCCAGAATTTGTGGAGCAAAAACTTTGGGATTACGCCTACCTCAATGCAGGGCTAAAAATCAATTTTAACGGCAAAAATTTTCTTTCCAAAAATGGCCTTCTGGACCTGCTGGAAAAGAAAACAGGCGCAGAAGCCACCCGTTATCCCATCATTCACCTGCGCGGCGAAGACGTTGAAATTGCCCTCACGCATGGTAATCACTACGGTGAACAAATTTACTCGTTCGTCAACGGCCAGAATACCACACAGGGTGGCACCCACCTTAATGCGTTCCGTGAAGCGCTGGTAAAGGTGGTCCGCACCCATTTTAAAAAGGAATTTGACGCAAAAGACATCCGCGAAAGCATCATCGCAGCCGTGGCGGTGCGGGTGGAAGAGCCGGTATTTGAGAGCCAGACCAAGACCCGTCTCGGCTCAGAGCGTATGGCGCCCGATGGTCAGGCGGTACGCACGTTTATGTCCGATTTCCTGATGAAGGATCTGGACAATTTTCTCCATAAAAACACGGAGGTTGCCAAGGAATTGCTCAAGCGAATCCAGCAGAGCGAGCGGGAACGCAAAGAGATTTCAGAGGTAAAAAAACTCGCCAACCAGCGCGCCAAAGCCGCTAATATCCACAACAAAAAACTCCGGGACTGCCGCTATCACCTGAATGAAAAAGGCGCGGAGGAAATTAGGCTCGCCACCACTGTTTTTATCACGGAAGGCGATTCGGCCAGCGGATCCATTACCAAATCGCGGAATGTAGACACCCAGGCGGTGTTCAGCCTGCGTGGTAAACCCCTTAACTGTTACGGTCTGACCAAGAAAATCGTCTATCAAAACGAGGAATTCAACTTGTTGCAACACGCCTTGAACATTGAAGATTCGCTGGAAGACCTGCGGTACAACCGGGTCGTGATCGCTACCGATGCCGATGTGGACGGGATGCACATACGCCTTCTGATGCTCACGTTTTTTCTCCAGTTTTTCCCGGATGTGGTCCGAAATGGCCACCTCTATATCCTCGACACGCCGCTTTTCAGGGTGCGCGACAAGCAGCAGACATTTTACTGTTATTCCGAAACGGAAAAAAAACAAGCCATCAAAAAACTGCGCGGCAAGCCTGAGATAACCCGGTTCAAAGGTTTGGGCGAAATAAGTCCCAACGAATTTGGCGCATTCATTGGCGAAGATATCCGGCTTGATCCGGTGTTCCTGCCCGAAGAGACCAATCTTGACCATGTGCTGGATTACTACATGGGCAAGAATACTCCTGAGCGTCAGGAGTTTATCATTGATAATTTGAGAATTGAATTGGATATTATTGATACGCCGGAGGAGGAGGCGCAGGTGGAGCCGGTGCCGCTGGAAGAGATTCTGGATGAGGTATGAGCAAGGAGCAGGTGAGTAAAATTTGAATAAAAAAGGATGCTTACTTTTGTAATAAAATCACCCACCATTATGAGCCATACTGCCGAAGCAAGGGCAATCAGGCCAACAGCCATTTTAAAGCCAGGCAAACCTCCACGCCGTTACACGTTGGAGGAGTTCCTGCGCCGTGAGGAGCGCGCCAAAGAGCGGCACGAGTTTTACAATGGCCTTATCTCAAAAGTATCAATGGCTACTGGTCCGCACAACATCGCTGTTGCCAATATAACCGCTGCACTGGTCCAGTCTTTCTCTGCACGAAACAAGCCCTATCTTGTTTTTGGGTCACAGCAATTGGTTTATCTCCCCGATCTCAATTTTATCCTTTACCCTGATGTACTGGTGGTGGCGGAGGCTCCTCTTTACTGGGACGAGAATGAAGTGTTACTTATCAACCCGCTTCTGGTGGTAGAGGTGCTGTCAAAGAGCACACGCGGTTACGATCGGACAGAAAAATTTGCAGCGTACAAAACACTCCAGTCGTTCCGTGAATATTTGTTGGTTGATTCCTACCGTTGCCGCATGGAAAGCCGGTTTCGCGAAGAACCTGACTTGTGGCGGGAATCCATTGTGACAGAATTAGATAAGAGCATCTCCCTCAAATCTGTCGGCAGCGAACTGCAATTAGCTGATGTTTATCGGCACATAACGTTCAAGTAGAAGCCAATCCATGAAACACTCCCGCACGCTCATCATCCTCGCGCTCCTGGCTCTTGTAGCATTCGTTTTTTATAAATACCGTCAGCCACGCTTCGTGGCGGGTGAAAATATATCCGATTTCGAGGTCAGCCTATTGAATGGGGAACGCTCGAAACTCTCCGATTTGAAGGGCAAATATGTGCTGCTCCAATTCTGGGGGAGCTGGTGCGGCCCTTGCCGCAAAGAGAATCCTGAGCTGGTAAAACTCTATGAGAAATATCATGACCGCGGCTTTGAGATATTCAGCATTGGCCTGGAGCAAAACCCTCAGGCCTGGCAGCAGGCCATTAAACAGGACGGACTATTGTGGAAATACCACAGCCTGGAATCAGCAGAGTTTAGTGGAGGCTTGGCGCAGCAATTCAATGTGAAATCTATACCCACTACTTTCTTAATCAGCGCACAGGGCGTTATTATGGGCGTGGATCTGAAGCTGCAGTACCTTGACAGAATGCTGAGCGAGAAGATATAACTACTGTTTATTCTTGAGTGACTGGTCGAACTTCAGTTGATAGTTCGATTGCGCTTCCTGTTCGGATACCGAGGCTGCTTGTGGTGGTAGTCTTTCCAGCGCATTGTTTTCGACGAGGAAACCTTAATTTCTGTGGTGTCGAGCAGCAGTTCGACCGGAATAACTACCATGAGAAGGCGGATTCAAGCCTTCAAGATAGTGGGGAAATTTGGCCGGCACCACCAAAAGTGACGAATAACCCAAAAGGCGACGAGGCGTTCAAGTTAAAATGATCCTGGACGGTTTGGGGAAAAGGGTCCCCCATGAGTCAAACTTTCGGACGTGGTGAAAACCACAGCCAATCCCGTACAATTTGTTTATCCGAGTTTCACCCGCCAGAAAAACGGCCGTATCCGCCGTTCCAACCGCATTGACCGCCGCGTCACGCAAGTGCTGCAGGGACTGGTAGCCGCGGCCGACAGTACGGTGGAAATGCCGAAAAACATGTTACCAACGGCAATGTATTTCTGCCTTTTGATAAAACTTGACATTTCAAACGACTTTACCATTCAACCTTTACACCAATCATTTGTCTTAGGGCGCACTTACTCAACTTGATTACACTCTAACTACTCTACTATGCTCCGCCTCGTTGTTTTTCTTTTCTTCGGCACCCTCTCTGCTTTAATGTTGCTGGGCAACAAAAATGGCCGTGCTTCCCAGTCACAAAAGGGTAATACGGGTGCTCCCGGTGATGAAATCCAGGGAGGCCAGCCCAAAACATGTATCTCTTGCCACGGTCAAGGCCCGATCATAGCCAGCCTGGCAATTAGTGTACTGGACAGCGCCAATAATCCTGTGACCAGGTATATGCCTGGCAAAGCGTACACGGCCCGCGTTACTATTACGGCCTCCGGCAATGATTTGAATGGATATGGATTCCAAATGATTGGTTTAAGAGACAGCAGCAATACTGATCTGGATGGTTTTACCGATATGAACCCGAACAATTACAAACTTGCGACCATCACTTCAAATGGTCGCACATACGCTGAACATGACAATATCTCGACGTCCAATATTTTCAATGTGAAATGGACCGCGCCTGCCACAGGCACCGGTAGCATAACGCTCTATGCTGCGGGCAACGGCGTTAATGCTAACGGTACCACCAGTGGCGATGGCTCAGGATTCAGTTCTCTCAAGCTTACAGAATTCAGCTCCGGAACAGCAGAAATTGCTGCACACTTACCCAGAATCGCAGTTTCTCCGAATCCGGTACAATCAGAATCAATGTTGAAGATTGAAAATTTTGAACCGGGGTTTTGCCGGATAATCGCATTTGACGCGAAGGGACATAGGGTCTGGGAAACGCAGCAATATCTGTCTGAAGGATCAACTAATGTCACGCTACCGGCTGCTGAGTGGCTTCCCGGGGTTTATTTTATTCAGCTTGAGCAACCCGGAAAGGCACTAAGCGTTAAAGTTCTAAAACTTTAACAGGCAAACTTCTGGTTGGGCGTAAGGCAAGGGTTAACTTCGTGTTGACAATACAAATCTTTTTTGGCAGTTACTTTGCTTAATAGTAACGTTTAAACTGCAACGTTCGAAAACACGGACTTAAAACAATCCAGCTTCAACAATGAAGAATCTGATTTTCTTTCTTTTCTTGACCCCTTCCATCTCCTTTGCCAATAATGCACAGGGTACGCCCGCATTGGAAGCCATCTCAACGGCCCTTAGTATTGGCGACGTTGAGGGGCTTACCAAATACCTTGCGGATAACGTGGAAATCTCTATTCAGGACAAAGAGCAAGTGTACACTAAAGCCAAAGCAGCTGAAGTACTCAAAGGTTTTTTTGATGCAAATAAGCCAAAAGCCTTCACACAGGTACACAAGGGTCAAAGCCGCGAAAACAGCGATCAGTATTGCATCGGCAATCTGACTGCCACCGTCGGCACCTACCGGGTGTATCTTTATCTGAAAGTGAATGGTTCAACCATCAGCATCCAGGAGATGCGTTTTGACAAAGAATAAAAGGATTACCTCCTTAACTCTCTACGGCTTCGGGCAATGCCCGAAGCCGTTTTTATTTCCCCATGCCTTGTCTGCATTTCTGCCCTTTACTCAAATTTCGCGTGGAAAATCCTACCTTTGTCCCTTATTATGAGGGTACTTAGTAGCGTTTGAAAGTCAACGCATTGTGCGCCTTTTCAAAACCGATATCTTCCACTAATCGCATCCCGCGCTGTGAAACGAGTCCAATTGGCCGCCGTTGAGGCTGGCTTTAATCACCAAAACCTTGTCCTGCTGGCCGACAAAGACCATCTTGACGCGCTAAATCCGTTGCTCGCGCCTGGCGAGATGGCGTTTTTGCGCCAATCTGCGCTACTGGATGTATTCAGTTTTTCATTCCCCAGAGCTGATGGAGTCGTCTTCGTCAGAATTCTAAAGCCTGAAAAAGACCCTTACATTGTGCTTGAAGATGCACGTTTAGCTGGTAATGAACTGATCGCGGAACTTCGACGCTACAAAATAGAATCCATCAGCATCCAGAATTTATGTGTTGAAAACCGTTCCCTCGCTTTTGCGGAAGGCCTCGCCTTGGGTAGTTATCAATTAATATGTTTGGGCCCTGAATCTGCCAACCCTGATGATATTGATGAGGAAAATGCATTGTTAGAGGCAGTTTTTCTTACCCGCGATATGGTAAATGAACCTCATTCACATTTCAATTCCGTACAGCTGGGCGAAGCCGTAGAATCAGCCGCCAAGGAATTTGGTTTTGAGGCAGAGATTTTTGGCAAAGAAAAGATAGAAGCCCTGAAAATGGGCGGTCTCCTGGCGGTGAACCGGGCCAGCAAAGTCCCTCCCCGATTTTGCGTGTTGGAATGGAAACCTGTAAACGCAAAGAACTCCAAGCCAGTGGTGCTGGTAGGTAAAGGCGTCGTGTACGACACCGGCGGCCTGAGCCTGAAGCCAAGCGAGGCAATGGACTATATGAAGTGCGACATGGCAGGGGCAGCTACGGTGGTAGGCACTATGGCAGTAGCCGCAAGAACAAATCTTCAGGTGCACATTATCGGACTAATACCTGTAACAGATAATAAGATCGGAGAAAATGCGCTTTCTCCCGGCGACGTAATCACTATGGCTTCAGGCAAAACGGTAGAGGTGGTCAACACGGATGCAGAAGGTCGGATCATCCTGGCAGATGCACTGCACTATGCCAAAAAATATGAACCGGCACTCGCGCTGGATATTGCCACACTCACAGGCTCCGCCGTGCGCGCCCTGGGCACACAGGCAATATGTTATATGGGCACTGCATCAAAAGATGTTAAAAACAACCTGGAAGAATCAGGTTTTGCCACTTACGAGCGGTTGGTAGAACTGCCGCTCTGGAAGGAATTTGGCGACGAGCTCAAGAGTAATATCGCCGACTTCAAAAACCTTGGTTCATCAAACGCGGGCATGATCACTGCCGGCAAATTCCTCGAAAATTTTGTAAATTATCCTTGGCTTCATCTCGACATTGCGGGGCCTGCTTACTTGCGCGTTGCCAATGGCTATCGCACAAAGGAAGGCACCGGCGTAGGGGTTCGGCTTTTATATAACTTTTTGAAAAAACAATACTCTTGAGCAATATAACCATCGGAATATCCTGCGGAGACATCAATGGCATCGGCCTGGAAGTAATTCTCAAATCTATAGGCCTTAAAAACATTGGAAAGAAATTTAAAACTGTTGTGTACGGCAGCACCAAGGTAATCGCCTACCATAAAAATATCATCACAGAAGAGAATATCCAATTCTATTCCATTGAAAATGCCGCAGAAGCACAGGCGGAGCGCATTAATGTTATAAACTGCTGGCCCGACAACGTAAATATCACGCTGGGGAAGGCCGACAAAGTTGGGGGCGAATGCGCGCAAAAAGCGCTTGAACGAGCCGTAAAAGACCTCAAAGCAGGTGAAATAGATGCGCTGGTTACTGCGCCCATCAACAAAAAAGCCATGCAATTGGCTGGTTTCCCATTTGTGGGCCATACCGAGTTTATCACCAGCGCTTTCAAGGTCAAAGATTCGCTGATGCTTATGGTGTCTGATTCATTGCGGATTGGCCTGGTCACCAACCATTTACCGCTGCGTGAAGTTGCTGCAGGTGTCACCAAAGAAAAAGTGCTTCGAAAAATACTCATCATGGCTGAAACGCTTCGTATCGATTTCAATATGGAGAGACCAACGATTGCGGTGCTTGGGTTGAATCCACATGCGAGTGATGAGGGCGCTATTGGCGATGAGGACGATAAGATAGTACGCCCGGCCATTGAGGAAGCCAAAGCAAAAGGCATCATGGCTTTTGGTCCATATCCAGCCGACGGATTTTTTGGATCAGGTCAATACCACAAGTTCGACGGCATCCTCGCCATGTATCATGATCAGGGTCTTGTACCGTTTAAGGCGTTATCGTTTGGTGCTGGCGTAAATTATACGGCCGGGCTGCCAGCAGTACGTACTTCGCCCGATCACGGTACAGCATACGATATTGCCGGGAAGGGCGAAGCAGAAGAAACATCCATGATAAAAGCTATTTATCTCGCTTCCGAGATTGTGTGCAACCGCGCCGATTACCTCGATATGCACGCCAACTCGCTGGAACGGCGCAAGCAGAAATCACTTATCACAGAAGCCGGTGAAGAAGTTGAAGAAGAAACTGTAATTCCGGAAGATTAGGTATTTGTCCATATTTATCCCATAGACCGCATTTTTACCCGCCATAGCTTTCCTACCCGCCAAATCTCGGCAGGCGGGAGCGAAGGCGGATCACATTGTCCTCATTAAAAAATTATGGATCATATTTTAGGAATAGATGTGGGCGCATCGGGCATGAAAGGCGCCATAGTAGATATGGCAAGCGGAAAATTGCAAGGTGAACGTTTTCGGGTGCCTACACCTCAACCCTCCACACCTAAAGCCCTGTCGGGGGCGTTTTCTGAGATCGTTGATTTTTTTAAGTACAAAGGTCCGGTAGGGTGTGGCTTCCCGAGTATTGTTAAAAATGGAGTTGCAAATTCTGCTGCCAACATCGACAAAAACTGGATTGGTACGAACATAGAAAAGGTATTTGGTGAGGCTTCCGGTTGTCCTGTTTTTGCCACCAATGATGCCGATGCAGCGGGTGTGGCCGAGATGCGCCACGGCAAGGGACGAGGTGAAGACGGATTGGTGTTGCTAATTACCATTGGCACTGGACTTGGCTCGGCGCTCTTTTACAAAAGTGTATTGGTACCCAACACCGAATTTGGCCACTTGCTTTGGAAACACGGAAAATCTGCGGAAGCATGGTGTTCTTCCGGTGCACGGTCTCGCCTGAAAATTAGCAGAAAGGAGTGGGCCGATCGTTTTAACGAATATCTAAATCATTTGGAATTGCTGCTCTCACCCGATCTTTTTATACTTGGGGGAGGTGAAAGCAAATTTTTCGAACAGTACAAACACCAGTTGAACACGCAGGCACGCGTGGTACCTGCCAAACTGTTGAACAACGCCGGAATCATTGGTGCAGCAGCGTATGCGATTGAAAGATTAAAGTAGAAGAAAGTTTCAAGTTGAAAGTTTCAAGTTAAATGCAGTTTTCATGGCACTTGTAGTACTCGAAGGGATGCGTTTTCATGCTTATCACGGGGTATTTCCCGAAGAGCAGGTGCTCGGCACGGGGTATGTTGTGAATGTGGAAGTGCAAACAGGCATTGCGCTGGCCGCAAAATCCGACAGCATCGAAGACGCCACCGTAAATTACGAAACGGTTTTCCGAATCTGTATGATTGAAATGGCGCAGCCGCGCAACCTTATAGAAACCGTGGTTACTGGAATTATTCAGCGTATGAAGCGCCAGTTTCAGCAAATGAAGGGAATAAAAGTGCAGGTACGCAAACTAAATCCACCCATCAGCTCCAAAATGCGGGCAATGGAAAACCCGGAAAGAAACCCACCTATCAGCGGAAGAGCAGAAGTAGCATGGGTGCAGGATGAAAGCGACTTCGTAGCCAAATGCCCGCGCTGCAAAACGCCCTTTCTATGTTACGCAGACGACACATGCTGGTGCAAAGAATTGAACAACATTCACCCTGCAACGCTGGAGACGCTTAAACGCCAATTCGGTACGTCCTGCATTTGCCAAAAATGTCTGAAACTCTACGCGGGATAAACGTTTGACGATTAAAGGCACTTTAACTTGTCATTTTCTTGCAGAACGTTTTTGAGCATGCATCAAATGGCTACTTTTGCCATCTTTATCCGCCATAGCCCGTTTAAGGCAAAGGCGGG
>ENA-OBLH01000752-OBLH01000752.1-metagenomes-genome-assembly--contig:-NODE-752-length-10087-cov-2.91587_pt1 | contig 10087 bp, 8 predicted proteins | sample MGYA00153382_OBLH01 | MGnify analysis MGYA00153382 | reverse complement strand
CCGCAGGCATGGGTCGGCATTCGCCGTGAAGGTCTGCGGGAGCTGTTCCAGAATGCGTTCTCCGCGGTCTGGGAGGGCCGTGCGGAGAGCGACGGCTTCAATGCCCTGGTTCTGGCCGGTGAGCTGACCTGGCGTCAGGTCGTGATTCTGCGGGCTGTGGCCAAATACCTGCGTCAGACCGGTTCGACGTTCAGCCAGAAGTATGTCGAGACCACCCTGGTAGCGAACGTCGCCATCGCGGCACAGCTGGTCTCGCTGTTCGAGACCAGGCTCGACCCTGCGTTCCCCGCGGCCACCGAAGGGGCTGCCAGCGCGGATGACCCTGCTCGACACGCTGCCGAGGCTGAGATCGTCGCAGACATCACCGGTGCGCTGGAGAACGTCGCCAGCCTCGACCACGACCGGATCGTCCGTGCCTTCCTCGGCATCATCCAGGCAACCCTGCGCACCAACTACTTCCAGCGCGTGGCCAAGGTGGGGGAGCCCGCCTCTGGTGGCGACGCGGGATACAAGTCCTATCTCTCGTTGAAGCTCGACCCGCAGAAGGTGCCGGACCTGCCGGCGCCACGGCCGATGTTCGAGATCTGGGTTTACAGCCCTCGCGTCGAGGGCGTGCATCTGCGGTTCGGCCAGGTGGCCCGTGGTGGCCTTCGCTGGAGCGACCGGCGGGAGGACTTCCGCACCGAGGTCCTCGGCCTGGGCAAGGCGCAGATGGTGAAGAACGCCGTCATCGTGCCGACGGGCTCCAAGGGCGGGTTCTACGCCAAGGCGCTGCCCGACCCCAGCGTGGATCGCGATGCCTGGCTGGCAGAGGGGATCGCCTCTTACAAGCTGTTCATCTCCGGGCTGCTGGACGTGACGGACAACCGCATCGGCGCCGGGGTGGTCGCGCCCGACTCGGTCGTGCGTCACGACGGCGACGACTCCTACCTGGTGGTGGCCGCGGACAAGGGCACCGCGACCTTCTCGGACATCGCCAACGGCGTCGCGCAGTCCTACGGGTACTGGCTCGGCGACGCCTTCGCCTCGGGCGGATCGGCCGGCTACGACCACAAGGCCATGGGCATCACGGCGCGCGGGGCCTGGGAGTCGGTCAAGAGGCACTTCCGTGAGACCGGCGTGAACATCCAGACGACCGACTTCACGACGGTTGGTGTTGGCGACATGACCGGCGACGTCTTCGGAAACGGCATGCTCCTGTCCGAGCACATCCAGCTGGTCGCCGCGTTCGACCATCGCCACATCTTCCTGGATCCCCATCCCGACTCGGCAGTATCGTTCCTGGAGCGCAAACGGCTGTTCGAGCTTCCCCGTTCCTCGTGGGCTGACTACGACAGTTCGCTGATCAGCGAGGGCGGGGCCGTCATCGCGCGGTCGGCCAAGTCGGTGCGCATCAGCGGGCAGGTCGCCACGGTGCTGGGCCTTCCCCCGGAGACCACGGCGATGACGCCCGCTCAGCTGATGAAGGCCATCTTGGCCGCGCCCGTCGACCTCCTGTGGAACGGCGGCATCGGCACCTACGTCAAGGCCTCCTTCGAGGTGAACGCAGAGGTGGGGGACCGCGCCAACGATGCCATTCGCGTTGACGGGAACGAGCTTCGCGCCACGGTGGTCGGCGAGGGCGGCAACCTTGGCTGCACCCAGCTCGGGCGGATCGAGGCCTCCATGGCGGGGGTGCACATCAACACCGACGCCATCGACAACTCGGCGGGCGTGGACACCTCCGACCACGAGGTCAACATCAAGATCCTGCTGAATGCCATGACACGCGAGGGTGACATGACGCTGAAGCAGCGCAACGCGCTGCTCGCCTCGATGACCGAGGACATCGCTCGTCAGGTCCTGCGTGACAACTACGAGCAGAACACCCTGCTCGGCAACGCCCGCGCCCAGGAGCACCCGATGCTGCCGGTGCACCGCCGCCTCATCCACTGGCTGGAGGAGCGTGGTGACCTCGATCCCGCCCTGGAGTTCCTACCCAGCGACGCCGAGATCGAGCGGCGCCACGAGGCCGGTCTGGGCCTGACCAGCCCGGAGTCCTCGGTGCTCGTGGCCTACGCCAAGCTCGCGCTCAAGAAGGACCTGCTCAAGAGCGCGCTGCCGGACGAACCGTGGTTCCAGGCGACGCTGACCAAGTACTTCCCCAACCCCATCCGGGAGAGGTACCAGGACAAGCTGGCCAGTCACCCGCTGCGCCGCGAGATCATCACCAACGCAGTCGTCAACTCGATGGTCAACCGCGGCGGTATGACGTTCGCCTTCCGCGCCTCCGAGGAGACCGGGGCCACCGCTGAGCAGGTGACGCGTGCTTTCGTCGTGTGCCGCGAGGTGTTCGGCCTGATCGGTTTCGTCGCCAGTGTCGAGGAGCTCGACAACGTGGTGTCCACCGAGACGCAGACGGCGCTGTACCTAGAGTTCCGCAGGCTCTTGGACCGGGCGGTGCGCTGGTTCCTGGTGAACCGTCCGTCCACCATCAACGTCGCCTCTGAGGTTGAGCGCTTCGGCGCGGTGGTGGCCGACCTGGGGTCGCGGATGTCCACACTGCTGCAGGGCGAGGAGCTCAAGCGCCTCAAGCTTCGAGCTGCCGAGTTTGAGAGGCTCGGCGCGCCAACGGAGATGGCCATGCGGGCGGCGGGTCTGCTGGATCAGTTCTCGCTGCTGGACATCGTCGAGATCAGCGTCGACACCGAGCGTGACTCCTCCGAGGTGGCACCGGTCTACTTCGCCACCTCCGAGCAGTTCGGTATCGATGTGATGCTCACCCGGGTGACCAAGCTGCCCCGCGACGACCGTTGGGACTCGCTGGCCCGTGGCGCGCTGCGGTACGACCTGTATGCCGTGCTGAAGGCCCTCACGACGTCAGTGCTGGACAGCAGCGAGGCAGGCATGGCTCCCAGGGAGCGCACCCTCGCCTGGTCGGAGGCCAACGCAGAGTCGCTCACGCGGGCCAATGCCGCACTCGCCGGAATACAGCGGCTGGAGCGTCCGGGGATCTCCGCACTCTCGGTCGCGCTTCGCATTCTGCGCGGCGTCATCCGCAGCGGGTCAGCCACCATCTGACCCAGGTGGACAGAAGCGGGATGCGAGATCGGACTACGCTCGGCGATGTGCCAACCCTGAACGACGTGCTTCGTGAGCAGACCGACCTGGACGCCGCCGATGCGGAGTGGCTGCATCTCCTCCTCGGCGACTGGCAGCTGTTGTCGGACCTGTCCTTCGCTGACCTCGTCCTGTGGGTTCCGGCGGCCGAGGGCCGATGGTATGCGGCGGCTCACGTCCGTCCCACCACCGGGCCGATGGTCTTCTTCGACGATGTCGTGGGCCGGCGACTGGACCGGGGGCACCGCCCGCTGCTGGACCAGGCTTTCACCGAGCTGCGCATCGTGCGGGGTCGTGACCCCGAGTGGCGTGACGACATGCCCATTCGCGAGGAGGCGATCCCCGTGGTGAGCGAGGGACGCGCGCTGGCGGTGATCACCCGGCATACCAACCTGGCGACGCTGCGAACGCCCAGCCGCCTGGAGCTGACCTACCTCGCGAGCGCGGACGCCCTCGCCAGGATGATCTCGGCGGGGGAGTTCCCCACCATGGACGCCCCCACCGGCCAGCGTAGGGGCGCGCCGAGGGTTGGTGACGGCGTGATCCGCCTGGACGTCGACGGGACGGTGAACTACGCGAGCCCGAATGCCGTCTCGGCGATCCATCGCCTGGGACACGTGGGCGATGTGGCCGGCGTGTCGCTGGTCCAGATCGCCTCTGAGCTCCTTCGCGACGAGGAGCCCGTGGACGAGCGGCTTGCACTGGTCGTGACCGGTCGCGCGCCATGGCGAACCGAGGTCGAGTCGCGCGGCGCCAGCGTGTCCCTGCGGGCGATCCCGCTGACCGAGGCAGGGCACCGGACTGGGGCGATTCTGCTCCTGCGCGATGTCAGCGAGCTCCGCCGTCGCGAGCGCGAGCTGCTCACCAGGGACGCGACCATCCGCGAGATCCACCATCGGGTCAAGAACAACCTGCAGACGGTTGCCGCTCTGCTCAGGATGCAGTCACGCCGGCTCCCTGACAGCGATGCCCGTGCGGCGCTGGATGAGGCGGTACGCCGGGTGGGCACCATCGCGCTGGTCCACGAGACCCTGAGTCAGGGCTTCGACGAGACCGTTGACTTTGACGACATCATCGGTCGGGGGCTTGCCGGCATGGTCGAGGTCGCCACCCGCGATCTGCCGGTGGCTGCCGAGCGAAGCGGCTCCTTCGGGAGGTTGCGGGCAGAGGACGCCACAGCCTTGGCGATGGTGGTCACTGAGCTGGTGCACAACGCGATCAAGCACGGGCTGGCCAGCTCTGGGGGAGTGGTCACAGTGCGGGCGGATCGCAGCCACGACCAGCATGACGAGCTGCTGACCGTGACGGTCACTGATGACGGGTCAGGGCTGCCAGAAGGTTTCGATCCGGCCGACTCCGGCCTTGGCACCCAGATCGTCACGTCTCTGATCTCGGACCTTCGCGGCGTCATCACCTGGAGCAGCGCGAAGCCGCACGGAACCAAGGTGCGGTTCGTCGCGCGGCTTCGGTCGATCAAGTCCATCGAGTCCGTCAAGGACGGGGTGTAACTCAGCCGGCGCGTCGGGCCCTGGCATTTCGACGTTTGAGGGCGCGCCGTTCGTCCTCAGAGAGTCCGCCCCATACCCCTGCGTCCTGACCGGACTCGATAGCCCATTTCAGGCAGGTCTCGATGACCTCGCAGCGACGGCAGACGGCTTTGGCTTCTTCTATCTGGAGAAGCGCGGGGCCGGTGTTCCCAATCGGGAAGAACAGCTCGGGGTCCTCGTCCAGGCAGGCAGCGCGGTTGCGCCAGGTCATCAGATCGGACTCCTTGAATCAGTGGATTGCGGTATCGGGATCGCGCCAGTCAGTTCACTAGCCCACCCGTCGGTGTCACCGGGTCGTGCAGGGCCGAGTCACTGTGCTGGTGCGGGGTGCAGACGTCCATAAGCATGAGAATCGTACTCACTATCTGTCGCGGGCGCGCGGCGAAAAGCGGGGGATATGGCCTTGCACCCAAACGACCTTGCTGGCCTTAGTGTCACAGATCCGGCATACCCGGACAAGTGGCCTGAACGATCTAGGGCGTACATCTTTACGATCTTGTCACACACGTCAAGGGGTGGCAGGTGTCAGGGCTCCTGAAGGCGGATGACCTGCGTGGTCCAAGTCCCGGCCGCGGTCGCCGGCTGTCAATGATGCTGCGACGAAGGGGATTGTCACGAAGATGCATACCCATGGGTATTTCCCGTCCACGTTTCCGGGTGGACTTGCGCACGGCGCAGCCACCGCCCTGACCTCGATCCGGCCTGGCCCATCGACGGGGGAAGGGTGGGGGACAAATACCACTTATCTGGCGCTTGTCCACAGGCCTGTGGACAGAGTGCAAGAAGTAGGTGGGGAAGGCCGTATTCTCCTTGCAGATCCTCCGACTGACGTGACTTGTCCATGCAGGTTCCAGCAGCTGTCGCGGTCGGTCCGGACGATCAAGGCTGAGGTGTAACGATGGACGCTGTACGCACCGTCGAAGGTGAGGTGCGCGAGCTCATCCGGCGTTCCCAGCTCGACCCCACGCGTGATCTGCAGCAGATGCGCCAGCTGGTGCACGACGCGGTGGCCGACTATGACGAGCGATCGCTGCACGGCGGGCTCCCGGCACTGTCGGACCTGGATGAGGCGACCAAGAGCGTCCTCGATGCCGTGGCCGGCTTCGGACCGCTGCAGCAGTATCTCGATGACGTCACCATCGAAGAGATTTGGATCAACGAGCCCAGCAAAGTGTTCGTCGCACGCGGTGGCACGGCCGAGCTGACCAGCACGATCTTGACCGCGGACGAGGTGCGCGACCTGGTCGAGCGCATGCTGAAGTCGTCGGGACGGCGGGTGGACCTGTCCTCGCCGTTCGTCGATGCGACCTTGCCGGACGGCTCGCGGCTTCACGTCGTGATCCCTGACATCACCCGCGAGCACTGGAACGTCAACATTCGTAAGTTTGTGGTGAAGGCGGATCACCTCGAGGACCTGGTGCGCCTCGGAACACTCTCCCGGAGCGCCGCCCGGTTCCTGTCAGCTTCGGTCGTCGCCGGCCTGAACATCCTGGTGGCCGGCGGGACGCAGGCGGGCAAGACGACCATGCTCAACTGCCTCTCCTCGGCAATCCCCTCGCGTGAACGGGTGGTCACCTGTGAGGAGGTCTTCGAGCTGAAGATCCCGCTGCGGGACGTGGCCTCCATGCAGTGTCGGCAGCCCAGCCTTGAGGGCAGAGGTGAGATTCCGCTGCGGCGCCTGGTCAAGGAGGCGCTGCGGATGCGCCCCTCCCGCATCATCGTCGGCGAGGTCCGCCAGGCAGAGAGCCTCGACCTGCTCATCGCGCTCAACAGCGGACTTCCCGGGATGTGCACTCTGCACGCCAACAGTGCCCGTGAGGCTGTCACCAAGATGTGCACGCTGCCGCTCCTGGCCGGTGAGAACGTCGGGAGCCGCTTCGTGGTGCCGACCGTGGCCGGTTCCATCGACCTGGTGGTCCAGATCGCCCTCGAAAGAGACGGTGTACGCCGGGTGCGCGAGATCGTGGCCGTGCCCGGCCGGGTGGAGGGCGACGTCATAGAGATTGCCGATATCTTCACCTCCCGCGGTGGGAAGCTGGTGCGGGCAGACGGGTTCCCGCCGCACGTGGACCGCTTCGAGCGGGCCGGCTTCGACATCGCGGCCCTCCTGGCCCAGGAGGACTGAGCGATGATCGGTGTCGGCCTGGGGCTGGTTCTGGGCATCGGACTGTTCTGCGTCTGGTGGTCGTTCTGGCCGCGGTCGGAGTCCGCCAGCCCGGCGCGGAAGGCTGGTCTGGTGAGCCGGCTCTCGGACGAGCTCGTCCAGGCGGGTTACGACGCGGTGACCCCGCGCAGTCTCCTGGGGGCCTGCGTGATGGCCTTCGCGGTGACCTTGCTGGTCTGTGTGGCGACGACCCGGGTGATCCCGATCGCCCTGTGTTTTGCGTTGATGGCCGGTTACGCTCCCCTTCTGCTGGTGCGTATGCGTGCCCGCAGGAGGCGCGCAGTCATGCGCGATCTGTGGCCTGACGTCGTCGACAACATCGGCTCCGCAGTCCGGGCGGGTCTGGCCTTGCCCGAGGCGCTCAGCCAGCTGACGATCCGCGGGCCCGAGGAGCTTCGGCCGGCCTTCGCGGCGTTCGCCGAGGACTACCGGGCCACGGGCCGATTCCAGGAGTGCCTGGACCGCCTCAAGGAACGGCTCAGCGATCCGGTCGCCGATCGGCTGATCGAGTCACTCCGGATCGCCCGGGAGGTCGGCGGAAGCGACCTCGGCCGGCTGCTGCGCACGCTCTCTACGTTCCTGCGGGAGGATGCCCGCACCCGTGCTGAGCTGGAGACCCGGCAGGGCTGGACGATCAACGCCGCCAGGCTGGCGGTCGCCGCACCGTGGATCGTCCTGGCGATGCTGTCCACCCGGCCGGGCTCGTTGCAGGCCTACAGCCAGCCGGCCGGTGTCCTGGTGCTGATCATCGGCGCTGCCCTGTCCTTGGTCGCCTACCGCGTGATGGTGCGGGTGGGCCGCCTGCCCGAAGAGGGACGGGTCCTGCGATGACCAGCGTGTCCGCCGGCAGCCCGCTGATCGGAGCCGGGTGGTCCTGGCTCGGCGCGGGGCTGGCGGGGATGCTCGTTCTCGGCTGCCTCCTGATCTTCCTGGGCCTTCCGGTCAACCGGCAGCCAGGGCTCGAGGCCCGCCTCGCGCCATACCTGCGCGACACTGCCAGGCCGTCCAGGCTCCTTGCCGTTCGCCAGGGCACAGGCAACCCTGAGTGGTTGCTCATCCTGCACCCGGTGATCGCGGACCTCGGCCGCGGTGTCGAGCGGATGCTGGGTGGTGCTACCTCCGTGCGCCGCCGGATGGAGCGTTCGGGCCTGCGCCCTGACGTCGAGGGCTTCCGCGCCGAGCAGGTGGTGTGGGGGGTCGCCGGTGGTGTTCTCGGACTGGTGCTGGCCACGCTGATGTGGCTGCGGGATGGCGGGTCCGTCGTTCGCCTGGTGCTCCTGGTGCTGTGTGCCGTCGGGGTGGGCATCGTAGCCAGGGACCAGATGCTCACAAGGTCGGCCAGGAAGCGTGAGCAGCAGATGCTTGCCGAGTTCCCCACTGTCGCAGAGCTGCTGGCCCTGGCGGTCGGGGCCGGCGAGGGAGCCACCGGGGCGCTCGAGCGGGTGTGCCGGCTCTCCGAGGGAGAGCTGGCAGCCGAGCTGCGCCAGTGCCTCTCCGATGCCCGTGCCGGCGCCAACCTGCCGACCGCCCTGCAGGGCCTGGCGGACCGGACCGGGCTGGTCAGCCTGGCCCGGTTCGTCGACGGGATCGTCGTCGCGGTGGAACGAGGCACGCCGCTGGCGGATGTGCTGCGCTCGCAGGCCCAGGACGTCCGTGAAGCCGGTCGTCGCGCGGTGATGGAAGAGGGCGGCAAGAAGGAGATCGCGATGATGGTGCCGGTGGTCTTCCTGGTCCTGCCGGTCACCGTGCTGTTCGCGATCTACCCCGGCGTCGCTCTGCTGAAGTTCTCGATCTGACCCTCGTTCACTGCTGTTCCTCACCCCCACCCAAGGAATCCACATGAAGAACATCCGGTCGCTCCAGTCGCTGACGGCCAGCGTCGCCGCCAGCATCACCGTCACCACCCATGGTGTGCTCAGCAGGCTCGAACGGCGGGCCGACCGCGAGCGCGGCGACGTTCCCGGCTGGGTGCTGATCACGCTGATGACCGCAGGCCTGGTCACCATCCTGTGGTCGCTGGCCGCCACTCAGCTGACGGCCCTGTTCACCAGGGCGATGAACAGCGTCACCGGCCCGTAGCCGGTCACCATCCGCTGATGACTCGTCGCCTCGTGACGTCTCCCGCCGGTGCCTTCCGGAGGTCATCGGGCGTGCCGGGAGACCATGAGTCCGGGTCCGCCGTGGCGGACTTTGCCATGGTGGCTGGGCTGTTGAGCCTGTTGTTCGTCGCCGTCTTCCAGCTTGGTCTGGCGCTGCACATTCGCAACACGCTGATCTCCTGCGCCTCCGAAGGTGCCCGCTACGGGGCTCGTGCGGACGCCACCCCGCAGGATGGCGTGGCACGAGCGAGCCAGCTGATCAGGGCCAGCCTCCCCAGCCGGTATGCCGACAACGTGTCGGCGGAGGACGCCACCGTCAACGGGATTGCCGTGGTGCGGGTTCGCATCGTGGCGCCGTTGCCGGTCCTGGGCCCTCTCGGGCCCGACCGGGTTCTCTCCATCCAGGCCCGTGCATTCTCGGAGAGGCAATGATCGCAATGAACGCTGTGATCGCTATGGCGCTGACGCGTCGGATGGCCGCCCGGCTTCGGGCCAGGCTCTCCCAGCTCGGGGGCGCTGGCTCCGGTGCTCAGGCAGGGAGCGCCATCGTCGAGTTCGTCTTCCTGGCCGTGCTGATGATGGTTCCACTGTTCTATCTCGTGATGGTGCTGGCCCGTCTGCAGGCCGGTGCCTATGGTGTGAGCGCGGCCGCCCGGGAGGCAGGCCGCGCCTACGTCACCGCCCCGGCGGCGGGCCAGGCTCCCGCCCGGGCGCTGTCGGCTGCGGGGCTGGCCTTTGCCGATCAGGGCTTCCAGAAGGAGGGGACGATCAAGATCAGCTGTGACGGCACACCCTGTCTGCGTCCCGACGGTCGGGTCAGGGTCACCGCGACGGTCTCGGTGCCGATGCCCCTCGTCCCGGCGTTCTTCTCCGGGATCGTGCCGATGCAGGTGCCGGTGCAGGCCACCCACGTCGTCACCGTCGACCGGTTCGGTGGACGGTGACCACGGTATGGCGATGACGGCGAGGACTGCGAGGACTGCGAGGACTGCGAGGATGGCGAGGATGGCGAGGACGGCGAGGACTCCGAGGACTGCGAGGATGGCGAGGACGGCGAGGACGGCGAGGACGGCGGTCCGGCCAAGTCGCCTGGCGGGCAGGGTCGCCCATCGGCGGGGCTCCATGGGCGAGTGTCCCGAACAGGGCCAGATCAGCCTGATCATCCTCGGATTCACGGT
>ENA-OBLH01000751-OBLH01000751.1-metagenomes-genome-assembly--contig:-NODE-751-length-10089-cov-5.80357_pt1 | contig 10089 bp, 12 predicted proteins | sample MGYA00153382_OBLH01 | MGnify analysis MGYA00153382 | reverse complement strand
CCCCGAAGTCGCGGTGACCGTGAAGGTCAACGTGGCGCGTTCGCCCGAGGAAGCCGACCTGCAATCGCAGGGCGTCGACGTGATGGCCGCGATGTTCGAAAAGGACGAAGCGGGCTTCACTGAAGACTATGATCCCAATGCTGAGCCGGGTTCGGTTCCGGCTGCGGATAGCGAAGAGGTTGCGCCAGCAACATCGAGCTAGACGCAGACTCGGACCGAACCGGACCGCGGGCGCGTTAGCGACCCGTCCGACGAAGGCGCGGGCTTTTGCCCGCGCCTTTTTCGTGTCTGGCAAGGTCACGTCGCGGCAAAGCCGCGCCGTCGGTCCTTGCGGTGCAAGGCCGTCCGTGAGCGTTTTGTGTCCATCCGCAGCTTGACGTTGCTTCGCAACGCCTGCGCCTGCGTCAGGCCAAAACGCTCAATACCCCATCAAACTCAGCACTTCCTTGCGGCTCCGATGGTCGTCAAGAAAACACCCCATCAACCGCGACGTGGTCATCCCCACGCCGGGGGTCCGCACACCGCGTGCAGTCATGCAGCCGTGCTGGGCCTCGATCACAACCGCGACGCCCTGCGGATGCAGATTGTCCCAGATGCATGACGCGACCTGCGCGGTCAGGCGTTCCTGAATCTGCAACCGCCGCGAATAGCCATTGAGCACGCGCGCCAGCTTGGAAATGCCAACCACGCGCTTGTCGGGCATATACGCTATGCACGCTTTGCCTGTAATCGGCGCCATATGGTGTTCGCAATGCGACTGGAACGGAATGTCTTTCAGCAGCACCAGCTCGTCATACCCACCGACTTCGTCGAAGGTTCGCGACAAATGATGCGCGGGATCCTCGTCCATTCCCGAACAATATTCACGCCACGCCCGCGCAACGCGTTTGGGCGTGTCGATCAGCCCTTCGCGGTCGGGATCGTCCCCCGACCAGCGGATCAGGGTGCGGATTGCATCCTGCACCTCGCGCGGAACCGGAAGCTTTGCAGCTTCATAAGCGTCGGCCACCGACGGGCCATCGTCATAATCGGACATGTAACCGAGATAGGCGCTTGCGTAACAAGTGCAACCTTATCCGTCTTGACGCTACGGCATCCGCTATCGGCGCGCCCGAGATAAGTAGCGTGTTGAAACCCGTCACGATTGTCGCAATTCCGCCATTGACGCGCGCGTAAGGTTGCGCGACCTAGGGATTACGAAAACGCCGACGAGCGTTACCTATTCGCAGGGGAGAGTTTCCAATGAACCGCATCCAATTCGCCGGCGCGTCGCTGTTCGCAGTCGCCATCGCCACGCCGTCGTTCGCGCAGACCACGGTCCAGCCCGCCCCGCAAGCAGCTGAAGCCGAAGATACCAGCGCCGACATCATCGTCACTGCGTCGAAGCGCGCCCAGACGTTGCAGGACACCCCGATTTCGGTCGCGGTCGCCAGCGCGCAGCAGATCGAACAGTCGCAAATCCGCGATTTGCTCGACCTCCAGACGCTCGTTCCCTCGCTCAAGGTCGGCCAGCTGCAGAGCTCGGCCAACACCAACTTCATCATCCGCGGCTTCGGCAACGGCGCGAACAATGCCGGTATCGAACCGTCGGTCGGCGTGTTCATCGATGGCGTCTATCGCTCGCGTTCGGCAGCCCAGATCGGCGATCTGCCGAACATCGAGCGCGTCGAAGTGCTGCGCGGCCCCCAGTCGACGTTGTTCGGCAAGAACGCGAGCGCGGGTATCATCAGCATCATCACGCAGGAGCCGAAATTCGTCTTCGGCGGCCAGATCGAGGCGTCTTACGGCAACTATAATGCGGTCGTGGTCAAGGGGAGCGTCACGGGACCGATCAGCGAGACCCTCGCGGTCAGCCTGGCGGGCAATTATAACAAGCGTAACGGCTATGCGCGCTACACCAACCTCAATCAGGAAAATAACAACCGCAACCGTTACGGCATTCGCGGCCAGATCCTGTGGCAGCCGTCGTCGGACTTCAAACTCCGCATCATCGGCGATTATGACAAGATCGACGAAATCTGCTGCACCGTTGCCAACATCTTCGACGGCCCGACCGGCGGCGCGATCCGCGCACTCGGCGGCCAGATCAATTCGAACCAGCCGTTCTCGTACAACAGCTTTGCCAACATTCCGTCGGTCACCAAGATCGATAACTACGGGGTCTCGGCACAGATCGATGCGCGGCTGAGCGACACCTTGTCGTTTGTCAGCATCACGGCCTATCGCGGCGTGAAAATCTTCACCAATGCGGACTCGGACTTCACCAGCGCCGACCTGATCGGCGATAACCGCAGCAGCACGAAGATCGACACGTTCACGCAGGAATTGCGGCTGGTGTCGGACTTCGACGGTCCGTTCAATTTTCTGCTTGGCGGCTATTACTTCAACGAGAAAATCAAGAGCTCGTCACAGCTTCTCTTTGGCCAGAATTTCCGTGGCTATGCCAATTTCCTGAGCGGTGGCGGCTATGGTGGCAGTGAAGCAGCGCTGCGGTCGGTAAACCCGGGTCTTCCGGCAGGGCAGTTCGGCGCGGCAGGCCAGGGACGTTTTGAAAATTACAACTACCGCGACGAAGCCTTCTCGGTTTTCGGCAATGTCGATTTCAAGATCACTGACGGTCTGACCTTGTCGGGCGGGTTTAACTACACGATCGACCGCAAGGCTGTGATTACCAACAACTCGACGACCGACGTGTTTTCGTCGATCGATCTCGATGCCTCTGTCGCAACGCTGCGTGCGGGCGGTATTGCCCAGCAAGTCGGTGGCATCATCGGCGCACCTGGTGGCTTTGCCAGCGCGGCACAGGTCACAGCGTTTGCCACGGCAAACCCCGCTGTGTTTACCGCAATTTCGAACGGTGTGAGTGCTCAGGTCAATCCGTTGCTCGGCCTGAAGCCGTTGCAGTTCATTCCGCCCTTCCTCAACTTCCCGAACGCTGTCGAGGACGGCAAGACCAAGGACAGCAATTTCTCGTACACCGTCCGGCTGGCGTATAAGTTCAACCGCAACATCAGCACCTATGCGACCTATGCAACGGGCTTCAAAGCGTCGTCGTTCAACCTGTCGTCGGACAGCCGTCCGTTTGCGCGCGACTTCATTCCCGGTTCGCCGGTAAATAACCCGGCGGCCTCGGCGATCCGGACAGCAGGCCTTGCGGTCAACAATCTGACCAGCGGCACCCGCTTTGCTGGTCCGGAAAACGCGGCGGTTTATGAAGTCGGCGTGAAGGGCAGCTGGCCGGGGTTCTCGTTCAATCTCGCGGTGTTCAAGCAGATTCTGAAGGGCTTCCAATCGAACGTGTTCGTCGGCACCGGCTTTGTGCTCGGCAATGCCGAAAAACAGTCGACGAAGGGCTTCGAGTTCGACATGTCGCTGACGCCGGTCCGCAACCTGAACTTCACGACATCGCTTACCTATCTCGACCCGATCTTCGACAGCTTCGCAGGCGGCACGGCGTTCAACCCGGCAACGAACAACACGGGACCTGCCAATCTGACCGGTGTGCGTCCGAGCGGCGTTTCGGCTTGGTCGATCGCCGTCGGCACGACCTATACCGCCGAGCTGAGCGATTCGTTAAAGGCGATCTTCCACGTCGATTACGATCACGCGAGCTCGTTCGTCATCGCGCAGGGACTACCGTTCAAGGCAAGCCCGGAAACGCTCAACGGCTCGATTACCCTGGCGATGCGGAACGGCCTCGAACTGACGGCATGGGGCCGCAATCTGACAGAACCCAAGTTCAACCCGGTGATTTTCCCCGGTGTGGCACAGTCGGGCACGTTGTCAGGCTATCCCAGCCCGCCGAAAACTTATGGCGTGAGCGCACGCTTCAAGTTCTGAGCGTAACCAACCAACAGAAAAGGGCGCGGAACCACCGGTTCCGCGCCCTTTTCTTTGTGGGCCGGTTTCAGCCGCCGATTTCGAACAATGTGTAGACAGGGCCGGTCGGCGTCTGTGCGCCGGTGCCCACCACCAACGCATCATTGAGCCACGCGTAGCGAGGATCGCTGCATTCGAATTTGGCGGTGATGGTCAGGCTGTAATCCTCCGCCGCCAGCCTCTCGCCCTTGCGAAAGCGCGCCATTGCATCCCCCTGCCCTACCATGCGCCCCGCATAGGCGAGATAGATCGTCGCACCGTCGCCGGTCTTCAGCGTCAGCCGCACATCGATGACCAGCACCCCGTCGCTGCGTGTCACGAACCAGTCTTGCCCACCGATAACGCTGCCGGACAGCCGTTCCCCTTCGAACCGCCCGCCGGTCACAGTGGCAATGCCGCGATGCCCTGCCGGGGTCGCACCGATGGGGACAACGCCCGCAAAATCGACGTCGAGGGTGAGGGTCGTCAAGTGACGGTGCACGAGCATATCCATTGCGCGACCGCTAGCATGGCGGCAAGCTGGCACAAAACAGGAGCGGGATATGGCCGAATTCGGGGACATTATTGCGCGGCGGCCCGAACCGTCGGTGCAGTCGGTGTTCGATAGCGACTCCATCCCGCCGCCTGCCGTCCTCCGCAACGAATCCCCGCCCGAGGGACAAAGCAGCGAGGATATCTCCGCCGAGCGCTATTTTTCGCGCGACTGGCACGAGCGCGAAGTCGAGAAAATCTGGCGCAAGACGTGGCAGCTTGCGTGCCGGATCGAGGAAATTCCCGAGGTCGGCGACCAGATCGTCTACGATATCGTCAATGACTCGCTGGTGGTGGTGCGGACCGCGCCCGATACGGTGAAGGCCTATATCAACTCCTGCTTGCACCGCGGCACCCTGCTCCGCACCGAGGCGGGCAATGCCAAGCAATTGCGCTGCCCGTTCCATGGCTGGACATGGAACCTCGACGGCACGCTCAAGCTGATCCCCGGCCAATGGGATTTCCCGCACGTCGACAAGAGCAAGATGTGCCTGCCCGAGGCGCAGGTCGGCCAATGGGGCGGGTTCGTATTCGTGAACTTCGACAAGGATTGCGAGCCGTTCGAGAGCTATCTGGAAAACCTGCCCGCGCATTTCGAAGCGTTCGAGCTGGAGAAGCGCTACAAGGCGGCGCACGTCGCCAAGATCATGCCGTGCAACTGGAAGCTGGGCATGGAGGCGTTTATCGAGGCCTATCACGTCCCCATTGCCCACCCGCAGGTCGTGACCTATTACGGCGACAGCAACACGCAATATGATGTGTGGCCGGACGTCCGTCATGTGTCGCGGATGCTGAGCGTGCAGGGTGTGCCGTCGCCTGCAATGAAACATGTCGCACCGGAGGTGACCGTCGCCGACCTGCGCCGCGACGCGCCGTTCTACGCGGGCAAACCCATCGAGGTCGGCCCAGGCGAAACCGCGCGCGGCAAGCTTGCCGAACGTGCGCGGGAGAAGATTTCACGGTCGTCGGGGACGGATATGTCGCAGCTGTCGGACAGCGAGGCGCTCGACCTGATCGAATATCTGCTGTTCCCCAACATGGTCCCGTGGGGCGGGCAGGCGCTGCCTATCGTCTATCGCTTCCGCCCCAATGGCGACGATCCCGACACCCACATCATGGAGATCATGTTTCTGTTCGCCAAGGCGCCCGACGGATCGCATCCGCCACCAGCAAAGATGAACCTGCTGGGGCCGGACCAAGACTGGGCCGATGCGCCCGAACTCGGCTCGGCCGCGATGGTCGCCGATCAGGACACCGACAATCTGCGGCGTATCCAAAAAGGACTGAAAACGTCACGCAAGCCCGGCGTGACCCTCGCGCGCTATCAGGAAAGCCGCATCCGGCATTTCCACGCAACGCTAGATGCCTATCTGGCTCGCTAAGCGGTTTTCTGCCGGATCAGGTAGCGATACACACCGATCAGGTTGATCACGAGCAGCACGGTGTTCTGCCAGCCGATTCCCTCGCTGTCTTCCTGCAGGAACCCCCAGGCGATTAGTGCAATCGATGACGTTACGAACAGCACAAACGCCCAGCCCGTCAGGTGACGACCGAGATCGAGCGACACAACGAGTGCGGCAATGACACCCGCTGCCGCGCCATAATATTGCAAACTTGCGAGGATGGTTTCGTTCATGCCGCATCCAACGCTCGGCATGGCAGGTCGGTTCAGCGACAATGGTGTCCCGAGAGAGACTCGAACTCCCGACCTGCGGTTTAGGAAACCGTTGCTCTGTCCTGCTGAGCTACCGGGACACGCGCGTCTGCTAGCCGTGCGGGGCCGTGCCGGTCAATTCTGTTGTTCAGGCGGCACGACCGGAAACGGCAGCGGCAGTACCTTGATGCCATCCTCGTGCATATCTTTCGCCTCGCCCAAAGTCGCCTGTCCGTGGATCGTCGCTTGCGGCACGTCCCCGTCGGCCATTGCGCGGGCCTGCCGAGCGAAATCATTGCCGACCCATGTCGACCCTTTGAGCATTTCGGCCTGCATCCCGGCGAGCTTTTCCACGATTCCGGCGCTTTCGGAGCGGCTATCGCTGCGGTTCCCCTTTGCACCGATGCGCGGGACCGACAGCGCGCGCTCGACCTTGGCATCGCCGCAATAGGGGCATGGAATTTGTCCGCCGTCACGTTGTTCGGCGAAGGCGTCGCTGTCGGCGAACCAGCCTTCGAAGCTGTGCCCGCCCCCGCATTTGAGATCGAACACAATCATGCGGGCACCGTAATATCGCGGCGGTGGGCGATGACGGGGACGCGCGACCGGACATCGGCGACCGCAGCAGGATCGATCTCGCAGACCGCAACGCCGGTGCGATCCTCCATATCGAGGACGACGCGGCCCCAGGGATCGACGACAAGCGAATGGCCATAGGTGTTTCGCCCGTCGGCATGTGCGCCGACCTGTGCGGCGGCGACCAGCCAGCAGGCATTTTCGATGGCGCGCGCGCGAAGCAGGGTATGCCAATGCGCCTGTCCAGTCGGCACAGTGAACGCGGCTGGGACCGCGAGCACGGTCGCCCCTGCCCCGCTCAAGGCCTGAAACAGCGCGGGAAAGCGCATGTCGTAACAGATCGACAGTCCGAGCGGGCCGACCGGGGTCTCGACAACGCACGTCCCGCCGCCCGGCGCATAGCGCGAAGATTCGCGCCAGCTTTCGCCGGTCGGCAAATCGACGTCGAAGAGGTGAATCTTGTCGTAGCGCGCGACGATCTCGCCCGCCGCATCAATGACAAAAGCGCGGTTGGCCCAGCGACCGTCCTCGCCACCGCCCGCAACCGCCAGCGATCCGAGGTGCACCCAAATACCCGCCCGCTTCGCCGCCGCGCGGACACGCGCCAGAACCATATCGTCACCCTCGGCAACAATATGTGCCGCTGCGCGCGCACCGTTCGAATCCACCAGCCCCGACATCTCGGGTGTGAATAACATCGTGGCACCCTGCCCCGCTGCCTCGGCAATGGCCGCTTCCAACGTCTCGGCATTTGCGCCCGGATCGATGCCCGAGGTCATCTGGAGCAGCGCGATCTTCATGTGGCGGTTGACAGCAATCGGTCGAATTCGCCGGAGCGTTCGGCATCGGCCAGATCGTCGGAACCACCAACATGGGTATCGCCGACGAAAACCTGCGGCACGGTCGTCCGCCCGTCGGATCGTGCGACCATTTCGGCACGCTTGGGTCCGCCCATCGTGATATCATGCTCGTCATAAGCAACGCCCTTGCGATCAAGCAGCGCCGTGGCGCGCGCGCAGTAGGGACAGAACGCCTTGGTATAGATTTCGACGCGCGGCATGGGCTTCCTTCCGGTTCTCGACGTGCGGACGGGGCGTGTTCTTGTCAATCCTCGCGCACCACACGCGCCCAAGCGAGCACGATAACGCGCGCCGCCCCAGCGCGTTTCAACGCTGCCGCACAGGCGTTGGCGGTAGCGCCGCTCGTATAGACGTCGTCGACCAACCAGACTGTCTCGCCATCGATCCGCCGCGCTACGCGGAAGGCACCGCGCACCGCATCGGCACGCTTTCGTCCTGACAGACCGCGCAACGAAGGTGTGGCGCGCTTGCGATGCAGCAGGTCGAGTTCGGCGCCATGGCCCGTCGCCGTAGCAATCGCCCGCGCCATTGCCGCTGCTTGGTTGAACCCCCGCGACCACAATCGCCAGCGGTGCAACGGCACCGGCACGACAATGCCCGGCCCATCGACGTGCGGCGTCATGACCGACGCCATGGTGCGGGCAAGTCCGGTCCGCCGTCCGTATTTCAGCCGCAAAGCGATGTCGCGCGCGACAGGCCCATAGGCAACGGCAGCGCGGACGCCGTCATGGCGCGGTGGCGTCGCCAGACACGGCGCACAGATCGTTCCTGCCGCCGCCGAAGCCAATGGTAGGTTGCACAATGCACAGCCCTCGCCAGTCAAAAAGTCGAGACCGGTCCAACACGCGGTGCAGAACCGGTGGTCGGCATCAACAATCGCGCCGCACCCGCCACAGCGCGGCGGCAGGGCGAAATCGATAATCTGCCGGAACGGGGCGGCGGTCAGCATCCAACGGTTGTCGCGCCGCACGGTCGGCGGCACAAGCCACGTCATGACTGCACCCCCGCCCGTGATTTTCGACCGCATAGCCCGTCGCCTGCGCCGCGACCGCGTGGCGCGCTGTGGCGTATCGCCGCTCGAACAAGGCGTCGCCGACGAATTGGGCGAGCGGCTGGGCGCGGTGACGCGCGACTTTGCCACCGCGCTCGTCATCAACAGCGGCCACGGGCACATGGCTGCCATTCTCAAAGGCCGGGGCATTGCTGTCACCGAAACCGACCACGGCGCGTGCTTTGCCGCCCAAGCCTCCGTAAGTTTTTGCGACGAGGACCGGCTGTCGGTACCGCCAGAAAGTTTCGACCTTGTCGTCATGCCGTCGGGTCTCGACACCGTCGATGACGTTCCCGGCGCGCTGATCGCGGCACGGCGGGCATTGCGTCCCAGCGGGCTATTCCTCGCGTGCTTGATTGGGGCGCCCAGCCTGCTGGTGCTGCGCGACATCGTCCGGACGGCGGACGCCACCCAAGGAGATGCTGTCGCCCGCCTCCACCCGCAAATCGATGTGCGCGGTGCAGGGGATTTGCTGGTCCGCAGCGGTTTTGCGCTACCAGTCGCCGATGCCGAGACCTTGCGCCTGTCGTACCGCGCGCTCGACCGGTTGTTCGGCGACGTCAGGGCGGCGGGACTAGGTAACGTGCTGGCCCGGCGCTCGCCCGTTTCGAAAGCCTGGCTCAAGGAAGCGGAATTTGCGTTCGATCAGGCCCGAGGGGCGGACAATGCGGTCGTCGAGACCGTGACGTTGCTCGTCCTGACTGGCTGGTCTCCCGGCTAGTTCTGCTCCAGCCACGCGACCAGCGGCTTGTCGGCAGGGGGCATCGGCAGTGCGTGCAACGCCGCCGGCAAATGCCACGCAATGGCGGCGGCCTCGCGCGCCTCCGGCACCCCCTGCCAGCGGCGGCATATGTACAACATCATCACAAGATGCCGGTCGGCGAGCGGTTCGCTGACGAAAGTCGCCGCCACCAAGTCGTCGGCTTCGACCGAGATCCTCAGCTCTTCACCGAGTTCGCGGACCAGCGCATTCTCGGGCGTTTCGCCCGGTTCGATCTTCCCGCCGGGAAATTCCCAAAGCCCGGCCAATGACTTGCCTGCCGGACGCTGCTGAACAAGCACGCGGCCTTGCGGATCGACCAGCGCCGCAGCCACGACCCACAAAGCAAAACCACGTCGCATCAAGACTTCCTTAACCCATCGGCCCCTAATTCCAAGCCGCCGTAATGGGACGACGGCTCGACCGGGGACAGTCGATGAGACACAGATTAGCGCGATTGCTGCGGGACAACCGTGGTGCCACTGCCGTAGAATATGGCCTCATCGCGGCACTCGTCGTGCTGGGTGCGTTTCTTGGTATCCAGAACTTCGCCAACACCTCCGTCAACATGTGGAACAATGTGTCGAACACCGTCCAGAAAAGCTGACGTCAAAAAAACCGTGGTTGGCATTAAGTTTTTGGAAACTTCCCCAGATTAGACCTTCGATCACTGGCTCACAAAGTAAGCGGGACAGTCGGGTAGTTAAACAGTGGACACATTCCAAGGAGACCGGAAATGAAGATGATTCGCAAAATGTTCGCCGACAAGAAGGGCGCC
>ENA-OBLH01000750-OBLH01000750.1-metagenomes-genome-assembly--contig:-NODE-750-length-10094-cov-5.62526_pt1 | contig 10094 bp, 14 predicted proteins | sample MGYA00153382_OBLH01 | MGnify analysis MGYA00153382 | reverse complement strand
AATGTCGTTCAAACTGCCGCGCGGGCTTGCGGCCTAGGTGGCCGTCTATACCGTTGTTACGGCAGAAGCGCTGACGGAACTGCTTACGCGCTATAACGTCGGCACACTGGTGTCCGCCAAGGGCATTGCCGAGGGTGTCGAGAATACCAATTACATGGTCGACACGACCACGGGGCGCTTCATCCTGACCCTGTACGAAAAGCGCGTCAACGAAGCCGAATTGCCTTTTTTCCTGTCGCTGCTCGACCATCTCGCCAACCACAAGCTCCCCGTCCCGCGTGCCATCGCGGATCGCGGCGGCGTCCAGCTACAGATCGTAGCAGGTCGCCCCGCCTGTCTGATCGAGTTCCTCTCCGGCGTGTCGGTCAGCACGCCGACGGCAGCGCAGGCTCACGCAACCGGTGCGGCGCTAGGCGCGATGCACCGCGCCGTTGCAGATTTTTCAGGGCAACGCGCGAATGCGTTGGGACTCGCCGGTTGGCACGCGCTGGCGGCGCGGTGCGGCGATGATCTCGATACGATCTCGCCGGGCCTTGGTGCGCGTGTTGCGCAGGAACTCGACTGGCTCGACGTGCATTGGCCGCAGGGCTTGGTTACTTCGGTTATTCACGCTGACTTGTTTCCCGACAATGCCCTGATGCGCGGTGACACCGTCGGCGGGATCATCGATTTCTACTTTGCCTGTACCGAGGTTCGCGCCTGGGACGTCGCGGTGACGCACGCGGCCTGGTCTTTCGATAACGACGGGCGGCGATATAATTCTGCAGTCGGCGATGCGCTGATTGCCGGATATGAGGCTGACCACGGCCTGACCGTCGAAGAGCGGGCTGCCTTTCCGGCCCTCGCCCGGGGTGCCTGTTTGCGGTTTTTGCTGACCCGCGCTTGGGACTGGCTCAACACGCCTGCCGGTGCAGTCGTCACCAAGAAAGACCCGCTGGCGTTCCTGCGCCGACTTGAACATTACGCCGCGCGATGAGCGAATTGCCAAAGGTCGAAATTGCTACAGATGGCGCGTGTAAGGGCAATCCCGGTCCCGGCGGATGGGGCGCGGTGTTGCGTTACGGCAGTGTCGAAAAGGATTTGTCGGGCGGTGAACCGCTGACAACGAACAACCGCATGGAAATGACGGCTGCTATCAAAGCACTGGAGGCGCTGAAGCGTCCCTCGCATGTCACGCTGTCGACCGACAGCCGCTATGTCATGGACGGGCTGACCAAATGGCTGAAGGGCTGGCAGCGCAACGGCTGGAAAACCGCGTCGAAGCAACCGGTCAAGAATGCCGATCTATGGCAGGAGCTGATCGCTGCCGCCGCGCCGCACCGCATCGACTGGGTGTGGGTCAAGGGCCATGCCGAACATCCCGACAACGAACGCGCCGACAAACTGGCGAGCGACGCGGCGCTCGCCAGCCGCGCCTGAATATCGATCAGGATTCGTCGCGGACTTCTGCGCCGGGGCCGTTTTTCAGGATCGATTCGATGGCGTTCTTGGCCGATGCCTTTGACTTATAGCCTTCGGTCCAGAACATCGTTTCGCTATTGTGCTTGAAATAGGCGACAAATTCGCCTGCCTTGTTGGTCTTGATCTCGAAATAATGCGCCATGACGGTCCCTCCGCTCTGATGTTCGCAGTCAGGCTAGCGTCTTGCCGCCATCTTGCAACATCGCCCTTGCCGTAACGGCATTCCAATGCCTCTTGCACAGCCGCTTTTCGCCCGCCACACCGCGTCGCATGACACTCCCTTCCCCCCTGTTCGACCGGCTCCGCCTCCCGCTTATCGGTTCGCCGCTGTTCATCGTTTCCGGTCCCGAACTGGTCATCGCGCAGTGCAAGGCTGGCATCGTCGGCAGTTTTCCCGCGCTCAACGCGCGGCCACAGGGTTTGCTCGACGAATGGCTGCACCGGATCACCGAAGAACTGGCCGCGCATAACCGCGACAATCCGGACCGGCCCGCTGCGCCTTATGCGGTCAACCAGATCGTCCATAAATCGAACGACCGGCTCGAGGCCGATCTGGCGACCTGCGCCAAATGGCAGGTACCGATCACGATCACCTCGCTGGGCGCGCGCGAAGACTTGAACGCTGCGGTCCATTCATGGGGCGGCATTGTCCTTCATGACGTCATCAATGATCGCTTCTCGCGTAAGGCCATCGAGAAAGGTGCCGACGGCTTGATCCCGGTCGCGGCGGGGGCTGGTGGCCATGCCGGCGTGCAATCGCCTTTCGCGCTGATGAGCGAAATCCGAGAGTGGTTCGACGGACCCGTGGCGCTGTCGGGAGCGATCGGCAACGGGCGGTCGATCCTTGCCGCTCAGGCGTGCGGCGCGGACCTTGCCTATATGGGCAGCGCCTTCATCGCGACGACCGAGGCCAATTCGGACGCCGGTTATAAACAGGGCATCGTCGATGGCCGCGCGGCAGATATCGTCTATTCGTCGCTGTTCACCGGCGTACACGGCAATTACCTGCGGAAATCGATCGAGGCAGCGGGTCTCGACCCCGACAATCTTCCCGAGGGCGATTTCAAGACGATGAATTTCAGCCAGTCGTCGAATACGCCTGCCAAGGCGTGGCGCGACATCTGGGGCTCGGGTCAGGGAATCGGTGCCGTGACCGAGAGCGTCAGCGTGGCCGAATTCGTCGACAAGCTCGAGCGCGAATACCGTGCGGCGAAGGCGGAGCTGGACGCGAAGGTCCGCGCTTAGCCAGCGTCGGTTTTCCTGCGATGTAACCGATCGCCCTCCGCCTGCGAATTGTCGGTTCGACAACGCAGCGAGGAAATACGGTGGACCCGGCAACACGAAGGCCTGACTCCGCGTCGGTCGTGCCCTTCTGCTTTGCGGTTGCGAGCAGGATGGCGACCCCGGCGGAACTCCGGCTCGGTCCGGCGCGGCTTCCAGCGCAGGCTGCTGAGGCACTTGCCGTGCTGTTACCATTGTTGGGTTGTGGCGAAGAAGCAGCGGCAATGGCGTTCGACGCACTGGCCGATGATGCGCGCCTGTCAGGAGCCGCTGAAACGCTGACTACGATTGCGCGCGAAGAGCGCGTCCATGATGCGCTGCTTCGCCACCTGCAAATTGCTTTGCCCGTCGCTACGGAAACCCGCGCTCTTCTTCGTTCGGCGCGGCGGTTTCACATCCGGCTACAGGCGGGTGGCCCGATGGCGCATCTCGCGCGGATTGCTGCGCTCGATTCGGCAGTGTGCACAGTGCTCAGTCGTTTGACCTGCGACGGGGGTGCCATCGCGCTCGACCCGGCGATCCACAGGCTGCTGCGCCGCATCCACAAGGACGAGGCGCGCCATGTGGCAATCTCGCGCGTCTTGGTGTTAAACAACGCCTCAACCGGCGGTTTGCGGGATGTCGCTGCGGCGGCCCGAGAACAACTCGCGAATACCTTGGCGTTAGCCGGAGATGCGTTCGAAGCACTTGGAGTTGATCCAGCAGCACTCGACCGGCGTATCAGGACGTTGCCCGACGGACTGTTGGCGGTATGACGACACCGACCGAAGCCGGAGCGCCTTGGTTGTCCACGGGCAAGCTTGCGGTGCTCGGCACGGGCGCCGCTTTCCCCGGTGAGCTCGTCGAAACCGAAGTCCTGATCGCGCATGTCGCATCGCAGTTCGGGCTGGAACGCCAGCGCGAGGCCCGCGCCATCGCACGGCGCATGGCCATCGACAGCCGCCACTTCTGCCGCCCGTTCGAGACCCGCCACGAAGTTGCGCGCGCGGGACAATCGAACCCCGACCTTGTCGCGCAAGCCGTGCAGGCAGCGCTTGACGATGCGGGGCTGACCATTAACGATATCGGCTATCTGGTCGGCCACACGACGACACCGGTCCAGCCGATCCCGTCGAACATCGCGCTGGCCGCCGACCGGCTTGGCTATCGCGGGCCACATATCGAACTGCGTCAGGCTTGCACCGGGTTCGCCAACGCATTGATGATCGCGTTCGGGTTGCTTGCAGCGCCCGGGGCGAAACCAGTTGTCATCGTTGGGTCCGAAACCGGTTCGCTGTGGTTCGATCCGGCGCGCGCGGCGAACGACACCGCGCAGCTCGTCAACCTGATGCAGATGGGCGACGGCGCAGCGGCGGTTGTGCTCGGTCCTGCGGTCGGAGACGGCCCCTTGCTGCATTCAGCGTGGTTCGGCGCGCTCGGCCTCGACAAGCCACCCGGTCTATCCATTCGCCACGGTGCCACTGAATTCGAGCATGATTATGCCGCAATCCTCGCGTCGGGACGGATGCTGTTCGACGCGGGGGCGGCCAGCGCCTTGCGGCACGGTATCGCGCTCGACAGCGTCGACAGGGTCGTGCCGCATCAAGTCAACGGTCGCATCGGCGACCATGTCGCGCGGCATTTCTCTATTCCCGTCAGCCGGACCTTCGCCAACGCGGGCAGGATCGGCAATACAGGGTCGGCAGCAATCTGGCTGGCGCTTGCCGAGTTGCGCGCTGGCGCATTGGCGCAGGGCGAGCGCGTTCTGGTGCTCGGGGCCGAAGCGACCAAATACATGTATGGCGGCTTTGCGTACGATCACTGACATCGCGGATTACGGTGCGCTCGACGCTGAGCTGTAACCATTGGCCCGTTTCTACCGAATTCCTCCCGAACCTGATCGAGGGAGATCGCCCGTGCCGTTTCTGAAACTCTTGCCATTTGCCGCTGTGGCCGTCGCTCTTGCCGCACCGGCGATGGCTGCCGAATTCAAGCCGTTCGACCGCGCGACCTTCGATGCGGCGCAGAAGGCGGGCCGTCCGGTGCTGGTCGAAGTCAATGCGTGGTGGTGCCCGGTCTGCGCGTCTCAATCGGGCACGATCAAAGCGACCGTGGGTGCGCCTGAATACGCCAAATTGCTCGTTCTTCGCATCAACTACGACAAGCAAAAGCCCGAATGGCAGGCGTTCAACGTGCAGAAGCAATCGACGCTGATCGCATTCAAGGGCGGACGCGAACTGGGCCGCGTGTCGTACATTACCGACAATACAAAAATCCGCGACCTGCTCGCCCTGACGACGCGCTAAGCGGACGCCGCGACCATGGCCGAAGCGCTTTCGCCGCTCCTTGCCTTTGGTGCGGGCGCACTCACAATCCTGTCACCGTGCGTGCTGCCGCTGGTGCCGATCGTTCTCGGCAGTGCCGCGCAGCAGCATCGTTACGGACCGTTGGCGCTGGCGGCGGGGCTGGTTGCGTCGTTCACGCTTGTCGGCTTTGCCGTGGCGACACTGGGGGCATCGACCGGGTTCGACGGAGAGATCGTAAGGATGTTCGGGGCAGTGTTGCTGGGTATCGCGGGCATTTTTCTCCTCGTCCCCGCCGCGCAAACTCTCATAACTCACGCCGCAACACCGCTCGCAAATTGGGCGAGCCAGCGCCAGGCGGGGCTGGAACGCTACGGCCTCGCCGGACAGGCCGCCATCGGGGTTTTACTGGGTCTGGTCTGGAGTCCGTGTGTCGGCCCGACGCTGGGCGCGGCAACGGTGCTCGCCGCGCAAGGCGAGAACCTCGGCCAAGTCGCCTTCGTCATGTTCGCGTTCGGTATGGGCATTGCAACGGTGCTGCTGCTGATCGCTTTCGCCTCGCGCGCGGTCTTCACCCGCTGGCGCGGCAAACTGATGTCGGCGGGCGGCGGCGGCAAGCGTGCACTCGGTGGGCTGTTGCTCGTCGTCGGGGTCATGATTTTTACCGGTCTCGACCGCATCCTCGAAGGGCTGCTGGTCAGCGCATCGCCCGAATGGCTGACCGAATTGACGACGATGATTTAGAGCGGGTGGCTCACGCCCGCTCGTCCTTCGACGATTCCATCACGACATAGGTCTGGATCGACGTGACCTGCGGCAGGACGCCGAGCACGTCGGTGTGGAAGTGCTTATAAGCGGCTAGATCGGCAGCCTCGACGCGCAGGATGAATTCGAACGAGCCAGTGACATTGTGGCATTCGCGTACTTCGGGCGCCTGCGCGATGGCGGCCTCGAATCCCTGCTGGTCCTGCTTGGTATGATGCGCGAGGCCGACCGCGACATAGGCGACAAAGCCGATGCCGAGCTGGGCGCGGTCGAGCACGGCGCGATAGCCGCGGATGAGGCCGCGCCGCTCCATTTCCTGCACCCGGCGCAAACACGCCGAAGGCGACAAGCCGACACGGTCGGCGAGTTCGATATTCGACTGCCGCCCGTCGCGCGAGAGTTCGTGCAATATTTTCGCGCCGATGGCATCGGTTTTGCTCAATAATTGCACTAATTGAGTCATTATCACGCGTCTTTGCAATGTATCTTGGTCGACAATGCAATAACAATGTGCGCGTGATGACGCAACAATTTATCGGCCTGCTGGGCTTTGCTTTCGCCTCGTCGATCACGCCGGGGCCGAACAACGTGATGTTGATGGCGTCAGGCGCGAACTATGGATTCCGGCGCACGATTCCGCATATGCTGGGCGTCGCTATCGGCTTTACGGTCATGATCGCGCTAGTCGGCGTCGGGCTGGTCGGCCTGTTCGAGGCTTGGCCGCCGGCATTCACGATCCTGAAAGTCGTCAGCGCCGTGTATCTCGTCTGGCTTGCGTGGAAGATTGCAACATCGCCGCCACCCGCTGCGGACGAGAGCGAAACCGGCGGCAAGCCCATGACCTTCATTCAGGCCGCGCTGTTCCAGTGGGTAAACCCGAAGGCGTGGACCATGGCGCTGACCGCGATTGCGGTTTACGCCGCATCGCGCGACCTGACCGCAGTGCTGGGCGTCGCCGCCGTGTTCGGCGCAATCAACCTGCCCTCGGTCGGGGTCTGGGCGGCAATGGGCCAGTATCTGCGGCGCTGGCTGACTGACGACCGCAAACGCCGTGCGTTCAATTGGGGTATGGCGGCGTTGCTGGTGGGATCGTTGGCAGTGGCGCTTTAGAACTTCAGTTTTAGGCGAACCATCATCCGATTGACCGGTATGCCGCCGACACTTCCTGCTTCATTCTCGACCGCGAGCTTGGTGTCGCCGATCGTCACTTCGGCCTTTGGCAGCAATGGTGGCTCGTCGGGTAACCGTGTTCGCAGCCTGTATCTCTCCTGCTCGCTTTGACCGCATACGACGATTTCATCTTGCGATTTGCGACATTTGCCGATCACGACAGCTGTGGGCAGGGCTGGTAGCCTGGGGCCGATCAACCCGATCTCGGTCGCCATGAGAAGCGCCAGCATCATTGCCGAAGGCTAGCCGATGCCCCGAAATCGAGCAATCGCTATATCATCGCCATCCCGCCGTTGACGTGAAGCGTATGGCCCGTGACATAACCTGCCTCACGGCTTGCGAGGAAGGCGACGGCGGCAGCGACGTCATCGCCGGTGCCCATCGCGCCTGCCGGAATGCGCGCGTTGAGCGCGTCCTTCTGCGCCTCGGGCAATCCATCCGTCATCGCGGTGGCAATGAACCCCGGTGCGACGCAATTGGCCGTCACGCCCCGGCTCGCCAGTTCTTGCGCGACCGATTTGGTCATGGCGACCAGCGCGCCCTTCGACGCGGCGTAGTTCGCCTGTCCGGGATTGCCAGTTGTGCCGACGACGCTGGTCACCGAGATGATCCGCCCGAAGCGCGCTTTCATCATCGGCTTGGCGGCGGCACGGATCAGGCGGAAGGCGGCTTCGAGGTTGACGCGGATCACCATGTCCCATTCCTCGTCTTTCATCCGCATGACGAGATTGTCGCGGGTAACGCCGGCATTGTTGACGAGGATGTCGAGCTTGCCGCCGAGCACCTCGACCGCGCGCGGGATCAGGCCGTCGACAGCTTCGGCGTTGGACAGGTTGCAGGGCAGGATCACCGACCCCGGAATTTCCGCACTGACCGCAGCCAGCGCATCCTCGCGCGTGCCGGACAGCGCGACCGTCGCACCCTGTGCGGCCAGCGCCTTGGCAACGGCGGAACCGATGCCGCCGGACGCGCCGGTGACGAGCGCAGTCATGCCTGTAAGGTCGAACATGTTCCTAAAGTTCCTTCGCCAAAGCTTCGATATCGGCCATCGTCACGACGCTGCGCGTCGTCACATCGGCGTTAATGCGCTTAATCATCGGGCCGAGCACCTTGCCACCGAACTCGACGAATTCGGTGGCGCCCGCCGCGACCATGGCCTCGACGCTTTCGCGCCAGCGGACGGTGCCGGTAACTTGTTGGACCAGCAAATCGCGGATCGTGTCAGGATCGGCCACTGCCGCTGCCGTCACGTTCGCGTAGAGCGGCACCAGCGGCGCCTGAACTTTGGCTTCGCCCAGCGCCCCCGCCATGACGTCGGCAGCGGGCGCCATCAGCGCACAGTGGAACGGGGCGGAGACACTCAGCGGCAGCGCGCGCTTTGCACCGCGTTCCTTCGCCAGTTCCATCGCGCGCTCGACGGCGGCGGCATGGCCGGAGATCACGACCTGCCCGCCGCCATTATCGTTCGCGGCCTCGCAAATTTCACCTTGGGCGGCATCCTTCGCCACCGCGACTGCGGCGTCGAAATCGAGACCGAGCAACACCGCCATCGCGCCGGTCCCGACCGGAACCGCTGCCTGCATCGCGTCGCCGCGAACCCGCAGCAATCGCGCCGTCGTCGGCAAGTCGATGCTCTCGCTCGCGCACAGCGCGCTGTATTCGCCAAGCGAATGGCCCGCGACGAATGCCGCTTTTTCCGCGAGCCGAAACCCGCCTTCACCGGTCAGCACCCGCAGCGTCGCCATCGCGTTTGCCATGATCGCGGGCTGGGTATTGGCGGTCAGCGTCAGTTCGTCTTCGGGGCCATCGACCATCAAACGGAACAATGCCTGCCCCAGCGTATCGTCGACTTCCTGAAACACCGCGCGGGCGGCGGCGCTCGCGGCGGCCAGATCGCGGCCCATGCCGACCGATTGGCTGCCCTGCCCCGGAAATACGAATGCGCGCATGATCTCTCCCTTGTCTGTTGCGGCGCGTTAGGCAGCATCGCCGGGGTTGCCAAGTCCGCACCCTTTCGCCATAGGCCCGCCTCACGAAAGCCGGAGGGGCGTTCCGCATGGTGCGGCGTCAGCGATCGGCATGGAAAGGTAAAAGACCGCATGGCTCTGTACGAGCATGTGTTTCTCGTGCGTCAGGACGTGGCTCAGTCACAGGTCGACGCGCTCGCAGAAACCGCAACCAAGATCATCACCGACAATGGCGGTAAGATCGTCAAGACTGAGAACTGGGGTCTCCGTACCCTCGCCTATCGCATCGCGAAGAACCGCAAGGCGCATTATGTCATGCTCGAGTTCGAAGCGCCCGGCAACGTGGTCGTCGAGCTCGAACGCCAGACCCAGATCAACGAAGACGTCGTCCGCTACATGACCTTGCGGGTCGACGCGCACGAGGCCGGTCCGTCGGCAATGATGCGGAAGCGTGATCGTGACGACCGCCCCCGCCGTGAAGACGGTGACCGCCCGCGTCGTGACGATGGCGATCGTCGCCCGCGCCGCGACGAACTCGAAGCGGCTTAAGGAGAATATCGCATGGCTCGCCCGTTTTTCCGCCGTCGCAAGACCTGCCCGTTCTCGGTCAAGGATGCCCCGCAGATCGATTACAAGGACGTACGCCTGTTGCAGGGCTTCGTGTCCGAGCGCGGCAAGATTGTGCCGTCGCGCATCACCGCCGTCAGTGCCCCCAAGCAGCGCGAACTCGCCCAGGCGATCAAGCGCGCGCGGCACATCGGCCTCCTCCCCTATGTCGTGAAGTGAGCTGAACGATGGAAATCATCCTCCTCGAGCGCGTCGAAAAGCTGGGCCAGATCGGTGATGTTGTCACCGTGAAGGACGGGTTCGCGCGCAATTTCCTGTTACCCAACAAAAAGGCGCTGCGGTCGAACAACGCCAACCGCAAAGTTTTTGAGGCCAACAAGGCGCGCATCGTTGCCGACAACGAAACGCGCAAAGCCGAAGCCCAGACCGCGTCGAAGGACGTCGATGGCAAGTCGGTGACCTTGATCCGTCAGGCATCGAATACCGGCCAACTCTATGGTTCGGTTGCGGTCCGCGACATCATCGAAGCGCTCGAAGCCGAAGGCGCAAAGGTTCTCAAGAACCAGATTGCGCTCGACAAGCCGATCAAGGCGATCGGGCT
>ENA-OBLH01000749-OBLH01000749.1-metagenomes-genome-assembly--contig:-NODE-749-length-10110-cov-3.52461_pt1 | contig 10110 bp, 9 predicted proteins | sample MGYA00153382_OBLH01 | MGnify analysis MGYA00153382 | reverse complement strand
TCACGCCGAAGTTTTTTAGTAATAAATCCCCGGGGAAAATATTGCTGCGTGCCAAATCTTTAATGGCTTGTCCGTAATCAAGAATCGCGGCAAGCGCTAATTCTTCCGACGTTTCCCTTACATACAAATTCAGTGGCCGTAACCGGCGTTCAACATAACAATGGTGAATGACAATATCATTTCCATTTTCGCTTACCGACTCGCTACATTCTTTCAATAACTCTTCGCGCATGGCGTCAGTAAACTGCTCGCGTGGAAAGCGCAGAAAACGGTATTCCTGCGCATCAATCAAGCGCCCAACACGGTCGTGTTTAAATACCAGATGGTATTTTTCGAGCACCTGTTCGCGCGCGATGTTTTTAGGATAGGCAAACTTGTCGCGAATCAGTTTGAATACCAACGGATAGCCTGGCAGCGTGAATACCGCCATGACCATGCCGCGTTCACCGTCGGCGTGTATGCAGTCTTGCTCGGGGTGTTCTTCAAGATAACGAAAAAAGTGCCGATAGCGTTCGGTCTTGCCTTGTTTTGCACGACCGAGCACCGTATAAATTTCGTCAATGGGTTTGCCCGGCAATAAAGTTCGCAAGAACACTACGGCATCACCCACCGTTGGCAGATCGGCATGAAAATAACTATGGGTATAGCCAAACAAAACCGCCGCATGTTGTCGCGATGTTATGACCGCATCGACCCGAATACCGGCTTCTTCATTTACCAGTGCGAGAATACAGGGAGCATAATTCTCCCGACCTAATATGCGGCCCACCAAATACGCACGGCGTTCGCGATAAAAAACTGTGTCTAGCAATTCTACTGCCAGCACTGCCGGTTCTGGCCATTTTTCAAAACGTGTCTGTAAGGTGTCGGCTATTTTTTTTGCGCAGGTTTCGGCGTTTTTGTACGGCGCTGCAAAAGGGTAGTCTGCCAGCACTCGTACAAATAAAGAGCTCAGACTTTCCGACAGCACATAATTGTGTCGGGCTACCGGATGCGTGATGCGATCGGTAGGTTCAATGGTGAGCGCGATAAATTCAATTTCGGCATTGACACCGCGGGTTTTGAAAAATCGCCTGGTCAGTGTATTGAAAAATGTCTTGAACAATTCGCGATCAAGCAGGGGCGAAATTAAGTGCTCGTAGGCTTGTCGAATAGCTTGCCAAAGATAGGCGTTACTTGATTGATCAGCCATTCTGTCGCTTAGCTTGTCACTGATCTCGGCAATGCATTGATCGTAAAGTTCGATACGCGCGACCGCATCACTACGCGAACCCGCCCAATCACGCTGTTCAAAACAGGTCTTGGCTTTTTTGGTGACATCGGAGAACTTCGTGTTGTAATCAAGAAAAGCATCTCGAATGGCGACCGCACTTGGCACGGCCAAAGGATCAATGAATACCGTTTGTGATTCTGCACTATTCATTCCACTCACTCTTTTATTTTGACCTGTGTTTCCAACCATTGCTTAAAATAAATCAGGCCGCGATGATTTTTTGAACGCTCCGGATACACCAGATAATACGCATATTCCGCGGGTAGTTTTTGCCTGCCGATATAGCGCAGGCGTCCGGTTTGAATAAAAGGCGCTGCCAGAATATGTCGGGCCAATACAATGCCGACACCTTCGGCCGCCGCACGGTGAGCGCTTTCTGCTTCATTGAATTTTGCAACGTAGCGCTTTGGCTGTGGCAAATTAAAGTGTTTGAACCAACGCTGCCAACGACCGGCAGGGTCATCAATCAAGGGGCACTTGTAAAGTTCTGACAACTTTTCTTTTCCTAATTGTTTTAATAAGCCGGGGCTGGCGGCGGGGCTTATCCATTCATCGAGCAGGAAATACGATTGCAAATTTGGCCAAGTACCCATTCCAAAACGCAGACCCGCATCAATTTTCAGTTCTTTGTCAAAATCAATCATACGAATGGAGGAGTCCAGACTGATATGAATCTCGGGATGCAGGCGTACAAACTCCCCTAGCCGCGGCAATAGCCAGGCATTTACCAAAGACGCGAGCGAACTAATCGTCAAACTGTCGCCGCGTTCCGGAGTGTGCGGACTTAGTAATTCTTCAATCGCTTGATAGTGCGGCTCAAGCTTTTGATACAAAGCCTGACCTTCCGTCGTGAGCTCGATACCACGCGGCCCACGCTCCATCAAACGTTTGCCCATGCGCTCTTCCAATCGGCGCATTTGATGGCTGAGCGCACTGACAGTGACATTCAATTGTTCGGCTGCCCGCGTCATATTGCCGCTACGGGCGGTATGCATAAAGCCGGGAATCCACTGCAGTGCGGGTTTGCTCATCTTGACAAAACCTCAAGTCTAATTTGAAAACAATGCTATTTTCAAAGGCTGACTGTGAGCGTAACTTGCAAACTCGTCAAGTAACTCACTGGAGGGGTTCAACATGAATATTTCAACCGGTCTATTATTTTTTAGAGGCTTTATTGCCACGCCAGCGGCGCTTGCTGCCGTCACGGGCCAAGCAGTGGCCTCCAGCGCATCACCCAAAGAGGTGGTTCAGGATTTTTTAAATCAGGTGCGTTCCGGCAAGGCCCCGGATCAATCGGGAAATTATTTGGCTTCAATAGTATTGGCGCATCAGATCAATTCAGAAAATGAAACCACCGTTGCTCGCAATCCAGAAGATTACGCCGCTCACGTAAAAGATTTTAAGCGAATTTACGGTGATTTTAATTTTGAGATCAAGCAATTATTAGCCGATGGCGATCATGTTTACGCACGCTGGAAGCAAACCGGTTGCCATATCGGTTCTGCCGACGGCATAGCCCCCAGTGGCTTGCCAGTTATTGAAATAGCAAGCGCCGTGTATCGGGTCGTCGATGGTAAAATTAGCGAATACTGGATTCAGCTTGATAGGAAAGGTTTTGATTTTCAGATCGAAGCGAATGCAAAAAACAGTCAGGGCAAAATCCGCTGCGTGCGATAAATAATGCATCGCCGTTACAGGATATTTTTAATTTTTCGTTTCGCTAAACTTATTGGCAACACAAACACCAAGGCATACTGATGAGCTACTCCTCATATATTCGTTTAATTTTATTGGGCATGATTTGGGGCAGCTCATTTATGTTCCAGCGTATTGCCGTGCCCGAACTCGGCCCCAATTGGGTCGCGGCCGGACGCCTCATTCTTGGCGCATTGGTATTGCTGCTCGTGATGTTGGCAATGCGCAAGCCTTTGCATCTTCGTCAAAATGCCGGTGCTTACATCTGGATCGGCCTTATCAACTCGGCTCTGCCATTCTGGTTGTTCGCCTATGCCAGCATTACGCTGCCGGCCGGCGTAACTGCGGTACTCAACTCGATGGTGCCTTTATTCAGCGTTTTGCTGCTTTGGACATATGGCGAAAGACCAAGCTTGGGCAAATTTGCCGGTGTATCGCTGGGTGTTATTGGCGTGGCTATGATTGTCGGTTTTGGCGGATTGCCAATGAATCTGGCAACAGCACTCGGCGTTCTTGCAGGCATGGCAGCGGCGGCTCTTTATGCTGTGAGCGCTCGTGAAATTCGAAAGCGCTTTTCAGCTGTTGATCCGCTGGCAGTAGCTACCGGCAGCTTGCTCGGCGCCTCGCTCGCCCTATTGCCGGTACTGTTTATCGGCGGCCCAATACCCTCTACTGCCGAGTTAACGCCTTGGTTGATGTTGTTGCCACTGGGCGTGCTCTGCACTGGCGCTGCTTACTTTCTGTATTTCAAATTGCTGCACGACGTTGGCAGCACGCGCGCGGTGACAGTCACTTTATTGGTGCCGGTCTTTGCGTTGATTTGGGGCGTGATGTTTTTGCACGAGCACCCGACGTTACTGAGCTTGATCGGGATGGGATTGGTGATTGTTTCAATGATGCTGATTCTGGAAAAGATAAAACTGCCGAAATTTTTCGGAACGACAGCCAAAGAGATCTAAATTGTGGGAGCTGCTTTAGCAGCGATTGAATCCCAAACAACATCGCAAACCCGACTTCTTATCGCTGGTAAACCAGCTCCCGCAAAAAGAGCCGCTTTCGCGGCTCTTCTGTTTGCATCCACTATCGATCAACAATTACATTTGTTTGATCAGTTCATCGGCAAATTCGGAGCATTTTACTTCGGTTGCGCCTTCCATTAAACGGGCGAAATCATAAGTGACGCGTTTATTGGCAATGGCTTTATCCATTGCAGCAATAATCGTGTCGGCCGCTTCGGTCCAACCCATGTAACGCAGCATCATTTCGCCTGACAAAATCACCGAGCCCGGATTTACTTTGTCCAGACCGGCATATTTCGGCGCGGTGCCGTGAGTGGCTTCGAATACCGCATGGCCGGTTACATAATTGATGTTGGCACCCGGTGCAATACCAATACCGCCAACCTGCGCAGCCAGAGCATCGCTCAAATAATCGCCGTTCAAGTTTAACGTAGCGCAGACATCGTATTCCGCCGGACGCAACAGGATTTGCTGCAGGAAAGCATCGGCAATCGCGTCTTTAATAATCAAACCAGCGCCGGCTTTGCCTTCAGGAATAACCATCCATGGACCACCATCTAATTCGACCGCGCCGTAAAAATCTTTCGCGACTTGATAGCCCCAATCACGGAAACCACCTTCGGTGAATTTCATGATGTTGCCCTTGTGTATCAGTGTCACCGATTTGGATTTGTTTTCAATCGCGTATTTCATCGCGCTGTGTACTAAACGCTCAGTACCTAAATACGAAACCGGCTTGATGCCCAGACCAACATTCACTTTGACTTCGCGATGTGGCGCGCCAATACCTTCAAGCGATTTTTGCCAAGCGTCGGATTTTTCCTGGGTACCAAAACGGATTTTGTCGAATGCCTTGGGGTCTTCTTTCGCGATAAAATCAAGAAGTTTTTGTGCCAGTTCTGAACCACCGGCGTATTCAACTCCGGCATAAATGTCTTCGGTATTTTCGCGGAAGATTGTCATGTTGACTTGATCCGGGCGCTTTACCGGTGAAGGCACGCCTTTAAACCAGCGCACCGGGCGCAAGCAAACATACAGGTCCAGCATTTGCCGCAGCGCAACGTTCAAGGAGCGAATGCCACCGCCAACCGGCGTGGTCAACGGGCCTTTGATCGACACCAGATAATCGCGGCAAGCCTGCACCGATGCTTCCGGTAACCAGGTGCCGAATTGATTATTGGATTTTTCACCGGCGAACACTTCCAGCCAGTGAATTTGCTTCTCGCCGCCGTAGGCTTTTGCCACTGCTGCATCGAGAACGCGAACCGACGCTGCCCAAATATCCGGGCCGGTGCCATCGCCTTCAATAAATGGAATGATCGGATTATTCGGCACATTGAGCTTGCCGCCCGAAATAGTAATTTTTGCGCCACCTGCTGGTGCCGTAATGATCGGTTCTGCCATACATTTCTCCGGAAAACCGCTGCGAGAGCCGCAGCAAAGAACCGCTATTGTCGCGGATTTGGGCGTAGAGGGCCACTATCAAAAACTTGCAGCAAAGAACCGCCACGTCGAGAATTTGGGTTAGCAGGCCGCTAAGTTGCCTGTTTAAGAACTTGCCACTGCTGCCGCAACACCAGCGCCGCCCAAATCATCGCGGCAATCATCATGGCGCTGCCAATAAAAAAACTGGTGCGGGCAAAACCCATATAGCTTTCAAGTGTGCCGGTCATCGTCAGAAGGTTGCCCCAGTCATGGGATTCTTCACCGCCTCCGCCCACTAACGGAAGACCACGATAATAGGCATCGGCAATGTAGGGCGATAAATCAACAAAGCTTTGGCCGCTCCACCACAGCATCAAACTGGCGGCGAAGGTGTCGCGATACTTAAACAGGAATGCGATTAAAAATGTCCATGGCCATAGTACCTGAAATAAACTGCCGCCAAGAATTGTCATGAATTCGCCGAAAGGTCTAAAAAACAAATGGCCAAATTCGTGGAATATTAAATTGACCCCATGCATAAACGAACCGCCCAGCACTTCCCAGCTGATGCCGTTGCTGATGAAATAAATCGTCCACAATGCAAATAATATTGCGCATATTGCACGCGCCCAGAAAGCAGGCTTATCGACTTGTTCGGGCGCTTCGGTAAGCCATTGCAAGAATGATTGCCTTATTTCCGGCTCGATCAAAATGTCTTCGGCGGCATCATTTTGTTTGGCGCACCATCTGCTGTAAACAATGCCGCAACTCGGGCAAATATCCGAATGCACCTGGCTGTCGCTCGTTGCACGCTGGTATTGGCATTTCGGGCAGAGTGTCATGGCATTATGATAAAGCGTTTCATACAAAACGGTACTCTCTTCATGCTGTCGCAGCCATTGCTTTATTCCTTTCGCCGCTGCCCTTACGCCATTCGTGCACGCTTGGCGATTGCATTGAGTGGCGTGATTGTGACTGTGCAGGAAGTCGATTTAAAAGCAAAACCCGAGCGCATGCTGCAATCGTCGGCGAAAGCGACGGTGCCAGTTTTGGAGTTGCCAGATGGCCGCGTAATCGATGAAAGTCTGGACATCATGCTGTGGTCGTTTCAACAGAGTGATCCGCTTGCCATCCTGGATAATTTTTCCGATGAAATGCAGGCACTCATCAAACGCAACGATAGCGAATTTAAATACGCGCTGGATCAATACAAATATCCGGAACGTCGCGCTGAATTTTCCAAGGAGCACTATCGAACACTAGCTGAAATGTTTTTACTTTGTTTGGATACACGGCTCAAACAACAAGCCTATTTGTTTGGCGATAAGCCAAGTATCGCGGATCTAGCCTTAATGCCATTTATCAGGCAATTTGCCCACGTGGATAAAGTTTGGTTTGATGCGAGCCCCTACAAGGCCTTGCGCGAGTGGTTACATGGATGGGAGGCATCCGACATTTTTACAAAAGTGATGCAAAAGACTTTGTAATGTATTTGCAGGAGCTCGCTCTTGATTTCGCCAGCGGTTTATTCGCGTTGCCAAAAAACGATCGGACTTTTGCAACAACCCAAGCTTTGTTTGTGCGAGGACGTTAAAGAATCGGCACGAGGCCCGCGCCAAACGCGGTCACCATTCGTGTATAAATTGCTTTAAGTGTTAAATCCACCTCGGGAAAATCGCCGACGGGTTCGTAGCAGTCTTTAAACTTTTTATCGGTAAACGGTACCGGTTGACAGCCGTCTTTTAATTCGTAGCTGGTGGCATAAGGAAATGGCCAGACATCGAAGATCGGCAATTTTTCGGATAGTTTTCCCAGGTTGTAATTCAAACCGGAAAGTATCGGAAGCTTGGGACGGGGAGCAATGGTCCACGCGTTTTCCGGCAGCATGTCGCGGTGAATACTGGCGGCGAGGGCTTGGGCGAAATTTTTATCGGGAATGATGACCATGCTTTCAGTATTGAAATCATCTGAGCGTGGGTCAAAATTATGGCTGCCGACGACAGCAATATGACCATCGACAACCATCGATTTTGAATGCAGACCAACTCGCACGCCGGCCCGTTTCAAAGGCGCCGGGCCACTGGCCGAGCCCGAGGAACCCGAGCCAAAAATTGGCACTCCCTCTTTGCTCGGCGAGCCGCTCATCATTGCCGCCATGTCAAAGGGCCCGCTGCGTGGGAACGGTTTAAATTCGTGAATTTGAAATCCAAGCTCCCGCAAATACATGCGTTTGTATTTATGCGACATGGCATAGACCGGAAACGCATCGGTCGCGGCGAGTGAGTTGGTGGAAACAATAATTTTTGGTGAATTTTCTTTGCGTTCAAGGGTTCGGAATACTTTGCGGGCCGGGCGTGACATGACCAAATACGGGGTTTGCAAAATAACTTCTGTTTGGCTATTGCTTACCAGGTCGTACATAGCTTGCGATGCTTCTGCGCGGCCAGGATTGTCATCATCATGCTTGCTCGGCAAGTCCGCCAGAAAATCGACTTGGTTGACCCATACCAGGTATTTTTCCAATTGCGTCATGACAGCAGCACTGTCACGCACGGCGACATTCATTTTCTCGGCACGGGCTGAAAAAGGTTTTGAAATAAATAACGCCTTGCTATCGGGTGGACCGGCGTTCTGGATTAAGCGATGTGCGACGTCTTTTAGACTCGCGGCAGGGAGTGTTTTGTGATAAGTCCAGAATGCTTCAAAGTTCGCTTTCATTTCCCGCGCTACCGGGCCGGCAATAAGTAAATCGCGATCTCGATAATTGTAAACATCGCTCCAATCGAAATAACGGTCTTCAATATTACGGCCACCAATCACGGCAATTTTGTCATCAACCAGCAAAAGTTTGCTGTGCATGCGTTGATTAAGTTTTGTAAAAGTGAAAAAAATTCCAGCCACAAATTCCAGTTTTTGGGTGCGGGCTTCATCAAACAAAGGATTGTACAAACGTAGTTCGAAGTTCGCGTGGTAGCTGGCAAGGTAGGCCTGCAAGTTTGGGTCAGCCAAACCATATTGTTGATCGAGCAGGATTCGTACTTTTACACCGCGCTTCGCAGCGTCCATCAGGGCTTGCAGGGTTAATTGTCCCGAGTCGTCCTGTTCAAAAATAAAGGTCTGTAATTCGACACTGCGTTTGGCGCTGTGAATCAAATGCAGACGTGCCACTAACGAATCCTGCCCTCGGTCCAGCAAGACCACGGCATGCTTGGGGCTAATGGCCGTCGATTGTTGATTGGCTTGGTCGGCTAAATCGTACAGCGCTGACTTTAATGCACACGCGTCGTCTTGCCTGCAGCTCAGCGTGCCGTCGCGATGCTGTTCGGCAAAAGCATTGGCCTGTATGCGCTTTTCTTTCGATAAATGCGAGCAAGCACTCAGTATAAAAATGCAAGACAAAAGACAGAACGGTTTAAGCCATTTCACGGTGCGGGGTCTGCCAATAAGCGAATACGAAATTCAAAGTCCACATTGTCCTTGATACTGAATCGATACGCTTGCATGCCAAATTCACGGCGTTGCACACTGCCATGCACGATAAGGTCGCAATCGTAGCCAGGTCTTGCACAACGGGATTTTTCAATATGGAAACGCACGCTTTTTTGCAGGCCACGCAAAGTCAATTGGCCCTGCAGTTCGCCGCCTTTATCCAGCAAAGTTTTACTGAATGGCACCGATGCAAATTGAATATTCGGGTGTTTTTCTGCATCCAGAAAAGCGTCAGACCGTGCCATTCTTGCCAACCATTGCGGACCTTTGAAACTTAGCTTACGGGCGTCCACCTGAACTTCCACCTTCCATTTTTGCGCCGACAAAACCACTAGAGAACCGCCAAGCGATTCAAAACGGCCTTCGGAAGGGATGGGTAAACGCGGATGAATACTGAAGCTGGCGTTAGAGCGCGAGCTGTCGATTACCGCTGCGTGACCCTGCGCGTTTGCCACGAGCAGCAAAAGCGCCAGGAGCTTTCTTACGGCCACCAAAAGGCAGCTAACTCGGCAATGCCGGGTTCCAGGTCGGCGTCGGCAGGCAGTTTTAATACGGCAATGCCGCCGGCGGGCATACCGCGAAAATCGCCCGATTGTCCTGAACTTAACAAGGCGGCCAGCTGTTCCAGGCCGGGGTTGTGGCCGACCAATAAAACGCGTGATAATTCTTTGTGTTCATCGGCGACGGTCATTAAATCGCCGGGCGTTGCTTCATAAATACGCGGCTCTTGTCTTTGTTCAACATAACCAATGACTGAAAGCACTTGTTCGAGAGTTTCGCGGGTGCGGCGAGCGCTGGAGCAAACAACACGATCAGGTAAGTAACCGTTGGCCTTTAGCCAGTGACCGGCAGCTTCGGCTTCGGCTTGGCCCTGGCGTGATAAAGGTCGATCAACGTCATCTTGGCCAGTGGCAGCGGCTTCAGCATGGGCGTGGCGGAGCAGAATAAGTTCGCGCATTAAATTCCCTTAAATTACTTTCTTGAGCCATTTGAGTATCGGCGCCCAGTCTTCTTGATGGCTGCGCAATTGTTCGGAATTGTAATCAAATACGCTTTTACCCAAGGCGACCATTAACACATAGGCCTGAGTGTCGCGTAACTCGCCGACCACCGAATACGGCCAGCTTTTTAATTGCTCAACCGCCTGTTGCGAGGCATTAGTCCAGGGCTTTAGACGATTGCCGACCAGGCCGACCGGCAATTTTTTCT
>ENA-OBLH01000748-OBLH01000748.1-metagenomes-genome-assembly--contig:-NODE-748-length-10115-cov-5.15089_pt1 | contig 10115 bp, 10 predicted proteins | sample MGYA00153382_OBLH01 | MGnify analysis MGYA00153382 | reverse complement strand
GCGGCCGAACTCGCAATAGGTGACGACCACGGTGTCTTGCCAGCGGCCCAGTTCCTCGCTCGCTGTTTTGATCGCGGCCAGCCCCTCGCCGAGTTGCTTGAGTAGCGTTTGCTGCGTGTTTAGCTGGCCCTGGTGCGTATCGAACGAGCCCAAGCCGACTCGGAGTGCTGCGACGCCGGGGGAAGCGGCTACGACCTGCATGGCGGTTTTCACTTGCTGGCCGAAGGCGTGGGTCGGAAATTCGGTTTTGAGCGTCGCGTTCGGGTTCAGATTGAGCGCGGCTGATTGCGCCTCGCCTTCGAGCCGCAGGATGTGTTGCAGCGCCTTGTTGCTGGCGCGGCCGTGCGGATCGGCCAGCTTGGCCTGACGCATGAAAGCCTCGGTCGAGGCAATCGACAGCGACCGCGCGCTGCCCGTACCTCCCGCAAATGGCCCCAGATCGCCACCGCCGATTGCTATGCCGTCCGCGATAAACGATTTCGGCGGCGCGACCGATTCAAACGCACGGGCGAGCCAGCCTTCCGACAAATAGTCCTTCGAATTCGAGCCGGTGTCCCAGATTTCGATGGAGCGAAAGTGTGACAGATTCGGTTGCGGATAACCGAGCCCCGGCACCAGTGCCAGCTCACCCTTCGACCACATCGGCATCAGCGTATCGAGCGCCGGATGCAGGCCGAATTTGTCGGACAGTTGCAGCACGTGATCGCGCTTGATGCCGATGGTCGGACGCAGCGCGTAGTAGGCGTCGTCGGCGTACGGGATAAACGTGTTCAGGCCGTCGTTCGCGCCTTTCAGCTCCACGAGGATCAGCAGTCGCTTGTACGGGTTGACGAGCGGTGCTTGCGCGAAGGAGGGGAGCGCGAGGACGCTGACGCCAGCGCCGATGGCGGCTAAAAAACTGCGGCGATCCATGACAATCTCCTTCACTTGAGTTGATACATCGGGTCAAGCGCCAACGTGCGCAGGCCCCCGAGATTTCGGGGCACGTCTTTTGAGGCCTGCACCGGCGGCCCGGCGAGAACGGTGTGCCAAACACGCTCATCGCCCTGCGCCTGCAACGTGGCGTCGTTGACCATCGATTGCGCGGCCAGCTTCTGCAGCGGATACTGCGTGAACCATTGCTCCGCGTTGAAAGAATATTGCCCGCGCAATTGATTGGATACACCGAACGGTGGGAAATTGGCGACGTTGATCGCTCCACCGTCCTGCGCGCCGGTTCCACGCGCGGCCAGACGCATCTGTGCGCGCTGACGACCCTGGCCCGCCATGTCTTTATCCATGAGTTGCGCGGCAGGCTGCGCCATCATGCTGTTCGTGCTGTTCATGCCAGCCATATCGGCCACGTCAGCCTTCTCGGACTTGCTGGCAACGACAGCGGTGGGCTTCGCCATTTCATCCGCCCGGAACAAACGATTCAAAAAACCCTTACGCGCCAGCAGCGTCGTCGTGTTCAACCACGCATCGCCCACCGGCCAACCCTTCACGTTCGGCGGATTAAACAAATCCTGCCCAAGTTGACGAAGGATCACAGCGAACGGCGCAGGATCTTCCACCGCAAAGCGAAACTGTCGCAGCGACCCGACCACCAAATCAACCGGCGACTTCACCAGCACGCCGCGATTGGCAGGCGTCCAAAATGCGTCGCTTAAAAACATCGCACGCAATAGCGGTTTCATCTCGTAATTTGCTGCGCGCCAAGTCGCCGCCAATTGCTTGACAGCAGCGACGTCGGGCTCAGGAGACACAAATTCGCGCCACAGTTTGCTCACGATAAATTCGCCTGTCGCGGGCTGTTGCAGCAGCAGCGTCACGATGTCGTCGCCGTTGAACTTGCCCTCTTTGCCGAACACCGTCTTGCTGCCGTCATCATGCGCCGGACGGCGAAAGCGAAACTCACCCGCGTCGGGATCAATGCCCCAGCCGGTGAACGCGCGCGCCACTTCCTTGATGTCTTGCTCGCTGTAATTGCCTTCGCCCAGCGTGAACAGCTCCATCACTTCACGCGCAAAATTCTCGTTCGGCGCGCCCTTGCGATTTTGTGCGCCATCAAGATAAATCAGCATCGCCGGGTCTTTCGACATTTCACGCAGCAACGCGCCAAAATTGCCGGTCGAATAGCGCCGCAACATCACGTTTTGCCTGTACATCAGGTTCGCCGAGCGCACTTTTTGTTGTGATGTGGCGAAGTGGTTGTGCCAGAAGAGTGTCATCTTCTCTGTCAGGGGCGACGGCGTCGACAGCATTTCGGCAACCCACCAGGTGCGAATCTCCAGTCCGCGCTCCACCAATTCGCGGCGATTGGCCTGCATGCGCTCTTCCTGCGTCATGTCGGGCTTGTAGACGCGTTCGTATTTCGCGGTCCACGCGGGCGCTGGATAGGCAGCGGTTCGGCGCGTTTCGCTCAGCAACAGATCAACGGCCTGCTGGCGCGTGAGCTTTGCGTAGTCGTCAATCTCGTTCGTCTGGGCCGCAAAGCTGGTGCGGTTGAGCAGGTGGCGGGCTTCGTCGAAATCCATAGCAGGTGAAGCCGACTGAGCCGTCGCGACGCCCGCAGCGAGCAACAGCGTCATCAAAGACGCTAGGAACCACCAAAAACTAGCGACAGGGGATCGGCGGGATTTCGGCTGCATGGGAGACTCCTTAAAGCTGGTAACGCGGCGTGACGCACGCAAATCATCGCACTACGCTTGCAACGCCAGAGCGTAATCGCTCGCTGACGTTTAGGCACGCGCAAGCCGCGATGGTTTGTAAAGAGTTGTTACGCGAGCGGCGTGACGATGGACGACAAAAAGCCCCACCAACCCGAGTAGGTTGCGATGTCGCTAATCTGAGACTCACTTTTCCCTTAAAAATCAATGGTTTACATTTTTTATGGACCGCAAGTGTCGTGTCTGTGCGACAGAAACTCGCTGATTTCGGCGGTTTGACATGAAAAAATCACCTTTTTGCCATGTCCCTGTCACTTAAGTCCTTGAAACTACGTCTATTTATGTGATTGGCACGGAAGCCGCTAACACCGTCTGTCGAAATGAGGTTTGTTATGGATATGTTTTCACCCAGCGTTTATGAGTCTTCTCAGTATCGAGTTCAGGAGCCCGTTGTTCCCGCATCCGGCGCTTTAGCCGAAGATGGCGAGTGCAAGGCGCTTCGCGAGCTCGCTGCGTTGGGTGATCGTGTTTCTGCGGCGCGCCTTATTGTCTGACCACGCGGGGGTGTTTTCCTCCCCCGGTCGCCCCCGCGTGTATTTCTCGTGATCCCCCTCAAGTCCGCTTTATGCGGACTTTTTTTGCGCCCGGCCCGCTTCTGCGGACTTTTTTATTCTCGAGTCCGCTACGTGCGGACTTTTTCGACCATAAAAAAGCCTGCATCACGCAGGCTTTTTTGTGGTGTCTCTGATTAGAGAATCAGATCGACCTGGCAATTACTCCGCCAAAATAAACGTGACCTTCATGTTCACGCGGTACTCGACGATCTTGCCGTCCTTGATGATCACCTTCTGATCTTGTACCCAAGCGCCCTCGACGTTCTTGAGCGTCTCGCAGGCGCGAGCAACGCCGACATTGAGCGCGTCCTCGAAGCTCTTGCTCGATGATGCGGTAATTTCTGTGACACGGGCTACAGCCATAAAGCCTCCTGATTGATTAGTAAAAAACTGAATTGACGCGCGCACGTTTGCGCACCCTTCAGTTCTACAACTGGGCGACGGGGATGTCTGTCAGCGGAGACGCCGCGTGCGAGGGTGCGGCGACGAGGAGATGTTTCTGAGCGAGCGAAGGTTGGCTGCCGTAGGAGCGGCGATAGCCGCGCCAGGGCTAAAGCGTCAGGTGATCAGATTCGATACGGAAACGGGAATCGCGGCTAAGGCCGCTGCAACAACGCTACAGCCCGAACAGCGCATCCACGCGAACGAAGCCAACCTGTCCATCGCGATGCCGCACTTGCGCCCACGCGCCTGTATCCGGTGGCTGCGGGGTGACTAGCGTCAAAAGCACGTTGTTCTCTGCACGAAACACGATGCGGCTAGCTGCGTCCGGCGCAGCGAGCGCGTCGGCGGTGGGCGTTTTGATCTGCACGTTGGTGCGATCCGTCAGCGCTTTTTTCTCAACCCAGGCCAGCGCGCCCTGCGCGTCGCGCACCTTGAGCCAGCCTTCGATTTGCACGACCACTTCAACTGGCGTGCCGCGCGAATACAGATACTGCTTGGTCGCCTTGGCGGACGGGCCTTCAAAGGCGATGGTCGCGTCCGCGCTGGTCTGCCGAAAGTCCGCGTGTGCCGCGCCCGCCATCAAGCCCAACGCAGCAGCGGTGAGCACGAAAGAAAGGCAACGATTAAACACGCGAAATTTCATGAAACGCTCCGTGGACTGATTACTGCTTGGTCGCAGCAGCCTGCTCAAGCTGCTGCTGTACGCGCGCCTGGTAGATCGCTTCGAAGTTGATCGGTTGCAGATAAATCGCTGGGTAGCCCATGCGCTGCACAGCGTCCGAAATCAGCTCGCGAACGTATGGGAACACGATGTTGGCGCAGTGAATAGACAGCAACGGCTGCAGTTCAGGTTCAGGAATGTTGCGAATCTGGAAAATCCCACCCATCGCAGCTTCAACCAGAAACATCGTTTTGTCGGCAATCGTTGCCGTCACGGTAACTTTGACCACGACCGTATGAAAGCCGTCTTCAATCGACGACTGATCTTGTTCAAGACCGATCTCAACGCTTGGCGACTCTCGCCACAGGTAACTTTGCGGCGCGTTCGGGTTCTCGACCGACAAGTCCTTCAGGTAAATCTTTTCGATGGAAAAGTGGGGGGCGTTCGGGTCTTGCGATTCTTGTTGTTGTGCTGGCGCGTCAGACATAAGTTGCTTTCTATTATTTTCAAAAACGGAAATTAGCCCCGGATTTTAACCGGGCCGGGAAGTCATTAAAACGATGAAGCCAGTGGGCTTCGCCAACGCTCAGGCGGCCAGCAGCGTGTCCAGCCCGCCCGCGCGATCCAGCGCAGCGAGGTCGTCAAAGCCGCCCACGTGGGTGTCGCCAATGTAGATTTGCGGCACGGTGCGGCGACCGGTTTTTTCGATCATCAGGTCGCGTTGCTCGGGCTGCAAATCGACGCGAATCTTGTCGATCTCGGCTACGCCCTTGGCCTTGAGCAAGCGCTCGGCCTGAATGCAGTAGGGGCACACGCCCGTCGAATACATGACTACTTTACCCATAACAAACTCTCAAACTTTCTCTACCGGAAGACCGGCTTCAGTCCATGCCTTGAAGCCACCGTTCAAGTTGTAGAGTTGGGTGAATCCGGCTTCTTTCAAGCTGCTGCCGGCCATCATCGCGCGCTGACCGCGTGCGTCGTACACCACCAGCGGCTTCGCTTTGTCCGCAGCCAGCGTGCCGACGCGTTCCTTCAATTGCGAAAACGGCACGTGAATCGCGCCAATGATCTTGGTGCCGCCCATGTCTTTCGCTTCGCGAATGTCGAGCACGGCGGCGTCCTCGCGATTCATGAGGTGCGTCAAACGCACGTTGCCGACCTCGGCCATGCCGGAGCTACGGCGTTGTATCAGTGGATAGAGCAGCATCGTGCCCGACATGAACATGATCAGGACGAGCATCCAGTTGGCGTAGAGAAATTGCATGGGATTCTTGTAAAAAAGTAAAAATGGATGCGCTAAACAGATCGTCACCCCGGCGAAGGCCGGGGCCCATGATTACGACACAAACCCCGTGGAGTTGGCCCGTGGATCCCGGCCTGCGCCGGGACGACGAAAAGAAGAATCACCGCGTGAAGCCTAGAATTTTAAGGCTTCGTCACAAATTGCCAGAGATATGACTGCCCAGACCCTTCCCGCCGTCCGCCCCGTAGTCCTGATCATCCTCGACGGCTTTGGCCATCGCGAGGCTGCACCGGACAACGCCATCACCCTCGCGCGGAAGCCGGTGTGGGATGCGCTGTGGCGCGATTGTCCGCATGGGTTGATCAACGCATCGGAAGAATTCGTCGGCCTGCCGAAGGGGCAGTTCGGCAATTCCGAGGTTGGGCACTTGAACTTGGGCGCGGGGCGCGTTGTGTATCAGGACTTGACGCGGGTCGATCACGCCATTGAGACGGGCGAATTCGTGACCAACGCTGCGCTGGTCGGCGCGTGTGATGCAGCGGTCAAATCCGGCGGCAAGCTGCACATACTCGGGCTACTCTCGCCCGGCGGCGTGCATGCGCATGAGCGCCACATCCACGCGATGGTGCGTCTAGCCGCGAGCCGCAATGTGCCGCACATAGCCATCCACGCCTTCCTCGATGGTCGCGACACGCCGCCACGCAGCGCCGAGTCATCAATTGCCGCAATGGAGGCCATCTGCGAAGCAACGGGCGCGAAGATCGCTACGGTCACCGGGCGCTTCTTCGCCATGGATCGCGACCGCCGCTGGGAGCGCGTTGCGCCCTCGTATCACGCGATAGTTGAGGCCACGGCGGAGCACTTTGCCGACACCGCGTCCGCCGCGCTGGACGCGGCCTACGCGCGCGGTGAAAACGACGAATTCGTAGCGCCCACCATCATCGGTCACGGCGCGCCGATGAAGGACGGTGACGCCGTCGTGTTCATGAATTTCCGCGCCGACCGCGCTCGCGAAATCACCAGCGCGCTCACCGACCCGACGTTCACCGGCTTCGAGCGGCGCATGCCCAAACTAGCCGATTTCGTCTGCCTGTCCTACTACGGTGACGCCTACGCAGCGCTGCCCACCGCGTTCAGAAACGACGCGATCGTCAACGGCCTCGGCGAAGTGTTGGCAGCGCACAGACTCAAACAATTGCGCGTCGCAGAGACTGAAAAGTACGCCCACGTCACCTACTTTTTCTCAGGCGGTCGCGAGCAGCCGTACGACGGCGAAGACCGCATCATGGTGCCGTCGCCCAAAGTCGAAACCTACGACCTGCAACCGGAAATGAGCGCACCGGAGGTCACCAACAAACTGGTCGCCGCCATCGAGGGGAAACTTTACGCGGCCATCATCTGCAACTACGCCAACGGCGACATGGTCGGCCACACCGGCATTCTGCCGGCCGCGATCAAGGCGGTGGAGGCGCTGGACGCCGCGTTGGGCCGCGTGATATTCGCCGCGAAAGCGACGGGCGCGCAAGTGCTCATCACCGCCGATCACGGCAACTGCGAACAAATGTTCGACGCCATCGCGAATCAAGCTCACACGCAACACACAACAGACAAGGTGCCGCTGGTGTACGTCGGTACGGACGCAGTTCAAGTTCGCGAAGGCGGCGCGTTGCGGGACATTGCGCCGACGTTGCTTACGATGATGGGCGTCGCGGTGCCCGCTGAGATGACGGGCCAGACGCTGCTCATTCCGTAGCCCTTCGATGCGCGGGATCTGAAGAACCACAGGAAGGTCGACAGGGCTGGTTCTTTCTCGGGCACGAGTTGTTGGTTCAATATGAGCAGTAACGGGTCAAATTTTTATAACAGCTTTGCGATGAAAGCGTTGTTTAGAATGGGCTTAGCAGTACTTTATCGTAAATATCGACTTTGACATAAATACGCCGCTAAGCCCGCATAGAATGGGAGTTCCAGTAAAAAGCTGATTAGTTATTTCAGCGAAAACCAGTCATCAATACAGCCCTCTTCCCCGAGCCATCAAACGCGTCATTCCCAACATCGCGTCGGTGTACGGGGTCGGCAGGTCGACCCTCTGCCCGATCTCGGCAACCGCTGCAACCAGCGCGTCGAGTTCGATGCCTTTGTTCGCTTCCACGTCTTGCAACATTGACGTTTTCATCGCGCCCAGTTTTCGAGTGACGTCGTGTCGCGCATCGGGCGTTTGCTCAATCGGGATGCCGATTTTGTTGCCGATGGCCTGCGCTTCACGCATCACGTTTGAGCAAAACTCGCGTACCAGCGGGTCGTCGAGAATTTTGTCGGTGGTTGCGCCGGTGATCGCGGACACCGGGTTCATCGTCATGTTGCCCCAGAGCTTGAACCACACTTCGCGTTGAATATCCGTGCTCAGTTCAGACTCAAAGCCCGCAGCGATCAACGCTCGATGCAGCGACGCCAGCCGCGGAGATTCACCACCACCCGGCTCGCCGACGATCAGACGTTGCCCCATCTTGTGACGGATCACGCCGGGCGCGTCGACGCTGCACGCGGCATGCACCACGCAGCCGATCACGTTGCCCGCCGGAATACTCGAGTTGACATCGCCGGTCGCGTCAATGCTCGTCAGACTCGTACCGTTTAATGGTCGATCAGCGCGATCAAAAAACCACCATGGCACGCCGTTCATCGCCGTGAGCACGATGGTGTTGGGGCTGATCAAGGACTTGACGGAGAGCGCAGCATCGCGCAAACCCGGCGCTTTCACCGCGATGATCAGCAGGTCGGGCGTTTCGAGTCCTGCCGCGTTGGCTGACGCCGTAACGTCCACACGCAACGTCTCGCCGCCGCTCACCATCTGCAACCCGTTTGCCTGAATAGCAGCGAGCGTCGCGCCTCGTGCGAGTACGCCCACTGCATGCCCCGCATGCGCCAGCTTGACGCCCATCCAGCCGCCAATCGCGCCTGCGCCGACTACACAAACCTTCACGCGAAATCTCCCAACGATTTGCCCGGATTCATGATGCCCTTGGGATCGAACGCCTGCTTGATCGAGCGCATCATCGCCAGCTCCACTGGCGACTTGAATCGCGCCGCTTCACTGCGCCGCAGTACGCCCAGGCCATGCTCGGCAGACACCGATCCGCCGAACGCGTTCACCGCGTCATGTGCCACGTGATTGACCGCCGCTTCGATCACGCCGAAGTCGTCACCCGCCGTGCCTTTCGGAGGCGACACGTTGTAGTGCAAATTGCCATCACCCAAATGCCCAAACACGATCATGCGCACGCCGGGAAATTTCGCGGTGATTTCAGTGTTCGTCTTCTCGACAAAATCCGCGATGCGCGAGATCGGTACCGAGATGTCGTGCTTGATGTTCTTGCCCGCGCGCTGCTGCGCCTCGGTCATGTGCTCGCGCAGGCTCCAGAACTCGCGCGACTGCGTGATGTTGGTGGCAATTGCCGCATCGGTCACGAGGCCCGATTCGAACGCGCCCTCAAGCAACGTTTCGAGCGACGCGCGACCACTTTCTTCGCTCTCATCGTCCGACAATTCAATCAACACCGCTTGCGTTTGTGTCGCTTCAAGCGGCCAGCGCAGATGCGGCAATTGCTCGATGAGAATGTCGATGCACGGTTGTGTCAACAGCTCAAACGCCGTGAGCCGCGCGCCTAGTTTGCTCTGCGCAAGTTGCAGCAAATTCATCGCGTCATGCACCGTCGCAACTGCGGCCCACGCAGTGATTTTTGCGGCGGGCAGCGGAAACAATTTCACCGTCGCCGCCGTTATCACGCCGAGCGTGCCCTCTGCGCCAATGAATAAATCGCGCAAGTCGTAACCCGTGTTGTCTTTGCGCAATCCGCGCAAACCGTTCCAGATTTCGCCCTGCGCGGTCACCACTTCCAGCCCGAGACACAGCTCACGCGCATTGCCGAATCGCAGCACCGCGACGCCGCCCGCGTTGGTCGAAAGATTGCCGCCAATGGTGCACGAACCCTCGGCCGCCAGCGACAATGGAAACAGTCGCCCCGCCTCACGCGCCGCATCCTGCACCGTCTGCAAGATGCAGCCGGCCTCAACCGTCATTGTGTTGTTCAACACATCAATGCCACGCACCCGATTCATGCGCGCCAGCGACAGCACCAGCGCGCTACCCGCCGCGTCCGGTGTCGCCGCCCCGGACATCCCGGTGTTGCCCCCTTGCGGCACGACAGGCACGTCGTGCGCTGCACACCAACGGACAACAATCGCCACATCCTCCGCCGTGTCCGGCTGCGCCACCGCAATTGCGCTGCCAAACCAGCGCTTGCGCCAGTCAGTAACAAACGGGGCCATGTCCGCAGCATCAGTGATCAGGCGGCCAGAGAATGTGTTGGCTAGGGTATCTGTGTTCATTGAGGGTTGGGCGGATTGGGTGGGGATGACTTTATCAGCGTGGCGTTCTTCTGCTCGCTCTCCTGCAAGCGGGAGAGGGTTGGGGTGAGGGTGATGCGTGAGGGTCAGACCCT
>ENA-OBLH01000746-OBLH01000746.1-metagenomes-genome-assembly--contig:-NODE-746-length-10123-cov-2.91299_pt1 | contig 10123 bp, 12 predicted proteins | sample MGYA00153382_OBLH01 | MGnify analysis MGYA00153382 | reverse complement strand
AGCGTGACCTTGGTGCCCGCTGTGACGTAGAGCCCGGCCTCCACCACGCAGTCGTCACCCAGGGAGATGCCCAGCCCCGACTCGGCACCCAGCAGGCAGCGTTCGCCGATGCTGATGCGATCGGTGCCACCGCCGGACAGCGTCCCCATGATCGAGGCCCCGCCCCCGATGTCCGAGCCGTTGCCGACCACGACGCCGGACACGATGCGCCCCTCGACCATGGAGGTTCCCAGGGTCCCGGCGTTGAAGTTGACGAAGCCCTCGTGCATCACCGTGGTGCCCTCGGCCAGGTGTGCGCCCAGCCGCACCCGGTCGGCGTCGGCGATGCGGACCCCGCTCGGCACCACGAAGTCGGTCATCCGGGGAAATTTGTCGACGCTGAACACCTGAACCGGGCCGGAGTCGCGCAGGCGCATCCGGGTGTGCTCGAAGTCCTCGACCGGACAAGGACCCACGTTGGTCCACACGACGTTGTTGAGCACGCTGAAGATACCGTCAAGGTTGATGGTGTTGGGCCGCACCAGCCGGTGCGAGAGCAGGTGCAGGCGCAGGTAGGCGTCTGAGGGGTCGGCCGGAGCCACGTCGAGGTCGATGGCCACGTGGACCACCTGTGCCCGGACTCCCCGACGAGGATCCTCCTTGGCGGCCGCTGCCAGCTCGGCCGGGGGGCCGTAGGGGTCATCGGCGCCAGCCGGTCCCAGGGCCGGTGCCGGGTACCACGTATCGAGCACCTGCCCGCCAATGGTCACCGTGGCAAGTCCGTATCCCCATGCGCTCCGCGTGCTCGTCATGTGACCAAGCCTAGGCGAGGGCGACAACGTTGCTGACCCCCGCCGGATACCCTGCCTTTCATGTCTTCTACCAAGTCCTCCGCCGCCGCCCTCGATCTGGGATCCGATGTCGTCACCCTGACCGCCACTTTGTGTGACATCGAGTCCGTCAGCGGGCGCGAAGGGCCGATTGCCGACGCCGTCGAGGCGGTACTGCGCGACCTGGGTCATCTTCAGGTGACCCGCGACGGGAACAGCGTCATCGCGCGCACCAACCTGGGACGCAGCGAGCGGGTGGTGCTGGCTGGTCATCTCGACACCGTCCCGCTCACCGTCCCGCCGAACCTGCCGACGCGTCGGGTCGGCGCCGACCTGGTCGGCCGCGGTACCTGCGACATGAAGGGCGGGGTGGCCGTCGCGCTGCGGCTTGCGGCCGCGCTCACGGAGCCGGTCCGCGACGTCACCTACGTCTTCTACGACTGCGAGGAGATCGAGGACACGCGCAATGGCCTGGCCCGGGTGGGGCGCAACAGCCCGGAGCTGCTGAAGGCCGAGTTCGCGGTGCTTCTGGAGCCGACCGACGGGATCATCGAGGGCGGTTGCAACGGCACCCTGCGGGTGGAGATCACCGTCAAGGGCAAGGCGGCGCACTCGGCGCGGCCCTGGAACGGACACAACGCGATCCACGAGGCGAACACGATCCTGGGCCGGCTGGTGGCCTACGAGCTCGAGACCGTTGCCGTGGACGGGCTGGACTACCGCGAGTCGCTGAGCGCCGTCGGCATCCGCGGCGGGGCTGCCGGCAACGTGATCCCGGACGAGTGCGTTGTCACCGTCAACTACCGCTTCGCGCCGAACAAGTCGGGCGCGCAGGCGCTGGCTCACGTGCGAGAGCTCTTCGACGGGTATGCCGTGGTGGTGACCGACCTTGCGGACGGCGCACGGCCGGGGCTGCACCTGCCGGCGGCAAGGGCCTTCGTCGAGGCGCTGGGCGTGCCGGTGCGGGCCAAGGAGGGCTGGACCGATGTGGCCCGGTTCTCGGCGCTGTCGATCCCGGCCGTGAACTTCGGCCCGGGAGACCCGAACTGGGCCCACCACGATCAGGAGCACTGCCCGGTCGGCCAGCTGGTTGACAGCGAGGCGGCGCTTTTGCGATGGCTTGACGCGGCGTCAGCATAGATTGGGGACGTGACCGAGAAGAGCTACGACTACCTCACCGGCCCCGTCACGCTGCGTCGCAGCCAGGTGCCACCGACTACTACCGACCAGCGGTTGCTGGACAATGCCGGGCCTTCCGACTGGCTGCACGCCGACCCATGGCGGGTGCTGCGGATCCAGAGCGAGTTCGTCGAGGGATTCGGGGCTCTCGCCGAGCTGGGGCCTGCCGTCAGCGTGTTCGGTTCCGCACGGACCAAGCCGCTTGACCCCAACTATGCGGTGGGTGTCGCGGTCGGTCGGGCGCTGGTCAAGGCGGGTTATGCGGTCATCACCGGTGGCGGCCCCGGCTCCATGGAGGCTGCTAACAAGGGGGCCCTGGAGGCTGGCGGCACCTCGGTCGGGCTCGGCATCGAGCTGCCGTTCGAGCAGGGGCTGAACCGCTTCGTCGACCTCGGCGTCAACTTCCGCTACTTCTTCGCCCGCAAGACCATGTTCGTGAAATACGCGCAGGGTTTTATCGTCCTGCCCGGCGGCTTCGGGACCCTGGACGAGCTGTTCGAGGCGGTCACCCTGGTGCAGACCCGCAAGGTCACCTCCTTCCCGCTGGTGCTCATGGGCACGTCGTACTGGGGTGGCTTGCTGCACTGGCTGCGCGAGACCGCCGCCGCCACGGGGACCATCACCCTGGCTGACATCGACCTGCTGCACGTGACCGACGACGTCGACGAGGCAGTGCGCATCATCGTCAGCGGTGACAACGAGACGGCCCCCAAACGCCCCGAGTAGCCCGTTCCGATGACAAACCTGGGGATTGTGCCTGTGTCTGGGTGACAAACCTAGGGATTGTGCCTGTGTCTGGGCGGCGATGCTAAGCGAGAGCCCGCCGGGCCAGGGCTGGTACGCCGCTGCGCAGGGCGGCCACCATGTCCAGCACCTGCCGGGTCTGGGCAACGTCATGGGCACGGACCATTCTCACGCCCTCCCATACCCCGACGGCAGTGGTGGCTATCGTCCCGGTGATGCGATCGGACTTGGGCCCGTCCAGTCCGAGGGTTTCGGCGATGAACTTCTTGTTGGACACCGCGAGCAGCACCGGCCACCCGGTCTCGATGAGGGCGCTGACCTGCCCGGTGATTTGGAGCGAGTGGTAGGTGTTCTTGCCGAAGTCCTGGGCGGCGTCGATCAGCAGTCCGTCCTGGCGGACGCCGGCTGCGATCGCGGCGTCGGCCTGGCGGGTCAGGTCTGCAACCGTCTCGGCGACGACATCCTCATACCGGACCCGGTGCGGGTCGGTGCGTGGCGGATGGCCACCGGTATGAGCGCACAGATATCCGGCCCGGTGCGCTCCGGCGACCGCGACCAGCTCCGGGTCGTGGCCGGCCCAGGCGTCGTTGATCAGATCGGCCCCGGCGTCACAGGCGGCATCGGCGACGTCGGCCCGCCAGGTGTCGACACTGATGACCAGCTCCGGATAGGTCTCGCGGATCGCTGCGATGAACGACACGACCCTGCGTACCTCCTCGGCAGCGCTGACGTCCGGCCCGGGCCCTGCTTTGACCCCCCCGACATCCACAGCGTCGGCCCCGGCCGCCACGGCGCGAGCGACCGCCGCGAGGGCTGTCTCGTCGTCCAGATAGCGGCCCGCGTCGTAGAAGGAGTCCGGGGTCCGGTTGATGATTGCCAGCAGGCCCGTCTCGCCCGGTGCGAAAGTCCGGCCGCGCAGACGCAGGTCGCGACCGTGGAGAACGTGGGGGGGCATGACACGATCATGTCGTGATCTTGTTCTTCGTGCTCATCGTCGTTCTGCTGATCGGCCTCACCACGGCTGCCGTGATGGGCAAGATCGGTGGCTTCCTGGCCGACCCCACCTCGAGCCAGTCCTTCAGCGGCGTCCCGGACGGCGGGCTCTCCGTTGACACCCTCGCCTACCTGCATTTCGACCAGGCATTGCGCGGGTATCGGATGAATCAGGTTGACGGGGTGATCGACGCCCTGGGTGCACGCGTGCGCAAGCTCGAGGCCGAGATTGCGGCGAGGTCCGTTACCGATGCTGCCTCACCTGCCGCAGCCGAGCCGGACGCTGCTGGCACGGACGCGGTCAACACGGACGTGTTCAACACCGACAAGGTCAACACCGAACAGGTCAACATCGACACGGATTACCCCGATACCAAGGAGCGATGACCTCCCCATGGGAACGTTTGAGATCGAGCGTATTGTTGCGGCCCCGCCACAGCAGGTGTGGGACGTCATCACCGACTGGGCCGGCCATGCACGGTGGATCCCGCTGACCACGATGCGCCTCGACCAGGGCCCTGCCCGTGTCGGGTTCTCCTTCGCCGGACTGACCGGCATCGGCCGGTTGCGTTTCGCTGACGTGATGCGCATCACGCACTGGGCTCCTCCCTCCGGGACAGGACCAGGGCAGTTTCGGCTCATCAAGGTCGGACGCCTGCTGGCCGGCTGGGCCGAGGTGAGCGTTGAGCCTATCCAGGGCGGTGAACAGACCAGGCTGGTGTGGCGCGAGAACATCGTCATCAGACCGGTCTTTCTCGGCAGACTGCTGGCCCCGCTGGCCGACCGGATCAACACAGTGGTGTTCTCCAGGGTGATCGGCGACATGGCTTCCGAGGCTGTGCGTGCCCGCGGGCGATAGTGAGCGACCCTGGCCTGGCAGTCGACGAAAGTGGGGTCTCGCGCTGCCGTTGGGCGACCAGCACCGACGAGTACAAGGAGTATCACGACCATGAGTGGGGCGTCGCGGTTCACGGTGAGACCGGTCTGTACGAGCGTCTGACGCTTGAGGCCTTCCAGTCCGGGCTGTCCTGGCTGACGATCCTGCGCAAACGCGCGGGCTTCCGGACGGCGTTCTCCGGGTTCGACGCCGAGGTTGTTGCAGCCTTCGGGGAGGCCGATTTCGAACGGCTGATGGCGGACGCCTCCATCGTCCGCAACCGGCTCAAGATCCGGGCCGCGATCACCAACGCGCAGGCCGTGGTTCGGCTCCGTGACCATGGCGGGCTCGATGATCTGTTCTGGTCCTTCGCGCCGGTCGGGCATCGTCGACCGCGCATCCCCGCCGATGTCCCGACCGGCACAGCGGAGTCCACCGAACTGGCAAGAATGCTGAAGCGCTACGGCTTTGCCTTCGTCGGTCCCACCACCGCGTATGCCGGAATGCAGGCGTGCGGCCTCGTGAACGACCATCTGGCCGGCTGCCACAGGGGTGGCGGGTGAGACGCACCTTCGTGTGGCGGGTGATCGCGGCATACGCGCTCTGTCGCATGTTCTCGGTGCTGTTGCTGACTGTCGTCTCCCGCTATCAGGCGCCGGTGGACTGGACCGGCCCCCACCCGAACTACCTCTCGATGACGATTCTGTGGGACGGCTTCTGGTACCGCCAGGTCGCCGAGTTCGGCTACCCGTCCGCCCTGCCGGTCGATGCGCTCACCGGCGCCGTCCAGGAGAACGCATGGGCGTTCTACCCCGCCTTCCCGATGATGTCGCGAGCGCTGATGAACCTCACCGGACTGGGGTTCCCTGTCGTGGGCTCCACGCTGGCGCTGCTCCTGGGCTTCGGCGCCGCGGTGGTGATGGGCCTGCTGCTACGCGGCAAGGTGGGGCCTGGGGTGGCTCTGGCTGCCGTGGCGGTGTTCGCCGCCTGCCCGGTGTCACCGTCGCTCCAGATCGCCTACACCGAGAGCCTGGCGATCCTGCTCCTGTGCGGTTTCCTCTGGGCCATCAGCAAGGAACGCTGGATCCTCACCGCTGGGCTGGCGTTGCTGATCGGTCTCACACGGGCCCTGGCGCTGCCGCTGGCCATCGTGGCCTTGGTGGCGGTGGTCCTTCGCTGGCGGCGGCGCGCGCAGGACCCGATCAGCACCAGGGAGGGTTGGTCGGCACTCGCGGCGCTGGGCTCGAGCGGTGCCGCGGGGTTGCTCTGGCCGCTCATCGTCAGTATCGGGGCGGGGTCACCGCTGGCGTATACCGACACAATGGGGGCCTGGTCGGTCGGCGGTTCGGTCAAGCTGCTGCGGCCCTGGATCGAATACGTGGCAGAGCCCTGGAACGCGGTCAGGGTCGCATCGGCGCTCGCGGTCATCGTCGCGATGACGGTCGGCCCCTGGGCCGAACGGCTGGGGACCGAGCTTCGGACCTGGATCCTGGCCTATACCGGATACGTGATCCTGGTTGACGCCCCGTCGACCAGCTTGTTCCGGCATCTCCTGCCGATGTTCCCGCTGATCGTGGTCGCAATCGGCGGCGGCTGGCGCGAAAGGCTACCCCGGTGGATGGCGTGGCGGACCGGGTTCCTGATCGTCGCGGGACTCGCGGGACAGGTGTGGTGGGTCTGGGCCCTGCTCCGTTTCGTGCCCCCGAGTGACTTCCCGCCGTAGGCCACCAGACCCGGGACAGGTCGGCAACGGCAGCGGGTGTGGCATGTGTGGCACGTCCACCGCCCGACGACGGGTTTGATCGCGCGCCGAGCGAGACCGGGATGGTGGAGGATCGCGAGGCCATGAGCAGCGGAGTGCCGGGTCAGGCGACGGGCAACCCCGTCCTGGCGGTTTTCGCCCCGTTCTACCGGCTGTTCCCCAGACCGGTCACACTGCTCGACGGATAGGCCGCGATGATCGCGCTCGCTGTGGAGCCCATCACCCGCGCGGGGATCCGCTAACTGGGCCGCTGGTCAGGGATGTCGGTCGGTCTGGCTGCAGCATGTCCTGTGGCATCCAGTCCGCGGTGGCCTTCGGGGTCTTCGGACTCGTCTCGTTCGCGCTCACGATCAAGGTCCTGATCTCGCTCTTCCCCCTGGTCGGCCGCGCCTCCGGAAGCTGGCCGACGCCTTCCTCAGCGACCCTGGAAGGTCGGCTTCTCCTTGGACAGGAAGGCCGCCACCGCGGCCGCGTGGTCCTGGCTTCCGCCGGTGATGTCCATATGCACGGCTTCCAGGGCAAGGGACTCGCTCAGCGGGTGGCCTGCCGAGAAGGCGACCGAGCGCCGGATCGATCCGTAGGCCAGGGTGGGACCGGCAGCCAGCGTTTGGGCAAGCTCGTTGGCGAGGGTGGGGAGCTCCTGCGCGCTGACCACGCGGTTGACCAGGCCGAGCTCGAGCGCCTCGGCTGCCGGAACGGTGCGCGGGAACAGCAGCAGCTCCTTGGCCTTCGCGGTGCCGATCAGCCGCGGCAGGGTCCAGCTCGCTCCCGAGTCGCACGACAACGCGATGCCGGCGAAGGCCAGGTTGAAGCCGCCCGTGTCCACGATGATGCGCAGGTCGGCGGCGAAGGCGAAGGACGCGCCCGCGCCGGCAGCGATGCCGTTGATCGCCGCGATGACCGGTTTGTTCATCGTGGATAGCAGTTCCACGATCGGGTTGTAGTGCTCCGGAACGGTTGACCACAGCGAGTCGTCCCGGGTGGTCAGCAGCGTGATGTGCTCCCGCAGGTCCTGGCCCACACAAAAGGCCCGCCCAACGCCCGTCAGCACGACGCAGCGCACAGCGGGGTCCTCGGCCACCCGGACCAGGGTTGCGAGCAGGAGGTTCTTGGTGGCTGTGTCCAGCGCGTTCATGGCATCTGGGCGGTTCAGGGTGACTGTGGCCACCCCGTCGACGAGGTCTAGCAGCACAGACTCACCCGATGACACCGAGTCCTGAGCCGACGAGACCGGTGCGGTCGAACCCTGTGCAGTGGAAACCGGTGCCGGTGAGTCCTGCCCTGACACGTTCAGGGCCTCGTGCCCGCCCCTATGCTTCGCCATCTCCGGTCAGCTCCCTTTTCTTCCCGCCTGGCGCGGGTATTCGCCCGCGAACTCGCCTGCCAACTGCAGTATGTCGCAACAGTGCCGCACTTAGATTTCCCTCATGGGGGAGGTTGGCACGATAATGATGGTAAGAGCGTGTGCAACGGAGGTCCTGGGCCCGCGCGTGCCCTGATGAGAAGGACCCCAGACAAGTGATTGGAAGAGGGATACCCATGGCGGCGATGAAGCCGAGGACCGGAGACGGGCCGCTTGAGGTCACGAAGGAAGGCCGCGGCATCGTGCTGCGCATGCCGATCGAGGGCGGTGGCCGCCTGGTCGTTGAGATGACTCCGGCTGAAGCCTCCGCGCTGGGCAAGGCCATTCAGGGATGCCCTACCGTCAACTAGCGTTCACTAGCGTTCACTAGCGTCCACGAGGGCCTGAGAACGTCCTGAGTAAAGAGTGTGAACAAGGATGAGCCCCGATCGGATTGCCGGCCGGGGCTCACTGATGTCGAACCCTGCTAGCACTTCACCGCGGCCAGGACCCCGTCGCCGACCGGCAGCAGGGCCGGCAGCAGGGCCTCGTTGTCGCGCAGATCCTTGCCCAGATCCCGAAGCGTCGTGGTGATCTCGTCCCTCGTGGCGGGATCGGCGATCTTGTCGTTCCAGAGCATGTTGTCCAGGACGAGCACGCCACCGGAACGGAGCAGGCGCAGCGCCTGCTCGACGTACAGCGGGTACTCGGCCTTGTCCGCGTCGATCACGACCATGTCGTATGCCGAGTCGGTCAGGCGGGGAAGCACGTCCAGCGCGCGACCCGTGATGACCCGGGTGCGCTGGGAGGCGATGCCGGCCGCTGCGTAGGCCGCCCTGGCAGCCCTCTGATGCTCAGCCTCGACGTCGATGGTCGTCAGGATGCCGTCGGACGGCATACCTGCCATGAGCCACAGGCCTGACACGCCCGCCCCGGTGCCGACCTCGACGACCGCATGGGCGTTGACCGTGGCCGCGAGCAGCCGCAGGACTGCCCCGGCGCCGGGCATGACGGGCGCGCAGCCCAGCTCCTCGCTGCGTGCCCTGGCCTTCGCGATGACCTCCGTCTCCGCGATGAAGTCTTCGGAGTAGGCCCAGCTGGCCGGTTTCTGTGCGCTCATGGTTTAACCCTACTGCGCGTCGCCGGCGGTCCGGAGCAGGCTTGAGGGGCGGCGCCCCTCGCCACCGACCTCCGGCCATACCCAGCAAGCTCTCAGGTTGGTCCGGAAGCATTATGAGTCCAACCGTCGGCCTAAGGAAAGATGACGTGACCACTACGAGTGACCGCGCCGCAACGCAGACCGCACCCGAGATGTCGAGTGTGCAGGACCAGTCCTGGGTGCCCCCGACCTGGGAAGAGATCGTCACGGAGCATTCAGCCAGGGTCTACCGCCTGGCCTATCGACTGACCGGCAACATGCATGATGCCGAGGACCTGACCCACGACGTGTTCATCCGCGTCTTCCGTTCGCTGGGCTCCTACCAGCCCGGGACCTTCGAGGGCTGGCTTCACCGCATCACGACCAACGCCTTTCTGGACAAGATGCGCCGCAAGCAGCGGATCCGGTTCGACGCGCTCTCCGACGATGCTGCCGCCAGGCTGCCCACCCGCGAGGTTGGCCCTGAGCAGTCCTACAGCGACAGCCACTTCGACGACGACGTACAGCGCGCCCTCGACGCACTGTCACCGGACTTCCGCGCCGCCGTCGTGCTCTGTGACATCGAGGGTTTGTCCTACGAGGAGATCGCCACGGTGCTGGACATCAAGCTCGGGACAGTCCGTTCTCGCATTCACCGGGGCCGCTCACAGCTGCGTACCGCCCTGGCTCATCGCGCTCCCGACCCGAGCAGGACCGGCACGCCCTCGCGTTCCCGCCGGGGCTTCGCCATCGGACGAGTGGCCACGGGGACCAGGTGAGCCTTCTACGGCCCGGCAGAAATGTGCAGGGTCGGCGTGTGCCCGGCTCCTCCCGGTCGATGCGCCGCGTGCGGCAGGACAAGCCTGAGGTGATGAACACCGTTGGGGTGGCCGAGATGCGGGCGCGATGGGCACAATCGTCCCATGACTGATGAATCCCGCTCCCCGGGTGGGCAGGACGAGCCGGCCCCCGAGCAGCCCGCGGCGGTGGTGAACTTCGGGGAGACGCCGCCTGTCGGCAGTCCCTTCGTGCACGAGAGCCCGCCACCCGAGCCCGGTTCAGCGATCGCGGCGCAGGCGACGTTCCCGGTCCCCGGACAGCAGAACCGGAACGGGCCGCGGAGCCTGGGCGCCGGAGTCATCTCGGCTCTGGTGGCCGGCGCGCTCGCGATGACCATGGTGGCTGCCCTCTTCGGGGGGATGGCTGGTGCCTACCTGGTGAGCCGCGGCGAGGGTGGCTCCGTGGTCCTGCCCCCGGCCACCGGCGGAGGACGACCCGA
>ENA-OBLH01000742-OBLH01000742.1-metagenomes-genome-assembly--contig:-NODE-742-length-10134-cov-2.78401_pt1 | contig 10134 bp, 8 predicted proteins | sample MGYA00153382_OBLH01 | MGnify analysis MGYA00153382 | reverse complement strand
TCACCCGCACCCCGAACACGGACACCGTGATCGGCGGGCGCTACCTGATGCGAACGCAGGACTGGGCGACTGTCATCCTCCCACTCATCCACCGTGACCCGTCGGTGCTGGGCGAGGACGCCGGGGAGTTCCGCCCCGACCGCTCCCTGCCCGGTAGCTCCCGTGGCCGCCCGCCGCATTCTTACAAGCCGTTCGGGACAGGTGAGCGAGCCTGCATCGGCCGGCAGTTCGCGCTCCACGAGGCAGTCCTGGTGCTGGCCCGGTTGCTGCACCGCTACGACATCACCGGTGACCCGGACCACGAGCTGGCGATCAGCGAGCGGTTGACCCTGATGCCCAGGGGGTTCGAGATAGCGCTCGCCCGAAGGACACCTGTGACGGTCGGGCAGGCTGGGTGATCGGCGCGCGTCACAGCGGTCATTCGTCGCGGCCATTCAGGGCGACGCAGGCAATGGTGTGGCGGCCGACCGGGCTGACGCCCGGACACGTTGTCATGGGGGAGGTCCGGTTCGCGGGAGGATGGGGCCATGCCGATTACCGAACAGAAGTCCTGGCTGAAGAGCTACCAGCCGGGAGTGCCAGCCGAGATCAACCTGCCCACGGAGTCGCTGGTCGCGATGCTCGAGCGGTCCGTGTCCGAGGCCGGCAGCCATCCGGCTATGGAGTTCTTCGGGCGTCGTACGACCTACACCGAGCTCGGCGAACAGGTTGACCGAGCAGCGGAAGGCCTGCGTCTTCTGGGGGTGCGGGCCGGTGACCGGGTGGCCCTCATCCTGCCGAACTGCCCCCAGCACGTCGTCGCTTTCTACGCGGTGCTGCGACTGGGCGCCGTTGTGGTGGAGCACAACCCGCTATACACCTCCCGCGAGCTGCGTCACCAGTTCGAGGACCACCAGGCACGGGTGGTGATCGCCTGGGAGAAGGCGGTGGCTGCCGTTCACGCCTTCCCGGCCGACGTCGAGATCGACCACGTCGTCTCGGTCAACCTCCTGCGAGCGTTTCCCGCCGTCAAGCGGCTCGCACTGCATCTGCCGGCGAAGAAGCTGCGCGAGTCCCGTTCGGCGCTCACCTGCCCGGCGCCGGGAACGATCCCCTGGAAGAAGCTGCTCACCCACGGTCGCATCGACCCTGACCATGCCCGCCCCTCGGTCGAGGACCTGGCCGTGATCCAGTACACCTCGGGCACCACGGGTCACCCCAAGGGCGCCATGCTCACCCATTTCAACCTGGTGTCCAACGCACTGCAGGGGGAGGCCTGGATGCACGGGGCGGAGTACCGCAAGGAGATCTTCTACGCGATCCTGCCGATGTTCCACGCCTTCGGAATGACGCTCTACCTCACCTACGGCATCCGCAAGCAGGCCCTGCTGGTGCTCTTCCCCCAGTTCGACCCCGGCCTGATCCTCGACGCGATGAAGAAGTCGCCCGCGACGGTCTACTGCGCGGTCCCGCCCATCTACGAGCGCACCGCCAGGGCCGCGAAGGAGCGGGGAGTCTCGCTACGCTCGTGCAAGTACTGCATCTCCGGCGCGATGAGCCTGTCCGCTGAGGTCGTGCAGCTATGGGAGTCGGTGTCGGGCGGGTTGCTCGTCGAGGGGTACGGCATGACCGAGTCGTCCCCGGTCGCCCTGGGCAACCCGTTCCACCCCACCCGCCGTACCGGCACTCTCGGCGTTCCCTTCCCCTCGACCCTGATGAGGGTCGTCGACCTGGGCGACCCCACCATGGAGGTCCCCCAGGGCCAGCCGGGTGAGCTGCTGCTGAAGGGCCCGCAGGTTTTCCAGGGTTACTGGAACAACCCCGAGGAGACCGCGAAGACGCTGCTGCCCGACGGCTGGCTGCGAACCGGCGACATCGTGACCGTTGACGAGGAGGGGTTCACCACGATCGTCGACCGGGCCAAGGAGCTCATCATCACCGGGGGGTACAACGTCTCACCCTCCGAGGTCGAGGCGGTGCTGCGCCTGCACCCGTCCGTCACCGACGCTGCCGTGTTCGGCAAGCCCTTGCAACGGGGCGGGGAGATGGTCGTCGCGGCCATCGAGCTCGAGCCCGACGCCGGGCTCGACAAGGCGGCCCTGCGGGCCCACTGCCGCGAACACCTCGCGGCCTACAAGGTCCCGCGCCGGTTCGTGCCGATCGAGGACACGCCGCGCTCGATGCTCGGCAAGATCCTGCGCAAGCAGGTCCGGGAGCAGATTCTCCCGTCGCTCTGATCCCGGCACAGCGGCTCAGGTTTCCCCGTTCAGGCGGGCTGTTTCGACTTGTCGCCGGCCAGTGCGTAGAAGAACAGGGCCACGGGCCGGTACATCGAATGAGCGAACTTGGTGAACGGCAGGAACAGCATGAGCTCCATGGCCACGGCGACGTGGAACAGGAAGACCCAGTACCCCAGTCGAACCACAGCTGGTGCGTCGGGGAGGTAGAGCGCCACCTCGATGAGGAACCCGGTCGCGCCGGTGATCCACAACAGCACGAGCAGGAGCCAGTCCGAGGCCGTGGACACCATGGAGGCGCGGTTGACCTTGCGCACCCGGTTGGCCATGAACATGCTCACGCCATACATCAGGGAGAGCCCGGCGAGAGTGCCGATCAGGCGGGAGGGGTACCACAGCGGGATCGGTGTGCCTGTCGCCTTGACCCCGGTGAGCGCCAGGCCCCAGTCAAGGATGGTTGCCGCGAGCAGGCCGAGGAAGCCCCAGATGCTCAGCGCGTGGATCAGCCAGCGCCTTCGGTACCACGGCTCGGCTGGCTGGTCGTCCTTGCAGTCCTCGCGGTAGCGGCGTTGGCCGAGTGACTCCACGCCGAGCGCCGACCACAGCGCGGAACCCGTTCGCGTCAGGGCTGCCCGGCTGCCGAACAGCTTTGGGAGGCTGACGTTCTCGTGTTTCGCGACCCGTCTGGACATTGTGACGATGCCAATGATCCCGGACAGCGCCATCACCCCCATCACGGCGATGCCGGTCAGGTGGATCAGGTTCTCGGGGATGAACTCGAAGAGCGCGAGCGACGCCGGGTCCTGCGGACCGCGCGCGGCGAACATGAAGATGGCGAAGAAGGCGGCCACCGCGACCGCGATGAGAGAGCCGACGACCGGCCGGGTGTACAGGGTCTTCGCGAGCCCGGTCGGCTCATAGCTGGCGATGGCGTACCTCCGGGCAGCGGCCATGAACTCACCGGGGTCGGCCTCGGTCGGGCAGCTGTCGGAGCACAGACCACAGTGGTAGCAGGTCCACAGCTCCTTGCTCGAGAGCAGCTCGTCCTTCATACCCACCTGCGCATACCGGATGATCCGGCGCGGGAAGGTGCCGTCGTTGTCGGACAGGGGGCAGATCGCGGTGCAGGTGCCGCAGCTGAAGCATGCCGAGACGTCGCCCGCCCCGAAGCGCTGCACGTCGGCCAGGAGCTCGGTGTCGATGATGGTGGTCATGAGGTTGCCTCCTTGGCTGCGTAGCGGAAGTAGCCCTCGTCGGTCGGGTCCTCGACTTCGACGATGTGGCCGTAGCGGCGCATGCCCATGACCCAGAAGAGCGCCTCGTTCGCCGGCTGACCGATGTGCCGGGCGATCTCGGGGATGGTGAGCGGTCCCGCCCTCAGTGCCCAGAGGATGGGGCTGTGCATCACCGTCTCCTCGCGGATGATCTCGCGGGGGTCTCTCAACGTGGTGCTCATGAGACCGGCTCCTTTGCCAGGCTGTCGATCGAGGCCCGCATCTGGGCGTCGGTGTATCCGAGCAGGTCGATCGCGTTCTGCGGGCAGACCGGGACGCACCCGCCGCACCCCTTGCAGACGGCCGCGCTGATCTCCGCCACCTCGCGCCCATCGGCATTGACTGCAGTGATGGCGTCGTACGGGCAGCTGGACAGGCACGTGTCGGTGCATCCGGCGCAGGCCGCCGTGTCCACGGTGGCCACCAGCGGGTCGAGCTCGGCGAATCCCTTCAGCAGGATCCCGGCGCTCTGGGTGACAGCGGCCAGGCCGGACGCGACGCTCTCCGACAGGGTCTTGGGACTCTGGCAGGCGCCGGCGATCATCACTCCGGCGACGACGGTCTCGACCGGGCGCAGCTTGGGGTGGATCTCGTTGTAGAACCCGTCGACGCCGACCGGGAGCTTCAGCACGCTGGTCAGGTTCTGGTTCTTGCGAGGCACCATCCCGGTGACGAGCACGACCAGATCGGCGGGCAGGGTGAGCTCCTCGTTGCCGGTCTGGGTGTCCACGACGGTGACTGCCAGGCGTCCGTCAGCCATCCTGGCCACCGACGGCGGCGTGTCGTCCGGGAACTTCATGTACACCGATCCACGCTCGCGCGACTCGGTGTACATGAGCTCGAACTTGCCGTAGGTCCGGATGTCGCGGTGCAGATGGTACTGGCGCAGCGTCGAGTCACGTTTTGCGATCTTCAGCGACGCGTGCACGGTGGCCGCGCAGCAGAACTTCGAGCAGTACTCGTTGCCGCCCGCCGGCTGCCGGTTGCCGACGCAGTAGACGTAGGCGATCGTGCGGACCGGTCTGCCCTGGTAGATCAGCGGACCCTTCGAGTTGCCAGCACCGGCTGCACCATGTGAGTCGTCAAGGAGCTTGGTGAACTCGGGCAGCGTCACGACTCCGTCGATGCCATAGCCGAACTCGCCGACGTCCGGCTGGTAGGTGTCGAAGCCGGTGGCGACCACGATGGTTCCGACCTCGGTCGTGATCAGCTGGCTGTGACTGCCCTTGACGCGCACCTCTGTGACGTAGTTGCCGAAGCTGCCTGACTTGGACACGAGCTCGGCGTCGGTCAGGACGGTGATCTTCTTTCGTTTGGCGACTTCCGCCACCAGGAAGTCGATCTGCTCGCGGCCGCCGTGCTCGTTCGGGTACATCGGGCCGAGCTCGCCGACCCACCCGCCGAGCTTGGACGCACGCTCAACGATGATGACCCCAAGCCCGATGTCGGCCAGCCCGACGGCTGTCCGCAGACCGGCGACCCCACCGCCGACCACCATCGTCCGGGGAAGCGTCTTGACGACCAGCGGCTCGAGCGGCCTGGAGAGCCTGGTCTTGGCGACACCGGCCCGGACCAAACCGATCGCCTTCTCGGTCGCGCCCTTGTGGTCGTCGGTGTGAGCCCACGAACACTGCTCGCGGACGTTCACCTGAGTATAGGAGTACGGGTTGAGGTCCGCTCGCTTCGAGACCCCCTGGAAGGTGATCTGGTGAAGCTTGGGCGAGCAGGACGCCACGACCAGGCCGTCCAGCCTCTCGTCCTGGATGGCCTGAACCATTTCCTTCTGGGTGCCGTCGGAGCACGCGAACAGCTCGGTCTCGCAGACCATCACGTCCGGTTCGTCCGTCAGGGCATCACGGACCTTGGCCACGTCGACGTAGTCGGAGATGTTCCCGCCACAGTGACAGATGAAGACCCCGATGCGCCGGTCTCCGCTCTTGGCGGCGTCCGCCTGCTCGCTCATGCTGGCGTCTGCCTGCTCGTTCATGCCGACACCTCCACGGCGATCTTCGTGTTGTTCGCGCTCTTCGAGTGTTCGAGGTGAGCGGCGACCTGGGCGACCGCGGCTCCTGCGTGCAGGATCGTGTCGACGATGTCCTTGGCTCCCGCGGATGTCCCGGCGACGAAGACGCCGGGGATGTCGGTCCGGCCGGGGTCGAGGTCTCCATCGGTTTCGGCGACGTAGAAGTACTCGTCCAGGCCAAGCTTCTCGCCGGTGAAGAGCTTCTCGACGTCCCGGTTCGGCTGGATGCCGACGGCGAGCACGACGAGGTCGTACTCGGCCTCGACGATCTGGCCGCCGTTCTCGATGTCCTCGTAGCGCAGGATGAGGTCCCCGTTGTCCTTCTCGGTGATCTTGGCGACGCGTCCCTTGATGTAGGTGGCGCCCATGTCCTTGGACTGCTCGTAGAACTCGTTGTAGCGCTTGCCGGCGGCGCGGATGTCCATGTAGTGCATGGTCACGTCGGCCAGCGGCAGCGAGCCCATGATGAGCTGGTTCTGCTTGACCGAGTACATGCAGCAGACCTTCGAGCACAGCGGGTTACCCGACGTCTTGTCCCGCGACCCGGTGCACGAGACGTAGGCGATGCGGTCGGGCACCTTCCCGTCGCCGGGCCGCAGAATGGTGTTGAAAGGACGGGTCGGCGCGAGCAGGCGGTCCATCTGGGTGCCGGTGATCACGTTCGCGTAGGTGCCGTAGCCGTACTCGGGCTTCAGGTCCGCCGCGAAGAGCTTGTAGCCGGTCGAGACGACGACCGCGCCGACAGTGAAGTCCGTGGTCCTCTCGCGCTGGTCGAAGTCGATGGCGTCCGCGGGGCAGGCCTTGACGCACTCCTGGCACTCCGAGCAGACGCCGCAGTCCAGGCAGCCACCGGCACCGGCCCTCGCCTCCGCCTCCGTCATCGCCGGCTCGAGCTCGCTGAAGTCCGACGGAGCGGGTGAGAAGGTGGTGCCCGTGACGACGGGCTCCCGCACGGTGTATTTCGTCTGGCGGGCCATCACCTCGGTCTTGTCCACCATGTCGAGCAGGCTGTCCAGCGCCGGGAAGTCGCCGAGCGCGCGACCCTGGAGGAAGTTGTCGATCGCGACGGCGGCGCGGCGACCGGCGCCGACCGCCCGGGTAATGTCGCTCGGGCCGCTGGTGACGTCACCTGCGGCGAACAGGTAGGGAACCTCGGTCTGCAGGGTTGCCGGGTCAACAACGATGCGGTTGCCTTTGGCAACACTGGTCAGGTTCTCGTATGGCGCGTGGTCGGGTGCCATCCCGATCGCGGAGATCACGGCTTCGCACGGGATCACGAACTCGCTGCTGGCCACGGGCTCCGGGCGGCGACGGCCTGAGGCGTCGGGCTGGCCGAGCTGCATCTTCTGACAGCGCAGGCCTGTGACAGCGGCGCTCGGATCGGCCACGACCGAGACGGGGGCGACAAGGAACTCGAGAGCGACGCCTTCCTTCTCGGCGTCGTCGACCTCGGCGATGTGGGCCGGCATCTCCTCGCGACCGCGTCGGTAGGCCACCTTGACCTTCAGTGCGCCGAGCCGCCGAGCGGCGCGGGCGGTGTCCATCGCGACGTTCCCGCCACCGACGATGACGACACGCTTGCCGGTCAGGTCGGGGGCCTCACCGAGACTGACCTTTCGCAGGTAGTCCAGGCCGGTGAGCACGCCGTCGGACTCTTCGCCCGGCACGCCCAGCGAGGTCGCCAGAGGGGTGCCGGTCGCGAGCAGCACCGCGTCAAACCCCTGCGCCATGAGCGCCTCGAGGTCGTGCACGGTCGTGGAGCAGGCGATCTCGACACCGATCCCCGTGACGTTGGCGATGTCCTGCTCGACGACCTCCTGCGGCAGCCGGTAGGTGGGCAGGGCATGGCGCAGGAATCCGCCGGCTTGGGCCTCGGCCTCCAGGATCCGCACCTGGTAGCCACGGCGCGCCAGCTGCCAGGCTGCGGTCAGGCCGGCCGGCCCGGAGCCGACGATCGCGACGCTCTTGCCGTTGGGCTCGGGACGTTCGACGGCAGCGTCGCCCATCTCGTCGTAGTGGCGGTCGGCGACGAAGCGCTTCAGCCGGCGGATCGGGATAGCTGCATCGAGGTCTCCGCGGCTGCACTCGCTCTCGCACGGCGCGTAACAGGCCCGTCCCAGGGTGCCGACCAGTGGCGTCGCCTCCAGGATCAGCTGGAACGCCTCCTCGTACTTGCCGGCCCGGATGAGGGACACGTAGCCGTGTGCCTTGATGCCCGCGGGGCAGATGTCAACGCACGGTGAAGTGCCGGCCCGCTGGATGACAGCCTTCTTCGGCACCGCCTGCGGGAAGGCGATGTACGCCGCACGGCGGGCGACCAGGTTGTAGTTGAACTGGTCGGGCACTGCGACGGTGCAGGCGATCTCGCACTTGGCGCAGCCGGTGCAGGCGGCCCAGTCCACGAAAGTCGGGTTCTCCTTGACCTTCGCGTGGAACATGCCGTCGCTGTCCCGTTCGATCTTCAGGACCTCGCTGTAGTTCTTGGTGGTGATGTTGGGGTGGTTGATGGTCGACGACATCTTGGGGCCAGAGATACAGCTGGCGCAGTCAAGGGTCGGGAAGACCTTGCTGAGCAGGATCATCCGGCCGCCGACGCTGGCCTCCTTCTCGACCAGCAGGACCTTGTGGCCCATGTCTGCCAGCTTGATCGAGGACTCCATGCCACCGATGCCGCTGCCGATCACCAGGACGTCATAGTCCGTCTTTGGTTCCAGTTCGTTGTCCATCTGTGGCTCCAAGCTCGTAGTCCAGCAATGCCGCCCGCAGACTCAGGCGAGCTCCTCCAGAGAGGCGTGGTGCTCACCTGAGTTGTCCTAGGTCCTGAGTCGTCTAGATGAAGAGGTTGACGTTGGCCTCGTCGGCATCGCCCAGGTAGCTCGCGACCCCGGCGTACTCAAGGCCGTCGATGAGCTCCTCGGGCTTGAGTCCCATGATGTCCATCGACATGGCGCAGGCGATCATCTTCACGCCCTGCTCCCTCGCCGAGGCGATGAGGTCATCAAGGGGCATGACCTTCTCCTGGCGCATCATCCGCTGCATGAGCTTGGGGCCTGCCCCGGCGAAGTTCATCTGCGAGAGCCGCAGCCGCTCCGGACCCCGGGGCATCATCATGGAGAACGCCTTCTGCAGCGGGCTCTTGCCGCTCGTCGTCACCTTCTCCGGGCGCCGCAGGGCGTTGAGGCCCCAGAACGTGAAGAACATGGTGACCTCGTCGTCCATGGCCGCCGCGCCGTTGGCGATGATGAAGGCCGCCATCACCTTGTCGAAGTCACCGCTGAAGACGATGATCGTCTTTCGGGTCTTGACCTCGGTGTGGTCGGTCACAGCCTCAACCAGCTGGGTCTCAGTCATAGCCTTCGGACGCCCATTTCTCGGTTCTCGTTGATCATGAAGCCATCGCGGCAGTGGAGATGGGGCCGAGCTTCGTCAGCGCCTGCGAGAACTCGCGCATGTAGCCGACGAACGGCTCAGCGCACACCGAGCACAGGGCCGCCATCTTGAGCCGTTGAGGCGCGATCCCTGCGGCCTTCATCAGCTCCTGAGCCTGTGTGATGATCCGGCTCGTTCGCGCTCCGCAGTCGTCCAGCAGGGCGCACTCATCCCCGTCGGAGCCGATGAACACCCCGTCCATCCCCTGCTCGAACGCGTGCAGGATCCATCCGGGTTTGAGCCCGCTGCTGCACGGGACGCTCATGGTCGAGACCTGAGCGGGGTAGTGCATGTGTCTGCTCCCGGCCAGGTCGATGCCGGGATCGGAGATGTTGTTCGTCGAGAAGACGAGAATCCTCGGTTTGAACCCAGGCCCGGTCGCAGTGGACACGGTCAGCTCACTTCATCTTCTTGAGGAACAGCTGCAGGTAGCCGGCGTCGTCGACCGATCCCAGGTAGTCGTGGCCCATCTTCTTGCACCAGGCCGGCAGGTCCTTCAGCGTGCCGGTGTCGGAGGCGAGCACCTCCATGACTCCACCCACCGGAATCTGGCCGATGGCCTTCTTGGCTGCCAGGATCGGTCCGGGGCACGAGGTGGCGCGGGCGTCAACGACCAGGTCGGACTTCAGGCCCTTGAGCTCCTCGACTGCGACGGTCATGGTGATACCTCCTTGATCGGGCGCGTGATAGCGCCGTGGTGTGGGTTTCCTGGTGAGCGAAGCCTGTGAGCCACCTTATGAAGTGGTCGGATCCCGCCCTAGGGCCAAAGGTCCTTGTTACCCCGTGGGGTATGTCACAGTTACCCCAAGGGGTATAAGTTTTCTACCCCTCGGGGCACCCACGCCGACATCAGGCGGATACCGGATAAGCACCCGCCGCGGTGATCCTCGATAACGGGATCCCGGGTCTCTGTCAGCCCAGTCAGCCCTGTCTGCCAGTCAGCCGTGTCGGCTCTGCTGGCCGGCGACCTCCGTAGATCACGTTCTCGAGGTGCTTCCAGTTGACGTCGATGCCTTCGAAGCCCGCCGAACGCAGGTCGAGATGATGTCGCCCGAGGTGGTGGAGCCTTTGCTGGTGCTTCAGGCGGTGGCTGACCCGGTGCGTTGGGCGGTGCTGGCCATGGTGGCCGAAGCGCCGCTACCTGCTGGTCGGTATCGCCCTGGGCGCCGCCATCCACGGCTGGGCGCCGGAG
>ENA-OBLH01000741-OBLH01000741.1-metagenomes-genome-assembly--contig:-NODE-741-length-10140-cov-5.44561_pt1 | contig 10140 bp, 14 predicted proteins | sample MGYA00153382_OBLH01 | MGnify analysis MGYA00153382 | reverse complement strand
AGCGGCTGGGCCACGTCGGCGGGGTCTTTCGCAGGGCAATAAACTCAGGCGCGCCCTTGGCCAATGCGTGCCGCGCGGTCAACATGTAAGGGAAACTTGACATAGTCAGCGACTCGCGACATATAGTCATGTATAGTTGACATTATGTCATGATGAGACGACATGAAAAACCGCCTGAAAGTTCTACGCGCCGAACGCGACTGGAGTCAGGCCGATCTGGCCGACCGGCTCGACGTCTCGCGCCAGGCGGTCAACGCGATCGAGACGGGCAAGCACGATCCATCGCTGCCGCTCGCGTTCCGGATTTCGCGGCTGTTCGACATGCCCATTGAAACAATCTTCGATGATGGAGCCGACACATGACCAGCTCGCCGGATAACACTGCCGAAACCGCGCCTGCCACAAAGTCGATTGCCGTCCGTGTAATCCGGACAATCGGACTGTACATTTTCGTTGCAGCCGCCGTCGGCTTTCTTGCCGCATTCGTGCACGCGCATCAGGAAGACGGCAACCGTGACTGGTCGTGGCGCGCAATTGCCATCATGGCCGGTGTGGCACTGGCGCTTGGGGCCGCGCTGTTCCAGATGTTTCGCGATATCGGCAGCCTGTTTGGCGGCAGGTCGGCACTACCCCGCCGCGAGCGGGTGTCGCTGCGCCTGCTCGGTATTGCCACAGTGGCGGGCGCGGTCGGCGGCGTGCTGTCGGTCGTCTCGACAGAAACCGGCTGGTTGACCGACGGCAAAGGTGTCCTGTCCCCCACATTGGCGATCTTCTATGTCGTGCTACTGTCCACCCTCGCGCCGTGGCTGACCACGCGTTGGTGGCGCGCAATCGACGAGCATGAACAGGCCGCCTATGTCGAGGGTGCAAATATCGCCGGGCACTTCGTGATGTGGGCCGGGATCGGCTGGTGGGTGCTCGCCCGCGCGAAGCTGGTCCCCGAACCCGATGTCATCGTGCTGGTCATTGCAATGAGTTTCGTCTGGACCGGTGTCTGGCTGTACCGCCGGTTTTTCTGACGCCCCACCCCAAAATTTGGAGATTTGTTATGCGTATCAACAAGCTGTTGCTCGGTTCGGTGTTGCTCGCGGTTGCTGCAGCGGGCGCGGCGCAAACCCCTGCCCCCGCCCCCAAACTCATGGCCGACCCGGCGCTATGGGTGGTCAAGGACAAGGACACGACGATCTATCTGATGGGGACGGTCCATGTTCTGAAGCCTGGCACCGAGTGGCTCGATGGCGGGGTGAAGAAGGCGTATGATGTGTCGTCGGAAGTCGTGCTTGAGCTGATCCAGCCCGAACCTGCGGTCGCGCAGGCCGCGATTGGCAAATATGCGGTCGATCCCGATGGTCCGCCGCTGACGCAGAAGCTATCGCCCGAACTGCGTGTAAAGTACGAGGCCGTTGCCAAGGAGCTCGGCCTCCCTGCTCCCGCGCTCGAGAAATTCGAGCCTTGGTTCGTGAGCACCATCCTGTCACTGACCGCAGTCGGTAAGGCGGGCTACGACCCTGCCAGCGGCGTTGAACAGCAAGTCACTACAGCCGCCAAGCGTGACAAGAAAACGATAGGCGCGCTGGAGACGCTTGAGCAGCAACTCGGATTTTTCGCGTCGCTGCCCGAAGCGGCGCAGATCAAACTGCTCAAGGCGAGTGTCGAGCAAATGCCCGAAGCCAAGGTCTTTTTCGACAAGATGGTCGGCAACTGGGCGAAGGGCGATCCCGATGCGCTCGCGGCGATGATGAACGAAGCCATGCGGGATTCGCCCGAACTGGCCAAGGTGTTGCTCGTCGACCGCAACGAACGCTGGGCGAAATGGATAGACGACCGCCTCGACACGCCGGGGACGGTGTTTGTCGCGGTCGGTGCCGGGCATCTGGCGGGCAAGGGCAGCGTTCAGGACTATCTGAAGGCACGCAAGCTGAAGGCGAAGCGGATACCGTCGTAAAATTGGTCAATGCGGGGCGAACAGCTATGGCGCGGGCATGACCCGCCCGCTGTTCGCCCTGCTCGCCGCCCTTTCGCTCGCCGCTTGCGGCAATACCGAGGCGAAGGCACCCGCGACCGCCGCGCGCCCTGCGATGTGGAAAGTCGCCGATGCCGACACGACAATTTACCTGTTCGGCACGATCCATCTGCTGCCCAAGGGGCTGAAGTGGACGACGCCCGCGATGACCAAGGCAATGGCCGCGTCGCAGGCGCTGGTGCTCGAAGTGGCGCTCGACAAGGATCCGGAGGTGCTGGGCGCGGTGATGATGAAACTGGCGAAAACCCCGGGGTTGCCGCCGATCCTCGACCGGATCGAACCTGCCAAGCGCGCGGCGCTCCAGAAGGTCATTGCGGATTCCTCGCTGTCGCCCACCTATCTCGACGGGCTGGAGACCTGGGCGGCGGCGCTGGGCATTGCGTCCTCGCTCAACGGCAAGCTCAATCTGAGCTATGCCGAGGGAGCCGAACAACAACTGACACAGGCCTTCGAGAAAATGGGCAAACCCGTCGGCGGGCTGGAGACGGCGGCGCAGCAGCTCGGCTATTTCGACGCCTTGCCCGAGGCGGCGCAACGCAAATTCCTGACCAGTATCGCCGACGACAGCGCCGATGCGGGCAAGGAGTTCGCCGCGATGATCGCCGCCTGGAAATCGGGCGATGTCCAGCGGATCGCGGTGACGTTCGACGACGAAATGAAACTGTCACCCGAACTCGCCGAGGTTCTGCTCCACCGGCGCAACAACAATTGGGCGGGCTGGGTGAGCGAGCGGATGAAGAAACCCGGAACCGTGTTCGTCGCGGTCGGCGCGGGGCATCTGGCGGGGGAACGCTCGGTCGAACGGCTGATCGCGCAGCGCGGGTTCAGGGTGACACGCGTGCAGTAGTTGTAAAAACGCCGAACCCCCGCTATGCGCGCGCTTCCCCGTCGCTTTGACATCCCTGGAGGCGCGGCGGGTGCAACATTTGGAGAATGAAAATGAGCGATCAGCTGACTTTGTCGGCCGAAGCGCGCGAGACGGCGGGTAAGGGAGCCAGCCGGGCATTGCGTCGTGAGGCCCGCGTTCCTGCCGTCGTCTATGGCGCAGGCGAAGCCCCGATGGGCGTGCATCTCGAGGAAAAAGCCTTGATGAAGGCACTGCACACCGGGCATTTCATGAACTCGGTCGTGATGGTCGAAGTGGGCGGCAAGTCCGTACGGACGCTGCCCAAGGACGTGTCGTTCCACCCCGTCACCGACCGCCCGCTGCACGTGGATTTCCTGCGGATCAGCGAGCACAGCAAGGTGACGATCAACGTCCCCGTGCACTTCATCAACGAGGAAGCCTCGCCCGGCATCAAGCGCGGCGCGGTGCTCAACGTCGTCCGCCACGAGCTCGAATTGATCTGCGACGCGGCGGAAATGCCCGATGAGATCAAGGTCGATCTGACCGGCACCGATGTCGGCGATTCGATCCACATCTCGGCGATCACCCTGCCGAAGGGCGTGGCCTCGGCGATCACCGACCGTGACTTCACTATCGCGACGCTGGTCGCCCCGTCGGCGCTCAAGTCGAGCGAAGGCGACACCGCGACCGAGGGCGAGGAAGCCGAAGCGGAGTAATCGAAATCCTCCCCTGCGCGCAGACGCAGGGGAGGGGGACCATGCGAAGCATGGTGGAGGGGCGAGCAATGTCCGGACTTCAGAGCAGGTTCGACCAGCGCACGCCCCTCTACCACCGCTGCGCGGCGGTCCCCCTCCCCCAAGTCTTCGCTTGGGGGAGGATTTAGATGCAACTCTGGGTCGGCCTCGGCAATCCGGGCGCAGAATATGCGCTGCACCGGCACAATGTCGGCTTCATGGCTGCAGATTCCATCGCACAGGAATGGCGCTTTTCACCGTGGAAAGCGAAGTTCAAAGGATCGCTGTGCAAAGGCAGCATCGGCAGCGAGAAAATCCTGCTGCTCAAACCCGCCACCTTCATGAACGACAGCGGCCGCAGCGTCGGCGAGGCAATGCGCTTTTACAAACTCGAAGCGCCGCACGTCACAGTCTTCTACGACGAACTCGACCTCGCCCCGTTCAAGGTGAAGGTCAAAACCGGCGGCGGCGCGGCCGGACACAACGGTATCCGCTCGACAATGGCGCACATCGGCGAGAACTTCCGCCGCGTGCGGCTCGGCATCGGCCATCCGGGACATAAGGATCGGGTGACCGGCTATGTACTCGGCAACTATGCCAAGGCCGAAATGGACGATCTCGCCCATCTGCTGGGGGCGGTAGCGGCAGAAGCGAAATGGCTGGCCGAGGGCGATGATGTGCGCTTCATGAGCGACGTCGCGCTGCGGATGGGCGCGTGACGGGATGGAACGCGCGCTCATCATCGGCCCCTGCGGTGCGGGAAAATCGACACTGGCACGCACGCTCGGCGACCGGCTCGGGCTGCCGTTTTTCCATATGGACCAGCTCAACTGGCGATCTGGCTGGGTCGAAAGCAGCAAGGACGAGATCCGCGCGCGGCTGAGCGAGATCGTCGCGACCGACCGCTGGCTGATCGACGGCACTTATGGCGGTACGCTGGCCGAGCGATTGGTGCGCGCCGACACCGTGGTCTATCTCGATTACCCCATCAGTCTCTGTGTCGCGCGACTGCTGCGGCGCATCTGGACCTATCGTGGTCGCAGCCGACCCGACATGCCCGAGGGGTGTCCGGAGCGCCTCGACCTTGCGTTCCTGTGGTATCTCATCCGGTGGAACAGCGGACCCCGCGTGCGGACCGAGCGCGTTTTGCTGGGACATGAAGACAAGGTCGTCCGGCTGAAAAGCCCTGCCGCGCTGAACGACTGGATAGCCACGCTGGGCAACCCCGCCTAAGGGCACCGAACCAGCTTCGAGAGAGAATATCATGGGTTTCAAATGCGGGATCGTAGGACTGCCCAATGTCGGCAAGTCCACGCTATTCAATGCGCTGACGCAGACAGCGGCGGCGCAAGCGGCCAATTATCCGTTTTGCACGATCGAACCAAATGTCGGCAATGTCGCGGTGCCCGACCCGCGCCTCGACAAGCTCGTCGAGATCGGGAAATCGGCGAAGAAGATCGAAACGCAGCTGGCGTTCGTCGACATTGCGGGCCTCGTGCGCGGCGCGTCGACCGGTGAGGGGCTGGGCAACCAGTTCCTTGGCAACATCCGCGAAGTCGACGCCATCGTCCATGTCCTGCGCTGCTTCGAGGACAGCGACATCACCCATGTCGAGGGCAAGATCGACCCGATTGCCGATGCCGAGACGGTCGAGACCGAGCTGATGCTGTCGGACCTCGAATCGCTCGAAAAGCGCGTGCCGAACCTGATCAAAAAGGGTCAGCAGGGCGACAAGGAAGCCAAGGCGGCTGCGGCGGTGCTCGGCAAGGCGCTGGAACTGCTGCGCGAGGGCAAGCCCGCGCGGCTTGTCGTGCCGACCGATCCCGAAGAAGCACGGCTGTTAGCGCAGGCGCAGTTGCTGACATCGAAGCCGGTGCTGTACGTCTGCAATGTCGAGGAAAGCGCGGCGGCAGAGGGCAATGCGCTGTCGGCCAAGGTGTTCGACATGGCGAAAGCGGTCAGCGCACAAGCCGTTGTCGTCTCTGCCGCCATCGAGGCCGAGATTGCGACCATGCCGCCCGAGGACCGGGTCGAATTCCTGTCCGATCTGGGCTTGAGCGAAACCGGCCTGACGCGCGTGATCCGCGCCGGATATGAGTTGCTGCACCTCATCACGTTTTTTACCTGCGGGCCGAAGGAAGCGCGGGCGTGGACCGTGCACAAGGGCGCGTCGGCCCCCAATGCGGCAGGCGCGATCCACAGCGATTTCGAACGCGGCTTCATTCGCGCCGAAACCATCGCTTATGACGATTATGTCGCGTGCAACGGCGAAAGCGGCGCGCGCGAAGCGGGTAAATTGCGGTCGGAGGGCAAGGACTATGTCGTCCACGACGGCGATGTGTTGCTGTTCCGGTTCAACGTCTGATGCTCTATTTCGAAGACTTGGTCATCGGTACCGTTTCCACCTTCGGTCGCTACGAAGTGACCCGCGAAGAAGTGCTGGAATTCGCGCAGAAATACGACCCGCAGCCTTTCCACCTATCCGATGAGGCAGCCGCGCAGACCCATTTTGGGCGGGTCGCCGCGAGCGGCTGGCATAGCTGCGCGATGATGATGCGGATGCTGGTCGATAACATGTCTGCGGTCCAGCAGGCGGGGCTCGGCTCGCCGGGGCAGAACGAACTGCGCTGGCTGAAACCCGTCTACCCCGGCGACACGCTGCGGATGCAGACCGAAATCCTCGAAAAGACGCCGTCACGCAGCAAGCCCGACATGGGATCGTTCCTGTCGCGTGCGACGGTGTTCAACCAGCATGACGAACCCGTAATGACGACAGTGGCAATCGGGCTGATCCGACGGCGGCCCGCCTAACAAGCCTTCGGAAACTTCGCGTCATTGGCCGGTTCCCGCCCGCGTCCCATCGTCCAGTTAGATTGAAACCGCACCATAGGATTAGGCGCGCACCAGATTTCGCCCGAATCGTCGAGTGCGGTCACCCAGATGAGGTTATGCTCCTGACCGTAGTCGATCACGCCGATGGCAAAGCCCTTGCCTTTGTCGAGGACGGTGAGCGGTACTGGCAGGTTGAGCTGGGTGAAGGACATGGAGCGGAAACGGCGAAATGCGTCGCTGGTTCCGTGGTTTAGTGTCCGCCGAATGCCATCAGGCTTTCTACTGGCACACCCTCCGCACGCAGACGGTCCGCGCCGCCCAGATCGGGCAGGTCGATGGCGAAGACCGCGCCAACGACTTCGGCCCCCGCTTCGCGGAGCAGTTTCACGCAGGCCATCGCGGTGCCGCCGGTCGCGATCAAATCGTCGACAATCAGCGCGCGGTGGCCGGGCAGAACCGCGCCGACGTGTAGCTCTAGCCGGTCGGTGCCGTATTCGAGATCGTAATCGACGCCTAGCGTCGCGCCGGGCAACTTGCCCCTTTTGCGCGCAGGGATCACCCCTGCCCCAAGCGCCACCGCGACCGGCGCGCCGAACAGGAACCCGCGCGCGTCGATGGCAACGATCCGGTCGGGAGTCAGCGGGCGGGCGATGTCCGTCATCGCGGCAATAGACGCCGCGAAGCCTAGACCATCGGCCAATAGCGTAGAAATATCGCGAAACTGGATCCCCAGCTTCGGAAAGTCGGGAATCGTACGGACCAGCGCCTTCAACTGGTCGCGGTTCACTTGACCTTTTTCGGCTTCTTGTCCGCCCAGATGGTGCGATAGGCCATGTACGCCAGCCCCGTGAACACCAGCAAATAGATGAGCGATGCCCAGCCAACCGCATGGCGGGTCGGCAAGTTCGGCTCGGCGGTCCACGACAGGAACGCTGCAACGTCCTTCGCGTTCTGCTTCAGCGACGATGGCGTCCCGTCAGTGTAAGTCACCGACCCGTCAGTCAACGGCGCAGCCATTGCGATGTTGAGGTTCGCGAAATACGGGTTGTAGTGCAGCCCGTCCGGCGTCTTTGCGTCAGGAAACTCCTTCAGTAGCTTGGCAGGCTGTTCCTGGTAGCCGGTCAGCAATGAATAGACGTAATGCGAACCGTCGTGGCGAGCCTTGGTCATCAGCGACAGGTCCGGCGGCAGTGCATTATTGTTCGACGCGCGGCCTGCAACCTCGTTGGCGTAAGGCGAGGGGAATTTGTCCGCCGGTGTGGCTTTGCGCGTTGCCGGCTCGCCGGTCTCGGGGTTGATCGACGGAACTTCGACCACCCAGCTCTTGGCAATCGCCTTAACCTCGGGCTTGGTAAAGCCGATGTCTTCGAGGTCGCGGAACGCGACCTGCTTGAGCGAATGACAGGCCGAGCAAACTTCCTTGTAGACCTGAAAGCCGCGCTGGAGCTGGCGGTTGTCGTATTTCCCGCCGACACCCTCGAACGACCACGAGATGTTCTGCTTGGGATGCAGATGAAACTCGTGCTCCACTGTCGGCTTGGGCGGTTCACTGATGAAGGAGATTGCCCCCCACATCAGCGACCAAAGCAGGACAAGGACGAAGCCGGCACCAGCCAGCATTCCGATCGGACGAACCATGATAAACCCCTATTCGGCCGGCTGGAGCTGCGGTGCGGAACCGAAACCCGTTTTGTTGGGCGCATTGCCGAAGCCGTCGGTGACTGCATCCTTGCCGAGCACCGCTTCGGTAATCGAATTTGGCAGCGGCAGCGGCCGTTCGATCATCGACACCAGTGGCAGGATGATGAGGAAATGGGCGAAATAATAAGCCGAGGCGAGCTGCGAGATCATCACATAAGGCTCTGCGGCAGGCGCGCCGCCACAATAGCCGAGCACCAAAATGCAGGGCAGCAAGCCGAACAGCGTGAACTTCTTGAACAGCGGACGGTAATGCCCCGAACGCACCGGCGACGGGTCGAGCCACGGCAGGAAGAACAGCAGCAGGATCGAGCCGAACATTGCCAGCACGCCCCACAGTTTGGCCGGTAAAATGAAGTCGACCGTGAACGCACGCAGAATCGCGTAGAACGGCCAGAAATACCATTCGGGCACGATATGCGCGGGCGTCGAAAGCGGGTTCGCCGCGATATAGTTGTCCGGGTGGCCGAGCAGATTCGGCGAGAAGAACATCAAGCCGGCGAAAGCCAACAGGAAAATCCCGAGCCCGAAGCCGTCCTTTGCCGTATAGTATGGATGGAATGGCACCGTGTCCGCCTCATCCTTCACACTGACGCCCGTCGGGTTCGACGACCCCGGGATGTGCAACGCCCAGACGTGCAGAATAATCACCGCCGCGATCACGAACGGCAGCAGATAGTGTAGCGAGAAGAAGCGGTTGAGCGTGTTATAATCGGGTGCCGGTCCACCGAGCAGCAAAGTCTGGATCGGCTCGCCGACTAATGGAATTGCCGAGAACAGCCCGGTTATAACTTTCGCGCCCCAGAAGCTCATCTGCCCCCAGGGAAGCACATAGCCCATGAACGCGGTCGCCATCATCAGCAGGAAGATGACCACGCCAAGCAGCCAGATCACTTCGCGCGGCGGCTTATACGATCCGTAAAAAATGCCGCGTGCCATATGGATATAGACGACGACGAAGAACATCGACGCGCCGTTCATATGGGCGTAGCGGAAGAACCAGCCACCGTTGACGTCACGCATGATGTGTTCGACCGAATCGAACGCAACGGCCATGTCAGACCGGTAATGCATCGCCAAAATGATACCGGTGACGATCTGGATGGCGAGCGCCGCACCAGCGAGCACGCCGAAGTTCCAGAAATAGTTGAGGTTGCGCGGGACCGGATACCCGGCACCGACGGCGTTGTAGACGAAACGCGGCAACGGCAGCTTTTCGTCGATGTAGCGCATGAAGGAATTCTTCGGCGCGTACTGCTGGGCCCAGGGAAAGCTCATGCCTTTGCTCCGACTTCGACCATCGTGTCCGAACGGAACACATAATCGGGGACAAGAAGGTTCTTCGGTGCCGGACCCTTTCGGATGCGCGCTGCCGTATCGTAATGCGACCCATGACACGGACAGAAATAGCCGCCGTATTCGCCCTTCACTTCGCCTGCCGCCGCGCCCAACGGCACACAGCCCAGGTGCGTGCACACGCCCAAGGTGATGAGCCATTGCTCTTTCCCCACCTTGGTCCGCTCGGCCAGCGTCTGCGGATCGCGCAAGCTCGATTGATCGACTTTGTTCGCTTCGGCGATTTCGGCGGGCGTCAGCTGGCGGACGAACAGCGGCTGTTTCTGGAAAATCGTCTTGATCGCCTGACCGACCTCGATTTTCGAAATATCGATTTCGGTGGTCAGCGCGGCAAGCACATCTGCCGAAGGGTTCATCTGGTTGATCGCAACGCCCGCGATCGGAATGATGCCCACGCCTGCGAACGCAACGGCGGCGATGTTGATAATGTCTCGCCGACGCACTTCGGGTTCTGCCGCGATGATTGCATCGGCTTCAGCTACAGCCTGTCCGGCCATGTTTCCCATTCTCCAAAAGCAGTCCGCGCCACGACACCATAGCCGGATGCACTCAGCGACCGCACTTGATGGCGCGCCTGATAGCGTCTCGCTCGCCCCTTGCAAATGGCAAAATGGCAGGCTTGTGACACAGCGGCGCTGCCCCTACGGCAA
>ENA-OBLH01000739-OBLH01000739.1-metagenomes-genome-assembly--contig:-NODE-739-length-10172-cov-2.93565_pt1 | contig 10172 bp, 8 predicted proteins | sample MGYA00153382_OBLH01 | MGnify analysis MGYA00153382 | reverse complement strand
CACCACCGTTCAGGTGGTCAGCGCCGTCACCACCGTCGATGGTGTCGCTCCCGGCTCCGCCGTTCTCCACGTCGTTGCCGTCACCACCGTTCAGGTGGTCAGCGCCGTCACCACCGTCGATGGTGTCGCTCCCGGCGTCAGCGCTGATGGTGTCGTTCCCGGCGTCGCCGCTGATGGTGTCGTTCCCGGTGCCCCCAGAGACCGAGTCATCGCCAGGACCCCCGGACACCGTGTCAGCCCCCGCCCCTGCGAAGACTCGGTCCTTCCCGGCTCCGCCCGCGATGACGTCCCGGCCCGCCGAGCCGCAGATGATGTCGTTGCCCGCCCTGGCGAGGATCACGTGTCCCGGGTTCTGGATGACGATGACGTCCCGGTGAGAAGTGCCCTTGACGACGTGCTTGCTGTGGGCACTCACGACCATGGTGGCCTTTGCCCCGTGGCACGAAAGTCCTGCGGTGCTGGCCATGGCAGGGACCGCGTGATACGCGAGTAGGAAAGCTGGGGTTGCAACCGTTATCGCTAAAGCGCGGCGCTTGTTCATTTTGTGCTCCTCGGACGATGTGGATCAATGAGCTGCAGGGGTGGGCGTGCAGGGCCGTCTGACTTCGCCTGCGTCCAAGGACAGCGCTGCTCCCCCACACACCTGAGCTCTTCCGGACCCTTCGGGCGTGTGATGAGGCGACTGTTCAAAGGAAGGCCTCTTCAGGATGACGAATCGGAACAACCTTGACCATTGCCTGAAGCGTCACAACACATCGGCCGTTCAGCCGATTTGGCTGGTCCTTGGGCGAGCCATCGGTCCGGCGGCACGGTGCCGTTGCATGGGTCGTCGTTCGATATCGGCCCATAGTCCCCGGCAAAGAGGCCAGAAATCTGGCGGAGGGCGCCTGGCGTCGCTGACGCACGGCTGGTGAACCTGGGACCTCACCAGATCCTGCATCCTGTGATCCGACTGCTCGTGGCCTGGTCCCTGACCGCTCCTGGTCCTAGATGGGGCAGAAGTCCAGCTCGAAGGGCAGTACCTCCGGGGAGACCGCTGCGGTCCGCGCGGCCTGGGAGGTCATCCGGCGCATGTAGTGGCGCCGGCACAGAACCTCGTACTGGACCAGCGCGACGTCGCCTGCGGTGATATCCCCGAGCGCCACCTGCTCCCCCTCGACGACCATCGCCCCATCCACCACCCGGGCGTTGTGGGTGGCCCGATGGCCACACCAGCAGAGCGCCTCGACCTGCAGCGTCTGGACCCGGTCGGCCAGCTCGATCATCCGCTGGGATCCGGGGAACAGGGCTGTCCTGAAGTCGGCGGTGATCCCGAAGGCAAAGACGTCGATGCGCATCTCGTCCACGATCCTGGCCAGCTGCTCGACCTGGGCCGCGGTGTAGAACTGGGCCTCGTCGCAGATCAGGTAGTCCACTCGCCGGCCGCGGGTGGCCCGGCTGACGATGATGTCCCAGAAGTCGAGGTCATCCGCCACCTCGATGGCGCTGGTGGCCAGGCCAAGGCGCGAGGACAGCACCGCTTCACCTGCCCTGTCGTGTTTGGTGAAGATCAAGCCCGAGTGCCCGCGGGCAGCGTGGTTGTGGTCCATCTGGAGGGCCAGGGTGGACTTGCCGCAGTCCATGGTGCCGGAGAAGAAGACGAGTTCAGCCACGTCGCAGCACTCTACGGTGCGCAGCGGGCCACCGGCCGCCTACGTGTCCCTCGCGGCCACCTGCAGGAGCGGGATGGCCATCTCCACAGGGGTCAGTGACCCGTGCAGGCCGACCAGCGCCAGCAGCGCCGGCCTCGCTGTCCGGGAGTCCACGATCGCGAAGTTGTCACGCATTGCCACGATGACGTCACCGATCCGGGGAAGCACATGCTCCGAGACAGCGCCGAAAAGGCCCTGCTCCACCGCCTCGTCCCGGCTCAGCACCCAGGCCCGCGCACCCACCCGTCCGCGCCAGGTGGCCAGCACGTCCTCGCGAGCGCCCGGCTCGCAGTAGAGCTGCAGCGACCGGGGCTCGCCGCCGACGTGCCTGATGTCGGCAGCCAGCTCAGGGTCGTGGGCAAGGTCGATCCGAAGGGCGTGGGGAGAGTCGACCATCCCGTGGTCGGCGGTCACGTACACGGAGGTGTCCGAGGGCACACCCGACACGAGGTGCGCCAGAGAGCGGTCGATCAGCTCCAGCTCGTCCCCCCACTCCCATGACTGGCAGCCATGGACGTGCCCCACCTTGTCGAGCTCTCCCCAGTAGAGATAGACCAGAGCACGTCTGCTGGCCCGCACGGCAGCCAGTGCCGTGTCCACCCGGGCCTCGAGGGAACGCGCCGCGGTGAACACGCCGCCGCGCAGGGCCGCGTTGGTCAGCCCGGAACCATCGAAGAACCCCGGGCCGATGCGGGTGACCCCCACACCGTCGGCGGCGGCCCGCTCGAACACCGTCTGGTTCGGTTGCCACACGCGCGGGTCAGGACCGCCGTCCCAGGAGAGCTCGTTGAGCAACCGGTCCTCATCGGGGACCAGGACCTCGTAGCCGACGAGCCCGTGAGCGCCCGGGGGCAGCCCCGTCCCGAAGGTGCCCATGCTCGTGGCGGTAGTCGACGGGAAGCCGGAGCTGAGCCGGTATGCCGCCGGCAGCAGCCCTCGCAGGAACGGTGCGTGGCCGCTGCGCTGGCGCAGCAGGTCGTAGCCCAGCCCGTCCACGAGCACCACCACCGCGCGCCGCGAGGGCAGCAGCTCAATCAGGTCGGGCCGGCCGGATTCGTCGAGCTGGCAGGGCTGGTCGCAGTCGCGCTCGGCCACCCCCAGAGATCGCGCGACCGCGGGCAGGACACCCACCAGTCCCGAGGCGTCGTAGGTCGGCAGAAGGCTCTGGTCAAACACCGACCTCAACCCCCGATGGCCGCAGACAGCGCCCGCGCAAAGATGATGGCCTGAGCCAGTGCGGGGCCCCCGTCAGCGTCCGCGCTGATCCGCAACCCGATGTCGTCGGTGGTGACGGTGCCCTCGTAGCCATGATCGGCCTCACAGTTCGGGTCGCCGCAGGTCGCCGGGATCATATCGATCCGGCTGACCGCACCCCAGCCGAGAGTAAGGGTCAGCTCGCGTCCCAGCGAACCCGGCGTGTATGTCGCCGGCGATGCCACCACGTGGGTCAGCATCACGCCCCGGACAGCACTCAGGGGCACGCACTCGGAGGTCGCCGTGGCGGTGGCGGTGGCGGTAGCGGCGACCGACTGCGGATCCGTGTCCTCGGCCTCATCAGGGTCGTCCTCACCCGCGTGGTCGTCGGCGTGCGCGACCACGAGCCGGGTGGGGGTCAGGGCAAGCACCGTGATGTGCCGGCGCACCGTGTCGTGGTCGAAGGTCGTCTCCTGGTGCACCAGGTGTGAGACCACCTCGCCGCCGGCGACCGCTGACTCGACCACGTCCGCGACCAGGGCGGGGTAGTACCCGGCGCGTTCGATGTCCTTGGTCAGTGAACTGGGAAGCGGACGTCGTGGCGTCGTGATCTGGTCGGCAATGTCACCCATGGAACTCATCTTCGCGCATGTCCCGCCCTGGCGCGCATCGTGCAGCACCTGCGTGCGAGGTGTCACCTTGCGCGGCCTTACGTCATGGCCCGCCGTTCCGCGTCCGCTCGCTTGGTCGAGGGGGCCACCGTGATCTCGACCCCGAGCACATCGACCCCGCCGGGATGGGCGAGGACGGGGTTGATCTCCAGCAAGGCCACGTCCGGCTGCCGGTCGGCCATCACCGAGACACGTGCGATGAGGTCTGCCAACGCCGCGCGATCGGCCACTGCCGCGCCATGATACCCGTCGAGCAGTGGCGCGGCCTTGACCGAGGAGATCAGGTCGGTGACGTCGACGTCGGTCAGCGGCGGGATCCGGTACCCGATATCGTCCAGGAGATCAGTGGGCGGTCCGGCGACGCTGAAGCTGACCACCGGCCCGAAGACCGGGTCCTCCGAGGTTCGCACGACGCAGGCGACCCCCGGTGTGCCCATCCGCTGCACCACGAAGGCGTCGGCGTGCACCGGCGCCAGCCGCACCGACAACGCCTCGAAGGAGTCGCGGACGGAGGCCTCGGTCTGCAGGTCGACGTGCATGGCGGCCTGCCCGGGCTGGTGCCGCACGGCGGGTGAGACCGACTTGATCACCACGGGATAGCCGAGCTCCTCCGCTGCGGCCACCGCCTCATCGGCCGTCGTCACCGGGACTGTCGGCCAGAGTGTCACGCCGTAGGCCGCCAGCAACGTCTGGGCCTCACCGGGGGTGAGGGCCCGGCCGGCAGGAGTCTGCGCAAGGACGCCCTCGACGAGCCTGTCGGCGGCGGCGAGATCCTGGCCGGCCGGCTCGACGGGCTCTCCTCGTTCGCGGGCCCGCCACTGTCCGTAGCGGGTGGCTGCGGCCAGCGCACGGACGGCGTCCTCCGGCATCGCGTAGGTCGGGACCGCCCGGTGGACGATGGACTCGCCCAGGTCGGGCACGCCGACCAGATCACTGCCGGACAGCGCATCGGTGACCCCGACCATGCCGAGGAACGTTGCCGCACAGGGCTTCTCGGAGTTCCGGGCAGACTCGACGACCGCGTGGGCGACATCCTCACCGGTGGTGACCAGCGGCGGGATGAAACAGGTCAGGACGCTGTCGACCCCGTCATCGCCGAAGGCCGCGTCCAGGACGGTCGAGAAGTCCGCCGCGTCCGCTTCGGACGGCAGCGAGACCGGACCATGGGTGACCTCCAGCCCCCAGCTGACGCAGGCCTGCGCGGTCAGGGCTCCCAGTGCGTCGGAGTTGCCGACGATGGCCACCCGGCCGCCGCGGGGAAGCGGCTGGTGGACCACGAGCTGGGCCACGTCGAAGAGCTGGTGCACGTTCTCCACCCGGATCACGCCCGCCTGACGCAGCATGGCGTCGAAGGCGGCTGCCGGGACCGTGCTGGGAAGGATCCGATGACCGGGCGGGACGCCATACGGGCTGATGGCGGACTTGACCACGATCACGGGTTTGCGCAGAGCGAGCTGCCTGGCGATCCTGGAGAACTTGCGCGGGTTACCGACCGACTCCAGGTACAGGCCCACCGCGCTGGTGCCCTCGTCGTCGATCCAGTACTGCATGAAGTCGTTGATCGAGACATCGACCCGGTTGCCAACCGAGGCGAAGACCGAGATGCCGAGGTTGCGCCGGGCTGCAAGGGCAAGCACCGCGACACCCAGGGCGCCACTCTGGGAGACCAGGCCCAGCGTGCCTGCCGGTGGCAGCGCAGGCGCCAGGGACGCGTTGAGCCGCACGTCGGGATGGGAGTTGATGACGCCGAAGGAGTTCGGGCCGATGACCCGCATCCCGTTGTTGCGGGCCTCCCGCAGGAGCTCATCCTGACGATGCGCCCCGGTCGGCCCGGACTCGGCGAAGCCGGCAGAGACCACCAGCAGGGTCTTCACGCCGGCCGCGGCGCAGTCCTGGACCACGAGCCGGACCGAGGCCGCGGGGACGGCCACGACTGCCAGGTCGATCTGGTCGGGGATCTCGCTGACCCGCGAGTGGGCCTCCAGCCCTTGCACGTGCCGCGCCTCGATGTTGACCGCATGGACCCGGCCGGTGAAGCCGCCGGCTCGGATGTTGGTCAGCAGCTGGTGGCCGACCGAGTCGATCCGGCGGCTCGCCCCGATCACGGCGATCGACTCGGGAAAGAGGGCAGAGCGCACGCCCAGGGCCTCGGCGCGGTGCTCCCGGGACAGACGGACGGCCTGGGACTGCTCCGTCGGCTCGATCGTGAAGGAGACGGCGATCACGCCGTCATCGAAGTGGTAGTCGACGTCGTACCCGGCCTCGGTGAAGACCTGGATCATCTTCCGGTTCTGCGGCAGGACATCAGCGACGAACTTGCCCACTCCGCGTTCCTGGGCGGCGGCAGCCAGGTGCTCGAGCAGCACCGAGCCCACGCCCTTGCCCTGCTGGGCGTCGGAGATGTTGAAAGCGACCTCGGCGGTGGTGTCGTCCAGCCGGTCATAGCGCCCGATCCCGATGATGTCGCCGTGCAGCGTGGCCACCAGGGCCACTCGGGAGTCGTAGTCGACCTGGGTGAACCGGGCCACATCCTTGTCACTGAGCGCCTTCAGCGGCGCGAAGAAGCGGAGGTAGATGGACTCGGCGGACTGACCAGCGTGAAATCGGCGGACGCCCTCGGCATCGTTCGGCACGATAGGGCGCACATGGGCCACAGAACCGTTCCGGAGAACGACGTCAGCCTCCCACCAGGCCGGATAGGTTTCAGGGCGGACACCTGTTTCGGTCATGGGTTCAGAATGGCAGATGTGGGCACCTCCGGACGCCAGGAAGTCGACCGGCGAAATCTGAGATGCGTGACTAAGGTCATGCCATGGCCGATGCATACGCGCAGTTCCGCAGCGCCCGAGACCTGCTGCTCTCGGAGCGAACCGACTACGACCGGGCGATCGCCGACTACGAGCCACCCCGCCCGGCTGACTTCAACTGGGCCCTGGACTGGTTCGACCAGGTGGCTGCGGACACCATCACAGGCCCCCGCAACGCACTGAAGATCATCGAGGCAGACGGGACCAGCCATGCCGTGACGTATGCCGCGATGTCGGCCCGTTCGTCACAGGTCGCGTCCTGGCTCTCCTCCATCGGCGCGGTCAAGGGCGACCGGCTCCTGCTCATGCTGGGTAACCAGGTGGAGCTGTGGGAGACCCTGCTGGCCTGTATCAAGCTGGGGGTCGTGGTGATCCCGGCGACGACTCTGCTGACGCCGGCAGACCTCGACGACAGGATCACCAGGGGGAAGGTCGTCCACGTCGTCACGGCGTCGGCCGACGCAGCCAAGTTCGAGGGCGTCGCAGGCTCCTACACCCGGATCGCCGTCGGAGACCCGGTCCCCGGCTGGACCGCCTACGGCGACTCCTCCCGCGCGGCAACCGCATTCGTGCCCGCGGTGCCGGCCTCGGGCAACGACACCCTCCTGCTCTACTTCACCTCCGGCACCACCGCGCAGCCCAAGCTCGTCGAGCACACCCACCTGTCGTACCCGGTCGGGCACCTGTCCACGATGTACTGGATCGGACTCAGGCCCGGAGATGTCCACCTCAACATCTCCTCGCCCGGCTGGGCAAAGCACGCCTGGTCGTCTTTCTTCGCCCCGTGGAACGCCGAAGCCACGATCCTGATCGTGAACCAGCCACGCTTCGATGCCGGCGTCCTGCTGGAGACCATGGCCAAGGAGTCGGTGACCACCTTCTGTGCCCCTCCCACCGTCTACCGGATGCTGATCCAGCTAGACCTCGCGCCGTGGCGGGAGCGGCTGCACCTTCGCGAGATGGTCGGCGCCGGGGAGCCGCTGAACCCCGAGGTGATCCAGCAGGTCCAGGACGGGCTCGGGATCGTGATCCGGGACGGGTTCGGCCAGACCGAGACGACGGCCCAGGTGGGCAACAGCCCCGGCCAGGAGGTCCTGCCCGGCTCGATGGGACGGATTTTGCCCGGGTATGACGTGGTCCTGCTCGACCCCGCCACGGGCCAGGAACAGCTCGGCGACTCCGCCGAGGGCGAGCTGTGCCTGCGCCTGTCCGGCGCCGGCGGGCGCCCGGTGGGCCTGATGGCCTGCTACCACGGCGACCCGGAGAAGACGGCCGAGTCGATGCGCGACGGTGCCTATCACACCGGTGATGTCGCCTCCCGCGATGCGCGCGGCTACATCACATATGTGGGACGGGCCGATGACGTGTTCAAGGCCTCCGACTACCGGATCAGCCCGTTCGAGCTCGAGTCGGTGCTGATCGAGCACCCTGCGGTCGCCGAGGCTGCCATCGTGCCCTCGCCGGACGCGACCCGTCTTGCCGTGCCGAAGGCGTATGTCGTTCTGTCGCCGGGCTACTCACCGACAGCGGAGACCGCTGAGTCCATCCTGGCCTACGCGCGAAAGAACCTCGCGGCATACAAGCGGGTTCGTCGCATCGAGTTCGCCGAGCTGCCCAAGACCATCTCGGGCAAGATCCGCAGGGTCGAGCTCCGGGGGCGCGAGGAAGAGGCTCACGGCGCCGGGGCCAGTGGCCCGAGCAGGGCCAGCACGACGGAGTTCTGGGAGTCTGACTTTCCGGGGCTGAAGGACTGACCTCGCTGAGCCCGATGCAGAGCCCCTGCACCGGGCTCAGCGCATGGTGAGGTCGCGGGCTCAACGCATGGCGAAGACCGCGGTCACGGTGACGCTGAACGCCTGGCTGCCCGGCTGGACCGGGATCCGGCAGGACTCTCCCATCTTCGACGCCGCAAGGTAGGAAACGTCTCTTGGCGAACCGGCGGCGACGTTCTCGGCGATGCTCTCGACGTCACCCAGCGCACGCCCCGCGGCCCTGGCGTACTGCCCGGCCGTGGCGGTTCCACCCGTCCGGACGGGGACCCCATCGGGCGGGACGAGCAACCCACCGCGCGAGTATCTGGAGTGAGGCATTGCGTGACGTGACACAGTGATCCGGTGGAGTTCTCAGAAGTTGTCCGCAAACGTCGGATGTTTCGTCGCTATGACCCGGACCGCCCGGTGCCGGCCGGGGTCATCGACACCGCGCTGGGCAACGCGATCCGGGCGCCCAGCGCCGGGTTCAGCCAAGGCTGGGACTTCCTGGTCCTCACCAAACCCGAGGAACGACAGGCCTACTGGTCCGCGACAACCGACCCCGACGACGAGCCGGACTCGTGGCTGGCGGGGATCACGACCGCCCCGGCGCTGATCCTGTGCCTGTCCGACGAAGACCGCTACCTGCGGCGCTACGCCGAGCCGGACAAGGGCTGGACCGACCTGGACGAGGCACGCTGGCCGGTCCCCTACTGGGACATCGACACCGGGATGGCGGCCTTGTTGATCCTGTTGACCGCTGTTGACGAGGGTCTGGGAGCCTGCTTCTTCGGGGCTCCGCCCGAGGCCCACGAGGACGTCTTCGAGGCGTTCGACATCCCTCATGACCGCAACCTCATCGGCGTGGTCTCCCTCGGCTATCCCCTGCCGGATACCAGGAGTGGCAGCCTCAGGCGTGGACGGCGGGGGCTGGACCAGGTGGCGCACCACGGCAGGTTCGGCGTGCACTGAGCCTCACGCGCAGGCTTTCAGCACGTACCCCGTGCCGGCCTTCGCGCCGACCAGGGCCTCATCGAGGGTCACGGAGCGTACGACGCCGGTATCGCCGTCGGTGGCGAGGGCATTGCGGACCAGCGCCCTCGAGGGGATGCCGACGAACGCGGCCGGATCAACACAGGTGGGGCCGAACCTGGCCACCTGGTCCGCGAGCATCTCGGCGATGGCAGGGCGTAGATCCATGTTCCTCTCGCACACCTTCACGGATCGGCACGCGCCGCCACCGAACAGGATGACCTGACCATCACGGTGTCCGGACAAGGCTGCGACCAGGACAAGGGCAAACAGCAGACCGCTGCACGCAACCCGCCTGACGGTGGCCATATTCCCAGCGTGTCCGCCGGCCAGCACGCCCCGCAGAAGATTGGCACAACCCCCCGCGATCGAGCCGAACGGCGTCGAAGCTCGCACCGATCATCGACAGAGTCCACCCGAACGGATCCCCGACTCCTAGACGCACACCTATTGCTGCGGCGGCAGTCACGAGGGAAACGCAGCAAATCGAACGTCCGTATAGGTGGTTTATTGTCCGATTTTCTTTACTTTGACCCTGGTAAGGGGTATACAGGATGCATCAACCGATCTCAAGCGGGAGACTCCATGTACGCAGAGGAACGTCAGCAAAATATCCTCGAAAGTGCCCGGGCGGCGGGCCGGGTCGAGGTGAACGCCCTCTCCGAGGCGCTCGACGTGACTCCGGAGACCGTGCGACGGGACCTGACGATCCTCGAGCGGCACGGGGTCCTGCGCAGGGTCCACGGAGGCGCCATTCCGGTCGAACGCCTCGGGTTCGAGCCCGGCGTCGAGATTCGCACAGAGCTCCTCGTCGCCGAGAAGGAGCGGATCGCGAAGGCGGCTGTGCCGCACCTGCCCGACGAGGGCACCGTGCTCATCGATGCCGGCACCACCACCCTGCGGCTGGCCGAGCGACTCCCCCGAGACCACGAGCTGACCATCGTCACCAACTCACTGGGGATCGCCACCCTGGTTGCCCAGCGCCCGAATCTCTCCCTCTACCTGCTCGGTGGACGGGTCCGCGGC
>ENA-OBLH01000738-OBLH01000738.1-metagenomes-genome-assembly--contig:-NODE-738-length-10191-cov-4.91732_pt1 | contig 10191 bp, 10 predicted proteins | sample MGYA00153382_OBLH01 | MGnify analysis MGYA00153382 | reverse complement strand
ACGCTGTCGCGCATTGCCAACGGTGCGAACACATGCCGCTCAAGATACGTGTCAAACGCCTCGCCGCTGACAGTTTCAACCAAGCGTGCAAGCAGTTGGTAGTTCGGGTCAAAGTAATGAAACGCAGCACCTGGCGAATCAACCGGGCTCGCGGTCAAGCTCAATCTGCCCCGCTTCAACACGCTGCAGCACCGCAAGTGCGGTGAGCGACTTGCTGAGCGACGCAATGCGAAATTGGGTTTGCCCAGAAGTTGGCACGCCGTCTTGTGCTTGACCATATCCGCGAACATGGACGATCTGGTTGCCATGCGTAATTGCCAGCGCCATGCCAGGAATGCGGTGGCGTACCATTTCGCTGTTAATGAATCGATCTACCGCGACCGGATCGAACGACGCAGCAGCTGGTGCAGCTTGTAGTGTTGCTATGACGGATGAGGCGATGCCAGCAGCCGTAAACAGGGCGATGCGAGCAAGCGCGTGCTGGCTACGACGCACAATACGGCTGCTCAAATTCATGAAGGCGGCGGACTTAAACCAGCACCGCTGCAACCGGTCGGCCCGGTGGCGGCAGCAGACGCTGCTGCGCCACGTGTTTCCGACTTATCATTGTCATCTCCTGAATCTCATGCGTCACGCAGCTTTGGTCATGTAGCCCATCCACGGCCAATAGGTGAGCGCGAAAATGATCAGCAACACCGTAGCGGCTAGCGTGATCACCAGACCGGTACGGATGAAATCTTTGGCATCAAAGGTGTCGGTGCCGTACGCAATCATGTTCTGCGGCGCGTTGACGGGGAGGATGAAACCAAAGCTCACCACGAATTGCAACAACATGGTCATGCCCACCACGTTGATGCCGGGCGTTTGCACCGCCATTAGCACGCTGATGATGATCGGAATCATGGTTGAGGCCAGAGCTGTGGCGCTGGCAAAGCCCAGATGAATGACGATCAGGAACAGCGACAGCAACATGAGGATCACAAACGCGCTGGCGTTTTGCAAACCAAGGTTCTGCACGATGAGGTTCGCGAGCCATCCCGCCGCCTGCGTGCGCAGCAACGCGCTGCCGACGCTGATGCCGATGGCGAACAGCACCACGGTGCCCCACGGAAAGCCGCGTTGCGACTCCTTCCAGTCCATCACGCCCAGACGCGGCAACAGCATCAGCGCAATCGCAGCGATGGTGGTGGATGAAGTGTCGAAGTTATGCAGCGTTTTTTCAGTCGCCCAGAAGGCCAGCAACACGAGCACGATCACCAAGAGTTTCCATTCACGGAGGGTCATCGCGCCGATGGCATCAAGCTGCTGACGAATGGTGGCTTGTCCGCCGGCGATTTCTGCCATTTCGGGCTTCATCATTCGGGTCATGATGAAGTAAACCGCTACGCTTAACAACGCAGAAAAAGGCGCTCCCGCGATGAACCATTCGGCCCAACTGATGCTGGTGCCAAACTGCTTTTCGATGAAGCCCACCGCGACCATGTTTTGCGCTGCTGCCGTCTTGATGCCGACGTTCCAAACGCTCGCAGTTTGTGCGGCGGTGATGACCAGCAAGCCCGCAAACCGGCTGCGCTTTTCAACCTTGAAGGCGAGGATAAAACCCATCATGATCGGCACCAGACAAGCCACCCGCGCCGTGGTGCTGGGCACGATGAACGACAGCAAAAAGCCCACGAACATCGCGCCGATCACGATGTGATTGCTGCGCGCATCCACCTTTGACAACACCACCAGCGCGATGCGGCGATCCAGCCCCGTCGCAGTCATGGCAGCGGCGATAAAACACGCCGCTGCGACCAGCGCGACCGCACTGTTGGAAAACCCGCTCAACGCCAAACCCAGCGACGCGCCGGTGCCCATGTCCGCAGCGAGCGGTTTGGCCGCATCAGGCACGTAGGCCAGCAAAAAAATCATCAACGCACCAATCACCACGGCGCTCACGGCATAGTCAAGCGCCTCGGTCATCCAGACGATCACGGCAAAGGCGAGAATGCCCAGCATGACCTGGCCAGCAAGTGGCAGGCCGATTGGCGTCGGCATCAAGACGATGGTGAGCAACGCTGCGAGAGCCGCCAATAGGCCAACTCGCTTAAAGAGATTGCCCGCAGGGACGGCTGGGGTAGATGCAAGGACTTCCGGGCTCGATGCGGTGTTCATATCGAAGGCCTAAGCGGACGCAAAATCCAGCACCACGCGCGCCGCGACGTCGCCACGTGCGAGTCGGTCAAATACGGTGTTAATCGCCGATAACGGTTGCCGTTCGATATCAGCCTTGACCTTGCCCTCGGCTGCGAACGCGAGCGCTTCGGCCATGTCCTGCCGCGTGCCGACTAGCGATCCGCGCACGGTGATGCAGTTCAACACTACGTCAAACAAAGGAAATGGAAACTCTCCCGGCGGCAACCCCGTCAGTACGCAGGTGCCGCGTTTGCGGGTCATGCCGACGCCTTGAGTGAACGCTTCAAGCGAAGGTGCCGTGATCAACACACCGTGCGCGCCACCGCTGGTCAGCTTTTTGACTTCGGCAACCGCATCGCCGGTTTTGGCGTTGACGATGGCGTCCGCACCCATGATCTTGGCGTGCGCCAACTTGCCGTCATCAATGTCCACGGCGCACACATGCAGCCCCATTGCCTTCGCGTACTGAATGGCCAAATGTCCGAGCCCGCCCACGCCGGAGATTGCGACCCAGTCACCCGGCTTCGTCGCGGCCTCTTTGATGCCCTTGTAGGTGGTCACCCCTGCGCAAATGATGGGCGCGGCGTCGATGGCTGACAGGCCCGCAGGAATGCGCGCCACATAGTTGGGATCGGCAATGATGTATTCAGCGAAGCCACCGTTCTTGGTGTAGCCGCCAAATTGCGCTTCACCGCACACCGTTTCCCACGCTGACAAACAATGCTCACAATGACCACAGGCCGAATAAAGCCAAGGCACGCCAACGCGATCACCTTCTTTCACACTGGTCACGTCGCGCCCAACCGCCGCCACCAATCCAATGCCTTCGTGGCCCGGAATAAACGGCGGCGCAGGCTTTACCGGCCAGTCGCCGCGCGCGGCATGAAGGTCGGTGTGGCACACGCCGCACGCCTCAGTCTTGACCAGAATTTGCCCTGCACCGGGAGTAGGTGTATCCCATTCTTGAAGCTCCAACGGTTGGCCGAAGGCGACAACGACGGCAGCTTGCATTTTTGATGACATGATGAGGCTCTCATTCAATGATTAGCGGCGAACGTTTGAGCCGCTACAACACAGTGTGGCATCGGCTTTGCCCGCGCATGTTGATGTTGATCAACGCATTGAAAATAGTCTGTGCGGCAGCGCACGCACATTCATGCGGATGCCGCTATGTTGTGTCGCCTTGCCGCGTCACGCCATAGATGTGCCAAACGGCGATGAACATTGCCGCGATGGCTGGCCCGATCACGAAGCCGTTGATGCCGAATACGGCAATGCCACCGAGCGTGGTGATCATCACTACGTAATCCGGCATGCGTGTGTCTTTGCCCACCAGAATTGGTCGCAACAGGTTGTCGATCAGGCCGATCACCAGCACACCCCAGGCAGTGAGCGCCACGCCCTGCCAATAGCCGCCGGTAATAAAAAAGTACGCGGCGACCGGCACCCAAACCAACGCGGCACCGACCGCTGGCACCAATGACAAAAACGCCATCAACACGCCCCACAGCAGCGCGCCGTTGACGCCGAGAAACCAGAACGCGATGCCGCCGAGCGTGCCTTGAATCGCGGCGACCAGCAGGTTGCCTTTGACGGTCGCGCGAATCACGGTGGTGAATTTGTCGACCAGTTCGCGCTTGTGTGCGCTGGCCAGCGGCACCGCATGACGCATGCTACGCGACACCTCCTCACCATCACGAATCAGGAAGAACGCGAGATACAGCGTAACGAACAAACTGGCAACAAACTCAAAGGTGTTTTGCCCGAGGCTGAACGCTTGCGTGGCGATGTATTTGCTGCCTTCAGATAGCGCCGCGGTCACGCGGCGTTGCAGGATGTCAAAGTTGGTCAGTCCCAGGCGATCCAGCAGTACGGTAATCCACCGCGGCAACGCGTCAAACACGCCATGCAGGTAGCCCGCCGGATCCATTTCGCCGGATTGAATTCGTTGGTACACGCCCGCCGCCTCGCGCGCCATCGCGGCGGTAATCAGCGCCAGCGGCAAGATCACCACGACCAACACCGTCAGCAGCGTGAGCACTGCGGCCAACGTGGGTCGTCCTGGCATCTTCCGCAGCAATCGGCGATGCAGTGGCGCGAACAACATGGCGATGATCGCGCCCCACAGTATCGTCCCGTAAAACGGCAGCAAAATCCACGCGAGCGCGGCGGATACGGCGGCCAGCAACACAAGAAGCGTTCGGTTTTGAGGAATCGCAGTGGCGTTTTCTTCGGGTAATTTCATGGTTCTCTAAATTCACAATAGGCGTGTCGAGTGAGGTTACGGCATAGGCAATACGGCGTTGCCAGTACGAGTAAACCTGCAAAAACTGAATCAACATTTTGCTACAACGCTTATTTTAATTGGGCTAATAGCGCTTTTATGCATAAGTTGACTACTGCCTAAAACAACAGCTAAGCCCAATATCAATGGTACTTGCTGTCTAAAGCTGTTGTCTTCGAAACATCTTGACAACGCATGACAGTAAGTCAGACGCTGTTATCAGTCTGTTCGCTACCGAACGCACCAATGCGCGTTCGACAACCGATATTTCCGCACGCCTATGTTCACAATCGAACATACAAAGTTGATGAACACCGGCATTCTCAGGGCGTATTACAAGGCGCCTACTCCTTGCGTCAGGTCGGCTTTTTTCTTGCTCGCATGCACTGACTCACGCTGATCAAGGAAACATATGAAAACTGTACGAACTTTCTCTCAATTTGCACCGAAGCCCGATTCCGCGCTTACCTCAATCACGATACCCAGTTCAGTTCATTTGACACGCTTCGTTCAGGATGGTCTCCGACGCCGTTCGGCAACGCCCAAGTCTCCCACCGTGAAATTCGTGCTGTACGTGGCCGACCACTCACCCAACTCTACGCTAGCCCGTACCAACCTCGCGACCCTATGCCAAGTGAATTTAGCAGGTAGATACGAAGTCGAAATCGTTGACGTTTTTCAGCAGCCCGATCGCGCGTTGTCTGACGCCGTCATCATGACGCCCATGCTGTGCAAGACAGCGCCGCAACCCGTTTGCAGAATCATCGGCACACTAAGCGACACCGACGCGGTAACGGCAACGCTAGGTCTGCCAACTGTCGTCACATGAAGCGTGACGCATCACAACGCAGCCGTGACACTGATCACAGACTCAGCGGCCTGATCGAAACTTTGCTTGAGACGGACGCGCAAATCGAGGCGCTCACCCTCGGCGAGGTGGACTCAGTGACAGACCAGCAGGGCCGAACCGCGTTGCTGCGCCACGCACAGAAGCACCTGCTGGACGGTGAAGCGGTTAGACAGGCGGCGATCTTGAATGCACTTCCAGCGAATATCGCTCTGCTCGACCAAGACGGCTTCATTGTGTCGGTCAACAAGTCATGGCAACGCTTTAACGAAAGCGATTTGCCACATCCTGTTACGACGGGCACTGGTCACAACTACTTGACTATTTGCGATGCAACCACCGGCGATGCTGCGTCGGAGGCGCAGCAGGCAGCAGCGGGGACTCGTTCGGTACTGAGTGGAACAACAACGAGTTTTTCGATGGAGTATCCGTGTCACTCTCCGCTTCTCGAACGCTGGTTTTTGCTGACCGTGATGCCGATGGCAGAGCACCGCCAGAACGGCGTTATCGTGATGCATCTTGACATCACCGAGCGCAAGCAAGTCGAGCAAGCCCTGCATCGCTATGTAGGTGCGATGGACGCCATTGGTGACGCCATCTATCTCGTTGATCGAGAGAGCATGTCGCTTATTCACGCCAATGATGCAGCGTGCCGTTTGAGTGAAACGACGCGAGAGGAGTTGCTCACGCTTACGCCCTGGCGTGTGCTTGCGACCTCCCGCGAAGCGCTAGAGCAAGCGTACGACGCTTTGATTGCTAGCGGCGTTGATGCCGAGCCGTCAGAGCTGCTGCGCCATAACAAAGACGGCTCACCGCTCTGGATTGAACTACGTCGGCACGCCGAGCAAACCGACAATCGCTGGACGATTGTTACGCTCGTGCGCGACGTCACTGAGCGGAAGGAAAACGAACACCGGATCAGTAGGCTTAACCGCGTGCATGCCATGTTGAGCAACATCAACGCGCTGATCGTACGCGTCAATGATCGCGATGAGCTTTTTAGAAACGCCTGCATGATCGCGTTGGATGCGGGCCGATTCCGAATGGCCTGGATAGGCATAGTTGATTGTTTGGGCAAGAAGATCAACCCAATTGCTTCGGCTGGAGCAGAGCCTGAATTTCTGACAATCGCTAAAGACAGCTTCCCCTTGGAAGGCGACGCACATCGAGATCGCACGATGAGTGTGCGCGCAGTGCAGGAAAGAACCGCCTTGGTACTCAACGAGCTACGCGACGACTCAAACATTTTGTTCGCTAAAACGCGTCTAGCGCAGGGCATTCGTTCGATGGCATTTCTGCCGTTGATCATCGCCAACGAAGCAGTTGGAGTACTTACCTTGTACGCCGACGAGGTCGGGTTCTTCGACGAAGCGGAGATGAAGCTGTTGACCGAGTTGGCCGGGGACATCGCCTTCGCCATTGACCATATCGACAAACAGGAGCGGCTAGATTACCTGGCGTACTACGATGTGCTCACCGGACTCGCCAATCGCAATCTATTCCTTGAACGCATGGCGCAACACATGCGTAGCGCCGCTCACAACCGACAACAACTCGCCCTCTTCTTGTTTGACCTTGAACGATTCAAAAACATCAACGACAGCATGGGACGACCCGTTGGCGACGCACTGCTGCGACTTGTAGCGACTTGGATAACTCACAAAGTGGGCGACGTGAATCTAGTGGGACGCGTAGGCCCTGATCTCTTCGCGGTGGTGCTCCCGGCAGTAAAAGTCGCCGCTGGGATTACGCGGTTGCTTGAAAAGGCGATAGAGGCGTTTCGCGAACATCCATTTCAACTCAACGGCGCAGTGTTTCGCGTCGGTGTCAAGGCAGGCGTCGCGATTTCCCCCCGCGATGGCACGCACGCAGACAAGCTTTTCAATAGTGCTGAGGCGGCGCTTACCAAAGCCAAGTCGAGTGGCGAGCGATACCTGTTTTACACGCAAACAATGAACGACGCTGTCAGTCGCAACATGACGCTAGAAAATCAGTTGCGTCAAGCGCTGGACAGAGAGGAATTTATTCTCCACTACCAGCCAAAAATCAATCTGGCCAGCGGAAAAATTATCGGCGCAGAGCGTTAATCCGCTGGGACAATCCTCTCCGGGGTATCGTGCCGTCCAGCCAATTCGTTCCGATTCTTGAAGAAACGGGATTGATCTATGAGGTCGGTCGCTGGGCGTTGCACAAGGCCGTTGCCGATTACCTACGCTGGCAAGAGACGGGGCTTTCTGCGGTTCGCATTGCGGTCAATGTGTCACCGCTTCAGTTACGCCATCGCCGCTTCATTCACGAGATCGAACAGGCCATTCGCGTCAACGAGCATGCGGCAAACGGGCTGGAACTTGAAATCACCGAAAGCGTGATCATGGAAGATATCAAACGCAGCATCGCCAGCTTGCAGGCGATTCGGGCGCTAAATGTACGCATTGCCATCGACGACTTCGGCACTGGCTTCTCGTCGCTCAGCTACTTGGCGAAATTACCGGTGGACACCCTGAAAATAGATCAATCGTTCATAAAAGACATGACCAATGACCGCAAAGGGCTAGCGCTGGTGGGAACAGTCATCAACTTGTCACACTCGCTGAAACTTAATGTAGTGGCAGAAGGTGTGGAAACGGACGAACAACGTCGACTGCTGCGATTGCTTGACTGCGACGAAATGCAAGGCTTCTTGTTCAGCAGGCCTGTGCCCGTCGACGTCTTTGAAGCCAAGTTTTTAACAAGTATCTGAGTGTGCGACGGTATCGCTCAGCGCGGCAGGTCCAGTCGCGCCAGATAGCGATCCACGCGTTCAACATTTGTTCGAGTTGCTTCGCGGTGTTGCACTCGCTCAATCGATCCAGCATCGGTGGCAGCGAGTGCCTGCGTCGCATCTAGCTCAGAAGGGTGCGCGACTGCGTTGATCATGTAGGGGTGTTTATCCATGGTTTTTTCTTCACTGTATTAGTTGGGCGCGACGCGATAAATCGCGCCATTTAGATCGTCAGACACCAGTACCGCGCCGTCAGCCATGGTCAACACATCAACCGGACGCCCCCAGTAGCTCAATCCCTGCAAAAATCCGGTCAGGAATAGCTCCATGCGCAGCGGCTCGTTGCTCCGCCCTATCACCCTCACCACGTCATAACCCACGCGTATTGGGGGATGCGAGCCGTGGCGGGCCACCAGCATCGTGACTTCACCGTTCGCAGCAACTTTCGGGTCAAAGCGCATGCCCAACGCTGCTGTATGCGCACCTAGTGCAAATGCCGGTGGTGTGAACTCGGCGCAGGCGCGCTTTTTGCCAAACTCCGGGTCGGTGATGTCGCGATCATGGCAATACGGAAAGCCAAAATGTTCGCCCACTTTCACCACACGATTTAACTCGTCGTTCGGTTTGTCTAACCCAAGTGCATCTGCGCCGTTGTCGGTGAACCACAGCTCTTTAGTTTGTGGATGCCAGTCAAAGCCGACGCTGTTGCGAATGCCGCGCGCCATGACTTCTTTGCCGCTGCCGTCGGCGTTGACGCGAAGGATTACGCCATACTCATCGTCTTTCGCTTCACACACGTCGCACGGCGAACCAACTGATACATAAAGTTTGCCGTCGGGCCCGAAGCCCATCGCGTGCGCGTCGTGTCGCGCTTTGTCGGGCAAGCCGTCAATCACCATGACGGGGTTGCCCGGATTGTCGAGGTTGTCCTCGATATTGTTGAAGCGCACGATGCGCGTTCTGTCTGCCACATACAGCGTGCCATCACGAAACGCGACGCCACTTGGATCGGTTAAGCCCTTAATCACCACGCGCTTTTGCGCGACGACGTTCCTGTTCATCGTCAGCGCATACACATTGCCCGCCATGCTGCCGACAAACAAGGTGCCCTTCGAACCCATCACCATATGCCGCGCTTTCGGCATGTCGGTGGCAAGCACACTGACCTGATAACCGAGAGCCGTTTTAAGGCTGGCGAGTTGAATGCCTTTTTTTTCATCGCGCCAATCTTGCAGGGTGGCGCAACCGGACATCGTTGCCGCAATGGCGACTACAAGTAGCGCAGAAATAGCACGATTAGAGGAAGGCCTAAAGCGTGAGAGGGAGTGCATAAAACGTCCTGTAAATAATCGAGATGCGGTGACTATTTGTAGCTAACGTAAACACAAATAGTCTGTGCGCCAGCGCACATAGAGGCGCGCTTTTACAAGCGATTCACCACAATCGCTATGGCGTAAATTTGTGCAGGTTGCGGCGTAGGCTTGCACCTACCTGATCGTCTGTCGTTAGCCGACATACGCGACTGCGAAGTTCGTCAATACTTTCGATTCTGATCATTGGACGCGTCGAAGATGACATGCCAGTGCTTGGCAGGTTGATGACGCTTCGAGTCATCATTGGTTACTTCTAAATAGTCAGGAAAATTGCATATGAAACGATTACACATTGCCCCCCTCATCCTAAGTATTGCGATGGCATCCGCAACCGGCTTGGCATACGCTCAAGCACCCGGTGCGACCACCGCAGCCGCCGCAGAAATGAGAATGACCCGCGCACAGTTCCTCAGCATGTATTCGTGGGATACCGTTCATGAAGGCTGGTATGACGCTGCCTGAAGGCATCAAGTCGCGCGCAGAAGTCAAGGCCGAGCGTGACCTGTACATGAGCATGCACAAGTACGACACGCGCAGTCAAAAGTGGGTTCCGATGACGACACCGCGCAACATGAGCACCATGTCGCGCGAAGAAGTCAAAGCAGAAACAGCACACTTCCTGCGCACTCATCGCTATGACGAACCCACCAGCAAGTGGACTGAGCGCACCACGGGCGGCTCGCAGTAACAGCCCCGCTATCGACTAGTCAGTCGCGAGGCCCGGTTGCACCTATATCTATGGAACCGG
>ENA-OBLH01000737-OBLH01000737.1-metagenomes-genome-assembly--contig:-NODE-737-length-10204-cov-3.01202_pt1 | contig 10204 bp, 5 predicted proteins | sample MGYA00153382_OBLH01 | MGnify analysis MGYA00153382 | reverse complement strand
AGGTCAGCGTCAACACGGCGTACGGCGTCGGGCGGGTGGTGCGCGACGCCTTCGCCCGCGCGCGGGCGCGCTCGGGTCGACTGACGTGGGTGCACAAGACCAACGTCCTGGTGCACGCCGGTGACCTGTGGCGCCGTACGGTGGACGAGGTGGGGGCCGAGTTCCCCGACGTGGCCACGGCCTACCAGCACGTTGACGCCGCAACGATCTTCATGGTCACCGACCCTGGCAGGTTCGATGTGATCGTCACGGACAACCTCTTCGGTGACATCCTGACCGACATCGCGGGCGCCATCGCCGGCGGCATCGGCCTGGCTGCCAGCGGGAGCATCAACCCTGAGGGCTCGGCCCCCAGCACCTTCGAGCCGGTCCACGGGTCGGCTCCGGACATCGCGGGTCAGGCCAAGGCCGACCCGACCGCTGCCATCCTGTCCGTCGCGATGCTCCTGGACCATCTTGGCCGGCGCGAGGACGCGTTGCGGGTGGAGCAGGCTGTGGCCTCGGACCTGTCGACCAGAGGCACTGCCACCCGGTCCACCGCACAGGTCGGCGACGCCATCGCAGCGCTGGCCGGCTGAGTCGCTCGCTTGGGCACCCTTCCTTTGGGGCAGAGGGCGTGTCGGGCTACTCTCGGCAAGCAGACAACCACGCCCGTCCTGGAGGACCCATGTCATCGGCAGCACTCTCGTTCACGGTTGAGGTGCGTTCCGACGTGCTGCCCGATGACCAGCGGGAAGCAGTCCTGGCCAACCCTGGGTTTGGCAGGACGTTCACCGATCACATGGTGCTGGCGACCTGGACCGCTGGTGAGGGCTGGCACGACGCCAAGGTCACTGCCTTCGGGCCGCTGCTGCTCGACCCCTCAGCAGGGGTGCTTCACTACGCCCAGGAGATCTTTGAGGGCATGAAGGCCTACCGGCACGCGGACGGTTCGGTCTGGACCTTCCGGCCTGAGGTCAATGCGGCCCGGTTCGCCCGCAGCGCGGCGCGACTGGCTCTTCCCGAGCTGTCCGAGACGGACTTCATCCAGTCTCTGAAGACGTTGGTCGCCCTCGACGAGAAGTGGGTTCCGGCAGGTGACGCCGGTGAGGCCAGCCTCTACCTGCGCCCCTTCATGTTCGCCTCCGAGTCGTTCCTGGGAGTGCGTCCCGCTGCGATCGTGACCTACTGCGTGATTGCCTCGCCCGCGGGCCCCTACTTCTCCGGCGGCCTGAAACCGGTCTCCATCTGGCTGTCCACCGACTACACCCGTGCCGCCCCTGGTGGCACTGGCCAGGCCAAGTGTGGTGGCAACTACGCCGCCAGCCTGGCCGCCCAGGTCCAGGGCAGCGCCAAGGGCTGTGACCAGGTCGCCTTTCTGGATGCGGTCGAACACAAGTGGGTCGAGGAGCTCGGCGGGATGAACCTCTTCTTCGTGTACGCCGACGGCTCCATGGTGACCCCCGAGCTGACCGGGACCATTCTCGAGGGCGTCACAAGAGCCTCGATCCTCGAGCTGGCCGGGGACCTCGGTCTCAAGGTGGACGAGCGTCGGATCTCCATCGACGAGTGGCGCGATGGCGTGGCCAGCGGCGAGATCACCGAGGTGTTCGCCTGCGGCACCGCTGCGGTGGTCACGCCGGTGGGACGGCTGGCGTGGGAGGGCGGCGAGGTCGTCATCGGCGATCACGACGTCGACGGCGGGGTGGGGTCGGTGACTGCATCGATCCGTCAGTCGCTGCTCGATGTGCAGTACGGTCGCGCGACGGACTCGCGTGGCTGGCTGACCCGCCTCGTGTAGGGCTCCTTCAACGGGTGGGGCCGTGACGGTCTTGGCAGAACGGGAGACCCGCCCATCCCGCGTCCTCGTCGGGCCTGTCCCGGCCCAGGCTGCGGGTGACCACAGTCTGAGACCGGGTAGCCAGATGGTGGACAGGGATGTCACGCTACCGGCGTGAGAAACGACTGGACGGTAGTGGCGAGCGCCACACTTATTATCGACTAGCGCGACGGGGTCACTCTCCCGCCGCGCAAACCTCCCATACCCTTGGGGGGTTTTTTCGTTCCCGGGCACACCCCGCTCGGGTCGATCGCATGGCGGGAGAAGGCTCCCCGCGGGAGAATGCTTCTGAACCCCAACGTGACCACCTCAACAACCAAGACCAGACCATGACCCAACTGTGTGAGACAGGGCTGACGATGACCGACCTGCACGTGTACGACACCACGCTGCGTGACGGTGCGCAGCAAGAAGGCCTAAACCTTTCGATCGCGGACAAGCTGGCCATTGCCGGGCTCCTGGACGAGCTCGGCGTGGGTTTCATCGAGGGCGGCTGGCCAGGGGCCAACCCCAAGGACACGGAGTTCTTCGCCCGTGCCCAGCAGGAGCTGTCACTTCGCAATGCCAAGCTTGCCGCGTTCGGTGCCACCCGCCGGGCGGGTTCGGTGGCGGCGGACGACCCACAGGTTCGGGCGCTCGTGGACTCCGGCGCGTCGGTCGTGACTGTGGTGGCCAAGGCGCACGTGCGACATGTCGAGCTTGCGCTGCGCACCACGCCGAAGGAGAACCTCGCGATGGTGCGCGACACGGTGAGCTGGCTGACCGCGGAGGGCCGGCGGGTTTTCCTGGACGCCGAGCACTTCTTCGACGGATATCGCAGCGACCTTGACTACGCCATCGAGGTGATCCGCACCGCGATGGAGGCCGGGGCCGAGCTGGTGGCCCTGTGCGACACCAACGGCGGCATGCTGCCCACCCAGGTGTCGGACGTGGTCGCCGACGTCATCGACGCCACCGGGGCCCGCCTGGGCATTCACTGTCACAACGACACGGGTTGTGCGGTGGCCAACTCGATGGCCGCGATCCGGGCCGGCGCCACGCACTTCCAGGGCACCGTCAACGGCTACGGCGAGCGCACCGGCAACGCGGACCTGCTCAGCATCATCGGCAACCTGCAGCTCAAGGAGGGCCTGGCACTGCTCCCCTCCGACCGGCTGGCCGAGGCCACCCGGATCGCCCACCAGATCAGTGAGGTCACCAACGTCCCTCCCTACAGCCGCCAGCCGTATGTCGGAGCCAGCGCCTTCGCGCACAAGGCCGGCCTTCATGCGAGCGCGATCAAGGTGGACCCCGACCTGTACCAGCACACCGACCCACGGGCCGTGGGCAACGACATGCGCATGCTTGTCTCGGGGATGGCCGGCCGCGCCAGCATCGAGCTGAAGGCGCGCGAGCTGGGCTTCGAGCTGGCCGGCGAGACCGACCTCCTTTCACGAATTGTCAAGCGCGTCAAGGATCTTGAGGCTCAGGGCTGGACCTTCGAGGCTGCTGACGCGTCCTTCGAACTGCTGCTGCGCGAGGAGCTGGGCAGCCGGCCGAGCTACTTCCGGGTGGAGTCATGGAGGGTCATCACCGACCACACCTACGCCAAGGGCGACCCGGTCTCGGAGGCCACGGTCAAGCTGTGGGCGGCCGGCCAGCGGGTCGTGGTCACATCTGAGGGCAACGGCCCGGTGGACTCCCTCGACAAGGCGATCCGTCAGGCGCTGTCGGCTGCGTATCCGGAGCTGGCCAAGATTGAGCTGATCGACTTCAAGGTGCGCCTGTTCGACGCGGCGCACGGCACTGATGCCACCACCCGGGTGCTCATGGAGCACTCCGACGGGGTGACCTCGTGGGACACGGTCGGGGTCGCGCCGAACATCGTGGAGGCCAGCTGGGTCTGCCTGACCGACGGCATCACCTACGGCCTGATGCGCCGGGGCGTCGAGGTCCGCTGAGCGCCGCCGAACAGGCAAATCCCGCCGTCTTTCCGTCCTCCGTGCTGATTGCGTTCTGCGTCACAGGGCCTGAGCGGTGATCGTCGTGGACGGATCGTGCAGACGCACCAGGTTACGTCCGGCATTTTTGGCCTCGTACATCGCGAGGTCGGCGGCCTGGAACAGCGCTTCCATGGTGGTGCCCGCCGCCGGATACACCGCCACGCCGACACTGACCGTGCAGCGGATCACCCGCCCCTCGTCGACGATTCCCTGCTGTTCGCAACGGCGGCGCAGGTCGTCGGCGAAGCCGAGTCCGGTCGCGGCGTCGGCGGCAGGCAGTGCGATGAAGTACTCCTCCCCGCCCCACCTGGCCACGATCGCGCCAGCGGGGGCGTGTTCGTCCATCAGCTGAGCAAGAGCGACCAGCACCGTGTCCCCGGCGAGGTGGCCATAGTTGTCGTTGATGGACTTGAACCTGTCGACGTCGAACAGGGCAACGGCGAGGCTTTCGCCGGAGTCCCGCGCCGCTTCGATCATCGTCTCGAAGTGCTCGACCAGGTGGCGGCGGTTGTGCAGCCCCGTCAGGACGTCCCGACTGGCCTGCTCGAGCAGGTCCGAGCGGAGCAGGTTTATGGTCTCGATCTGCAGGACCAGCTGGGTGTGCGCCGCAGACAGGCGCCGGCTCAGGGCGTTGGCTTCGGTGACGTCACGTGCGACGTAGACGGTCCCCAGGGCTCGGTGACGGTGGTCGATGAGCGCGGATGCCTTCACCTGGAACTCGGTACGACAGCCCGGGCGGTTCACCACGAGCTCGGTCTCTGATCCACCTGCTGCGGCAAAGTCGTCACCAACCAGTTCGGGCGCCGGTGACCCGACCAGCCGGGCTGGCGCGGCCGGGTCCAGGGCCCTCACCAGCTCGACCGCAACGGGGTTCAGGTCGAGGAATCGTCCGCTCGGGCTGATGACGATGACCGCGTCACCGATCTGGTCGATGATCAGGGCCCGCGCCACTGGGCTGAAGGTGATCAGGTCCTGATGGAATACCGCATACCAGACGATCGTGCCGGTGACCGCAAGGCCGATCGGGGTCGGGTCCACGTTCCTGAGTCCGCCGACGAGGAAGACCACGTTGGTCACCAGCGGGACCAGGGCGGCGAGAAACACGGTGAGACGTTGGCCGCGGAACGCGGCAGGAGCCCTCCACCATGCCCAACCGATGAAACCCAGACCGATGACCATCTCCAGGTACGTGAACCAGGTGTCCAGCCAGAAGATCGGGCCGTAGGTCCATCCGGCGGACCCGGTCAGCTGCCCGGCGCCGGCCCCGCGATACACCAGCAGGTGCCAGGGGTTCGTTGCGGCCGCCGCGGTGATCAGAACCGGCTCGATGAGCAGCGCCAGGATCAGCGCGCGCGGCGGAGCCCATTGCGGCCGGGCGATGGCGATCGCGAGGATCACGAAGGCTGCACACAGGCTGCTCGGCCCGATGAAGGTCCCCAGCATGGCGATCGCCGCAACGGTCTCGCTGGTGGCCACCCGCGGCACGGTGAGAGCGACTGACCACCAGCAGGAGCCCACCATCACGAGGGTCAGGCAGACTCCGAGGGTCAGGTTGTGCTGGCGACGCCGCCAGGTGATCACGGCGACCCAGGCGAAGACGACGGCGGTGCCGAGATAGATGAGAACGACGGGATCACGCGGCACCGCTGACACCTCCGGTCGGAACACCCGGCGGACGGGCGAGGTCGCCATCGGAAGCTTCTGCGGTGATCGAGGACGACGCTTCTGAGGGGCGAGCGGGTCGAGGGACTGTCAGGGTCCGTTCGGCGCACCATACGTCGAAGGCGTCGGCCGGAATGGGCCGGCAGATGTGGTAGCCCTGTGCCACATCGCACGTCAGGCCGGCCAGTGTCGTCAGGGACTGTTCGGTCTCGACCCCCTCTGCCACGAGGGTCATGCCGAGGTTGTGGCCGAGGTCGATGACACTCTGGACGATCATGGCATTGCCGGGGTCCTCGGCCATCGTCATGACGAACGATCGATCGATCTTGAGCTCGCTGACCGGGAGCTTCGTGAGCTGGCCCAGGCTGGTGTATCCGGCGCCGAAGTCATCGATCGAGATGCGGACTCCCAACGCGGACAGCCGCTTCAGCATCTGCTGGGCCCGCTCCGGGTCTATCGTGAGCGCTGACTCGGTCACTTCGAGCACGAGCAGATCAGCCGGGACGTCGTGCGCGGCGAGGAGCCCGGCGACCTGGGAGGCGAAGTCCTCGTCGTGCAGGTTACGCGCAGACAGGTTGATCGCTATCGGCAGTGGCCGGCCCGCGTCGATCCAGGTGCGGACCTGTGCGAGGGCGGTGCTCAGGACGTGCCGGGTCAGCGGGCCGATCAGCGCGGTGTGCTCGGCCATCGGGATGAAGTCGTCGGGAAACACCAGGGAGCGACTGGGGTGCTGCCAGCGCACCAAGGCCTCGGCGCCGACGACGTTCCCGGTGCTGAGGCTGACCTTCGGCTGGTAGTGCAGCAGAAGCTCGTCGCGCTCGAGCGCCCGGCGCAGATCCCCGAGCAGCGCGAGCCTGGAGGGTGTGCGGCTGTCGAGAGTCGGGTCGTAGGCGAACACGCCGCTGGACAGAGTCTTCGCGACGTCTAGTGCGACGTCAGCGTGCTGCAGCAAGGTGGTGGGGTCACGGCCGTGTTCGCCGGAGACCACGACCCCGATGCTGGCCTCCACATCCAGGTCGGCGCCCAGGACATGGAACGGCATCTCCAGGGCCTCCACGAGACTCAGCGCCACCTCGCTCGCGTCCTCGGCATCGTGCAGGTCGGGAAGCAGAACGGCGAACTCGTCCCCACCCAGCCGGGCGACGGTGTCGGTGCGTCGCAGCCCCCCGGCCAGGCGCGGCCCCACCTGCCGTAGCAGCTCGTCGCCGTACTGGTACCCGAAGGTGTCGTTGACCTCCTTGAAGCGGTCCAGGTCGATGACCATCAGCCCGGTGCGCGTCGTGGCTCTGGTGCCCGAGCGAAGTGCCTGACCCAGCCGGTCGGCCAGAAGCTCTCGGTTCGGGAGCCCCGTGAGCGTGTCGTGCAGGGCCCGGACCTCCTTCTCATGTTGCAGGGTGAGGCGATCCGCGATGTCGCGCAGGATCCCGGAGAACCCCGTGACGGTAGCGCCGTCGTAGATCGGCGACGCGGTCAGTGCAACGGGAACAAGGCTGCCGTCCTTGTGGATGCGTTCGGTTTCCACGGTGCGCCGGACGGAGTCGCCACTGCTGATTCCGGCTAGCATCTCGTAGGCTTCCTGGCGTTTGCAGGAGGGGATCAGGACGTCTAGCGACTGTCCGATCATCTCCTGACTGGAGTATCCGAGCAGGCGCTCCGCCGCGGCGTTCCAGCTGGTGACCACCGAGTCGGGCGCGGCGCCGATGATCGCGTCGTCGGAGGACTCCACCATGGAACGAAAACGCGCGTCTGCCGATGAGAGCTCGGCTGTCCGGCGCGCGACGGTTTCCTCGAGCTCGTTGGCGAGGCGCACGTGGTTCTTGACCGCCATCACCTGCTGAGTCGCGAAGATCGCCAGCAGCAAGACAGCATTGCTGAGCAGGAAGGCGTCGACGTGGTCCAGAGCGCGTGCGATGGCCAGCGCGACGGCGCCGGTGAGCGCAATGGCCGGCAGCAGTTCCTGAAGGACGGTGAGGTGCCAGAGGGTGGCCGGGCGCGCCCGGCTCGGCCGGCTCTGACTGGCCGCTGCGATGAGAGCCATTGCCCCGATCCAGCCCAGCACCAAAGGGGTGCCGGTGAGGCCGGTCTGACCCTGAGCAGTCATCGACACGAACGTGCTGTCCGTGACGGTCAGCAGCACCAGCCCGGCCCCCAGCAGAAGCCAGGGCAGGCGTTGCTCGGGCGGTGCTCGCATGGCGAGTACCAGCACGACCGAGGCCACCCCGATGTCCGCTATCGGGTATGCCAGCCCGACGAGGCGGGTGAGGCCGGTGTCGCCTGACTCGTAGACCGAGCCGAGCACGGTGGACCCGCTCACGAACAGGACCGACCCGGCGATGACAGCGGCGTCGAGCAGCTCGCGCAGCCGGGATGCCCGGCGCCACGACGATCGGGCGAACAGCATCAGGGCCGCCACCGCCGGCACGGCGTATCCGACGAACCCGATGTCGGCCAGTGAGGGGAAGGGGTGGACATGACCACGGGTCAGCCCGTACCAGGTCCACAGGGCGATTGCGGTCGCCCAGATGCCGAGTGCCGATGCCAGCGCGGCCCATGCCAGGCGGTCGGGTCCGCCTCGTCTCGCGGCCTTCATGCAGCCGGCCACCGCGAGCAGGGCCGCGGCCACCTGGGCCAGGTCGCCGAACGTCTGGGCCAGCCCGCTGCGAGGCTGGCTGACAACGACGATCGCCAAGCCGAGCACTCCGGCGAGGAGGACCCCGCCAATGAGCCACTGATGGGGGCGCCGCATCTGCACAGCACGTGCGAGATCCACTGCGGACGTGCGGGCCATCTTCGCGATCTCCTTTGCTCTTGACCGTGGTTGAGGTCGCGGCTGCGAGGCATGTCAACGTCCAGCGATCCGACGCCAGACGGGTGTGTGCTGATGGTGGTGCTCAGTGTCGGCATCTCACCTCACATATGGCGCCTTGCTCATCAACGATTCCACCCTGCGGCGCGGAGCGCCTCGCTACATGGAAACGCGCAAAATAATGTACGAATGGCCCCCCAGGGCTCATCCAATCGTCGCGCAGCCCGAGATGGGGAGGAATAGATTGCATGGTGTGGAAAATGGGCTCAACCTACGAGCTGACTGCGAGAGCTGTCTTGCGTTGTGCTGTGTCGTGCCGGCGTTCTCGGCCTCGGCGGACTTCGCGATCAACAAACCAGCCGGGCAGCCGTGCCCCAACCTGCGACCGGACTCTCGCTGCGGCATACACACCAGCCTTCGAGAGCGGGGGTTCCGGGGCTGCACCGTGTATGACTGCTTCGGCGCCGGGCAGCAGGTCTCTCAGGTGACCTTCGCCGGACAGGACTGGCGGGGTGCACCACGAACCGCGAAGCAGATGTGCGAGGTGTTTCCGGTCATGCGGGACCTGCATGAGCTCCTCTGGTATCTGGGCGAAGCCCTCACGATCACGGCGGCCCGGTCACTGCACGGTGGGCTCAGCCGGGCCGTTGGAGCGACCGAACGTCTCACCGGGCAGAGCCCGGAAGCTCTCCTGGAGCTGGACACCGCAGCACATCGGGCAGGGGTCAACGATTTACTGCTGGCGGCCAGCGAGCTTGCCCGGGCAGGGTTCGCGCACCGGAAGAACCACCGGGGGGACGATCTCATCGGGGCCGATCTCAGCGGAGCCGACCTGCGGGGGGCCAGCCTGCGAGGGGCCCATCTCATCGGGGCCGACCTGCGAGATGCTGACCTGAGAATGACCGACGTCATCGGCGCTGACTTCAGGGACGCTGATATCAGAGGTACCGACCTCACCGGCGCCATCTATCTCATCCAGTCCCAGCTGGATGCGGCTAGGGGCGACTCGAGCACCACGGTGCCGCCGTCGTTGACCTGCCCTGTCCATTGGTCGGATCAGGACTGAGACTGTGCGGGGACCAGCCTGTCGCAGCAGCTGATGAGCCGGCGGCGCAGCACCGCCGCGCGCGCTGCGAAGTCGCGGGTTCGGTGAAGAACCGGAAAGCATCGAAGTGGCCAGGAAGGTGCCGGGATCCATGGCGGCGATCCCCTCGGCATACCGGTAGAACTTCCACCCGGCGCGCTCACAGGCACCTGCCAGCGCGAACCCGGGGCCGGGATGCCACCGTCGGCATTGCGCCGGGCTGAGCCTGTAGTAGGAGAAGAGAGGGTCCTCGACCGGGTGTCTGCGCGGGTTCTGCCACCTGCCCTGGTGGGCGGCGGTGGCAGCGTCGACCCGGGCGTGGTGCCTGGCTTCGAGCCGGCGCCACTGGTGCTGGCTCGGCCGGTCAGTCATGGTCGACAAGAGTGCTCGGGGTGCCGCCGGATAGGCTCGGTCCGTGCGCATCGCGAGATACACCCTTGGTGAGGACCCGACCTACGGCATCGTGCAGGGCGATCCCGGCGAGCAGTGGATCGCCGAGATCCAGGGCGACCCGCTCCACCAGCCGATCGTCTTCACCGGCAACCGGGTCCTGCTTGAGGACGCCCGTCTGCTGGCGCCGGTGATTCCCCGCAGCAAGGTGATCGGCATCGGCAAGAACTACGCCGCGCACGCCGCCGAGATGGGTGGCGAGGCTCCCACAGAGCCGTTGGTGTTCCTCATCCCCAACACCGCCGTGGTCGGACCGGGGGACCCGGTGGTGATGCCCCGCCAGAGCAGCGAGGTGCACTACGAGGGGGAGCTCGCCGTGGTCATCAGCCGGATGTGCAAGAACGTCCCGGTCGAGCGGGTCGGCGACGGCTGGCGCGGTGCCGCCGATCCGCGCGGCGTCG
>ENA-OBLH01000736-OBLH01000736.1-metagenomes-genome-assembly--contig:-NODE-736-length-10208-cov-3.71191_pt1 | contig 10208 bp, 9 predicted proteins | sample MGYA00153382_OBLH01 | MGnify analysis MGYA00153382 | reverse complement strand
GGGAGCGATCGTCCAACAAATTATCACTAACGAATATCTTCAAGCCCCAGAAATTGCCAACATTGTGGATAGCTTAAGGGATCAATGGATTACTAAAGATGTAGCTGATTGGTTAAGTTATCACGAATTTTATCCCGGCGTTGCTGCCCAGATTCAGGAAGCTCAAAATTTGGGGATAGAAATATTAATTATTAGTACTAAAGAAGGACGGTTTATCAAAGAACTCCTAACTCGATCGGGGATTGATGTACCTCGATCGGCAATTTTTGGCAAAGAAACTAAGTGTCCCAAATCAGAAATTCTCCAATCAATCCTGACTAATAATCCCCAATTGGTAACTCTCTGGTTTGTAGAAGACCGCCTGAAAACCCTAGAACAAGTTGCAAGTTTGCCAGCCCTAGAGTCAGTAAAATTATTTTTAGCAGATTGGGGCTACAATACCCAAGCCATGAGAGATACCATCCTTAATCAGCAACGGATTCAGCTTATTTCCTTGGCTGAATTTTCTGTGGGGGGAAAATACTTTCCAGAGTAGAGCTTTTGGCCTGCTATATATTTCGGAAAGTAACGAAATTATTAAAAAATGTATGAAATTTTACAAATTTTGTATTAATTAGTAGAGTTTAAGAGAAAATTAAGAATAGGGCTATTGAGAGAATTCCCCTAACTTAAACTAAGGAATTTAAGAAATTGTCAAGGATTTGCCCTAAGAAAGCTATAAGTAATTAGTAGAGGCATAAAATGTATGATTATGAAATCCTTCAACAATATCTAGAAGGTCAAAGAGATTTTAGGAATGTAAATCTTGTCCAAGTAAACTTACCCGGAGTCAACTTAGCTGAGATTATCCTCGCTGGAGCAAATTTAGATCAAGCGGTACTTCCAGCAGCATACTTGGTGTCTGCGAACCTTAGTCGGGCTAATCTTACCAAAATTAATCTTAATCAGGCATTCTTGCAAAGAGCAGATTTAAGTTTTGCCAAGGTTAGTTATGGCAATCTGGCTGGAGCAGATTTAAATAAATCTAACCTCCACGGAGCCAGCCTGATAAAGACAAATCTTAAGGGAGCCAAGCTTAGTGGAGCTAACCTTTTTGGCGTAAGTTTACGGGAAGCAAATTTAGAGAATGTCAACCTGAGCGGGGCAGATATGCGAGGAATTAATCTCCGCTTGGCTAATCTCCGGGGGGCAAACCTGAGTTGGGCAAATTTGAGTGGGGCAAGGCTAAGTGGGGCAAATCTTCAAGGAGCCATCCTGAATGGGGTTAAGCTCCGGGGTGCTTATCTTAATAGTGTGGATTTGCAAGGGGTAGATTTGGAGGGTGTCAACCTAAGTGAGGCAAAACTGAATGGAGCAAACTTGACGGGGGCTAATCTGACAGCAGCCAATCTCAGTAATGCAAGCCTGCGTTTGGCAGTTTTGACCTTAGCCCAATTACAAGCGGTGGATCTCCGAGGGGCTGATCTGCGAGATGTGCAGTTTGGGGAGGCAAATTTTGCTCGATCGCTCTACACCGATGCTACCCAATTTCCCAGAGGCTTTGATCCTCGTTACCACAGAGCGCACTATGATGCCGAGCAGTTGATGGCTGTCCCGGCTTAATTTTCTCCATGGCCGATAAGGAATATCTGGAGACAAGATGCTTATAGATCAGCTAGATCAGCAAAGGGATCTATAAGCATCTTCGGGAAATCTAAGAAATAGTCTTAGATAGTTAATTTTAGAGGAGGTAAAAGTTATGGCTGGGAAATATCAAGGCAATCAAGTACAGGATCTACCCCCTCTCGATGTTAGTGGTTGTTCTCTATTGGCTGAGGGACAGCAGGAATGTTGGCATGATCTTATCCATGAGTTGAGTGCCAGATTACAGACTAAGACAGTAGAACTACAACAGGCAGTCTGCGATCGCCACTCCCTAGATATCCAATACCAAACAATCCAAGATCAACTAGAAGAAAGCGAAGCCCGGCTCCATGCCCTCACAGAAGCCTCTGCCATGCAAGCCCGTCAATTTAGCGAAACCCTCAAGCAACTACGCCAAAATCAGGCGCAGATCGTCCAAACGGAAAAAATGTCTAGCCTAGGACTATTAGTAGCTGGAGTTGCCCATGAGATTAATAACCCTGTCAATTTCATCTACGGTAATCTTAGTCATGTGGAAGAATACATGAAGTATTTAATGCACTTACTAGGACTCTATCGCTCCCATTATCCCCAGCCGGTAGGAGAGATTCTAGAGAATACTGATGAGGATGAATTAGAGTTTTTACTAGAGGATTTACCCAAGATATTATCTTCTATGAAACTAGGAGCCGATCGCATTCAAAAAATTGTTTTATCCCTCCGAAATTTCTCCCGAATGGATGAAGAGGGTGCTAAGGAAGTGGATATCCACGAAGGGATTGATAGTACTTTAATGATTCTCCAAAACCAACTCAAAGCCAAGGGTAATCATCAAGAAATTCAGATAATTAAAAACTATGGTAAGTTACCCCTTGTACAGTGTTTGGCAGGGCAGATCAATCAAGTATTTATGAATTTATTAACTAATGCGATCGACTCTTTGGAGTCACGCTGTGCGAACGACTCTTTGGAGTCCCGTTGTACGAAAGATGCTCTAGCAGAAAACCAAAGTCTATTCGCCTCCTCATCCCCACCAACCATTCGGATTCAAACAGAGGCGATCGATGGATCCTGGATAGGTATCAGGATTACCGACAATGGTTTAGGTATTCCTGAAAGTGTTCGTCCTGTATTATTCGATCCCTTCTTTACTACCAAACCGATCGGCAAAGGAACTGGGTTAGGATTATCTATTAGTTATCAGATCATCGCCAAACGCCATCATGGAGTATTAGATTGGACTTCCGTGCTAGGAGAAGAAACAGAATTTATCATTAAACTGCCCTTACAATTTACCTCAGAATCTTGTTCGACACTAACTAATTAAATTAGTTAAAATAGTACTTAGATAAATTTCAAGTAAAGCTCAAATTGATATTTCAGCTACTATGCAAATAATACTCAATTAACACCTAGCTAATATCTAAGTAATTCCTAAGTAGTTTCTAAGTGATGCCAGTGAAATGTCCCCCCCCAAAAGCTAATTTATTTTTATTAGCCATTTTCTCTTTTCTCTTTACTTCCCTGCCCGGCTCTGCCCTTACTACACCACCCCGCATTGACCAAACTATAAGCTGTGATATGTTGATCGTTGGTGGCGGATTAGCTGGGTCGGCGGCGGCCTACGAAGGTTTGTTAGCAGGCAGAACTGTGTGCCTCACGGAAATTACCGATTGGGTCGGCGGGCAAATTTCTTCCCAGGGAACTTCCGCCCTAGATGAACGGACAACTCAACGGGAGCAACAATTTTTTCCGAGGGGCTATTTGCAGTTTCGCGATCGTATCCTTAAGTATTACGATCGACCAAATCCCGGTGGTTGTTGGGTCAGTACTTCCTGTTTCTTACCGGGTGATGGCCACAAAGTCCTTACAGAAATTCTCACAGAGGCTGCCCAGAAAGGTAGAGGAAAACTACATTGGTTTCCCAATACTGTCATTAAAGACTTAACCATCAATCAACAGGGCAACTTTATCAACTCCGCCGTAGGTATTCAACATCAACCCGCCCCCGGCACACCACCGTTGAATACCGAACCTCTATCGCAAACGATCGACGATAGTTTCACCTACGAAAATTCGCCCCGCTTCACCAAAACTATTACTCTATTTGTCCCTAATCTTCCAAAATCTTCTAGGCAAGCTCCAGAGCAAGACCTAGAACAAACTAAATTACCCCCCTGGTATGTAGTAGATGTCACCGAAACTGGGGAATTAGTGGCTCTTGCTGATGTACCTTATCGTTTGGGGATTGATCCCCGGTCTTGGGAAGAACCCTCAGCGCCCCTAGATACCAGCTTTTCCTACTGCACTCAAGGTTTTACCTATACCTTTGCCATGGCAGCTACGGATACCCCTCAAGATAATCCCCTGCCTAGCTTTTATGCTCAGTATGCTCCCTACTATAGTTATGAAGCTCCCCGCTTTGCAGATTTTGGCTTATTGTTTACCTACCGCCGTATTTGGAATCCCAATGGGCGTAATGCCCCGGTGGTAAAGTTTGGCATATTTGGCTACACCGCAGTCCAACCCGGTGATATTTCCATGCAGAACTGGACATGGGGGAATGATTACCGTCCCGGTACTGAAGCAGATAATCTTATCTATAGCCGAGATCAATTATTAGCTACGGGGCAATTACAATCCGGTGGTTGGCAAGGGGGCTTACGGACAGAAACTTTATTTAATGCCGAAAGATCCTCCTTGGGGTTTTTCTATTGGTTAGTATCGGGAACTACGGATTCCCAATTAGGGAACGAGGTAAAAAAGCCTAACCCCAATAATCGCCTCCTAGCTGGCTTAGATTCTCCCATGGGAACTGGCCACGGCTTATCAAAATATCCCTATCTGCGGGAGGGCAGGAGAATTATTGGTCGTCCTAGTTGGGGTTATAACCAAGGTTTTGCGGTGACAGAAATCGATATTTCTCGCCGTACCTACGATGATGTAATATATCGCCTTACCCTAGATGCTCAGACTCAGAGGACTTTAGGCGTTGCTTTAGGGGGTTGGGATATGCTGAATCGGCTCCTCACTCCCGGCATTGCTGACCAGATTCGGGGTAGAGATCGATCGGTCATCTTCCCTGATTCCGTCGGGATTGGGCATTACAACATTGATTTCCATCCCTGTATGGCTCTCAGTCCTCCAGAAGCACCGGGCAATTATGAATTTCCGGGCAAGCGTCAAGGAGAAAGTCAAACCTATCCTTTCCAAATTCCCCTCCGGGCAATGATCCCCCAAAAGCTAGATAACTTGATTATTGGGGGGAAAAGTATTGCTACTAGCCAGATTGCTGCTGCTGCCTATCGAGTCCACAGTTTTGAATGGTCTGTGGGTGCTGCTGCGGCCAATACGATCGATTTCTCCCTCAAAAAAGGGGTAATGCCCTACCAGTTAGTTGATGATTTACCTCAACCAGAACCGCTCTTAGAAGAGTTACGTCAAACTCTTAATCAGCAGGAAAATTATACCGCTTTCCCCAATACCTCTATCCTCAATGAATCGTGGGATAATTGGCGCTAAGGATAATCTTCCCTTCGGCTACGCTCAGGGAACAGTTGGTGCGGGCTGAGCGCAGTCGAAGCCCAACTTATTGAAGATTACGATAGATAATTCGCCACCTCCAATAAGTTGCCATCGGGATCCCGGAAGTAGAGCGATCGAATCTTCCCCATGGCCCCAGTTCTCTCCACATTGGCACTAATAATTTCTATTCCTAAAACCGTAAGATGTTCAATAAATTCCGCCAAGGGTAAACTAGTAATGAAGCACAAGTCCCCGGAGCCAGGCGTGGGATATTTGGCTTTGGGGTCAATTTCTTGCCCTGCTTGATGGAGATTAATTTTTTGGCTGCCAAATTTTAGCGCTCGCCGATTAGCTCCAAAGGTAACAACTTCCATACCCAAAACCTGTACGTAAAAGTTACAGGTTTCCTCTAGATTCTGAACTGTTAGTACCAAATGATCGAGATGGGTAATGATCATAAAAATTTTATTTCTAGGATTAATGATTTTTCTAACTAGCTGTGGAATGACCGCTAGATTTCCTAATCCTGAAGTTGTGGAGAAGGCGATCGCTATGCAAATTAACCCCTCCTACATTCATCTTAGTGAAAACCTCCTCCAAGCCCCGCCTAAACTAGATATTACTAAGGTAGAAATTAACAATAGTGAAATTATAGTTGTTGATAATCTTCCTGCCTATCATTTACGAGGAAATTATCAAGTAAATCTTCAGCTACCCAACCATAAATTTAACCAAAAACAGCCTTTTAATATCTACATTCAACAACAGAAACAAACTAAATCTTGGCGATTACTAATCCCTAATTCGGTTGACGAAAACCCTAAGAATACAAGGTTTAATTGGCATAGTTATCTAATTAATCCCCCTCCTTAAAAAGGGGAGCAGAGGGGATCGAAAGGTTATTAGCTTTTATAGACTTGCTTATAGTAAGTTTGATACTCTTCTGATAGTAGAGGCATCCACCAATCCCGATGATTGAGATACCAACTTACTGTGTGTCTTAGCCCTTCATCTACCGTCACTGCTGGAGACCAGCCTAATTCTGTTTTGATCTTATTGGCATTGATGCTATAGCGGAGATCGTGCCCTGCCCGGTCTTTAACAAAGGTAATTAATTTACTTGCTGGAGTTAGATGTAAATCTGGGGCTAATTCATCCATAAGTTGACAAATTAGATTTACTAAATCAATATTTTTAACTTCATTATTACCGCCAATATTATAGGTTTCTCCCGGTTTTCCTTGGTGAATTACCGTATCCAAAGCACTACAATGATCGCCTACATAAAGCCAATCCCGGATATTCTGGCCATCACCATAAATAGGTAAATTCTTACCCAATAAAATATTGATACACATGAGGGGAATTAGTTTTTCTGGAAACTGGTAAGCTCCATAATTGTTAGAGCAATTAGTAATAATTGTCGGCAACCCATAGGTATGATAATAAGCTCTGACTAGATGATCGCTGCCTGCCTTAGAAGCAGAGTAGGGGCTATTGGGAGAATAGAGTGTAGTTTCTGTAAAAGATGGCTCTTCAAGACTCAAACTGCCGTAAACTTCATCGGTGGAGACATGGAGAAACACCCCCGTGGGTTGGCTTTGGTGGTGATGGCGAAATGCCTCTAAGAGGGTGAAAGTACCGATGACATTAGTTTGGATAAAAGCTCCGGGTTCAAGGATCGATCGATCGACATGGGATTCGGCGGCAAAATGGGCGATCGTATCAATATTCTCAGTCTTAAGAATTTCTGTAACTAGAAGCTGGTTACAAATATCACCCTTAATAAACTTAAAATTATCCTTATCTTTTAGACCAGATAGATTAGCTAAGTTTCCGGCATAGGTGAGGGCATCGAGAACAATTAATCGATCGCTCGGATATTTTTCTTGCCAATAATGGACAAAATTTGAGCCAATAAAACCCGCTCCGCCAGTAATTAAAATATTAGTCATAAATATATAAGTTATTAATCAACAATTGCATTATATTAAACTAAATTTGCTATATAGCAGTCCTATTTGAGTTTAGAATGGCGCACCCGAAGGGTGCGCCATTCTGAATCATTTACAGTTCGCAAATCAATTAGGATCACTATATCAAAAGCTACAATAAAGAAAACCCAACATTATTTTAGTATCTGTTGGGTGTGGTAATTTTTCTGATCTCTATGGAAAAATCTAGCTTATGCGGAAGAACTATGAGGCAGTAGCCGTAGTTGATACCTTACCATTTTTACCTTGACCATTACCTTGGCGGGGTTGAATTACACCATAGCCCCCGTGGTTACGTTCATAGATGACATTAATTTCTTGGGTTTTAATATTGCAAAACATATAGAAATCGTGGTCTACTAATTGCAATTGTTCTAGAGCCTGCTCGATCGACATGGGTGGCATAGCAAAGTATTTCATCCGCAACACCTCCGCTGGTAGCTCTGGAGTCCGATCGCCAATCAGGTCTTCCCTAACTGGGCTTTCCGAAACTACTTCTCCTACCTTCACAGCTACTTGGGTTTTCTGATCAAGGCGTTTTTCTTTGTATTTGCGGAGTTGACGGGCAATTTTGTCTGCCACTAGGTCAATACTGGCATAAAGATCTTCACTACTTTCTTCCGAGCGAATCACCGTGCCATTAGCGTACAGAGTCACTTCTGCTACTTGCTTGGAACTAATGCGGGGATTACGAGCTACTGATAGATGAACATCAACTTCGGTGGTAATATTTTGAAAGTGACTCACTGCTCTTTCAATTTTTTGATGCACATATTCATTAATAGCATCAGTAATTTCAATATTTTTGCCCTGAATTACCAACTTCATAATTCCTTCACTCCATCTTTAATGATGTTTGATTAGTTTATGTTCTAGCTAGTGATGATGGGTAGTTGAAAGGGATTGATATTCCCAATTGCGACTATCTGGGATCACTCTTTTACCCTAACACTTTGTAGTATACAAAACATTAAAATTTCATTTCTCTTTAACATAATTTGCAATCAGTGACATTCAATAATAGCAACCAACACAGGTGTATACTAGAAAATTGGGGCATTACTCCCTACGAGATGGCTTGGGAAATCCAGCGATCGCTCCTCCAAGCCCGCCTCACGGATCCTGACCTGCTAGATATCTTATTACTTCTAGAACACCCCGCCGTTTACACTCTAGGTACAGGCTCCAATCCTGATTTTATTAAATTTGCTCCTGAAAAATATCCCACCTATCGGGTGGAACGAGGCGGGGAAGTTACCTACCATTGTCCCGGACAGTTAGTTGCCTATCCCATTCTTAACCTGCGTCATTACCAGCAAGATTTACATTGGTACTTACGACAATTAGAAGAAGTGATTATTCAAACTTTGGGAGAGTATAACCTACTAGGAGAAAGAATACCCAGCTTGACGGGAGTGTGGGTTGAAGGCCGAAAAGTGGCGGCGATCGGAGTGAAGGTCAAGCGCTGGATTACGATGCATGGTTTCTCCTTAAATGTCTGCCCTGATTTGACTGGCTTTAACCAGATTGTTCCCTGCGGGATTAGCGATCGCCCTGTGGGTAGCCTTAGTCAATTTCAGCCCCACATTACCGTAGATCAGGTTAGAATATCCCTCAGAAAAGCTTTTAGTCGAGTATTTGAAGTAGAACTATTCACCCCAGAGGAGAGCATACTCCACATTCTTATATGACACCTATCGCACAGTTTATCTCTAAACAAATTTGCTATTAATAGCTAGGGTAAATTGCAGTCTAATATTTATAAATTTCTATGAGTAAAGTTTTTCGAGAATTTCTGAAGAAAATCGGCAGCGGAACTCATACCGGCGAAAATCTGGAGCGGGAAGAAGCAGCGATCGCTACTCGGATGATGCTCTTGGGTGAAGCCACTCCCGCTCAGATCGGGGGTTTTATGATAGCCCATCGGATCAAGCGCCCCACAGGAGCAGAATTGGCGGGAATGCTGGATGCCTACGATGAATTAGGCCCAAAACTGGAGGCAATTACTAGTAGATTTGGTCAACGATTGTTGGTATTAGGCTCTCCCTACGATGGCCGCTCTCGGACTGCTCCCCTCAGCCCGATTACTGCCTTAATTCTGGCCACGGCAGGGGTAGGCGTAATTTTACATGGGGGCGATCGAATGCCCACCAAAGAAGGTATACCCCTAATAGAGGTGTGGCAATCTTTAGGAGTGAATTGGAGTCATCTATCCCTACTCCAAGTCCAGCAAATTCTGGCCACTACAGGTATCGGTTTTGTCTACCTCCCCCGCCATTTCCCCGAAGCCCAAACGATCGTTACTTACCGAGAAGAAATTGGCAAGCGTCCCCCCTTTGCTACCCTAGAATTGATGTGGTGTCCCTACGCCGGAGTAGCGGAGGTAGTAAGTGGTTTTGTCCATCCCCCTACGGAGATTATGATGCGGGAAGCTTATCGGCTCAGGGGAGCTTCTGCCACGGCAGTTCCTTTAACAACCATTAAGGGGCTGGAAGGCAGTTGTGATTTGCCAAGGGAGCGTACTGCTATTATCGGCCTAAGTAGTTCCCACGAATCCTTTTTAGAACGGCTCAGGCTTCATCCCCAGGAGTATGGTGTAGGCGGAAAGAATCCTAATTTGGAAGAAGCAAGTCCTCAAGCTATGCAGGCAGTTTTGCGGGGAGAACCATCGGAATTGATGCTATCTATTTTATGGAATGCGGGCTTTTATCTCTGGCGATCGGGTATAGCTCCAGATATCACCGCCGGGATGGCTAAAGCTGAGTTATTACTCCGAGAACAAGTAGTCAAAGAGAAGCTCCTAGAACTACAGACCGCAGTTAATCAATAGGTTCTTCTCATTTTATGTTTCCTCTTAGTCCGCGCAGGTGGACTTTGCTCTTGTAGATGCGGTTTCAACCGCCCATCTTATTCAACGTGAGTTCGGGTTAAGCAAAAGCTCTGACCCTAAGCCTAGAGACGTTCCCTGAGCGAAGTCGAAGGGAACATTTCCGCTATAAATGAAGATAATTGATCAAAGATTTGTGGTGGGGTTTTGGCTACTTCGACAATGCTCAGCATAAATTC
>ENA-OBLH01000735-OBLH01000735.1-metagenomes-genome-assembly--contig:-NODE-735-length-10209-cov-2.35503_pt1 | contig 10209 bp, 11 predicted proteins | sample MGYA00153382_OBLH01 | MGnify analysis MGYA00153382 | reverse complement strand
GAGGCGGCGCGGGTTGACGGCGCCAGCCAGTGGCAGACCTTCCGGTCGATCGTCTTCCCGCTGCTGGTCCCGGCCATCGGCACGGTCAGCATCCTCACCTTCATCTTCGCGATGGAGGCGTTCGCGCTGCCTTACGCCTTCGGCGGTTCGACCGGGAACCCAGCAGGCGCAACCGACTTCATCTCCCTGCTGTTCTACCGGACCGCCTTCGAGAACGGGTCGACCAACGCCATCGGCAGCTCGTCGGCCATCGCCGCCCTGTTGTTCCTGGTGATCTTCGGGGGAGCGGTTCTGGCCACCCGGGTGCTACGACGTCATCAGGACCGGGTCGCGGCATGACCACGACTGCCCTGAGTGGTCAGGAAGAGTCAGCCACCACCGTCCAGCCAGACCCCGCGCCACCCAGGTCACCCAGGCCGGCCCGGCGTCGCCGGCAGCGTCCGATCGGTGGTCGCGTCGGCAGCACCGCCTTGTGGATCTACGCCATCGTGGCGCTGATCCCGTTGTTGCTCATGGTGGCCAACTCGTTCCGCACCACCTCCAGCCTCTACTCCGACCCGCTCGGGGCACCGTGGCCGATCAAGCTCGACAGCTATCGCAAGGCGTGGACCGAGGGTCACTTCGGGGAGTATTTCACCAACTCCCTGCTGGTCACCGTGGGTGCGGTCGCGCTGTCCACGACCGTCTCGACGATGGCGGCGTACGCACTGGCTCGCTGCCGCTCGCGGATCTTCACCCTTCTGGAGTCGGTGTTCATCAGCGGGCTCATGCTCCCGATCCACCTGGCGATCCTGCCGATCTTCTACCTGCTCGACGGGATGGGGCTGGTGGACTCCCGCCTCGGCCTGATGCTCGTCTACGCGGCTTCCGGGGTGCCGTTCTCGATCTTCGTGCTGACCACGTTCTTCCGGCAGCTGCCGCCCGAGCTCGAAGAGGCTGCCCGGATCGACGGTGCCAGCAGCTGGCAGATGTTCATCCGGATCATGGTGCCGATGGTGCGTCCGGCGGTGGCCACGGTGGTGGTCTTCCGGTTCGTGCCGATCTGGAACGACTTCCTGTTCCCGCTGGTGCTGTTGCGGTCACGGGAGAAGTACACCGTGCCGGTCGGCCTGACCACGTTCTTCGGCGAGTACGCCACCGACTGGTCCTCGTTGTTCGCCGGGCTGGTGATCGCGACCGTGCCGCTGATCATCCTCTTCCTGGTGGCCACCAAGCAGATCGTCGCCGGGCTGACCGCGGGCATGAGCAAGTGATCGGCTCGGTGAGGTGAGCTTGATCCTGGCAGTCGACGTCGGCGGTTCTGGTCTGCGTGCCCGGCGCGTTAAATCCGGCGAGAGCGATGGTGATGGCGAGGGTGGTGATGGTGATGGTGTCGGCATCCTCAGCAGGAGTGAGCTGTTCGAGAGTGACGGAGTGGCCATCACCTCTGGCGGTATCGACCTCGACCCGTTGCTGGCAGCCGTGGCGGGCTTCGACTCACGGAATCGCCGGCCCCCGGATGTCGTCGTGTGGTCCATGCGCGGGCTGCTGAGCCTGACCGAACCTGAAAGCGTGCTGGCCCGGGTGCATTCGCGACTGGGCGCCGCTCGGACGGTGGTTGCCAGCGACGCGGTCACCAGCCTCGTCGGGGCGCTGGGCGAGGTGCGACCGGGAGCCGTCCTGGCGGCCGGGTCCGGGGCGGTCGCTTTCGCCACCGACTTCGTTGACGTCTGGCGCCTGGTCGACGGCTGGGGTCACCTGCTGGGCGACCGCGGCTCCGGCGCCTGGATCGGGCTTGAGGGGCTGCGGGTGGCCCTGGCAGCCGAGGACGGAGTCCCCGGCGGGTCGGACCCTCTCAAACGGGCTGCCCGAGCCGAGTGGGGCGAGCCACGGACCTGGCCGCGTGCGGTGATGACCACCCCGGACGCGCAGGCGAGACTGGCCGCTTTCGCGCCGGTGGTGACGTCGCTGGCCGGCGGGGACCCGGTGTCAGCGCACATCGTCCTGCGGGCGGCAGCCCACCTGGCGGACTCCCTCGCGTCGGTCGCCTCCTCGGTCCCGGGCTGCGCCGCGACAGCCATCGGCGGCCTGCTGGGCAACCCGCAGATGGCGAAAGCCTTCGAGGGTGAGACCCGGCTGCGCGGCATCGACCTGACCGCCGCGTCCGGCACCGCCCTGGACGGCGCCCTGGCTCTTGGCCGGCACATCGCCCGGGGGCGAACCCTGCGAGCGCGGGCGCCATACATCTGGCTGGCCGGCGGAGCCTAGCGGCGTCGGCGGCCATCGGCGGCCAGCAGTGGCCAGCCAGCAGTGGCCAGCAGCGGCGGGAGCGTGCCCGCGCGCAGCGCACCTCTGCATCGCCGGTGGAGGTCAGCGGACGATGCGGCTACCAGCGGTCGTGGACATGCCCGCGGATCCGCCTGTCATAGATGGCTTCGAGAGCCGAGAGTGTGGCGGCGTCGAGCGGGGGGACGTCGGCTGCCCCGGCGTTGGCCCGGGCCTGCTCCGGGCTCCGGGCGCCCGGGATCACCACGCTGACGCCGGGCTGGTCGATCACCCAGCGCAACGCGAGCTGTGCGGCGCTGAACCCGGGCGGCGTCAGCGCGGAGACCTCCCGGGCCGCGGCCACCCCGACCTCGAACGGCACTCCCGCGAAGGTCTCGCCGACGTCGAAGGCCTCGCCCGAGCGGTTGTAGGTGCGGTGGTCGTCGGCCGCGAAGGTGGTCGACTCGGTGTACTTGCCGGCGAGCAGGCCGCTGGCCAGCGGGACCCGCACGATGACGCCCACCCCGGCCGCAGCCGCTGCCGGGAGGACCTGCTCGAGCGGCTTGCGCCGGAAGGCGTTGAGGATGATCTGCACACTGGCCAGGTGCGGGCGGGCGATAGCTGCGAGCGCCTCCTCGCAGGTTTCCACCGAGACGCCGTAGGCCCTCATCCTGCCCTCCTCGACCATCGCGTCCAGCGTGTCGAACACCTCGTCGCTGGAGTAGACCGGCGTCGGCGGGCAGTGCAGCTGCACCAGGTCGAGGGTGTCGACGCCGAGGTTGCGGCGGCTGCGGTCGTTCCAGGCGCGCAGTGTCTTGCCGGCGGCCCTTCCGGTGAAGGCCTCGGGCACGTGCGGGTCGGCCCGTCGTCCCATCTTGGTGGCCACGGTCAGGCCGACGTCGCCGCGCTCGAGCAACAGCCGCCCGACCAGCTCCTCGCTGCGCCCGTCGCCGTACACGTCAGCGGTGTCCAAAAAGCTGGCCCCGGCGTCGACGGCGGCGTGCAGTGTTGCCAGCGCGTCCTGCTCGCTGACTGCGCCCCAGTCCGCGCCGAGCTGCCAGCACCCCATCCCGATGACCCCGACCTGACGACCCGTGCGACCCAGCAGTCTTGACTCCATGCCTCCGACCCTATGACGGCCGGGCGGCCTGGCCGCGATCGCCGTGGGCCGGCAGGGGGAGACGAGTGACCTTCGGCCCGGTCTCCGGACGGATCCAGCGGTCGGGAGGGCAGACTGGGCCTGTGACCGATGGCAGCTCGTCTGTGACTGATGGTGGCAACAACGGCGTCCGCACCCGGCTGTGGCGCGACGGCCGGCTCGAGGCCGAGAACTTCCCCATCGAGGAGGTCTCCGAGCACCTGCAGGACGAGAGCGCGCTCGTCTGGCTCGACCTGTGCCAGCCCGACCATGACCTCCTGCGCAAGCTGGCGGACGAGCTGACCCTCGACCCGCACGCCGTCGAGGATGCGCTGGCCACTGTCGAGCGACCGAAGGCCACCCGCCACGCCACGCATACCTTCGTGACGGTGTACGGGATGAGCCTGGAGGTGGGTGGGGAACCGAGGCTCAGCTCCCTGGACTCCCGACTCCAGGTCAGCCGGGTGTCGGCGTTCGTCATGCCCCGGGGCATCGTGACGGTGCGTGCCGACACGAACTTCGACATGGGCAAGGTGGTGGAGCGCTGGGAGGATGACGCCGACCTGCTCAAGCTCGGTCCGGGGGCACTGCTGCACGGCCTGCTCGACGTCGTCGTGGATGGTCACTTCGAGACCGTCCAGCTCATGGATGACGCGATCGAGTCCCTTGAGGACGGCTTGTTCGACGAGACGGCCGTGACCCGCCAGATCCAGCAGCGCACCTACCGCGTGCGCAAGGAGCTGGTGGAGATGCGCCGGGTCATCCTGCCCATGCGCGAGGTCGTCAACGAGATCCAGCATCACCGTGCCGAGGGCAACGGGCACCGCAGCGAGCTGGACGGCTGGTACGCCGACCTGTACGACCACGTGCTGCGGGCCTCGGAGTGGACCGAGTCGCTGCGGGACATGGTCACCACCGTGTTCGAGACCAACCTCTCCCTGCAGGAGGCCCGGCTGAACACGGTGATGAAGAAGCTGACCGGCTGGGCCGCGATCATCGCCGTGCCGACCGCGGTCACCGGCTGGTTCGGCCAGAACGTCCCCTACCCGGGGTTCGCCAGGCCCGCCGGCCTGTACGCCAGCGCCTTCGTGATCATCCTCATGGCCGGCACCCTCTACGTCGTCTTCAAACGCCGCAACTGGCTCTGACCCCAAACCTGCTCTGACCACAAACCCAGGGATGGTGCGGGTATTCAGGTCGCAAACCTAGGGATGGTGCGGGTGACTGGATTGAGCCCTACGCTCCGGCCGCGGTGACGATGGCGTCGGTGAGGAAGCCGGCGGCGAGCAGCCCCGTCAGCAGGCCGTAGGCGAGAAGGTCCGAGCGTCGGGTCCTGGCGGCAACAACAATGAGCTGGGTGACGACGTACAGGATCGACCCGGCGGCCAGGGTCAGGAACAGGACTGAGACGGGCTCGCTGGTGAACTGGTAGCCGACCAGGGTCCCCACGAAGGTGGGGCCGCCGGCGATGGCACCCATCGCCAGCAGGAATCCCCAGCTCGGCAGGCACCTGTTGCCGTCGGGTTCGACGTCGCCCACCAGGGGGGCGACGATGCCGAAGCCCTCTGTGGCGTTGTGCAGGCCGAAGCCGATGACCAGTGGCAGGGCCAGGGCCAGCTCCCCGAGGGCGGACGCCTGGCCGATCGCCAGACCCTCTGCGAAGTTGTGCAGGCCGATGCCTATGGCAATCAGCAGGGAGAGCCGGCGGGCAGGCGACCAGGTGGCCAACCCGCCAGGGCCCCGGGCCACGATCTCGCTGATGCCCATCGCCCCCGGGCCGTGGCCGCGTTGGGGCTTCTCGAGGGGGTGGACCCGTGCGATCTGCCGGGCCATCCATCGCTCGTAGGAGACCAGCGTCAGCAGGCCGACTGCCAGGCCCGCGGCGAAGATCGCGCCGTAGCCTGCGGCGCTGCTCAGCCCGTCCCTGCCTTCGTGGGCTGAGGCCAGGGCCTCATCGATCGGAGCCCAGGCCGCGGCCAGGACATCCCAGAAGAGGAAGAGCAGCACGCCGACGGCGGTCGCGTTCAGAAGCGCGCTCAGCGCGGGGGTGGCGTGGCGCAACCGGCCGATCGGCAACCCCAGCAGGATCGTCACGCCGGCGATGAAGCCGAGCAGCATGGTCGACATCAGGCTCACCGGGGAACCGTAACTTCCCCTGCGGGTGGCGCCGGGGTGAATCGGAGGAGTGGGCCACCACCCCGGCCCGCGCACTGTCCTGGACCACCCGGCCCGCGCACTGCGCTGGCTCGGGGACTAGTGAACGTTCTGGTCTTCCTTCTGGGAGTCCCTGCCGCCCACCAGCAGGATGGCGCCGTCGGCACTGTCCTTCATGTGCTGAGGGGCGAGCGCCCGGGCCATGTGGTACGCCGCGATGGCCACGATGGTGCCGAAGGCGATACCGGTGAGGCTGAAGGTCTTGCTCAGGACCAGGCTCGTGTTGCCGATGGCGATGACGATGCCGGCGGCGACCGGGACCAGGTTGATCGGGTTGCCGAAGTCGACGTCGTTCTCTTTCCAGATCTTCGCGCCCAGCAGGCCGATCATGCCGTAGAGGATCACGGTGATCCCGCCGAGCACGCCACCAGGGGTGGCGGCGACGACGGCCCCGAACTTCGGTGAGAGCCCGACGATGATGGCGACCAGCGCGGCAACGTAGTACGCGGCGGTGGAGTAGACCCGGGTCGCGGCCATGACGCCGATGTTCTCGGCGTACGTCGTGGTCGGCGAGCCGCCCACCGCGCTGGCGATCACGGTGCCGAAGCCGTCCGCGGCGAGGGCCCTGCCCATCACGCCGTCGAGGTTGGTCCCGGTCATCTCTGCCACCGCCTTGACGTGGCCGGTGTTCTCGGCGATCAGGGCGATCACCGCCGGGAGAACGAGCAGGATGGCCGCCATGGAGAGGCTGGGCGTGTGCCAGCCCACGATCTCCTTGCCGCCGACCATCGAGGTGTGCGGCGGGAAGCCGATCCACGGTGCGCTGGTCATGCCCTCCCAGTTGACCCGGAAGTGGTCGGTGATCTTGCCGGTGGCCGGGTTCAATGAGGTGATCATCCCGAAGGAGCGGTCGAGCACCCAGGACAGGACGGTCCCGAACAGGAGCGCCAGGAAGATGGAGATCCGGCCGAAGAAGCCCCGCAGCCCCACAGCGCAGGCGATCGCGAACACCATGACGATCAGGGCGACCCACTGGTCCTGCGGCCAGTAGACATTCGCCACGACGGTGGCCAGGTTGAAGCCGATCAGCATCACCACGGCGCCGGTGACCACCGGCGGCAGCACCTTGTGGATGATCCCCGAGCCGAGGAAGTGGATCGCGACTCCGACCAGGGCCAGCACCAGGCCGGACACGAGTATGGCGCCCGTGACCGTGGACGAGTCGCCGCCCTGAGCGCGGACCGCGGCGACGGCGCCGACGAAGGATGCGCTGCTGCCGAGGTAGCTGGGGACCTTGCCCTTGACGATGAGCAGGAAGCAGATCGTCGCAATACCGCTCATCATGATCGCGAGCTGGGCGTTGAGTCCCATCAGCAGCGGGAACACGAACGTGGCGCCGAACATCGCCACCACGTGCTGCGCGCCTAGGCTCGCGGTCTTGCTCCAGGACAGCCTCTCGTCCGGAGCGACGATGTCGTCGGGGCCGAGAGTGCCCTCGTGCAGCTTCCAGCCGATCAACGTCTTCCTCCAAGGAATTGCGCCCCGTGGGTGAAGATCGTCACGCACTGTCGCGGAACGAACTTAACTTATGCTCACCGCATACTTGGCATCCGGCGTTGTGAACAGATCAGAGGAGCAGGACATGCGTCACGTGGTGATGGCCGAGATGGTCGGCAGCGTCTTCGAGGTCGTGGCGGGTGCGGGCGACGTCGTGGAACCCACTGACACGCTGGTCATCCTGGAGTCGATGAAGATGGAGATCCCGGTCCTGGCCGAGGTCTCGGGTGTGGTCGCAGAGATGACGGTCATCAAGGGGGACGTGGTCAACGAGGGGGACTCGATTGCCGTGATCGCCGGATCCTGACGGCTGGTCCGCCTCTTGTCCAGGACACCCTGGGCACCTGGGAGCTCACGTGCCCGGGGTCGGCGAGAGGATGGCCTCATGACAATGATCGACAGTGCCTGGAGTGGACGTCGCCTGCGGTGCGCGCTCTTCGTGGATTTCGACAATGTGTACATCGGGCTCCAGCGCCTCGACCCCGCAGCCGCCGAGGCGTTTGCCAGCTCACCGGCTCACTGGCTCACCGCTCTGGAGACCGGCAACGACGCGGACGGTGAGTTCTCCCGGCGGTTCCTGATCCGGGCCTGCTACCTGAACCCCTCGGTGTTCTCGCAGTTCCGGCCGAACTTCACCCGAGCGGGTTTCAGCGTCGTCGACTGCCCCTCCCTGACCCAGCAGGGCAAGAGCAGCGCCGACATCAACCTGGTGCTCGACGCCGTGGACGCCCTGAGCGCGGAGACCAGGTATGACGAGTTTGTGATCCTGTCGGCGGATGCCGACTTCACACCCCTGGCGCTGCGTTGCCGCGCAGCCGATCGCCGCGTCACGATCATCACCGCCGGACCTGCCGCGAGCGCCTACCGGGCCGTGGCGGACATCGTCATCACCGCGGACGAGCTTGCCGACCTGGTGAAGAATCCCGATCCGGCAGCGCTGGAGGAACCCGCCACAGCGGCCATCGAACCGGTAGAGAGGTCGCCCCGGTCCTCACCGCCGGTCACCCCTGCCAAGGGAGCAGCATCCCCGCAAGGTGCCGGCGCTGTGGACCTGCCGCCACTGCAGCGCCAGGTGGTTGATGTCACGGACATCCCGAACCTGCCGACCGAGCGCTACCGCATCCTGCTCACCACGCTGGCCGACGACGTGACCGCTGTCCGGTTCGACCGGCCGGAGACCTCACGGCGGGTACGCGATGCCTGCCAGGCTGCCGGTGAGCCGATCGGCAGGGCCTCGGTCAATACGGTGATCAACGGTGTCCTGTATGCCGGGCTGGACCTGAAGGCGAAGCCCACCGCGGCGAACGTCGCCGAGACCTGGGCCGACAATGTCATCGGCCTGTGTCGGGGGGCCCGGATGGACCTCGGCCCGCAGGACGTCGCAGCGATCCGCGCCTGGGTCGGTGGCGGGCTGCTCAAGAAGTAGGCCGGCTGAACCCAAGGTGGGCGGATACGCCACCTTGGGTTGCTTCTGCCTGGTGCCGCCGGGGGCGAACCTGATCTCAGGGGAGCCCATCCTGGATCTCCGCGAGACGCCGAAGGGCAGATCGCGAAACCGGGACCAGAGACCTGTCAGCCTCAACACGGAGCGAGAACGTTCATGAATGTGACGAGTCAGGAATCCACAGCAGCCGGCACCACGGTCACGACCGGAGAAGCGCGGCCCGAGTTCTCCCAGGAATACTCACAGGGTCACCTTGAGGAGATGGACTCGCGCGAACTGCTTGACGGGTACGCCGAGTAGCTTTCATCGTTCGGTGTCGATGACCAGACCCGACTCCTCGGCGATCTGGGCGAGTCGGGCCCGCTTCTGGTTCTGCGGGAGGTCCTCGATGCCGAACTTGTGAAAGAGCATGCGCAGGTGGGTCTTGACCGCGTCCACGCTCAGGGACAGCTCATTGGCGATCTGCTGGTTGCTGGCCGGGCTCGCGTAGGGCTGCGCGGCCTGGAGCGGCCGGCACAGCACGATCAGGACTGATCGTTGTGACTCGGTCACCCGGGTGACCGCAGGGTGCGTGGCGCGGGCGACCGTCTGCTGGGTCATTTCCATCATGGTCTGCGGCGGGGCGCAGAAGGTCAGCACCGACTCACCCATCCTGATCTTGTCGCGGTCGCTCAACCGGGCGCGGTGAGCCAGCCTGCGACCGTTCAGGTAGGTCCCGTTGCGGGACAGCCCGTCGTCCAGGATGGCGTGTACCCGGGACACCTGGCTGTCCTCGCTCAGGCAAACCTCGGCCGTGGGCGCCCGACCGATGGTGACGGCGCCGCCCTCGGCTGGCAGCGGCCAGTGCTGTTGCTCGCCACGCAGGTTGCTGCGGGCGAGGTAGGCCTCGCCGTGGTCTCGTGCCGCACCGACCATCTCGCCCCGGGCAGAATCGGTCATTTCGGCCTCCCACCTCCGAGCATGCCCTCTTGACCCGCCGACGTCCATGCCCTCTGGGTCTCGCTAGGCCGGCAGCAACCCGGACATGCTGGCCAGCACCGCGGTCTTGAGGTCGGCGAAGGTACGCTCGAACCGGAGCACCAGCCACGCGAGCCCAGCCATCAGCGTCGCCCCGAAGATCGCCGCGCCGACGAGCCCCGCGTCCAGGTCGGGGCGCGCCCGGCGTACGACGTCGGCGAACGCGCCCATCGAGTCATCCCGCACGAGCCTCATCGACTCATGCCAGCGGCGGCCCGTCCGGAACACCTCGGTGGTGATCAGCTTGGCGAAGTTGGGGTTGGCATGCGCCTGGGTCAGCACCTCGGTGACCAGGACTAACCCAGTTGTGTTTGCTGCGCGGACAGGACGGCTCGTCAGGAACCGTCCAGGTCCCGCCCGAGGTATGCCGGATACCGGGCCCGCTCGCTCCGCCTTCACGAGTCGCGCCGCATCCTGCCGTGTCAGGGCTTTCCTCGCCTCACACACCTGCTGGAATTGTCAGCTGGGCCAGGCCCGGCCATCAACTGAGCTGACGCCAAGGACCCGCGTCGTTCACCCGCGCCGTGGCCATGCGAGGCCCGTGGTGGGCAAAGGTCACAGAGCTGTCGCACCGTTGCCTGGTGTGGTTGTGATGGTGGGTGCGGTGATGGTGGGTGCGGTGATGGTGGGTGCGGTGATGGTGGGTGCGGTGATG
>ENA-OBLH01000733-OBLH01000733.1-metagenomes-genome-assembly--contig:-NODE-733-length-10248-cov-5.39547_pt1 | contig 10248 bp, 3 predicted proteins | sample MGYA00153382_OBLH01 | MGnify analysis MGYA00153382 | reverse complement strand
ACTCCTTTCCCACAGTGTGCCGCCCCCTCACCCCAACCCTCTCCCGCGAGGGGAGAGGGGGCCGAACCGCGTTGCCGCAGTTGTAGCCGCTGTTCCACGCCAAAGCGATGCTGCTCATCGACCACGATCAAACCCAGCCGCGCAAACGAAACTTTCTTCTGAAACAGTGCATGCGTGCCAATCGCGATGTGCGTCTCACCGCGCTTGCACGCGGCCTGTGCGGCCTTTTGTTCGGCGGCTGGCAGGCTTCCGGTGAGCCAGGTTAGCGTGATCGGCAGATCGGCCAGCCAGTGCCGCAGCTTGTTGAAATGTTGCTCGGCGAGCAACTCGGTCGGCGCCATGAACGCGACCTGATAACCCGCCTCAATCGCGCTCAACGCGGCGAGCGCTGCGACCACGGTTTTGCCGCTGCCGACATCGCCTTGTAGCAGCCGCGTCATCGGGGTGTTGCGTGCCATGTCGACCAGTACTTCGGTCAATGATCGCTCCTGCGGCGCGGTGAGTTTGAACGGCAGCCGTTGTCGCAACAATCCGCCAATCAGGCCGGTCGGCGAAATGGCCGGAGCGCTCTCGCCCGCGCGCAATGCTTTGGCATCGCGCAACGCCATCTGCTGCGCCAGCAATTCGTCAAACTTGATGCGCTGCCATGCCGGATGGGTTCGTGTTTCAAGCGCAATTGGCGATTCACTTTGCGCGGGCTCATGCAACACGCGCACGGCGTCGCGCCACACGGGCAGATTCAATGCTTGAGTGACGGAGCTTGGCAACAAATCCGTTTGCCAATCGGCCACCTTTCTCGCCTTGGTGGCGAGCGTACGTAGCGCCGCCTGCGGAATACCGCCAGCGCTTGGGTACACAGGTGTCAGGTTACCCAAGCCCGTGGTTTCTGCATCTGCCTTTTTGAAGACAGGATGCACCATCTCCAACCCGTAACGCCCATCGCGTACGTCGCCAAACACGCGGGCCGTCGCGCCGACCTTGAGCGCCTGCACGATGTTTGGATAAAAGTTGAAGTAACGCAGGGTCAGGCGCGGCGCGAAATTGTTATCGCCGTCGTCGCCCACGGCGCGCAGCAACACGACGAACTGGCGGCGCGGCTTGAACTGTGTTTCGGCGTGTTCGACGATGCCTTCGACGACTACCGATTCGCCCGCCACAAGCTCATTGATCGGGCGCACCTGCGTCTGGTCTTCGTAGCGCATCGGAAAGTGCAGCAGCATGTCGCGCAAATGCTGCACGCCCAATTTTGCGAGCTTGGGTCGCAAAGCAGGGGGCAAATACGTCTGTTGGTCAGTGTTGTCGGTGTCGGTGGTCACTGAGCAAGTTTATCGGTTGCCACTTCGCCACAAGATCGCGTCGCTATTGCGCAGTTGGGTGTGGCAAGGTAGAACCCTATCTTCATCGCCCCTGCGCAGGCAGGGCCCCAGGGACTTCTCTTTGGCAGTACAGTACCGTGACAAAAGACGCTAGGTTCCGGCCTTCGCCGGAACGACGGTAAAAATAGTAGCCAGGTTCAAATACTTCAGACCGCACGCTCAAGGACTCCATGTCACGTACGTTTCTAGCTTCACTCGTTACCGCATTGACGCTGTTTGCAGTCGCAGCTTCTGCCGCTGACCTCCCCGCCCTCGCCGAAACCCGGCCGGCTCACGAGGCGATTGATATCGACGAGCAGCAGGTGTTTCTGGCTCGCGCCAAAGGCCCGGTGGATGCGAAAACGTTCATCGCCCATGTGTTCTGCGAAGTGGAAGGCGTGCGTTCGGTGGACAGCGTACGCACCTTCGGCGGCGCGCGTCGAACGGAGGTGTTGAAGGCAGCGGGCATCACCAACACCGAGAATTGGATCGCCTTCCGCTGCACGCAAAATTTCCCGAGCGGTGCGAACGTGATTATTCGCTGGGATTCGCCGACCGCGAGCACCAGGCAGGCGGTTGACACGTTGCGCTTCAAGGTGCGTTCGGGCGACTGGCTGGAGCTGACGTGCAGTCGCGAAAACAAGGACGCGGGCTGCAATCCGCTGAGCAACGTTTACGTGGGCTTCAAACGTGCCGTTGATCCTAAAGATGCGGCGCGCTTCCGCCTGCGCGACGATGCGGGCAAGCTGTATTCACCCAAGGCTGATAACGACGACAGCGAAGGCATTAGTTTCGCAAAACTGCCGCCAGAGACCAAGTTCACGTTGATAGTTCCACCGAATTTAAAGGAGTCCGGCACAACTGCCGCCCTCACGCTCAAGCGCACGTACACGATGCGCACCAGCGCCTATCCGCCACTGGTGAAGTTTCCGCGCAGCTTCGGCATTCTGGAGCGACAGGCCGATCCGGCGTTGCCGATCACGGTGCGCAATCTGGAGCCCGCAAACACTGCTGCGGCAGGCGCAGGCACAGCCGCAACCATCCGCAAACTGCGCCTGACAAGCGAGCAGGACATGATTCGCTGGTATGCGCGCACGCTGGGCTTTCAGCAAAGTGATCGTTCGATGGATGACGAAGAATCGGACTACGCTGACTTTGGCGAGCGGCCAAAAGGCGACGATGATGTGCGAGGCCGTTCACTATTGAAGGGTGTGGCGCAAGTGCAATCGCTGCCGCTACCGAAGCCCGGTGGGCCGAAAGAATTTGAGGTTGTTGGCCTGCCGCTTGCGGAACCGGGTCTGCATATCGTCGAGGCTGAATCGACGGCGCTCGGCGCATCGTTACTTGAGAAAAAAGGTTCGATGTACGTGCGCACCATCGCGCTGGTCACGAACCTCGCCGTGCATTCCAAGACTGGCACTGGCGGTGCGCTGGTGTGGGTGACGCGGCTGAACGATGCGGGCGTGGTGGCCGATGCCAACGTGCGCATTCGCGACTGTAAAGGCGCAGAGTTGGCCGCTGGAAAAACGGATAAAGATGGCATCGCGCGGCTCACGCCAAAGGCACAGAAGAAGGGGGAATCCTGCCCGATGTTCATTTTCGCGCAGAGCGGCGACGACACGGCTTTCACGCGCAGCGACTGGACGCGCGGCATTGAGCAGTGGCGCTTCAATTTACCGTGGGATTATGACGGCGACGGCGATAACAGCAGCAACAGCAAGCAGGCCTTCCACACCATCCTCGCGCGCAATCTGCTGCGTCCCGGCGAGACGGTTCATATGAAGCATTACGCACGCGAATTGAAGCGCTACGGCACTGGCGCGCCCGAGGTCGGCAAACTGCCGAAGACCGTGTCCATCATTAACGAAGGCAACAATCAGCGCAGCACCCTGCCGCTGGAATGGAGCGCGCGCGGCAACGCGATTACCGAACTGAAAATGCCGACCAACGCAAAGCGCGGCCAGTATCGTGTGGAAATTAGTGGGCGCACTACGGGGCGCTTCACCGTGGCGGACTTCCGCTTGCCGGTCTACAAGTCCGAGATCAGCATTGCCGAGGCGAACGTGGTCGGTGGCGACAAAGCGAGCGTCGATGTGCGTCTTTCATTCCTGTCCGGCGGGCCCGCAAGCGGTGATGTGGTGACCGTGCGCTCGCGCTTTGATGCGCGCACCTGGCCGGGTTTTGATGCATTGCCGGACTACAGTTTCAGCGTTCCGGAGTACGACGAAGATGGGTCGATGCGTTTGAGCCGGCGGGGCAGCAAACAACCCATAGGTGAAGACCAATCGCTCGCGTTGTCGACCGCAGGTAGCGCGCGCGTTCCGGTGGTCACGCCGAAGGTTGATCGCCCACATTCGCTCGTCGCGGATATGGAATACAAGGATCCGAACGGCGAGATCTACACAGCGCAGGCGCGCACGACGGTATGGCCCGCAGCAGTGTTGGTGGGCATCAAGACCGCCGACTGGGCGATGGCGCGCGAAAAGCTGGGCTACGACATTATCACCACCGACGTTGCCGGCAAGCCGGTGGGCGGCGTCAAGTTCAAGGTGAGTGGTCGCAACCGCACCTGGGATGCCTATCGCAAACGTAATATCGGAGGTTTCTACAGTTATGAGTCCACCGAGCGCAAGAGCGACCTTGGCGTGCTTTGTGAAGGTACTTCTGATCGCGGCGGCAAATACACCTGCACCAGCAGCGTAAGCGCATCCGGCGAGATTCAACTGACCGTTGAGATCGTCGACGCCGGCGGTCGTCCAGCCAGTGCTGGTACTTCGGTCTGGGCGTCGAACGGCGACGACTGGATGTTCCGCGCTGAAAGCTCGGATCGCATTGATCTGCTGCCCGAGAAGAAACGCTACGAACCGAATGAGAAGGCACGCTTTCAGGTGCGCATGCCGTTCCGTGAGGCGACAGTGCTGGTAACGGTCGAACGAGAAGGTGCGGTGCTGTCGAGTTTCGTCACCAAGCTCTCAGGAAAATCGGCAGTCATAGAAGTGCCGGTAAAAGAAGAGTGGGCACCGAACGCTTATGTGTCGGCTTTACTGGTGCGCGGACGTGTTGGCGCGCCTGCGCCAACCGCCTTGATCGATCTTGCGAAACCCGCGTTCAAGCTGGGCATCGCCAATATCGATGTGAACTGGCAGCGCTACAGCCTCAGCGTCACGGTGACGCCGGACAAGGCGGAATACCAGACGCGCGAAAAATCGATGGTGAAAGTGAAAGTTACGCGCGGGAATAACAATCGCGCTGGTGACAACGCGGAACTTGCTGTGTTCGCCATTGACGAGGCGCTGCTCGAATTGCAGGGTAACAACACGTGGAAATTGCTTGAAGCAATGATGAAGCGTCGTGACTACGGCATGACCACGGCGACCGCGCAGATGCAGGTCATCGGCAAGCGTCACTTCGGTCGCAAAGCGCTGCCTCCGGGCGGTTCCGGCGGACGGGGTGCTGGTACGCGTGAGCTGTTTGACACGCTGATTTTGTGGCAGGGCAATGTTGTTACTGATGCCAATGGTGAGGCGAGTGTGGAGGTGCCGCTGAACGATTCGCTAACGCGTTTCCGTATTGTCGCGGTGGCTGATCGCACACACGCAACTGAGGGTGATCGATTCGGCACCGGCGAGGCGAGCATTCGCACCACCCGCGATTTGCAGCTCTTTTCAGGCCTGCCCGCTGTCACGCGAAATGGTGACGAATATCGTGCTGGTGTGACACTGCGCAACACAACGCAACGCGCGGTTGTCGCTGATGTAACTGCGGAGTTGGGCGGCATGACGTTGCCAAAGCGCGAACAACGCGTCGGTTCCGGCGAAAGCGCCGTTGTCACGTGGGACGTCAAAGCGCCGGCCGATGGCAAAGACGTGGTGTGGAATTTCGCGGCGGTTGAAAAAGGCAAGCCTCGCGGCGACGCTTTGCGTATCAAGCAGGCATTGCAAACGCCGCTGCCCGAGCGCACGGTGGCAGACACCAGCAGCGAGATCAAGGGCAAGACGGCGCTTACGCTGAAACCCGATACGCCAACGACCAGGGGCGACGTGACGGTGTCACTCGCGCGCACCTACGGCGCGGACACCAGCGGTATTCGCGCCTACTTTGCGCGCTATCCGTTTGCCTGTCTGGAGCAGCGCATGACACGAACGATTGGCACCAAAGATGAAGTGCTTTGGGACGTCATCGCGGGATCGTTGCCGAATTATTTGTCGGCTTCCGGCCTCGCCAACTACTACCCCGGCGACACGAGTGAAGGCTATCCAATCCTCACCGCGTTCGTGCTCTCCGGTGCGCATGAAGCGGGCTGGAAGATTCCTGATGAGGCGAAAGCGCGCATGCTGGCAGGGCTCGAGCGTTACGTCGCAGGCGAACTCAAAACGCAGCGCGCGTGGTTGCCGAACGATAGTTATTACCTGCTGTCAGAAAAGCTCATCGTGCTGGAAGCGTTATCGCGCTACGACCGTGCATCGAAGCGTCTGCTCGACACCATTCGCGTTGATCCGGTCAAGCTCACGGCGGCATCACTGGCGGATTGGCTGGACATTTTGAATCGCTCGAAAGACGCGCCTAACCGCGATGCGCAACGTGCTAGCGCGATCAGGGAATTGCGTGACAACGTGAAGGTGGCGGCTGGCGTGGCCACCGTCACCCGTAGTGATGATCGCTGGTATTTCATGCGCAGCGATGACTACACGCTGGCCCGCATGTTCCGTCTGAGCCTCGATACGCGCGAACTCGGTGAGTTCAAATTGCCGCTGTTGAAAGGCCTCAACAACCGCATGCAACGTGGCGGCTATTTCTGGAGCACACAGGCGAATCTGTGGGCTGCCTATGCGCTGGAGCGTCACAACAAACAGGCTTCAGCGGACGGTCGGACACGCGTCACCTACAACGGTGAAACGAAGGAAGTGGTGTGGGACGCAGCCACGACCGAAGGCGAAGTCGTCTTTCCTTGGAGCAGCAGCGCGAACGGCGTCGCGGTGGAGCATCTTGGCAAAGGCGAGCCGTGGGCACGCGCACAATTGCGTGCGCCGGTGGCGCTTGCAGGCAAGGTTGACAACGGCATTGCTGTGGCCAAAACCTTCAAGCCAGTGCAACAGAAACGCCCGGGTCGCTACAGCGTCGGCGACATCATTCAGGTGACAGTCACTGCGGACAACAAAGCGGGTCTCGGCTGGTTGGCGATTGACGATCCGGTGCCTGCTGGCAGCACGGTGCTCGGTGGCCTCGCCAAGCTCGCGACCAGCGCAGAAATGCCGCAGACCTGGAGCGGCTATCGCTACATCGAACGTACGTTCACCAGCGTGCGTTCGTCGTTCGAGTGGGCAGGCAAGGGCAAGCACAGTTTTACCTATGAAATTCGTTTGACCACGCCGGGGAAATTTGCGCTGCCACCGACGCATGCGGAAGCCATGTATTCGCCGGAGGTGAATGGGCAGTTGGGGAACGCGGTGTTTGAGATTGAGCCTTGATGTTGGGCGCTAACGCGGGTTACCGGGTTTCGGCCCGTTGGCCGAGTTACTTTTTTTGCTTCGCCAAAAAAAGTAACCAAAAAAAGGCGACCCCGACGATTGGCCCGGCCTTCACTAAGGCTCCGCCTTCGCTGCGATGCTCGGAAAAAGGCGGAACAAAAAAAACTCGCTTCGCTCAGACAGTTTTTTGTTCTTATCGCCTTTTTTCTGCGCTTCTCGGGGCCAATCAACGGGGACCCTGGTTCGCAGTTCAGTCGCTGGTTGCTGCCGGTGTTTATGTCTGTGCATCTGTCGGCCTGGCTGCGGCTCCTGCCAACTTAGACAATACTCGCGCTTCCTATACGCCCAGCGACCGCCTGATTCTTGATCGCAATGGCGCGACGATTCAGCGCATTCGTGTCGACGACAAAGTCCGACGCGGCACATGGACTTCGCTTGATGAAATTTCTCCTGCGTTGATTGATGCAGTGCTTGCTTCTGAGGACAAACGCTTCTTCGATCATGGCGGCGTGGACTTGCGCGCGGCTGCAGCAGCAGCGATCAGCAACTTGCGCGGTGGTGCAACCACGCGCGGCGCTAGCAGCATCTCGATGCAGGTTGCAGCGGCAATGGACAAGTCGCTCAAGCGCGCCAGCGATGGTCGAACCGTTGAGCAGAAGATTGATCAGGCGCAGGCGGCCTGGGCGTTGGAGCGCGTTTGGAACAAGCAGCAGATTCTTGAAACTTACCTCAACACCATCTTCTTTCGCGGTGAGATTCAAGGCGTGGGCGCTGCGGCGGATGTATTGTTTGGCAAGTCACCGCACGGTTTGAACGCTGCTGAATCTGCGCTGCTCGCGGCATTGATTCGCGCACCGCAGGCAGTGCGCGCAACGGTTGAGCGGCGTGCGTGCGAAGTGTTGAAATCGCTCGATGCAAAGGGCGATTGTGGTCAGCTCGCGTTTGCGATGGATCGCTGGGGCAGTGCGGCTGTGATGCGCAATGAAGGCGAATCCATTGCGCCGCATGTGGCTCGATACCTGTCGCCGGGAACGGAAAAGACCACGATTGATCGTGACCTTCAACTTGCTGCGCGCGACGCTATCGCCAAACATTTGCAACAACTCAGCGGTCGAAACGCGCAAGATGCAGCCGTTGTGGTGATCGACAACGCAACGGGCGAAGTGCTTGTGTATGTCGGGTCATCGGGACGTTTGTCAGCGGCAGGAGAGGTGGACGCCGCGCGCGCGCCGCGTCAGGCAGGTTCGACGTTGAAGCCGTTTATCTACGGCCTCGGCCTCGAAAAAAATCTGTTCACGGCGGCAACCTTGCTCGACGATGCGCCGTTCTCCGTGGATGTGGGCGGTGGTGCGTACACGCCGCAGAACTACGCACATGAATACGTCGGCCCGGTCAGTGTGCGCACTGCGCTCGCGTCATCGCTCAACGTGCCCGCGATTCGCGCGCTGACGTTGGTGGGTGTTGCGCCGTCGCATGCGTTGCTGCGACGCGCGGGGCTGACAACCCTGGTAGATGACCCGGAGCACTATGGATTTTCTTTGGCGCTGGGCAGCGCGGATGTTTCGTTGATCGAATTGACAAATGCTTATCGGGCGATTGCTAATGGTGGTGTTGTCTCGAGTGTTCAGTTTTCGTCGTGTGGTTCGATGTGTAGGAGCGGCCCGGCCGCGACCCAATCAGAATCCGGCCGAGACGGTCGCGCTAGAGCTGCTCCTACCACTGCGAGCAGACGTCTGTTCTCCGAATCCACCGCCTGGATCATCACCGACATCCTCGCCGATCGGGGCGCTCGGTACGTTACGTTTGGCTTCGACAACCCGCTCGCGCTGTCGCACTGGGCCGCCGTGAAGACCGGCACCAGCAAGGATATGCGTGATAACTGGACGATTGGTTTCAACACCCGCGTGACCGTCGGCGTCTGGGTCGGCAATGCGAGCGGCGCACCGATGCACAACGTCACTGGTATCACTGGGGCGGGGCCGATCTGGGCAGATGTGATGGAGGCTGCGGCGGCGAAATTCGGTACGGGACGACCCAGCGCGCCGCCCGCGAACTTACTCAAACGTCACATCCAGTTTGCGTCAAGCGATGGGCAGGTGGAAGCCCGTCGCGACGAGTGGTTTTTGCGCGGCACGGAGCCCGCGTCCAGCCAAATTGCAGCTCGCGAAGCTAGCAGCGCAGGCGCACGAATCGTGATGCCCACCGACGGCACCATCATCGCGCTTGATCCCGACATTCCTGCCGCCAATCAGCGCGTGCAACTCAAGAGCGGTGACGCAGCGCGGGCTAGCTGCTGGACGGTGAATGACGAGACGCTTGGCTGTTCCGCCTTGCCGGTGTCGTGGTCACCGCTAGCAGGAAACTCCGTAATTAAATTGACGGACGCCGACGGTCAAGAGCTTGATCGCGTCACCATCGTGGTGCGAGGCGGCCTTCTGCTGGCTGGGCAAGCGGCGACTGAGCGTTCGCCTTGATTTTACAGTTCTCCGCAGGTTCAGCTTTGCGCTGAAAGCACCAAGCAGTGTGGGCTTAGCGCAATAAAGCGATGGTTATCGACTTTCTGCGTTTTACCTTGCCATCCCCTATGAAATGGCGCGTTGCTGCAAAAGCTTATACAAAGAATTTGGGTTAATACATGCAGGAATGGCCAGGGCCCCTACAACGCAAACGCGTTACGGGTTCTTGTTAAAAAGCAGCTGCTTCGCTGCCCAGGCCAACACGCCCAAATCGTCCAGCCAGCCTATCACGGGGATCACGTCGGGGATCAGGTCTAGTGGCGATACGATGTACAGGAATGCAAGCAGCGCGATGATCGCGCGCTTCCATTTGGCTTGCGATTTGAGCGGCTGTCGCGTGCCCGGAATGACCGTGGGAATTTGCTCGGTTGGATGGGCTGAATGGGCGGACATGGACGACTCCTGGGGTTCAAATTGCGGACTACTTCACCGATAACGCGAGCGTTATTGCATTGACAACGCCAGCGCTATTTCACGGACAACGCCAGCGTTGTGGCCACCTGCGTGGCCTTGCTCTCTTTCACCGTTTGCGGTGCAGCGACGCTAACGCGGGCTGCGTCGAACTTGTTGACAGCGGTTAGTGTGTTCTTCACCGCCTCCGCGCGAAATTCGGCGAGTGTGGCGTAGGCTATGTCCGGCACTGGCTGCTTTGCCTTGAGCAGTTTGAACAATTCCGGGTAATACTTGTTGCGCGCATCGGTCGCTTCACTACGACCCTTTTCAGTCAACCGTTCGCGCGCGTTTTGCAACAAACCGGTCACAGTATTTCCAGCCGGTGGCAAATATTGTGCACGCAATTTCGTCGCGTCGTCACCCGTAGCAACCGCCAGTTCATCGAGCGCTGTTTGCACCTTGGCATCGGTAAACGAAATGATCAGCGGTTCGTTCGCGGCGGGGGTTGAAGGTCGC
>ENA-OBLH01000732-OBLH01000732.1-metagenomes-genome-assembly--contig:-NODE-732-length-10250-cov-2.67543_pt1 | contig 10250 bp, 12 predicted proteins | sample MGYA00153382_OBLH01 | MGnify analysis MGYA00153382 | reverse complement strand
GCTGCTCGTCAACCCGGGTTCAGACCGGGGCTCAGGACATCAGGGCCTGGGTCAGGGACTCCTGGAGCCAGGTCATGAAGTCGTAGTAAGCCGCCAGATGGAACTGGGGATCATTGTCCGCGGCCGCCTCCAGCCGATCCTGGAAAGCATCCGCATCCTCATCGGTCCGTAGGCCCAGCCGCTCGCCCAGCAGGAGACGCACGTCGGTCAGCGCGATCACCATGGCCTGTGCCTGCTCGTGGTCCAGCCGGACCTTGTCACCGTCAGAGTCCAGCAACGCCTCGATCGCCGTCGCCAGGTTGGCCGCCTTGCCCTCACGCAGACCGTGCTCGGTCAGCCGCCGGAACTCGGCCGCCAGCTCGGGGTCGTCGCGGTGGGCACTGGGCAGCAGCCGGTCCAGCGCGGGATCGCGAGGCACAGCCGGGACATCGTGGGCCGGGTCCTGCCCGGGGTCGTACAGCCGCGGCAGCCCGAGCCTGGCCACCAGGTCCTCGAACGGGTCCCCGGTCGGCTCATAGGGCTCTGGCGCGAGGAGCTGGTGGGTCTGCTCCAGGAGCCCCACGACGACCTTGCGCTCGTCCTCATCGAGCCGGGCAACGAAGTGAGATCCCTTGCGCTTACGTCTGGAACACATAGGTGACATAGGACATCAGGTTGACCGGGTCGTTCCACACCAGCGTGATCCACGGCCGGTCCAGGGACAGATCCTCCGCGATCTCGGTGCGGGACAGGTCGGCGGGGGCGATGGACACGGTCCCACCATAAACTGCCCACCGTGACCCGTACCGCACTGACCAGTACCGCGCTGTTGACCGACCACTACGAGCTCACGATGCTCCAGGCCGCCCTGCGCAGCGGCGCGGCCTCGCGCCGCTGCGTCTTCGAGGTGTTCGCCCGACGGCTCCCGGAGGGCCGCCGCTACGGGGTGGTGGCGGGCACCGGTCGTCTGGTCGAAGCGGTCCGCGCCTTCCGGTTCGGGGCAGCCGAGATCGAGCGGCTGCGGGCTGCCGAGGTGGTGGACTCCCAGACCCTGGACTATCTGGCGGGCTACCGCTTCTCGGGCGACATCAGCGGGTATGCCGAGGGCGAGTGCTACTTCCCCGGGTCGCCTCTGCTCGTGGTCGAGGGAACCTTCGCCGAGACCGTCCTTCTGGAGACCATCGTGCTGTCGATCCTGAACCACGACTGCGCGATTGCCTCGGCCGCCTCCCGGATGACCAACGCCGCTGCCGGACGCCCCTGCATCGAGATGGGTTCGCGCCGGACCCACGAGTGGGCCGCGGTGGCAGCCGCTCGGGCTGCATACATCGCCGGCTTCGCGACCACCAGCAACCTCGAGGCCGGCCGCATCCACGGAATTCCCACAGCCGGCACCAGCGCGCACTCGTTCACCCTGGTCCACGAGGACGAGCGGGCGGCGTTCGAGGCGCAGGTCGCCTGCTTCGGCCCGGGCACCACCCTGCTCGTCGACACCTACGAGGTGGAGCCGGCGGTCAGCCTCGCGGTCGAGATCGCCGGGATCGGCCTCGGCGCCGTACGGCTCGACTCCGGGGACCTTCTGGTCCAGGCGCGTGAGGTCCGTGCCCAGCTGGACGCCCTGGGGGCAGAGGAGACTCGCATCGTGGTCACCTCGGACCTCGATGAGCATGCCATCGCCGCCCTGGCGGCAGCGCCGGTCGACGTCTACGGGGTCGGAACCTCCCTGGTGACCGGATCCGGCGCGCCGACGGCCGAGCTCGTCTACAAGATCGTCGCCCGCGAGGACCGAGCGGGAGAGATGGTGGGCGTCTCCAAGCAGAGCAAGGACAAGGTGACGGTGGGCGGGCGCAAGTGGGCGCTACGACGACTCGACCCGCGCGGCCGGGCGGAGGCCGAGGTCATCGGGACCGGCGCCATGCCCACCGCCATCAACAGCCCCTCATCGCCGCAGACCAGGCCGCTGCTGGTCGACCTCATCCGTGATGGCCAGATCGTCGCCGACCTGGATCTGGGCGCCGCGCGTACCCGCTGTCAGCAGTCGCTCGCGGAGCTGCCGGCCAGGGCCCTGCAGCTCTCGCGCGGAGAACCGGTGATCACCACGATCTTCCAAGGGTGACCATCGCTGATCTGCCCGTCAGCGCCGACACCGCAGGCTCAGCCAGCGGGAGCATCGGCCAGGGTGATCGACACGTCGGGGGTGCTCTCCAACGTGTTGTGCACGGTGCAGTGGGTGGCGACGGCGAGCAGGGCGTCCAGACGTTCGGGCGGCACGCCTTCGGGGAGGATGAGGCGAAGGTCGATCCCGGCGACCCTGGCAGGTCTGGAACCCATCTCGAACGTCGACTCGACGGCCAGACCGCCGGTGGGCAGGTCGTGCCTCTTGAGATACCTGCGCGCATAGAAAGCGACGCAGGAGGCGAGGCTCGCTATGAACAGCTCGGTCGGGGTGGGCGCGGTGTCGTCACCGCCGTCCCTGACAGGCTGGTCGACGCTGATGATGTGGCCCCGGACGTTGATGTCGAACTGGTCGCCCCCGCGATACTCGACCCGCATCGGCCGCCCCTGGGCAGCATCGACCCGTACGGCCAGGTTCGCCAGGGTCGCCGGATGACCCGTCGCACCACCGTCCGGCCGCAGCCAGCGCAGGCTCTCGGTGTCGCCGAGCAGCTCCAGCCGGCGCCACAGGACGCTGGTAGGCAGGGCCTGGCTGTCGTGCGCCTGGCAGGCGACCCGCTGCCGCGCGCGGTCGACGGTCACCAGCAGGTCGACATCCCCGGCGCTGTGGCCGGTGAAGCTGGTGCCCTGCTCCTGGTTCAGCCGTGCGGCAACGGTCTCCGGCAGGGTCCAGCCCAGGACCGGCAGGTTGAGCGTCTCCGCCGCCAGCAGCGCCGCCGAGGACGCGGCCACGTGGTCGGGGGGACCGGTCACCCCGGCGATATCGAACACCACCAGCCCCTGCGCGCCGGACGACTCGGCCGTGGTGACCACCTCGGTGGCCAGCCTCGTCCGGCAGAGGTCACCCAGGGCCCCGTCCGGATGGTCCTGCAACGTGGCGCGGGTCACCCCGAGCGCGGCGGCCGCCTCGGAGAGCTCGGCCTCCCGCACCGAGGCGAGGTCCCCCGGGGTGCCGTGCAGTGTCGACGCCTCACCGTGGGTCAGGCAGAGCACCTCGACCGCGGCCCCCGCCCGGACGAAAGCATCCAGGATCGCTCCGAGGCCGAACGACTCGTCATCGGGATGGGCCACCACCGCCAGGACCGACTTCCACCGCGGAAGGTCGACTGTGCTGCGGCTGGTCGGGCTCGTCTCTTCCTTGCTCACAACAGGGTTGCTCACAACAGGGTTGCTCATGGTCGGCTCCTCAACTGGGCGGCTACCTGCGTCGTGCGGGTTCGGCACTGACAGCTCAACGGCTTGTGACTGATCAACATATATACCCCAATGGGTATTCCTCAGGGAGGGCCCGGCAGCCGGTATTGGCGCCGGTGAGCACTCGGCATACGCTCCAGGGGTGAACGCTCGCATGCCGATCCATAGCCCGCTGCTGGCCAGGGTCCGACGGTCCGTCATCGGCGACGACCAGGTGATGCCCGGCCCATACGGTCCGCGGCGGGTGACCTACGCCGACTACACCGCCTCCGGCCGGTCACTGACCTTCATCGAGGACTTCATCCGGGCCGAGGTGCTGCCCCGCTATGCCAACACGCACACCGAGTCCAGCGGTACCGGCCTGCAGACCACCCGGCTGCGCGAGGACGCCCGCGCCATCATCAGCGACGCGGTCGGCGGTGACAGCCAGACGGTGGTCATCTTCGCCGGCTCGGGATGCACCGGGGTGATCGACAAGCTGGTCGGGATCCTGGGACTGCGGATTCCTTCGAACCTGAACGACACCTACCACCTGGACGACACCATCGACGCGCAGCAGCGCCCCGTCGTGTTCATCGGGCCGTTTGAGCACCATTCCAACGAGCTGCCCTGGCGCGAGAGCGTCGCCGACGTCGTGGTGATTCCCCAGGACGCCGACGGGCACATCGACTCCGCCTTCCTGGAACGGGAGCTGCTGAAGTATGCCGACCGGCCGCTGCTGATCGGCTCCTTCTCAGCCGCCAGCAACGTCACTGGCATCGTCAGCGACACCGGCGGCATCTCGGCCCTGCTCCATCGCCACGGCGCCCTGTCGTTCTGGGACTACGCCGCGGCCGCGCCCTACGTGGACATCGACATGTATGGCGGTCGCGACCAGGATCCGCTCTGCTACAAGGACGCCATCTTCCTGAGCCCGCACAAGATGATCGGCGGCCCGAGCACCCCCGGCGTCCTGGTGGCGCGTCGCGAGCTGCTGGACAACCGGGTTCCTGACGTACCCGGGGGCGGCACAGTGGCGTACGTCAACCCGAGCGAGCACCGGTACCTCGACGACCTGGCCCAGCGCGAGGAAGGCGGCACCCCGGCCATCGTGGAGTCGATCCGCGCCGGGCTGGTCTTCCAGCTGAAGCAGTCCGTGGGCATCAACGTGATCCGCGCTCACGAGGAGCACTACCTGAGGCGCGCCGTCGAGTCCTGGCTGCAGGAGCCCGCCATCGAGATCCTGGGCAACCTGGCGGCGGAGCGACTGTCGATCGTCTCGTTCGTGGTGCGCGCCCCGAGCGGTCGATACCTGCATCACAACTTCGTCGTCGCCCTGCTCAACGACCTCTTCGGGATCCAGTCACGGGGCGGCTGCTCCTGCGCGGGCCCCTACGGACACCGGCTGCTGGGTATCGACCCGGAGCGCTCCCTCGAGCTCAACCGCGAGATCGAGCACGGGTGCGAGGGCATCAAGCCCGGCTGGGCCCGGGTGAGCTTCAACTACTTCATCTCCGAGACCGTGTTCTCGTACATCGTCGAGGCGGTGCGGCTCGTGGCAAAGGACGGGTGGCGACTGCTCGGTGACTACCGGTTCGAGCCTGCCACCGGCATGTGGAAGCACCGCCTCGGGCCGGCCGAGCCTCCACTGCGCCTCGGCCAGGTGACGTATGACGAACAGGGACATATGCAATACCCGAAACACCACGACCGGGCGCCCGAGTCCGAGCTCGGCCGCTACCTCGAGGAGGCCAGGGCGGTGTTTGCCGCGGCCGTTCCCGCGTCCGGCGAGCACGTCGACGACCTGGTCTCGGCGGACTTCGAGCACCTGCGCTGGTTCGACCTTCCCCCCCGCTGTCTGGCCGGCACCACCGTGTGACATCGGCTGAACACCAGCGGGGTGCTTCAGGCTCACGATCAGCTCGGGCAGCGCCTGACTGGATCGGCATGCCGGCCAGTCGCCACTCGAGCATCCCCTCGCGAAGCCGTCTCCTCGACCGGCACCGACACCGCGCCCGGGATGTGCCCTGAGGCGTACTCGTGGCGCGGGCGGACGTCAAGCAAGACGACCTCGCCACTGCGGGCAAGGCGCACCAGCTCCTCACGTGGCACGTCCTCGGCCTCCTCAGGGTCGTCCCCTCCGAGGTAGGCCACGCGGGCCCGGTCGGCGGCGGCCAGATGAGCCAGGGCGACATCGCGCAGTCCGGGGTACAGACCAGCCACGTCTTCGCCGGCGAGGCGGTAGTGCACGCTCGTGCCTTCCATGCGGGTCCGCGCCAGCCCGGCCTGTCGCAGCGTCTGCAGATGCATAGACGCGGTGGACACTCCCACACCGGCTGCCCGTGCGAGCACGTCGACGGTGCGCTGACCCTGGGCCAGCAAGTCGAGCAGCTCAAGCCGCTGCGGGGCTGACAGCGCCTTACCCACCCTCGCAAACTGCTCGAACAGCTCGGCATTGGCTGCGCGGTCAGCCATCCAATGCTCCAGTATTCATAGGAACACTGGAGCATTGGGCCATCTCACTCCCCCAGCCACGGAAGCCGGTGCAGAACCCCGGGGGGACGACGTCCCTGTCATCCCCCCGGTCGAGCAGGGCCGCAGCAACGGGGCAGCCATGCCGGAAGCCCCGGCGTTGGGGCTCGGGATGCGCACCAACCTCAGCCAGTTCATGTTGCTCGTGGCCGTCAACGCCCTCGTCGGCGCCACACTGGGCCAGGAACGCACGGTCGTCCCCTTGCTCGCCCAGCGGGTGTTCGGGCTCACCGCCCTGGTCGGCGGGCTTTCGTTCATCGCGGCCTTCGGCCTGGTCAAGGCGGTCACGAACTTCTTCGCCGGAACCCTGTCCGACCGGTACGGCCGTAAACCCGTCCTCCTGACCGGGTGGCTGATCGCGATCCCGGTCCCCCTGATCCTGATCTGGGGCCCGACCTAGGGGTGGGTGGTGTTCGCCAACGTCCTGCTGGGCATCAACCAGGGACTGACCTGGTCCACCACCGTCAGGATGAAGATCGACCTCGTCGGCCCCGCCCGCAGAGGCCTGGCCATGGGGTTCAACGAGGCCGCGGGCTACGGCGCCCTCGCGCTCACGTCCATGGCCACCGGCTTCCTGGCCCAGGAGCACGGGCTGCGGCCCGCCCCGTTCTACCTGGGCATCGCGTTCATCGCGGTCGGCCTGGGACTGTCGGTACTCGCGGTCAGGGAGACCCGCGACCACGCCAGGTTCGAGGACGCCAACCACCTCAGCCGTCACGACAACCTGGGCGCTGGACTCAGCACCGGTCAGGTGTTCTGGCCCACCAGCGTCAAGGAACGCGCCCTGTCCGCGGCCAGCCAGGCTCGCATGGTCAACAGCCTCAACGACGGCCTGGTCGCCGAGAGCCATTTCATGTTCGGCACCAGGACACTGGCAAGGACGCCTGTCAGGACCAGGCCGCCGGCGACCAGCCGGACCTGCCGTTCCAGATCCCACCTGGCGAACCCGTCGTTCACTGGCGCACCGGCTGTCTGCCAGGCCAGGAGCCCGCCGTCCAGCACGTGGACGTCGGGCCGGGCCGTCTCGGCGAGCAGGGTCTCGGCCTGCCCCGCACGGGCCCCCGATCGGCAGACGAGCACGATGTCCGCGTCGAGGTGGCGGCTCAGCTCATCGCGGTGTTCACGCAGCAGGTCCAGCGGGACGTTGTAAGAGCCTGGGATGTGCACCGTCGTGAACTCGGTGGCGGTGCGCACATCGAGCGCTCGGGGGCCGTCGCTGGATGCGATCCAGTCGCGCCGGGTGGCGACGTCGAGGCGGGCGGGCACAGGGCGGATGACTGGCTGTGTGATGAGATTTCCTGTGTCTCTGACTCGTGTTCGGATTCGGTCGTCATACGAGCTGGGGAAAGCTGCGGGCTGCGGTGTAGAGCGCTACCGCGACCAGAAGCACGGTGAAGGCCGCGGTGAGCCGTTCGGGACGCACCCGTGTGGCGAGTCGGCCACCGGCGAGGCTGCCCACGATCGCGGCGAGGGTGAACACGCCGATGAGAGGCCAGTCCAGCTGGACTCCGTGACCGGCTCTGGCGAACAGGGCTGAGGCGCTGTTGATCGCGATCACCAGCAGTGAGGTGCCCACTGCCACCGGCATCGTGAAGCCGAGAGCAAGGACAAGGGCGGGAACGACCACGAAGCCACCCCCCACGCCGAAGAAGCCGGTGAGCAACCCGGCCGCAGACGCCGTGATCAGCACCTTCAGCGCGCGCGGGCAGGCGCAGGCAAACAACGGCCGGAACATGAGGATCGGCTCCTCGCCCATCCCCACGTCCGCTGCCGGGGAGCTGCCCCGGCCTCGCCGTGCGCGCGCGAACATCATCGCGGCAACAACGAGCATGAGCAGCGAGAACGCGGACATCAGGACCGAAGGTGCGACCGACGCTGACAGCAGCGACCCGACATAGGCGCCGCCGACGCCGAGCACTCCGAACACCAATCCGGCGGCGACCCGGACCCGGCCATCCCGGTGATGAGCCGTCATACCCGCGAAGGCCGTGATCCCCACGATGATCAGGGATCCGGTCGTGGCGTCCTGGGTGTCCTGGCCTAGCAGGTAGACCAGCGCCGGAACGGTCAGGATCGACCCGCCGCCACCGAGCGCGCCGAGGGTGAGTCCGATGATGAGACCGATGGGGATGGCCAGCGCGATCAACGGGCGCCCCTCAGATGACGACGGAGGTACGTCCAAGGAGACTGTCGCGCCGGCTCACGCCCCGGCCGCCACGAGCTGGCCGGATCCGGTGACCAGAGACAGCCCGGATGCGGCTGCCTGCTCTGCGTAGGAGTCGTCCACGGCCACCGTTCGCACACCCTGAGCCGCGAGCACCGACGTGGCGATCGACGCGCGGTAGCCGGCGGCGCAGTGCACCCAGACCTCGCCCGCCGGGACCTCGGCGATCCGATTGAGGAGCTCATGGAGGGGGATGCTCATCGCGCCGTCAATGTGCGACTCGTCCCACTCCCCGACTCGTCGGACGTCGAGGATGGTCACGGGACGGTGGTGGCGCACCTGGGCCAGGTCGGCGAAGCTGGACCGGTCGAGAGTCTGCAGCGGGCGGTCGGTCCAATCGAGCGGGGAGCCGGTGGCCGCGGCGGCCGGCCGGTCGATGCCGATCCGGACCAGCTCGCGCTGAGCCTCCGCGACCTGCCCGGGGGTCTCGCCCAGCAAGCTGACCGGGGTGCCCCACGGGATGACCCAGCCCAGGTAGGTGGCGATCTGACCGTCGATACCGAAGTTGAGAGTTCCCGGCACGAACCCGGCGGCGAAAGCTGTTCTCGTGCGCAGGTCCACCACCCACTCACCGGCTTCGATGCGAGTTCGCAAGGCTGCGGCGTCGACCGGTTCCGGAGCACTCAGGTCGGCCGCGCCAGGTCCCGCCGAGTTGGCCGCGCCCATCTGGGCGTAGTACGCGGGCCAGGCGTCCAGACCGGCGAGCAGCTCCGCCACGTAGTCGTTCTCAGCCCGGGTCAGGGCAGGGTTGGTGCGCTTCTCCTGGCCGATCGTCGAGGAGGTTGCCTCGGACTGGGTAGCCGAGCAGAAGCTCCCGAACCCGTTAAGATACCCATGGGGGTATCTGAAGATGCAAAGGTTAACGTACCTCAGGACATTCCGGAGCCGCACAGGTGCCGGCTGCTCGATCCATCCCACGCCTCGTCAGAACCAACGGGCTCACCGGGAATGTCATTCGAGCACAGTACGTTGATACCCCCTGAGGTATTAAACAGCCCATCGAGAAGGAGCCCTCATGACCACCACTGAGCTGACCGCCCAATCCTTCGAGCAGACCGTGCTCGACAACGACCTCGTGCTCGTCGACTTCTGGGCGACTTGGTGCGGCCCGTGCCGTGCCTTCGCGCCGGTCTTCGACAAGGCCAGCGCCACCCACCCTGACATTATCTTCGGCAAGGTCGACACCGAGGCCGAGCAGGCTCTGGCGGCGAGCGCGCAGATCACGTCCATCCCCACCCTGATGGCCTTCCGGGAGGGCATTCTCGTCTTCAGCCAGCCCGGATCACTGCCTGCCGCCGCCCTGGAACAGGTCATCGCCCAGATCCGCGAGCTAGACATGGATCACATCAGGTCCCAGATAGCCACCGAGTCCGAGACCGCAGACGCGGCGTCCTGACTCCCCCGCGACACCAATACTCACCCGTCACGGAGCGGAGGAGCCACCATGGTTGAGCTGAACCCGGAGGGGCTCGGCGCGGTGGTCAACCGTCTGCGGCGCGCCGAAGGCCAGATCGGCGGAGTCCTGCGAATGATCGAGCAGGGCCGCGACTGCAAGGACATCGTCACCCAGCTCGTCGCGGTCAACCATGCCCTCGACCGGGCGGGCTTCGCTATCATCGCCACCAGCCTCAAACAATGTCTGGCCGAGCCCGGTGGCGCTGACTCCGCTGACGCCCGGAGCTTGGAGAAGCTCTTGCTCTCCCTGTCCTGAGCCGAACCGCGTACCACCTGCGCCACCTCGAAGGGACCCACGATGGACAGCACAGCATGGAACGAGCGGTATGAGGGCAGCCAGCTTGTCTGGTCAGCTGCCCCGAACATCTGGGTCCGGCAGCTGACCGCGGATCTGCAGCCGGGGACAGCCCTGGACATCGCAGCCGGAGAGGGCCGCAACGCCCTGTGGCTTGCCGCCCGGGGATGGCACACCACCGCGGCGGACTTCTCCACGGTTGCGCTGCAACGAGCACGCTCGCTGGCCAAGCAGCAGCTCGGTGGTGACTCCGTGCGAGTGGTGACCCTCGAGGCCGACGTGGCGACCTGGGTGCCACAGGAGCGTTCCTACGACCTGGTTCTGGTGGTGTACCTGCAGATTCCGGAGAGGGTGCGCCGCCCGATCATGCGAGCGGCCGCCGAGGCCGTCGCCCCGGGCGGGCGGGACTACACATGT